>VOFG01004400.1_pt1 | contig 28590 bp, 55 predicted proteins | sample 5384171 | NCBI WGS metagenome assembly VOFG01 (sample SAMN12384726, study PRJNA508395) | human gut metagenome | isolation source: healthy gut F | host: Homo sapiens
TAAAAGACTGTATTCCGTCAAGCATGTATATTACAGTTTTATGGGCTTCACTTTTTTGCATATACTATTTCATTCATCTTTATCCTGAATACAGTATTATTAGCTTAGTACCAGTTCCTCTTTCGGCTGTTCTTTGTTATCGTGCATACTGTCAATTACTTTCTCAAGGCTTTCTTATATTCATAAATATAACATCATATTTTTTTCTTATCTTCAATCACTTTGGAAAACAGCTTTTACATCGTCATATAACTCTATTATTATCTCAGCATTATAACCAAGTACTTTTTTCTTTTATATCTTCAGCGTGATCTATACAATCATCACATATCGCGATTATCATATCTTTTGTTCTCTCTTTTATCGGAGCATCTTGGTCAATACCCATCTGCCGTTTTCATATATAGCCGTTCCATTGATTATTTTGTCAGTCACAATATTAGATGTCATAGGTCCCTGATATTTCACATTAACTGAGAAATGACATTCATTATCAGAATTATCATTAACAGTAATAGAATATCCATCCCATATAATGTAATATCCACCACCTGCCATATAATTAGTATCAAAATATAAATCGCCATTTATATCTGTGTATCCAGGACAGCCTGTTGTTATATAATATGATGCCTGATCATTACAATATACAGAATGAACCATATTATAAAATTCCGAATAATTGGCAAATACGTTGGTATCTACTTTAATATATCTGCCTGATGATTCATTAGAAAGTATTGTTGGTGAACCATTGAAAACTGATAATAATAAAAATACATTATTATCAACTAACTCATATAATTTATCTATGCTTATTGTATTAACTGTATCATTTCCCTCAGTCTCTGTTAGTTCCACTTCAGTTTCTATAGCTATTTCTGTATCTTGTTCATCTGACTCTTCACTCTCTACTACTGTCTCATCGTTTTCATACTGTATACTCTCGCTGCTCTCATTAACATTTTTTGTTTCTTCTGTATTTCTTTCTAATAATTCCCTATGTGTTTCATTAATTGTCTCCTGATTATTCTGCACGACATTATCTTTCTTGAATTTTGTAATTTATTATTTTTATTAATATTTAAAGCAAGTATAACTATTGCAATTATAAAAATAGCACTTACTAAAACCTCAAGACCTATAACTGTATACTTTTTCATTTCTCCTCCATAATTATTCATAATTATCTGGTGTAAGATTCTTATATTCAATTGTTATCTTTGTTCCAATATCATAATCAGAATAGTTTTCATTCTCTGAATTTCTTGTTTCTACACTACCTATTTTATCGAAGCTTTTATCTTGTTCTTCATTATATTTATATAACGTATACGGTACCAGAAATAAGGATCAACTCCTATATTATGAGAATACAGTTCTTTTACATATCCACTGTCATATATCTCGGCTGTTACATAAAACTTCATTTCCATATATATTGACTCTGCATTTTCGTCATATCCATATATGTACATTGCCATTGTCGCAATAGATGTATCAGTATATGAAAATATCAATTCTTCTTTTCCATCATTATCTATATCTACAATGGCATATCTGTTTTGCTCTATATTTGTATCACTGGTAATAGTTCTATTATCTGGTAATATCATAAAATCATGCAGATTGGCTAATGCCTGTTTATATGCTTCCATGCACATAATAGAATAATCTTTCTTACTCCTCAGTCTGAACTTCCTGACCAGCATCTGATTCACTTATTATGTCTGTGCTTTTTGTTCTGATGATGTGAATCCTCTTTTTTAGCAGTTTCTTTAGCAATATTAGTTTCCACAGCAAGTGAATCTCTGTCTGCTTTGTTCTCTTGTGAATTTTGTTTATATTTATACCCGCTAACACTAGCCACACCGATAACTAATATTATTATAAAAACAAATAATCCTGTTTCTATCTTCTTAATCATCAGTCTGTCCCCTTTATTTCTTCCGCATACACATGAAGTTTCATAAGCTGGGTGAATTTGTTACAATCTGACATTTCCATCCACCATTTGATATTATTTCATTTTCTCGTTCTTCTTCTGATTTCAAAACACCATTATCATTATATTTACACTCTGAAGCGACTTTTTTTTCTTCTTTCATACTATGAACATCTTCCATCATCTGACAAAATGCAACCATGAATATTCCCATGACATACTCAAAAACAATATTAAAGCCAGTACCAATAATGATAGAAAAATGTTCCTGTCTTAAAATTACTTGTATCACTGTACTCGTAATACATTGAATACTTGTCTGGTGTAGCTCTTTGAATAGAGTAAACAAGTCCAATAATAAATGTTGCAATTAATTCAAATACTACATATACCTTTACAATACTCAGTGCCTTGTTCCTGCGTTCTCAAACATATAATCGCCTCCTATTTATTTATTTTTGCCAATTCATGGTCGAAGCTCTCGATTAATGTATTGTTATTGTATATTTTCAGGAATGATTTGCCTATTGCTTTTACACTAAGTGTTGTTTTGCCTGCATTAATTGTTAATATACTATCTGTCTCAATATACAAAAACTCTTAAGCAAGCCATGTTAACTGCTTAAGAGTTTTAATTATTTATCATATTAAGTTATTATCCTATATACTCAAAAATCTGTTTTTAAAATCTTTTCTTTTTTCCCTTGCCACAGGAAGTGTAATCATCTGTTTCCGATATAGCATCACAACTTCACTCTGCTCTATCCTCTTAACATAATTCATGTTAACTAATAAGCCTTTTATTAATGCAGTAAAAATATTCTGGCACTTGTGAACGGATACTCTTAAATGATACATAGAAAGACTTTTCTCCATCAAGCATGTATATTATAGTCTTATGTGCCTCACTCTTCACATATATTATCTCGTTCATTCCTACCCTGAATACCGTATCGTTGAAGCTAAGCACAAGTTCTTTCTTGGACTTATCCCTGCTGTCAGCTATTTTAACAAGCACCTTCCTAAGACTTTCCATATTCACAGGTTTATTAATAACACCAAATATATCAACATTGTTCCAGAACAGCTTCTCTATGTATTTCATGGTATATGCTGTCACGCATACTATTCTTGCACGACAGTCCATATCGCTTAACATCTGGACATAATCCACACCACTTCTGGTATTATTCTCCCATTCCATATCCATGAATACTGCATCATATTTTTTCTTGTCCGCATTTACTTCCACAAATAACTGCTCTATATCATCATACAAGTCTGTTAATATCCTTCGTTAACAGAAGTTATCTTTTCTTCTATATCTCTTGCATGTTCCATGTAATCATCACATATCGCAATTCTCATATCTGTAATCTTTCTTCGTATTCCCGTTTCATGTTATCCAGTATTGCTATTGCTTTCTGCGGCTCTGTTACCGCTACTGCATTCACAACAGTTATCTGATTAATATAATCATGCCTCAGCTTTGCCATATTTTCATTCTGCATAAGAATGTTATCAAGTCTTTCCTGCTCCTTTCATATACTTCCCTATATTCCACAAGGTACTGCTTTCTATGCAGTATAGTACTTTTTATTAGTATAATGGCAAGTATGACTAAGGTAAAAAGATTGACTATTATAAAAATGTTGGTATTAACACTCAGATTGTATTGTGCAATTATTCTTTTAACATAGCTAGGATATATTGAACAGTAGCATGCAACAAACAGGATTGCAAAATACCCTTTTCATCAACATATACATTGTCAATATAATTCTTTATCCTTCTCACCAGAAGATATAACAGAAAATCCATCATTGATATAAATATAAGCTCAATCAGACTCATTGAAAAGAATGTGTCTGAAAAGATATTTCCATCATAACTTACATTTAATACTACAAGCAATGACTCTGCTGTAAAACATATGAATGTCATTATTCCATATGCAAGTATGAATTTATATATTTTGCCCTTTAATGCTGTCAGAAATATTCCAAAAAATAATACATTATTCAACAATATAAGAGCAAGATCAACCTTGCTGTTTGTCTGGACAAAATATTTAATATTTCCTATAAATAAACCGAATATTAATAATTCAATAAATAATTTTTTAGACTAATCTTATATTCTGGTATAATAAAAAGTGAAAATGCAGAAACTATATTTGCAAGGCTTATTATTACCAGATTAATTACTATTCTCATACTATTTCTGCCTCCTCTCCTTTCCCAGAGCATAATATAACCTTAGCAGTGTATTCTTTCTTATTAATTATTGTATTAAATTGTCCTCCGTATTTCTTTGCAATATCCCGCACAATAATTCTTCCCCAACCATGTTCCTTAACACCTGTCCTTATGCCTCTTTGCCTTTGATTTTATCTTGCCTGCATAAGAATTAACTACACTGATTGTCAAATAATCCCCATTCTTCTTCATTGTCAGATTAATGTATTTCTGTGATGATTTTCCATCACATTTGCAATAATTATATGCATTATCAAGAAGATTCAGCATAACTGACGATAATGACAAATCATCAATTTCTATAATAGAATTCACATCGATATCCACATTAAAATCAATATCTGTGCACCGGTTCTTCATCAGGTAAATAATCTGGTTAACAATGGTGTTGGAACAATACTCTTTAATGTGCATATCCATAACCGTATTCCTGATATTATCATCAAGCTGTTGTCTAGAAACATTTTCTTTAATTCTGCTTTGATTTCATCTATACTTTCTATCGATTTCTGTCCAAAGCCTTGATATAGCCGCATTACATCCGCCTGATTTTCCCTTAGCACCCTGTTATCCTCTATCTTACGGAACGCCTTCCTCTGATTCTTCATATCCGGAATATCAAATAAACTATACATGCTCAGATTACAGAAAGCACTTCCTACAAACCATGATGTAAGCATCAGTGCAACATTCGTACCATCCGGTACAGCATATATACACAGAGGATACATAATCACCAGTGGAACAAACACTGCTATATTAATAAAATTTCTATTATATTTCTTTATCCAGAGTATGACCAATACCGCCAGATACACCAGTATCATCTCTATAATTAACGACATCTTATAACTATTAAAACCAGCCTTTAATCCGAACAATCCCAATTCAATAATATAACTTGCCAGCACAGCCAAAATGCCTTTAATTTTCTTGTTCTCGCTATTATCAATAAGTTGCACTGCAATATAATAGCTTATCTTAACCCCTGGTGTCATCAACAGACATACTAAATAATACATTCTCTTTTGTATAAGCTTTTTTAAGCTTTCCCCCCTCTTGCTTTTTATTTCATACTTATAAACTGATTTCATAGTACATTTGTTGTCTATTTATGTCAATATATTATATTAAAATTAAATATATTTGAAAATGGACTATTAATTAATAACATGTTTGATTACCTGAAAATCAGACAGGAACATGTTACCGGATAAATAGTAACACGCTCCTGTCCTTTTTATGTATATCTATATTACGAATTAAGCTTTCTGACAATGATGTTTCAACCATCGTTGTCTGTATTATATCATCAATGTAAGCCCAAAACCATTTGCTTCCTCAATAGCTTCTTTTTCTACCTCAATTGTATACAAGGTACAATACTATCCTTATGAAACCTGTCTATGATTAGTAACACAGAACCTGATAATATATACAGCAAGCAGTTCAATTATCACAATAGCCGCAATGATTATCATATATTTATTAAAGCTGTGTATATCTGTCAATGTATGCAACAGCCATGAATACATCATACTTGTAAAGCATGCTCCTATCAGACTGTACTCCCTTCCAGTCTCTCCTTCATATTTTCGCATGCTGACATAATTCTGAATAATAAGCAATGCAAGATTAAGTATAAATATAATAATAAGCTGCACATTTATAATTCGTCCTATATTTCCGTCTATCTTCCATGACTGAATTTCATGATTATTAAATATGCCAGTTACAATTATCATCATAATAAAACTGTATGCCATACTTCCAAATCCGATAATATTATATATCCGCTTATCGCATTTTCTCTATTTGGATCTGCACCGATTAATCTTTCTTTCAGAAACACAGCTACAAGAATAACCGCAAAGAGATATCCCAAGATAATACATCCCCGAACTGTCAATATGTCCCCTGAATGAGTACCACCCACACATAAGCATATATCCAACAATAATAACAGCAACAATTCCTGTTATAAGTTCTCTTTTCTTTACTCTGTCCTGCCCGGCTTTGCCACTCTCACAACTTCTGTAACCGCTGTTTCACTGTCGGTATTCTTCTCCTTAATCTCCCCTATTACAATATCCTGAATCCTTATGTCAAGTATTCTTGATAACTCTTCTATAACACCTATATCAGGAAAACTGTCTCCTTTTTTCCCATCTGGAAATTGCTTTTGTTAGTCACTCCAAGCAAAAACCACCCAATTCAACCTGGGTATACCCTTTTTAATCCTCGCATTCCTTATAAGCTCGCCCGTCTTCTGCTTATCCATATGTCGTCCTCCTTGATTGTCAATTAATTTCACAGCACTGTCTGTTTATTAAAATGTTACTAACAAATGCCTGAAATATCAATCCAGCGTAGCGAGAATCGCGTAGTTTCCTCATTTTCCTTCCATACATAAAAACCCCTTCACTTAACATAAAGCGAAGATGTGATTTTCAAACCATTCATTTTCGTTCTCTGCCTATATAATCATATCTTCTTGCTCTTTATAGGCATATTTTCCACTTTTTTCTCCATTTTAGTTTCATATTTACCTATAAAGTCGCTTTATTTCATGCCGCTTATAGGTTATTATGCTTCAAAAAGCTAAAAATAATTTAAATTCTCCTTCTTTTTTTCCTATAAGGATTCTTACAATGCGACTATCTATAGGTATCATGTGTATAACACCTTGTATCGGACCATTATCACTCTGCTGATGTTCTTCTTACGTACAGTATCCAGACACATTACCCTACACAATCTCCAGCACATGCTCGGTAACATTCTTATCCTTCTTGAATACACATCTGTAGCAAGCCGGCACATATGTCATGAGCTGACCCTTGAAACGGATGATTCCTGCATGTGAAAACGGCTTTTTCTCAAGCACACATGCATCGTTGATTAAGAACTTTGCCGGGAAATTGTCAGTTCCATCGATGATGAAATCATAATCCCTGATAAGCTCTCTGATGTTTGACGCATCTACAAACATACGGTATGTATTGACCTGAACGTCCGGGTTCATGGCGTTCATTGTCTCTTTTGCCGACTTTACCTTGGCTTTTCCCACATCAGCTGTTCCGTGGATAATCTGTCTCTGCAGGTTGGATAAATCTACATCATCCGCATCCACAATACCGATTGTGCCAACTCCTGCTGCCGCAAGATACATGGCTGCAGGAGCACCAAGTCCGCCTGCACCGATTATAAGCACCTTGCCCTTTAATAATTTCTTCTGACCTTTAACGCCCACCTCATTAAGGATAATGTGGCGGGAATAGCGCTCGATCTGCTCATCAGTCATTGCATTAGCATCCACCTCCCATGAAATAAAGGAACTCTACATTGTCGCCATCCTTAAGCACTGTCTTTGGCTTATCCTCTGTGGCAACAAATTCCTCATTTATTGAAACTGTTACATACTCAGGCATATCTACATTCTCAAGCTCGATAAGCTCCGGTAATGTAAGTCCATCCTTATATTCCTTCTTCTCTCCTGCTACTGTGATAGTCATTTTATTTCCTCCTGTGTCACAGATTGTGGTATCTGTAAGTGTTGTTATCCTGTATCAGACTGCTTTATATAATAATCTAAAAACTATAATAATTCTTCAACCCATGCTTTCAAATCGGCAGGCTTTTGTGCGCCGACCTTTCTGTCTAAGACCTCTGCGTCTTTTACGAAAAGCAGTGTCGGGTTTGCAGTCACCTCATACTCATCAGCGAGCTCTCCGTCAAAGTTTGTGTTGACCTTGTATACGTGAAGCTTATCCTCATAATCATCCTCGATATCTCCGAGAACCGGTCTTCTTGCAGGCCACACATGAATCCGAGTAAAAATCAACAATTACCGGAAGCTTGCTTTTTAATACTTTTTCATCGAAATCAGCCTTTGAAATTCTTGCTGCCATGATTAGTCCTCAACCTTTCTGACGTAAAGAGTGTATGTTCCATCCTCGTTGTCCTCGAGCTTAAGTATCTTGTGTCCCTCTTCCTTCATGCTTCTTGGAACATTCTGTACCGGCTCTCCATCATTCATGCGGATTGCAAGCACCTCACCGTCATCTAATTCCTCTATTGCTACCTTTGCCTTTACAAATGTAAGAGGGCAAACCTTGTCAGTTATATCTACCTGATCGTCGAATGCTATATCTGCCATTTTGCATCTCTCCTTCCTATACTCATATTTATTATATTTTTGCCGTAACCGTTGTTGTTTATGCATGCCGGATATTTCCTGCTATACATGGGAATTATTTACCCTCGTATGCTGCCTGAATCTCTTTTTGAACTCTTCCTCGCCCACTCTCTGAAGAGTAAGTCTGAAACGCTCACCACCGTTTGCATGCTTCTCGAAGAAACTAATTGCTGCATCTGTCACTCTGAAAAGAGTTTCCTTGTCGCGGATAATCGGAACAAGCTGCTCTCCTTTATAGATGTGGTTTCCGAAAAGTCCTCCAAACGATACGATATATCCCGGAGTTCCCTTCCATGCATCTGTCGGACAGCTCTTTACGCAGCGCGCACAGTTGTTACATTTGTCTCTGTCGATGACAATCCTGCCATCCTCCATCGAAAGTGCACCCTCGCGGCATGCCTTCACACATACACCACACTGGATACAATCGTCATGGCTGCACTCTACTGTCATGCCGCCTTTGATTCCGACATCGTTTTCCTCAGCCTTTAAGCAGTTGTTCTGACAGCCTGTGACACCAAACTTGAACTTGTGAGGAAGCTCTCTTCCGAAGTATCTTTGATTTCTGAGCCCTGACACGCTGTGACAGTACGTACTCTTGGTCCGCAGACACCTGTTCTACACCGCCCTTTGCAAGTTTCTTCTTTTACCAGCATTATATCTTCAAGTTTAATAAATGGAATCTCAACGCCCTGTCTTGATGTCATATGAACATATCCATGTCCATATTTCTCAGCAACCTCTGCTACTGTTTTGATATTTTCTGCTGTAAGATTTCCTCCTACAACCGCAATTCTAAGCGAGAAACAGTTATTCTTTGCTTCTGTCTCAGTGTTGAAAGCCTTTAGTAAACTGCTTATCAGCCACTTCATGATACGGACTGCTCTCAAGTCCCGGATAATTAACTGTAATTCCTTTAAATGTGTCTAAGTATCTGGCAAGTTCATACGCATTAGAACAGTGTCTCTCCATTCTAAGCCCTAATGTCTCAAGTCCCAGGTTATTAAGAAAAGCATTGTGTGGTGAAAGACAACCACCAGTATTTCTGAATAATCCGTTACGAAGTTTAATTATATATGCCATTGGACCGAATTTCAAATATGGTTTAAGTCCCGGATACTTTTCTTTATCAAACTTGAACTTTCCATTAAATGTAAGTATTCCGCTTATCGCATCACTGCTTCCATTAATGTACTTTGATGATGAATTAACTACCACATCTGCACCAAGCATTATAGGCTGTATAAGATATGGCGTTGATACCGTATTATCAACTATAAGCGGAATTCCATGTGCATGTGCAACATCCGCTACTGCCTTAATATCTGTTACATCAAGCTTGGGATTACCGATTGTCTCTGCAAATACAACTCTTGTCTTATCTGTTATAAGTTCTTCAAAACACTCTGGTTTATTATCAGCCACATATTTCACTGTAATGCCAAAGCTTTCTAAGTCTTCAAACAGTTCGACTGTTCCACCATATAATCCACATGAAGCAACAACCTCATCACCCTGTCTTACAATATTAGCTATAGAATTAAATATTGCCGCCATTCCGGAAGAACACGCTACACTTGAAAATCCTTTTTCCAGCTTGGTAATTCTTTTTTCAAATGCTTCTATCGTCGGATTATTGATTCTCGTATATGAGAATCCCATCGCCTTATTATCAAATATTCTCTCCAGTTCTTCTGCACTCTCATGCTTAAATGCGCTTGACTGATATATAGGAACAAGTGTTGCTCCGTTGGGATAATCGTCAACGCCATCATGCAAACAGTGATGTGTTAAAACCACTCATATATTTCTCATCCTTTCATCTGTTATGCGATGAACATTCAATATTTATTGAACTGTCCATATATTAAACCCTTTTACCTAGTATGTCAATAGGTTATTTGAGAAAAAAATATAACTGCCTGAACAATCTCAGGCAGTCATGAACTATCATTAACATTTACTATATAATATAACTGTCTATTCCCACATTAGAATTAACCAAATCTGCTATTGTAATATTGCTGAAGTAATCATTAACAAGCTTCTCAAAGTCTTCCCACATCTGTAAAGTCTTACATTCTGCCACCTTCGGACATCTGTTAGGCTTCTTCTCAAGACATGCTACCGGTGCAAGTGAACCCTCTGTTACAAGAAGTATGCTAAGCACTGAATAATCCTCCGGATTGCGTGCAAGCTTGTATCCGCCACCCTTTCCTCTTAATGATATGAGAAAATCATTCTTGCTTAATGTTGCAACAATCGCTTCCAGATACTTCTCAGAAATATCCTGTCTTCTGGCAATATCCATAAGTGGAATATATTCTCCTGTATTATGCTCCGCAAGATCAATCATGACCCTGAGCGCATATCTTCCCTTTGTTGAAATCTTCATATATATAACCTCTTTTCTAATAACACATTAATACTGTATGTTAAACATACTTTACCACAATGTTTGTATATTTTTCAAGTGTTAAATGAATTTATTTGGCAGGAATGCTTGCCGCAACGCATAATTCTCCCCAGCCTCTGGCTGAATCAGGCCATACATTCCCCACCCTTGTAGCACCATTTATAAGGTATGCTTTAAGCTTTTCACCATACATATATTGGTCATTGCCCTTCACAATCCCCCATTCCATCAGCATTGCAAAGAGCACCCGTAACCATAGGTGTTGCAAAAGATGTCCCCGTGACAGTTTTCTCCTTATTTCCTGGAATTCTTATATTAACTCCCGGTGCTGTTATGTCAGGTTTTGCATACAGCAGAATACTGCTTTTACATTAACTCCCCTGCCTGAAAATGCATTGCACTCCCGGAGCACGCCCATTGGCGCCAACACATATTGCCCGCCTCGAAGTCCCCGGTATTGTAAATGTGTACTCAGGCGACTAATTTTAAAAATCCTGTTGCACTGCTTAATGTCGAAACCGGAGGAAGCCACATATTAAAGAATCCATCCAACACATTTCTTTGCGGTAAATCTTATATCCCATATTCCAGAAGTAATATATCCGCTTGTCGCAACTATCGCATATATCTCTTCACCCATATAGAATGGTCCCGGTCCATACGCCTTTGATACGATACGCATATTCTTAATGTTATGATGCACAACCCCGCATTTCTTTCACTTATAACCAGTCTTTCCCCTGTTGGCGCAATAAGTTCAATTCTTGCATTGTCCATTGCCCTTTTCCATATTTGTATACTTATCTGAGGCTCATAATCACCAATTGCAAGCTCTTCATCCAGTACATTTCCACTGACAAGCTGACCTGAATAATGTGTTCTTCCTTCTCCTTCATTGCCAACACCTATACATATACTGCATCTGTATGTTGAACAGCAATCATCTATAAACATTTCAAATATAGAACTGCCCTCATGATTGCCATAAGTTCCACCATAACTTATATTAACCGCAACCGGCTGACTATATTCAATAGCTTTTCTTATGCAGTAATCAACGCCTTTCATAATCTGCGTTGTCCTTATATATGCGTTTCCCCCTGAATTTCCCAGCTTTACAATTATAATATCTGCGTCTGAAGCAACACCGCTCCTTCCACATGCAATAACTGCAACTTCATTGCCATGTCCGGTTACATCCCTAGCTGGCAGTGTCTTTACAGCTCCATTCCTGTAATCTTCCAGTATACTGTTAATTTCATTGTCAGAATATGTAATGCCTGTTGTCTGGTCCCACAACGTCTTAATTCTTGTTTTACCTGAGTCATCAAGAAATTCATTATTACCTATATCTATCCCAGAATCAATTACCGCTACTAGTACACCTTTTCCAGTCACGCCTCCATACTGGGTTTCTTCTGCTTTTGCAACGTTAACGCAAGCTTCAGACTTTCTTTGCATACAATTCAAAAATATAATGCCTTAGGCTTTTCAATAAATATTATCTCCGGTTCTGTAGCAAGTGCTTCAATACTATCAATCGTTGTTCTTACAATCCAGTATCCACATAGAAGCTGCGTAAACTCAGCATTTGTATAAATGCTTCTAATCCTATCCAGACTTCCAGCTGTCTTGACAATTATCTCCCATGTTCTGTCAGAGTCATCAAACCCGGCATCCATATCAGGTACCTCTTTGCCTTATATCTTCACTTGTATCAGCACTAATCTGCAATAGATTTTTTCAATTCTCGGATTCACATATAATTCTCCAGTTAAGCTCACATAATATCTATGCTGACATCTCCAATAACATGAAAACAGCTGATGCATACGCACCAGCCGTTAATTAATTAAATATCATGTTTTCTTGATAAATTCTATACGACACTTAGGACACTTAATACTAATTCTGCCCTTTTCCGCCAGGAACTCTTATCTTCTGCCCACAGCTTGGACATTTGAAAATTCTATGTGTCTTACTGTCCTTAATTCTTGCTCTTACCTTGTTAAACCTACTCATAAATTTATAATGAATCTTCATATACTTCTGGTTTTCAGCACTTCTTCTTGATATATTTCTTGAAAACATTCTGAAATATATGTACACAATACCAAGGAGTGCTACTGTATATATTACGTTACTCCTTAAAAAGAAAGTAAGTATAATCAGAACAAGAACTACATATGATAAACATCTCGAAAGCTGGTCCATGCCATATCTTCCATACATAAATCTTGAAAAACTCTGCTTAAATCGGTTCATAAAAAACATTCCCTTTCTATATATTGAAGTAGTTCACATCAACATACATATGGTAACACACAACCCAATAAAAGCAATTAAAAATGTATAAAATAAATATGATATATTAATATTCCATGTACTCTTCACCATCGAGGTTCTTCCAGTAGAACTTATCCTCCAGTATCATATAACTGTGTTCTGAGTTTTCTTTAGGAATTGAAACTGAACCAGGATTCATGTATATGTAATTATCTCTCTTCTCACACTTAGGTACATGTGTGTGTCCGCAAAAAAGTAGAATATCGCCTTCCTTTAATGCAGGTATATTCTTCTCATCAAGCTTGTGTCCATGTGCAAGAACGATTGATCTGTCATTGAAATTAAGATATGCCTGCTCTGCAAGTACATTAAAGTCAAGCACCATCTGGTCAACCTCTGTATCACAATTACCTCTCACGCATATAATCTCATTGCGTAAAGGATTAAGCATTGCAATAACTTCCTTAGGTGCGTATTCCTTAGGCAGGTCATTTCTTGGTCCGTGATAGAGAATATCTCCTAAAAGAACGAGTCTGTCTGGCTTCTCTGCTTCATATCTTTCAAGCGACTTTCTGCAATAATATGCAGAACCGTGTATATCTGATGCAATCATTATCTTCTTCATATTCTGTCCTTTCCTTAGATAAACCAATTCTTAATTATCTTGCGAGCTTATTAAATGTTGGCACTTTATAATGCGAAGCATTACTTAAAAACTGAGATAAAGTATTAGGAACCTTGTATGTATCAAGAACCTTCTTCATAAAAGCAATTGATCTTTTCTTATACTTCATGCTTCGCAATACTGTTACCCGGCCTCATCATCATAACCCCTTGCAAACTGCTTTGCATATCTTGCAAACTTAGTTTTATCAAGTTCAGGAATGTCAAAATAATTCTGGAATATCTCCATTGCCTCAATAATTCTTGTATTATCAAAATCAAGTTCTACTGCAGGTCTTTTTCACCTCTATATTACCAATATGACATACAGACTGCTTACACACGTTAGAATACAAGCTTATATTATCAGACTTAACATTCGTAAGTGAATATTTGTTATACAGGTGTATTCCGGTAAACATTCCGCTTGAATTATCCTCTCCAAAGAAATAATTCAGTAAAAGCTCTGTAATATCTCCCTGTGCGTCTGATTTCTTAATATACATACCTCTTCCAACACGGATTATCTCACCCTCGTCAGAGAGCCTTTCGACAGCCCGGAAGAATGCTTCCTGATTCATCCTCTCAAATCCATGCTCATACATATCATTAGCCGACACAATTGTGCCATCTGCCACATTATCAAAGTAATCCAATATCTTATCTCTGTTCTTCATAATTCTTTAGCATAGTGAAGTTATTACACTTCTTCAAGATTAATAGTCTCTGTTTCTTCTGTATCATCATCAGATTCTTCCTTTTTCAGGCTTTTCTTCTTCCTTGCCATCTGCCTTCTCATTGATTACCTTGACTTCAACCTCAACGTCTCCGTCTTTCTCATCAAATATAACATCATCATCAAAATCATCATCTGATGCAAGGCAGTCATCCTCATCAACAAAATCAGGATCTTCCTCATCTTCTTCATCGACATAGAAATTAACAGGAATAACTTCTACATTACTGCATACAGCCTTACCAATAATATATACTGTATGGATTCCTTCCTCATCAACATTATCAACAAGGTTCTTAACTCCTGCTATCTTTCTTGAAATATCACATGTTGCATTGACACCTTCTGGAAGAATAATAGTTACTGAACTTGCATTACTTGAGAAATTAATATATACATCCTTCTCAAACACTGCAAGACCAAGGTCTAGTACTGCCTTAGAAGCCACTGCTTTTAAGCTCACAGCCAGCAAATACTTCATCTTCAACCTCTATAACCTTCTTCTCTCCGATAGCATTATACTTACGGATTTCATCATCAAAACTATCATTCTCTTCTTTAGCGAATCTTTCCTTAGTCTGCTTGAACTTATCAAAAGCAACCTTGCCTGCTACAGCAAAGAGCGCCTACTCCTAAAACAATCTTAGCCAATCCATGTTTCTTTGCCATAGTATTATCCTCCAATTCACGCATTATAATGCAATCTACTCTTTAAATTTAATCACCACAAAATCTTGTTTTAGTATATCATACTCCCTATACAAAAATCAACGCGAATAGACACATCCGCAATAATTCTGCCTGTATAGATTATACTCATGTGAAAGCTCAATAGAACGCTTATATCCCTCTTTTTTCTTAAAATCAGATAAAAGATAAGGCATATCATATTCCTCTGAAAGCTTTAAACCTATTTCATTAAGCCTGACGCTGTTCTTTAGAGGACTTATTGTAAGCGTTGTCGTAAAATAATCAAATCCACCAGCCTTTGCAGTCTCACAGGTCTTTTTAAGTCTCAGCTCATAACAGCGGAAGCACCTTTCCCCACCTTCCCTGCACTGTTCATATCCTTTAGCTATGTCATAGAATTCTTTAGTATCATAATCACCTTCTATGAAGGAAACCTTATACTTTGCCGGAAATTCACTGATGAATCTCTTCTGTTCTTCAACTCTTTTTCTGTACTCTTCCTCAGCAGATATATTCGGATTATAGTAGAATACAGTTATATGGAAATAATCAGAAAGATACTCTATGCAATGGTCGCTACATGGTGCACAGCGACTGTGAAGAAGCAGAGTCGGTACAATTCCGTCCTTCTGGAAGCCCGCTATCTTCTTATCAAGCTCTTTCTGAAAATTTCTCTGTTCAAAAGGTATTCCCATATTACTTAACCTGTCCTGTTATCTCTTCTAACAGCGTAAAAGCTTTTTCCATCTGCTCATCAGTTCCTATTGAAATTTTAAGTAATTATCAATAAGTGGCTGGTTAAAATATCTGACAAATATGTTCTTTTTCTTTAAGTTTTTCAAATATTTCCTTAGCCGAAACACTCTTGTGTGTTGCAAATATAAAGTTAGCCTTAGAGTCAGGGAATGAAAAGCCTAACTGTGAAAGTCTTTCCTTAGCATTCTCTCTGGTCTTAACTATCTTACCCACGCACTCTTCAAAGTATTCCTTATCATTGACAGACTCAATGCCATAGCTTATTGAAGTTCTGTTCATTGTGTACGAATTGAATGAGAATTTGACATCATTAAGTGCCTTTATAAGCTCTGGATTACCGGAAACAGTAACCTATTCTCATACCAGCCATTGAACGTGATTTAGAAAATGTCTGTACAACCAACACATTTTCATACTTATTGACAAGCTCCATTGCTGACTTTCCGCCAAAATCAATATAAGCCTCATCAACAATAACAACTACATCCTGATTATGTTTTTATAATATCTTCAACCTTATCAAGTTCCATATAAAAAGTGCTGTAGGAGCATTAGGGTTAGGGAATACCACTCCGCCATTCTCCTTGTAATAATCTTCTGGAATTATATTAAAATCCTTATCAAGCGGCGCTTCTCATATGGAATTCTGTAAAGGTCAGCCCATACACTATAGAAAGAATATGAGATATTAGGAAACAGTATTGGCTTGTCTGAATTAAAGAATGTCAGGAAACACATTGACAATACATCATCAGAACCAACTCCTACGAACACCTGATTATCATTCATTCCATAATAAGCTGCAATTGCATGTACAAGGTCTGTAACCTCAGGATCCGGATAAAGTCTTAAATCATTTATATTCATTCTCTCTGCTGCCTCATGCACCTTAGGTGTTGGAGGATATGGATTCTCGTTGGTATTAAGCTTTACAACATCTTTAACCTTAGGGCTCTCCCGGCACATATGGCTCAACTCTTCTGATATTCTTCTCCCATGTCTTCATATATAAGTCCCTCTTCTTTCACGAATAATTATAATCCCATCTCTTTAGCAACTTCTGCAAAATGTGGTAATGAATTAACAATTGTCTCATAAGATACACAGTATGCAATTCTAACATATCCAGGGCATCCAAATGATGACGCAGGAAACATAAGGATATTGTGTTTCTTGGCTGCATCACAGAAAACAGTTTCATCTTCAACAGTTGACTTTACGAAAAGATAGAAAGCACCCTCTGGCTTTACACACTCAAAGCCTAACCTTGTAAGTCCTTCGTATATTGCCTTTCTGTTCTTGTCATATGCCTCAAGATTAACCTGTGCATCAACACATTTTGCAACAACTCTCTGCATAAGTGAAGGCGCATTAACGAATCCTAAAATTCTTGTAGCTACAGAAGCTGCCGACTTAACATCTTCTGAATCTGTAACCTCATCAGGAATAACAAGATATCCGATTCGCTCACCTGGAAGTGAAAGCGACTTACTGTATGAATAACCAACAATAGTATTGTCGTAATATTTAGTAAGATATGGAACATCAACACCGTCATAAGCTAACTCTCTGTATGGTTCATCTGCTATTAAGTAAATCTCTGTTCCGTACTCCTTCTGCTTCTTATCCATAATAGCGACCATCTTCTTTATAGTATCCTCTGAATATACAACACCTGTCGGGTTATTAGGATTATTAACGATAACAGCTCTTGTCTTAGGTGTTATCTTTGCTTCAAACTCGTCAAGCTTAGGCTGGAAATCCACAGTATTAGGTGAAACAACCACTAATTTTCCGCCAAAATTGCTTACATAATTCCTGTATTCACCAAAGAATGGCGCAAATGTCATAACCTCTTCGCCCGGATTAAGTAATGTCTTGAATATTGTATTAAGCCCGCCTGCTTTGCTCCAACAGTCATTACAATATTAGTATGGTTAAAATGTGTTCCGAATCTTCTATTAAGTGACTCAGCTATAGTCTGTCTCACATCCTCATATCCTGCATTACTCATATAGCCATGTATAAATGTTGATTCTTCATTATCTACTATATCCTTAACTGCTTCATTAACCTCTGCAGGTGCTGGAACATTAGGGTTACCAAGTGAGAAATCATACACATTCTCTGCTCCGTATAACTTGGCAAGTCTGTTGCCTTCCTCGAACATTGCACGGATTACCGAACTGTTTTTTACTAAAGAAACCATTGAATCAGCTATCATTGTTTATATCCTCCAAAAAAAATATGACTACATTATAATCAAAATCATTTGATTTTACAACTTTCAATAGATGTAATCATATGTTATTATTTAGATTAGTATTTCATTAATTCCAACTGGGGGAAAGAATATTATGTCTAAAACTCTTTATTCAGTATACAGATATATTGTTTTAGGTCTGTTTCTTATTATTAACATATGGCTGTTTCTGCTAAGCATTTTCAGTACGAGCAGACTGACAGCTGATGCAAGTGAACGCACTTATTACACAGGAGACCATGTATGGCTTCATATAATCATACTTGTAGTTCTTATTCTTTGCTGTCTTTTATCTTGTGAGAAATAACATTTTCACCGGAATTAACAGTTATCTTTCCAATAACGAGAAAACATTTATACAAATCCGCAATATATGTCTTATTATAATTGGTATAAGCGGTGCTTTTGCCTGGGTTCTGCTTACGCAGAGTAATGCAGGCGCTGACCAGTATTATGTACTTGATGCTGCAAGAGGACTTAGAAACGGTGATTATTCGGCATTCCGGTACAATGGCTATATAGCAAAATACACTAACCAGATTGGGCTTCTGTTCATTGAATACATTATAGGATTCATAGTTGGTGACTATAATTACTTATTCTGGGCTTCTTAATGTTGTGATGATTGTATTCACTTACAAGATGTTTTCTGACATACTTGGAATTTTAAAGCTTCCGCGGATTGCAAGCCTGTCCACTATTATACTGGGAATTCTCTTTTTTCCCATGGACTCTCTACAGCGTATTCATATATGGCAATGTTGCAGGATTATTCTTTGCCACTTCCGCTTTCAAATACACAATGCTTTTTATTGACAGCCTTAAAGAATTTAACAGCTTTAAGATTTCATATATTGTTATAAGTGCTTTTTCCATGATGTTAAGCGTTATGGTTAAGAATAATTATCTTATATTCATGATTGCGCTCATAATCTATACGGTTGCAGAAGCACTAAGACACAGAAATATACAGATTATTCTTGTTACATGTGCCGTAATTGCAGGATTTGCAATTCAGGCCATTGTTCCAAAGCTTGTTATCGAAAAGATTTCCGGCTGCAATCTTGGAAGCGGTGCTTCAAGCTGGACATGGATTGCAATGGGACTTCACCCATCTGATGGCAATGTTTATGCAGACGGCTGGTACAGCGGGCGTATTCTTTGCATTTTACGAGAATAACGATTACGATACTAAGAAAGAAGCTGAGGTTTCTAAAGCAGAGATTAAAGGTTATATTGACACATATAAAAACAACCACAAAGCATTTACATCCTTTCTTTCGAAGAAAGTTGCCTCTCAGTGGAATAACCCTGAATTCCAGTGTTTCTGGATAACCAATGTCCGCAGCAGTGATATTGAGAAAAGCCCTGTTATCTCGGATATTCTTTCACTAAAGGGAAGTTCAACATTTATCGCATTTCTTAATATAATGCAGAGTATTATTTTATTTGGAAGTATGCTTTATGCTGTGAATACACTTATTGAAGGTACTTTCTCAGGTGTTGCTGTGCTTCCGCTTACTTTTATAGGCGGTTTCATATTCCACCTGTTCTGGGAAGGCAAATGCCAGTACACGCTTCCTTATTTCATGCTGTTACTGCCTCTTAGTATTATTGGTTTTTACAGCATGGCAAAGAAACTGTCCTCAGTCACAAAAAAGCATTTATACAAATGTGGTGTATTCGCTGTAATTCTTTTATTCATAGCAATTATATTCAACCGTTTTATTATTCTTAATCAGGATAATAAGAGTTACAGGCAATACAGGGAATACACTATTGAACAACAAAAAACTTTAACGGGAGGTTTTTATGAACAGACCTGATTGTTTATATATTGTAATTCCATGCTACAACGAGGAACAGGTTCTGCCTGTTACCTCAGGCATGTTTCTTGATGAACTTGACCATCTTATCAAAGCCGGCAAAATCAGTTCTGACAGCAGGATACTGTTTGTTAATGATGGAAGTTCTGACAGTACATGGGATATCATTACGGATTTATCAAAGAAGGATGAACATTTCATCGGAATAAGCCAGAGCCGCAACCGCGGACACCAGAGCAGTGTACTTGCCGGTCTTATGGAGGCTTCCCAGTATGCTGATATGACTATATCTATAGATTGTGACGGACAGGATGACATTCATGCAATGGAAGATATGGTTGACGCTTACCACGATGGCTGTGATATCGTCTATGGTGTAAGAAATGACCGTTCAACAGATACATTTTTTAAAAGAAACACAGCCAAAGGCTTCTATAAAATCATGGCAGGACTTGGCGCAGAAACTGTATATAACCATGCCGATTACAGGCTTTTATCAAAGCGTGTGATTAATGAACTGGCACAATTCAAGGAAACTAATCTGTACCTTCGTGGGCTTATCCCGCTTGTCGGTTTTAAAAGTACAAGCGTATATTATTCAAGAAGCGAACGACTTGCCGGAAAGTCGCACTATCCTTTCAGCAAAATGCTTAACCTTGCATTAAACGGCATAACAAGCCTTAGTGTAAAACCACTCCGTCTTGTTATGTCACTTGGTATTATCGTTTCAATCCTCAGCTTTATCGGTGTTATATGGGCTGTCGTTGACAACCTGCTCGGCAACACAGTAACCGGCTGGGCAAGTACAGTATGTATCGTATGCTTCATGGGCGGAATACAACTTATGTGCCTCGGGGTTATTGGGGAATACATCGGGAAGATATATATGGAGGTCAAGAATAGACCCAGGTTTATTATCAGCGAGAGGACTTATGAGTGCAATGAAGATGAAAAGTCTTGATGAGTGATACTGGAAACTCATTTCCTATAAAACACTCATGTATGTGTTTCTTATGTGTTTATTTTCGCTTCTGTCCTATTAGAATCCTCATACCTGTTAATTTATAGGTAACTTTTCATATAATTCACGATTTTTCAGCCTGTAAGTATCTTTTTTCTCAGGTTCTTATCCTATAAAACCCATTATTTCAACTAATTTATAGGAGTTTTCCAACCAATTTCAGCAAAAATTCTTCTTCAAAGTTAAAACAAAAAAACACCTATAAGAAGTCATTAATCGACTCCTTATAGGTATTTTAAGCATTATTTTTTTATCTATCTTAATAGTCAGATTTGAAATTCACCTATAAATCACACACTTTACATCTTTTTTATAGGTAAACACAGAGGCATTCCAAGCTTATGCAACCCTCTGACGCATCATAGCATTCAGCACTCATGCAGCAAGAATCACTACTTCACGCTATCTTATAAGCTTTCATTATTCCACACCATCAATAAATCTGGCAACAAAACTTAATGCCTTTGCACCAAGCCCTGATTTTCTGCCACCGCCATCTGATATTCTTAAATAATCCGCATCAGTATCAAAGGAATAATCATTAACAAGACGTTCTTTAATACTATTATCATATTGCTTAAGATATGGTGCAACTGTTCCGCCAAGAACAATATCACAGTCCATCATCGTGTATATGTTATTAATTCCAAGAGCCAGATTGTCCATATATTCATCTAACACATTGGAATTATTCTTATTTCCCTGCGCGCCAGTTCAAAGAAATTGTCAAGTGTCATATCAAGCTCTGATGATAATACCTTTTCTGAAACATATGCTTCAAAACAGCCCTTCTTACCACACAGGCACTGCTTTCCTCCAGGGTGAATAACCATATGTCCGAATTCGCCACCACGGTTATGAACACCATTTCTGATTGCGGAAGCGTTAATATATGCACCTCCGACACCTTCACCAAGCATAATATATATTTTTTCATCTTCAGGCTTTCCATTAAACCAGTGGTCTGCGTATGCCTCTGCCCTCGCATCGTTCATCACTACGACCGGATAATCAATAGCTGATATAAGCCTTGTAAAATCATAGTTCTTAGCTTTTAATGGTGGTGCTGAGATAAGAATCTGCTTTTCATCATCAAGTATTCCTGGAACTGTAACGCCAACTCCCCAGAATGTCATCTGCGTCTGCTCCAACATAATCCACTGCATGTCTTACCGCATCTGTAAGCTTCTCAATATATGCACTGCTCTTGCTAAAATGTGCTTTAACAGCCATACTGTATATAATCTGGTTTTAAGCCCGACTACATCTACATTAATATAGTCAGCTTTGATATTCACGCTGATAGCTTTTCTTGCATTATTATTAATAGTAATTGCCTGTGCCCTTCTTCCACCCGTTGAAGTGAAATTGCCAACATATTCTATAAGCCCATCTTCCATGAGCATCTTAAGATTCTGATTGACCGTCGGCAGAGACAGACCTAACTGGTCTGCTATCTCCTGCCTTGATATCTTATCCGAATTATATATCAGTCTGAATATACGGTTTTTATTAAGTTTTTTACATCCGTGTTCGTTAGTTTCTGTGATGAATCCATCCATTACCTCTCGCTTAATCGGTTAACTTGTGTGTCAGTTACATAATTCGCCAAATACAGCAATATAATCTTTCTTGAACTTCTCAATTCCTGCATCTGTAAGCGGATGATGAACCATCTGCTCAATTACCTTATATGGTACTGTTGCAATATCAGCTCCTGCAAGTGCGCAGTCTGTAATATGTATTGGATTTCTTACACTTGCACAGATAATCTCTGTCTTAAGATCATAATTAGCAAATATATCTGCAATATCCTGAATAAGATTAATGCCCGGCTGTGATATATCATCAAGTCTTCCAAGGAATGGAGAAACATATGTTGCACCTGCTCTTGCAGCTAAAAGCGCCTGATTAGCTGAGAATATTAATGTAACATTAACCTTTATTCCCTCAGATGATAACACCTTAGTAGCCTTGGGTCCTTCAACTGTCATAGGAATCTTTACAACCATGTTAGGGTGGATTGCTGCAATCTCTCTTCCTCTTTGATCATCCCTTCTGCATCCTCAGTAGTAGCCTTAACCTCACCACTTATAGGTCCGTCAACAATAGAAGTAATCTCCTTGATAACCTCCTTGAAATCTCTTCCTTCTTTTGCGATCAAAGATGGATTGGTGGTACACCACAGATAATTCCCATGTCATTAGCTTTACGGATGTCTTCTACATTAGCGGTATCAATAAAAAATTTCATAATAAAATTCTCCTTGTTAATCACTCATTAATTGTTCTGAATACATTCTTCATTGCAGGATAGATACATCTGAACTTATTGTACTTATCCTCGTATCTTTCTATTATCTTCTCGTCTGGTCTTATTGTCTTTCGTACTTTAACGAGAGCATTAGACGCATCTTCAACGCAATTATACTCCCCCGGCTGCAACCATGGCAAGCATTGCCGCACCCATAGCAGGACCTTCCTCTGACTCTAACAGTTCCACAGGAATTCCAAGTACATTAGCCATAATCTTACACCACAGTTCTGACTTAGCGCCACCACCGCACATACGGGTTGACTCCACTCTTATACCAAGACTCTTAGCAACCTCGAAGCAGTCCCTTATTGCAAATGCAACGCCTTCCAGAACTGCCTGTGTCATATCCTTACGCTCAGTATCCATTGTCATTCCTGTAAATGTACCTCTTGCAAATTCGTCATTATGCGGTGATCTCTCACCCATCAGATATGGAAGGAAATACACATTATTATTGCCAAGGTCATCATCTGTTATCTGCGACTGTTCACCTGTGTAATCATTAGTTCCGAGTATCTTGTCCATCCACCATCCATTAGCTGATGCTGCACTTAATATACAGCCCATAAGATGATATTTTCCATCCGCATGTGCGAAAGAATGCAGTGCATTATTGGAATCCACTCCGAATTCCTTGCTTGAAATGAATATCGTGCCGCTTGTTCCCAAAGAAATATTGCAGTGTCCGTCACCGACAGTACCAGTGCCTACTGCAAAACCAGCATTATCACCTGCACCGGCCGCAACAATTACTTCACTTCCTATTCCAAGCTCATCTGCAATATTCTTCTTTACCGTACCAACACACTCACTACTTTCAAAGATGCGTGGCATCTGTGCCTCTGTCACGCCACATATATCAAGCATCTGGCGCGACCAACGCCTATTCTTCACATCAAACAGCAAAGATGCCCGAAGCATCTGAAACATCTGTACAATGCACACCTGTAAGACGATACGCAATATAATCCTTTGGAAGCATTATCTTGTCTATCTTAGCAAAATTATCCGGTTCATTCTCCTTCACCCACAATATCTTAGGTGCTGTGAAACCTGCAAATGCAATATTTGCTGTATATTCTGATAACTTATCCCTGCCTATCACTTCATTCAGGTACTCACACTGCTTCGTTGTTCTTCCGTCATTCCATAAAATAGCCGGTCTTATAACCTCATCATTCTTATCAAGAATAACAAGTCCATGCATCTGTCCACCAAAGCTGATACCACCAACTGTTGATTCATCCTGTCCGTCAAGCAGCCTCCTTCATGCCTTCCATACATGCATCATACCAGTCATAAGGATTCTGCTCTGACCAGCCGGCCTTAGGGTAATCAATCGGATAACTCTTAGACACATTTGCAATAATATGTCCTGCTGTGTCCATAAGAACAAGCTTAACCGATGAAGTTCCAAGATCAATTCCTATATAATTCATGCCAGACTCCTTTCCACAATCATATATCTATAACCGCACCTGTTTATGCAAATGGGTTCTCGCTCTTGTAAAGCATGCCCTTAGGCTGGTTGAATGACACATCCTCAACGCCGATATACTTAAACACATCAAAAAGTGTCTTTCCAAAATGTCCGAATGCAACTGCACCATGATGTGGGAAGTTACCTTCGATAAGCACATATCTGTAGAATCTTCCCATCTCTGGAATAGCAAATATACCTATTGCACCAAATGAACGTGTTCTTACCGGAAGAACTTCACCCTGTGCTATGTAAGCGGAAAGCTTGTTATCTGATGAATTCTGGAGTCTGAAAAATGTGATATCTCCCGGAACGATGTCCCCTTCAAGTGTACCATTAGTAACTTCTTCAGGAAGTGAACGTGCCATAATCATCTGGTTTCTCATCTCGCAGAATGACAATTTACTTGATGCTGTGTTGCCACAATGGAATCCCATAAATGTATCCTTCTGTGTATAAGCATATCTGCCTGCGATATCCTCATTGTAGATATCTGCTGGAACTGTATTATTAATATCAAGAAGTGTAACAATATCGTCACTTACAACTTCTCCGATAAATTCACTCAATGCACCATATATATCAACCTCGCATGATACAGGTATTCCTCTTGAAGTAAGTCTTGAGTTGACATAACAAGGAACACATCCGAACTGTGTCTGGAATGCCTTACCAGCATTTACCTGCTACTGCAACATATTTTCTTGAGCCCTTATGTGATTCAACCCAGTCAGTTAATGTAAGCTCATACTGTGCGAGTCTGCTTAAGATTTCAGGCTTTTATTTCCTGTACCAAGCTCTTTTTCCATATCCCTTACAACATCAGGAATTCTTTCATCTCCTGCATGCTTATTAAAGCTCTCGAATAAATCAAGCTCTGAATTTTCCTCAATCTCAACACCAAGATTATATAGACCTGCGATTGGTGCATTACATGCAAGGAAATTATTAGGTCTTGGACCAAAGCTGATAATCTTAAGATTGCTTAATGCGTATATCGCCTTTGCTACAGGTATGAATTCATGAATCATATCTGCACATTCTTCTGCTGTTCCAACAGGATACTCCGGAATATATGCTTTAACTCCACGAAGCTTAAGATTATAGCTTGCGTTAAGCATTCCACAATAAGCATCGCCTCGTCCCTGAACAAGACCTCCATTAGCTGATGTCTCCTCTGCTGCCGCAATGAACATCTTAGGTCCGTTGAAATTTTTTTGCAAGCATTGTCTCAGCAATCTCAGGTCCGAAATTACCAAGATATACACAGAGTGCATTACATCCTGCATCCTTAATATCCTCAAGTGCCTGCATCATATGTATCTCACTCTCAACGATACATACCGGACATTCATAGATATCCCCCTTGCCATACTTTTGCTTCATATGCCTTTACAAGATTCTGTCTTCTTGTAACTGAAAGTGATTCTGGAAAGCAGTCTCTTGAAACTGCAACAATACCGATTTTCATAACTGGTGTATTATTCATAACTTATCTCCTTTAACCTATACTGTTATATTCTCTCCCCTTAAGCCGTTAAATGCTCCATCTATATGAGCATCTTCATGGGCTATCAGCCATTTATTAGATGCCGCAAGCAGCTTATCTTCTGCTGTTGCATGAGTATTAACTACATCAAGATTAGTTCCTTTGGAAGTACAACTACGCACTTAAAGCCCTGTCCATCCACACCGCATGGTGCATAATGAAGAGTTGTTGCATACACCTCAATAGCAGTTCCCTCAGGCACAAAAAATCCTTCAACCTTAGATGTCTCATATGTAAAATCGTCTTTCACATCTTCTCTGCTACCAAGCAAAGAGAATCATATCTGTTGCCGCAATATTAACTTCTGAACTTCTGTGATATTCCAGTGCATTAAGTTTCTGGTTATGTCCATTACAATACCCTGTCTGTACAGGACATCCACCATATATACTCTCTTCCATTACCTTATGAATCTGTGTATTTTCAAGCTTTTCATCACCTGCAACATATACAACATCTTCAGGCATATCATACGAATCCATAAGTTTCACTATTTCACTGGTATCAATATCAGCAATAACTCTGCCATATTTCTTAAATCAGCATCCAATACACTCTGCAAAAACACTACCTCCTTTTTCAACTCATGTTAAACTTTTATAAAGTATCTTTCTAAAAGTCATTCTATCACTGTTTTATTTCTAATTCAATAAAAAAATCTCCGATTATCAAAAAATGTATCCTGAAAGATACACTCACAATAACCGGAGATTAATATTAATCTGTTAAATTGCCAATCTTACAATATAATCTTTGATAATGCATCAATTATAATTCCCCATGCTACACCACTCACATAAAGAATCGCAAGAATTCTAAAATTATCCTTCATATCATCGTTCTCTCTGAACAGCACAAGAATACCTACTCCCGAACCGGCAAGCAGTCCTGCCATAAGAGAGCCAAGTCCAAGTACGCCTTCAATATAAAGCTGTGTTAATACTACTGATGATGCACAGTTAGGAATAAGACCTATAATTCCCGCTATCAATGGTCCAATAACAGGCTTATTAAGTATAAGATTCCCCAAAGTCTCTTCACCAACAAAGTGAATTAAAGTATTATGCAAAAAGATATAACAACAATAAATGCAAATATAGTTATTGTATGTCTTAACGCTGACTTGAATATGCTTGTCTCACAACCACAGTGGTCATGATCACATACATGTCCAATCTTTTTCTACCATATTATAACTTTTTTCTTGCTTCTTCTCACTATCAGATCAATTACAACACCCATTATAAGACCTATAAAACCTTAATGAGTATAAGCTTTGACAAGCACTAATACATCTACCTGTTCTGATAAAAATACTGGTATCATCTCGTCTGAAGTAGACATAAAGATGGCAATAAGCGTTCCCATAGTAATTACTTTACCTGCATACAGGTTAGATTGCTGTAGAAAAACCACACTGTGGAACAGCTCCAAGTAAAGCTCCTATAACGAGGCCCAGCCTTGCCAGAATCCTGACAAACTTCTTCGTCCTGGCACTTGTCTTATGTTCAAGATACTCCATAGCAAGATAAGTCAGAAAAAGAAACGGCAACAGTTTAACAACTATCAATAATAGTATCAAATACCACATCCATCATGATATACAATCGTCCTTTCTTAAAAACAGTCACATAGTTACATATTCGTTATGCCTTGGCAAAAAGCTTTATAAGGTTCTTCTCCTGAAAACACCTTTCTTGCTTTCTCTGATCTTTTTCATAATAAGCTTTGTAACAAAATAAACCTATTACCCATACAGTGATCCAAGTAACAGACTCGCAAGTACATCTGTTGATAATGAACTGTAAGATATAATCTTTGAAACTGCAATCAGAGCTGCAAGTATAACTGCGGGAATTCCTTTCTTTCTGTCCCACAATATAATAGCCAATGCCGTCCGAAAAAGAAGCTGAGGATGTCCTGGGATGGGAAAGACCAGTCTTAATGCCATTAAAGATCCATAAAGATTCAAATGCTCGATCTGCATTGAATGGTCTTGTTCTCTTTACAGATTCTTCATAATTCCGTTACACATAATAAGTGACAGAATAAGTCCAATTGCCATATTTTAGTCCTAACTTTCTGTCTTTCTTAAATACCGGTATAAATAAGAACGCCGCACATAATAAATCCAGAATACTTGTAAAGCATTCCCAAGACAGGTTATATAGCATACATAACCGGATC
>VOFG01003609.1_pt1 | contig 28588 bp, 33 predicted proteins | sample 5384171 | NCBI WGS metagenome assembly VOFG01 (sample SAMN12384726, study PRJNA508395) | human gut metagenome | isolation source: healthy gut F | host: Homo sapiens
CATGCCGGACAGGGGCGAAGTTTCTTCCGCTTCCTCCGGCAGGGCCTGCACCTGCTGCGCATGGTCTGCCTCGGCGTCAATGGGAAATTCCAGCACCACCTCAAAGCGGGTGCCCTTGCCGGTGGCGCTTTCCACATTGATCGAGCCGCCCATCAGGTCCACGATGCTCTTGGTGATGGCCATGCCAAGGCCTGTTCCCTGCACCTTGTTGGTGCCGGAGCGCTCCTCACGGGTAAAGGGGTCGAAAAGGGTCTTTTGGTAGTCCGCGCTCATGCCGATGCCGTCATCCTGCACCACAAAGCGATACCGGGCGTAGTGCTCGTTCCGGGGCAGCTCTTCCACCTCCAACTGGATGTGTCCGCCGGTGGGCGTATACTTGACCGCGTTGGAGAGGATGTTCATCAGCACCTGATTCAAGCGGTTGGGGTCTGCCAGCACGTTTTCGTGCTGCAGATGGGTTTACCGTAAAGGTCTGGCGGCTCTGGCCTGCCTGCTGGCGGATGATGCTGTCCAGCTGGCGGATCTGCTGGGGCAGATTCATCTTTTCCACATTCAGGGTGGTCTTGCCGCTCTCGATGCGGCTCATATCCAGAATATTGTTGATGATGCCCAGCAGCAGCTGGCCGGAGGTTTCCAGCTTGCCCAGATGCTCGGCAAGCTTTTTCCGGCTCGTGCAGCTCGTTTTTCATCAGGGTGGTGATGCCGATGATGGCGTTCATGGGGGTGCGGATATCGTGGCTCATGTTGGAGAGGAAGTCCGTCTTGGCCTTGCTGGCGCGCTCGGCGGATTGCAGCGCCTCCGCGGCAGCATCCTGCGCCCGCCGCATCTCGTCGTTTGCCTGCGTCAGCTGGATGTTATACTGCTCCAGACGGAGGCTCGTCTCTTTTTCAGCCTGCAGCTCCCGCCGCTGCTTTTCCCGCAGGAGGAACCAGCCAGCAATGACTGCCGTGATCGAAAACACCACGGCAAAGCCTACAATGCTGGCCGTGACGAGATTGACCAGCTTCTGCGTATTCACGGCCACATATTCTGCCGGAACAAGGAACGCCAGCGTCCACTGGGCGTTTTCCATCCGCTTCAGGGCGTAGAAATACTCCGTCCCGTCCAGCACGGCGTTGGAATAACAGGAGCCTGTGCGGGCAAACCGCTCCTTTGCTGCTGCAAAGGAAGAACCGTGCAGATAGGACATCTGGGAGAGCACGGTGTATACGTTGTGCCCTTTCAGCAGCTCGGTATCATTGGCGTTGAACAGCTTGAAACCGTTGTGATCCAACACATAGACGCTGTTGTTATTTTCGTAGGCGTCGCAGCGGAAATAATCGTTCAGCTGGGTCATGCACCGGGAGATGCCGAAGTAGCGCAGGGTGATCTCGCCGATCTCGCTTTGCAGTGTGATGGGGTGGAGAGCTGTTTCAGGAACACCATCCGGGAATCATCCACGGTCAGCGAGTTGGAAACATAGCTGACCCGCTCCGGTGCGCTTTCCAGATAGTTCATTCCCCGCAGTAGCCCCATGCGGCCATGCTCGGTATAATAATGTCCGGCAGAGTCCACGGCAATCAATTCGGTCTGTTTTTCATGGTAATTGGAAAGCTCCGACAGCTTTTTCAGATAGCGGTAGAGATCGGCATCGGTCTCCAGCGGGGTGCAGTATAAATAATTGCATTGTACCTCCACCTCGTCCCAGTGGTTGTCGATCACATCCTCCAGATTGTGGAACATCTGGTGGGTGACCTCTTCCATCTGGCTCAGCCGCTCGTGGTAGACAAGGTTCTGGTTGTAGGTCTGGCTCATGGCAAAAAGGGTCAGGATCAACACGATGATGCCAAAGCCGAAGCCCACAAACAGCTTTTTATAGATTTTGTTGTTCACATCCAGTATCTCCTGTCCGTTTGATTCAACTCCATGCGGTGTCTGCCCGGCTGATGGTGGTGTATGCGCCAAAGAAAGTTTTTGCGGCATCCATGCCCACCACGCCGCTGTCTGTCACCGTTGCTTCGGCAGCCAGCTGGTCGCTCACACCGCAGATGGCAACCTGATAGGTCTTGCCCGCCTCCGGCTGCACTGGGCTTACCAGCACATAGGGATAGCCCTTGCCGTTGCCGTAGGCATCGTAACCAGAAGCCAGCAGTTCGCTGATCTGCTGCCCGGTCAGGGCAACGGTCTGGATGGTGCGGTTCCAGCCGGTGGGCAGGATGACCGAAAGGTCGTAAACCGTAATGCCCTTGGCGTACAGCTTGGCGGCTACGCCGTGGTGGTTCTGTTCGGGCGGGTTGCCGGGGATCCAGGTGCTCAGCGAGACCAGCGCAAGGTCGCTGCCGGTAGCCTGTGCAAAGCAGCGGCCTACCAGCATGGCGCAGTCCTGCTGCGAAAGCTCCTCCGTAACGGTCGTGATGACATCCGGGGTGTTGTTCACCACACTGTCCTGATCCTTGTCCAGCTGACGAACGATATCCTCACGGCCTCTTGAACCCCATTCAAGCGCGCTACCAAAACTGCGCTACACCCGGACATCTGATCGATTGTCGCTCACAGCTCAATCAGTATACCCGAAGAATGGTGTTTTGTCAAGCACTATTTTCAAATTTCTTCTTCATTTTCGGCAATGGCCGTTGTGCTGCCCACCACCGGCTGCGGAAACTCCACCGTAGCCAGCGCCACAGCGAACACGCTCTGCGCACCGGCATCCAGCAGAGCCTGCGCGCAGGCCGAGGCCGTGGCTCCGGTGGTCAGGACATCGTCCACCAGCAGGATGCGCTTTCCCTCCACAGCCTCCGGCCGGGCCACCCGGAAGGCACCCGCCACATTGGCCAGCCGCTCGTCAAGGGAGAGCCCCTCCTGCCGCCGGGTGGAGCGGGCACGGGTCAGCGCGTCCGTGACCACCGGCACGCCCACCGCCCGGGCAAGGGGCTGTGCCATCCGCTCCGGCACATTGTAGCCGCGCTTTTTGCTGGAGGCCGGTACCGGAAGGATGCAGTCGTAACCCCGGTCAAGGCCCGGTACCGGTTCGGGCAGGGGCTCAGAGCCGCACATTCTGATCTCGCTGCCAAAGAGCAGGCGGGCCATCTCCGCGCCCAGCTCCACAGCTGCCCAGGGCGCGCCCTGATATTTCGCCCGCAGCACCGCGCGGCGGACAAGGCCGGTGTATCGGTAGGGCGCGGCTGCCCCATCCAGCCGCCCCAGGTAGTGCTCGGAGCCGCGCAGCCGCATGGAGGGTGCACGGCGCAGCTCTGCCAGCCCATCGGCGCAGTCCGGGCAGGCAGGCCGGTTTCCCAACACCCGGTCACAAAAAGGGCAGCGGCGCGGGTAAAGCACCCAGCGCAGCTGCCGCAGTGTGCGGCTTAGGCCGCTGTAATAAAGCATCAGTCGTTCTTGACCGCAATGATGACGCGGACCTTTTTTCCGGCAGCGCAGCCAAAGTTATCGTACCAGCCAGTCAGCTGGTAGCCGTCTGCATCCACCTGAGCCAGCTTGGTGGCGTAATACTGCCCCTTGTACCACAGGTAGACCTGCACATTGTCTGCCATCTCGTAGCGTTCATTGCCCGAGAGCACCGAGGCCGCGCCGACCTTGTCGATCTTCAGGGGCATCAGCTGCATCATGGCCTTGACAGAGCCGGTGGTCTCCTGCCGCACGGCAATGCCGCCCGCCAGCACCGGATACTTGATGGCTGTGGTGTAGCTGGCCTGCGTGCCGTTGACGTAGCAGATATAGGTCGCCCCGCCGCCGATGTAGTTGAAGATCTGCTTGAAGGGGGTGCCCGTGATCTCCGCGATCTGCTGGAAGCCAATGCTCATCAGGGAGCCGGTGTTGCTGGTCAGCTTCTGCCAGGCCGTGCTCAGGATATCGCCCGAGACGATGCCCCACAGGATCTCGCTGGTGGTGGGCACCAGCAGGTTGGACAGGCGGTCTACCGCCGTGGCACCGGGCACAGTGGTGGTGGTATCCGAGGTGGAGCCGGAGCTGTCGGTGCCGCCCGTGGTCGATCCGGTGATGGTGCCTGTCGTGGTCGTGGTGCCGGAGGCGGAGTCTCCCGCCACAATGCCGGTGACGAGGCTCTTCAGGTCAGAATAATTCATGGCCAGATTCTTCACATCGTCCAGCACGCCGTATTTCCACAGATCGCCCGTGACATCGTTGAGGATGAGGCGGTCGATCTGTCCGGCATCGTTGACGGTATAGTAGCGGACATCGAGGTCACTCAGTGTTACCCCCGATAGGCGGCTGGGACGAACCGTCCCAGCCACACCCTCCGAAGTTGTATCCAGAATCTCTACATCGTCGGCCAGGGCGGCAGCGCCCAGCGCAGTGGCATTGGTATTGATGGTGCCGTTGACGCGGCGGTCCTCGATGTGTTCCACGCTCTCGCCCTCCGGGGTGACCTTGATCTCTACCAGCCACCCCTGCGGAAAGTTCAGGCTCTTGTCCACGTTCACAGTGCGGGCAATGCCATCGGTGCACATGACGGAGACTTTCTGCAGAACATCCGCGCCGTTATCCTCTACAAGACTGCGGTTGGCGGTCTGCACCACGCCGTAGAACACGCTGTCGGCTTCCTCGCCGGTCACGATCCCGGCAGCCTCATTGTTCATGCCCAGCAGCAGAGTGACCACCTCGCCCACGCCGCCGCCGTTGAGGGAGGACACCTGGGAGGCCACCGCAGAGGAACCCAGCGTATAGCTGGTGCCTGCCACCGTTACACTGGTGGGGGCACTGGCACTGGGCGAAACTGCCGTGATGCGGCCAGCGGCGCGGCGGGTGTAGACCCACAATGTCTGTAAACTCTCGCTGTAATAATACACATCGTATTTGTTCAGTTCCGCAGATTCCGACGCTTTATCGTTGCGGTAGACCATCTTGGGAACAAAGGGCAGCTGGACCGTATCGCCTGCCACAAAGGGGCCCTTCAGGCTCTTGAGCATGACGCTGGAGGTATCCACCTGACCGTTGGAGACCGTGAAGCCCAGGCTGCTGCCGTAGGCACTGCCGCTGGCGGCGTTGGCTGTCAGGGCGTTGTAGAACAGCAGGGCGCACTCCTCGTAGTTGAGCACCTCGCCCTGGCTGCGGTCCACCTGATTGCGCAGGCCCAGCTCACTGGCCTTGTTCAGCTGTGCGTTGGGGAAGGAGCCGCTCAGGTCGGTCATCTTATAGCCCATCAGCTTGAGGATGGCCGTGACCGCTTCTTCCAGCGTCACGGCGTTGTCGGGCCGGAAAGAACCGTCGGTGTAGCCGTTCATCCAGCCGTTCTGCACCGCAATGCGGACATAGGGTGCATAGGGCGAAGTGCCGGGCAGGTCGGTGAACAAGGGGCCCACCGTGCCCTGAGAGCCCACGCTCTCGCGGTAGGTGGAGTAGGACACCAGCATCCGGGCCAGTGCACCGCGGGTGACCACAGCGTTCAGAGCAGCCTGCTGGCTGCTGTCCATCGCGTTCAGCGTGATGGACAGCTGGACCGCCGTGTTGGCGTTGCCCGCTGCCGATGCCGGCAGCACCAGCATCGACACGGCAATGCTTACCGCCAGCAGAAATGCAAGGATTCGCTTTTTCATGGAAAATCCTCCTTAAAATAGTTTCTAATGTATTCCGGGTTGCGGCTCCCAGCGTCTGCTTCGTGCAAAGCCTTGCACTTGCATCCTGCTGGCCGCGGCCCCAACAACTCCTCCCTTCATCCGCCACTGGCGGCGGTCGTCGTTGTTGCCCCTATTAGGGGAGCTCCGCAAGGCGCTGGCAAAGCCAGACCGAAGCGGTAAGAGGTTTAATCGTATCTCAGCGCTTCAATGGGGTTGAGCCTTGCGGCACGCTTGGCGGGCAGATAGCCGAACAGCACGCCGATGCCCACCGAGATGCCAAAGGCCACCACGATGGAGTTGAACGAGGGGCTGACGGTCACATCAATGTCGCTGGAGATCATGGGCAGGATGCGGTTTGCCGCCATGGACACGATATAACCAAGGACGATGCCCAGCACGCCGCCCAGTGCGGAGGTGGTGGCTGCTTCCACCACGAACTGCGACAGAATGGTGTGTTCCTTGGCACCCAGTGCCTTGCGAATGCCGATCTCCCGGGTGCGCTCGGTCACCGACACCAGCATGATGTTCATAATGCCGATGCCGCCCACCAGCAGCGAGATGCTGGCAATGCCGGTAAGGATGATGATGACCATGTTGATCATCTCGTTCATCTCTTCCAGCCACTCGCTGGCGCTGTAGATGTAGTAAGCGTTGTCGCTCTTGAGCAGGTCGTACAGACCGCTTTCCACCACCGCCTTGGCCTCGTTGGCCCGGCTCTCGTCCTTCATAATCGCAACAAAATTCTTGGCGCTGGACTGGTTGGAGAGCCGCATGGCCGTGGTGTAGGGCAGATAGATGCAGTCATCGTCGGAGCCCTGCTGCATGTTCTTGTCCGTCACCTTGGCGTTCAGCACGCCCACGATCCGGAACTTGTAGGCCCCCAGCTTGATGGTCTGGCCCACCGCGTTGCCGCCGTAGGCCGCCCGGTTGAGGTAATCACCAATGATGCAGACCTGCTTGTTGTCCTTGATGTCCATGTACTGCAGGCCGCGCCCCTGGGCGAGGGTATAGTTTTTCATCTCGGCGTAGTGCTCGTCCACACCGTAAACACTGGTGCCGTAGCGGTAGGTCGTGGTGCCCACCTTGGGGGTGTTGTTGCTGAAATCGATCTGGGGCGAGACTGCGGAGATGAGCTCCTTGTTCTTATCCGCGATCTTATACACATCCTCCACCGAGGCGGTGCGGGAGCCGTAGCCCCAGACCTGAATGGACAGGGCATTCGTGCCCAGCGCCGAAAAGCTGTCCCGCATGCTCTTGGTCATGCCGTTGCCCAGGCCCACGATGACGATGACCGCCATGACACCGATGATGATGCCCAGCATGGTCAAAAAGGTGCGGAGCTTGTTGCTCCACACGTTCTGGAGGGCCTGACGGAAGGTCTCAATGATCATTTGTTCCCCTCCTGTTCTGCCGGTTCAAAGTTCAGCGTCGGCTGGACGATGGCTTCCGGCGCGCGGGAGTCGCCATCGTAGACCACCTGACCATCCTCCAGCCGGATGATGCGGTCGGCCTGCACGGCAATGGAGTTGTCATGGGTGATGAGCACCACCGTATGGCCCTGCCCATGCAGGTCCTGCAGCATTCCCAGCACCTCGCGGCCGGTGTGGCTGTCCAGAGCGCCGGTGGGCTCGTCCGCCAGGATGAGGGGCGGGTTGCGCACCAGAGCCCGGGCGATGGACACGCGCTGCTGCTGGCCGCCGGAAAGCTGGTTGGGCTTGTGCTTCAGCTTATCGCCCAGCCCCACCTGCTCCAGCACCTCGCGGGCCCGGCGGTGGCGCTCGGCGCGGGGGATGCCCGCATAGACCAGCGGCACCTCCACGTTTTCCAGCAGGTTCAATTTGGGCAGAAGATTATACTGCTGGAAGATGAACCCCAGCATCTCGTTGCGGATGGAGGCCAGCTCGTTCCGGCTCATCTTGCCCACATCCCGGCCGTTCAGCCGGTAAGTTCCCGCCGTGGGCACATCCAGACAGCCGATGATATTCATGCAGGTGGACTTGCCGCTGCCGGACTGGCCCACGATGGCCACAAACTCCCCTTTTTCTATTTTCATGGTGATGTGGTCGGCGGCTTTTACCGTGGTGTCGCCCATCTGGTAATACTTGCAGACCGCATCAAATTCGATCAGAGCACTCATTCCATCCTCCCATCAGAAGATCATCATGCCGCTGCCATCGTCATAGTAGCTGTCGCTGCTGACCGTGTTGGGGTCGTAACCAATGGTGTCCCCCCTCCTGGATGCCGCTGACGATCTGGGTGTAATCATCATCGCTGACACCGGTCTTGACGGCCACATAGACAAAGCCCCTCGGGTGCCTCCATGGTGGTATCCGCCTTGGAAGCGCTGGGGGAATCCTGGGTCACCAGCACATAGCCGCCCCGGACGATGGCCGCATTGGGCACGGTCAGGGCATTGGCAGCCTCAGCCACCACGATCTCAGCGTTGGCGTTCATGCCGGGGCGCAGGCCGTCGGTCTCGTCAATGCGGATGGTCACCGGGTAGGTAGTAGTGCCTCCGTTGGAAGCGCCCTTCATGGAGACGCGGGTCACAGTGCCCACATAGTTCTTATCCTGCACAGCATCGGCTGTGATCTGCACCTTCTGGCCCACAGTCAGGGAGCTGATCTGCAGTTCGTCCACGTTGATGACCATTTCCAGATAGCTCAGGTCGTAGATGACGCAGAGGGTATCGCCGGATTTGACCGCGTCGCCCACCTTGGCATCCTTTTCAATGATGGTGCCGCTGATGGGAGAGGTTACGGTATAGTTGGCCATGGTATCCTGCAGGTTCTGCAGGGAGATCTCAGCGCTGCGCAGGGTCTCAGAGGCAGACTGGATGCTCTCGGTCAGGTCATCGCCGCTCAGCTCGATCAGGATATCGTCCTTGGCAACGGTCTGGCCCTCCTGCACATGGATGGAGGTCACAGTACCTGCAGCCTGTGCGGTCAGGGTACGCTCCGCCTGATAGCCAAATGTGGCAGAACCGATGGAGCTGACCCCGTTGATGGAGGCGGTGGCCGCCTGCGCGGTGGTCAGGCCGCCCGCGTTCCGCACGGCAATGGTCACGGTGCGGGTGAGCAGGTTGCCGGTGCTCAGTGCATCCGTTCCGGTCACGCTGGTCACGGTGCCGTCCAGCTGCTCAAAGGTGCCGTCCAGCGTCACCTGGGCGGTCTGGCCCACGCTGAAATTGGCGGCATCAGCGGCGGGGAATTCCAGCGTCAGCAGCATTTTGGAGCTGTCGCGGATGACGGCGACCTCCTGCCCGCTGGTCACCTCGTCGCCCTTGGCGACCTTCAGGGTGCTCACGGTGCCATCCACTTCGGCACGCACATACTGGCGGTCCACCACCTTGTCATAGCTGCGCTGTGCCTGCTGCATGGCGATCTCGGCCTTTTCAAAATTGGTGGAAGCGTCCGAGCTGTCCAGCGTGTAGAGGACGGTCCCCTCATCCAGCACGTCGCCCTCCTCAAACTCGCCGGTGAGCACCTTGCCCTCCACCAGAGATTTCACGGTGTAGGTGTTGGCAGGGTTCAGGGTACCGGTGCCGCTCAGGGTGTTGGAGACATCCCGCACTTCAGGGCTGGCTTCCAGATAGCTGGGGTCCACGGCTGTGGTGCTGGCGCTCTTGGGCTTGAGCAGAAACACACCGCCCGCGATCACCACACAGACCACCGGCACGAGCCATTTCCAGTTCTTCTGCAAAAACAGCACCGGGGCCTTGGTTGTCTGTGCCGCAGGCGTTTCCGCACCCGGGTTCTCCGCGCCGTCCTTCTGCTTATTCCAGATCATCATGTTCCTCCTATCAGATTCAGGCCCGCCGGGGGCGGCCTGTCAGATTCCTTTCCGATGTATAGGTGTAGTGTATCGCATTTTACCCGGATACACAAGCGTCCAAATTTCGTTTGAACGCTTTTCAGCAAATTTTCACAGATTGTAAACCTTTGTGCAAATCGCAAGTTGACCTGTCCGCCGCTTTCTGGTTTAATCGGGACGTTGTTTGTACCAAACCAGAGGAGGATTTTTTCTATGAATCAGACCAGTAAGTTCTCGGTGCGCGATATCTGCTACGCGGGCCTGTTTGCCGCCGTCATTGCCGTGATGGCACAGATCTCCATCCCCATGCCGCTGGGTGTGCCCATGACCATGCAGACCTTCGCCATCACGCTGGCGGCTGTGGTGCTGGGCTCCAAGCTGTCCGCCATTGCCACGCTCGTTTACCTGCTGCTGGGCGCTGTGGGCGTGCCGGTGCTGGCCAACTTCTCCGGCGGCATCGACAAATTCGTCGGCCCCACCGGCGGCTTCCTGATCTCGTTCCCCCTCATGGCCTATATCATCGGCCTGGGCGTGGAGCACCGCAATGCCTTTAAGGGCGCGTTCCCTCTGGCCGTTGTCGTGGGCACCGTGGTCAACTACATTGTCGGTGTGATCCTGTTCGTGATCGTCGCCACAGCACCGTGTCTGTGGCCGTTTCCGCCTGCGTTCTCCCCTTCATCCCCACCGCCATCATCAAGGCTGTGCTGGCCTGCGCCATCGGCCTGAACATTCGGAAACGGATTCCGGGGTAAACAAGGCATGAGCATCGTACTCCGCCCGCACCATCTGCTCTGCACCCAGGGCTACTCCGGCCACGGCTACGACGACGCCTTTGTGGAGCACATGAACGACGTGGTCCACCAACTGCGGGAGGTTCCCGGGACGCGGATCCACCTCACGTTCTCCACCGACACGCTCTGTTCCTGCTGCCCCAACAAGCTGGGCACTGACCTGTGCGACACACAGGAAAAGGTCAAGCGGTACGACCGCAAGACCGTGGAGTATTTCGGGCTGGAGGAAAAGGAATACGACTACCAGGCCCTCATCCGGGAGATCGACGCCAAGGCCACGCCGGAGATCCTCGCCGACATCTGCCGCGACTGCTGCTGGTTCCCCATCAGCGCCTGCTGCAAATATCTGCGAAGGCAAATACGTGAAATAACATTTCCCCTTATACAACAGGCCGCCGTGCAGGAGATGATCCTGCACGGCGGCCTCTTTGTTTTATTCTGTTTCTGCGGCCTGCACCGTTACATAGACCCCGGCGGGGACACAGGCGGCCCAGGCATCCTGCTCGCTCAGCCAGCCGAATTGCTCGCACACATGGTCCGGGCACTGACTGTCCAGAAAGGCGATGGCACCGTCTTTTACCTGCAAATGCACGACGTAATCGCCCACATCATACAGATAATCGTGGTCCTCGTCCAGCGGGATCGTTTCGGTGATGCCGTCGCCGAAATCGACCACGGCCACCAGCGGCTCCGCTTTGGGGGCGTTGGCGCGGTACAGCACGAACAGGAGTGCTGCCGCGGCCAGCACCACGGCCGCAAAGATCAGATTTTTCTGCCAGCTTTTCAGGCGTTTCATGCAGCGTACTTGCTGGCTGCAGCTGCGCCGGCAATGCGGCCAAAGACAACGAAGTCAGAGACAGCAGTGCCGCCCAGACGGTTTGCACCGTGCACACCGCCGGTCACCTCACCTGCTGCGAACAGGCCGGGGATGATCTCGCCGTTCTCGTTCAGGACTTCGGTGTTGGTGTTGATCTTCAGGCCGCCCATGGTGTGGTGCACGCCTGCGGTGACCTTGATGGCATAGTAGGGAGCGGTATCCAGCTTGTCTGCAAAGCTGGTACGGCCAAAGTCGGGGTCGTTCTTTGCCTCCACATAGCCGTTCCAGGTGTTCATGGTCTCGGCCAGAGCGGCACCGTCCACGCCGATCTGCTCAGCCAGCTCCTCGTAGGTCTTGCCCTCGAAGGTATAGCCCTTCTTGATGTAGCCCTGAATGACGCTGGAATCATCGACCATCTTCTGATCAATGATCAGCCAGCTGTAGCTGCCCGTCTGAGCGATCTCCGCAGCGGAAACCACGTCACGGGTGCCCACTTCGTCGATGAAGCGCTTGCCGTCAGCGTTGACCAGGATCGCGCCATCGCCGCGCAGGCCCTCGGTGATCAGAGAAGCGCTGTCGTACTGGACAGTGGGGTGGATCTGGATCTGGTCCATATCCACAGTGCCGGCACCGATGGCGGTGGCCATCTCAATGCCCTGGCCCTGAGCGCCAGCAGCGTTGGTGGTCATGAAGCCCTTCAGCTCGGGTTTGTACTCAACGACCATATCGAGATTTGCGCCGAAACCGCCGGTGGTCAGCACTACAGCCTTGGCATTGATGGTGATGGTCTCGCCGGAAGCACCGGTGGCCTTGATGCCAACAGCAGCGCCGTTGTCATCGGTCAGTATCTCGGTGGCGGTGGTGTTCAGCATGATCTGGACACCAGCCTTCTCACAGTTTTCCTCCAGCAGGGGCACCATGTAAGCGCCCACAGAGACGACCTTGCCCTCCTCATTCACAGGGCGATGGATGCGCTTGACGGATGCGCCGCCTGCAGAGGAAACACTGTGCAGGGTGATGCCCTGCTCACCCAGCCAGTCGATGGCATCAGCGCTGTTGGAGCACAGGGTCTCCACCAGAGCAGGGTCATTGACACCCTTGCCGCCGATCATGGTATCCAGCTCCATCAGCTCAACGCTGTCAAAGTAGCCGGTGGGGTTGGCCTGGTAGGCAGCCCACTGCTCGGCCACGGTAGCAGCCAGAGCGGTGATGGTCTCGTTGTCAGCGTACTTTTCAGCAGCGGTCTTCAGGGGGTCTTTTCGACACCGGCAGACTCGCCGAACTCGTTCTCATCCTGATACACGGTCTTGCCGGCGTTCATGCCGCCGGTAGCGCGCACGGAGTTGCCGCCCACCATGGGCTGGCTCTCCACGATCACAACGCTCTTGCCCTCGCTGGTGGCAGTCAGGGCAGCGGTCATGCCTGCGCCGCCTGCACCCACAATGACGATGTCGGTATCAACGGTAGAGTCCTCAGCAGGCTCAGCGTTGTTCTCCACAGCGGTCTGGAAATCCTCAGGCTTCAGACCAGCAGCGGTAATGGCAGCAGCGGCTGCCTCCTTGATGGCATTGGAGGTGATGGTAGCACCGGACACGCCATCTACTTCGATGCTGCCGCTCTCGGCGATCTCGCCGGGCAGCTGCTCGATTGCCTTGGAGCCCACGCCCTCGGTTTCATCGGCACCCTCAGCGGTGCAGCCGGTGATCTTGCCGTCTTCCAAAGTCAGGGTGACGGTAACATCGCCGCCCATGCCCTTGGCAGTGCCGGTGAAATCGCCGGTAGCACCCGCGCCGGTGGTGGAGGCGGACTTGCTGCCGCAGCCGTAGCCCAGCAGGCTCACTGCAACGACAGCGGCCATAGCCAGCGCTGCAATGCTCTGTTTCATCTTCGTGTTTTTCATGGTTTCTTCTTTTTTCCTTCTTAGTTGAAGCAACGTTGCAGGCAGTTAGCCTGCGCGAACATATCAGCAAAAAGGGGCTGCCCATTCGGAAGGCAGCCCCTTTGCCGAACTAGGAAAAGATTAGGCGTTGGCCTGAGCTGCAGCAACAGCGCAGGCAACGGTAGCGCCGACCATGGGGTTGTTGCCCATGCCGATCAGGCCCATCATCTCAACGTGTGCAGGCACAGAAGAAGAACCTGCAAACTGAGCATCGCCGTGCACACGACCCAGAGAGTCGGTCAGGCCGTAGCTTGCGGGGCCTGCAGCCACGTTATCGGGGTGCAGGGTACGGCCCGTGCCGCCGCCGGAAGCGACGGAGAAGTACTTCTTGCCGTTCTCGTTGGCCCACTTTTTATAGGTGCCAGCGACCAGATGCTGGAAGCGGACGGGGTTGGTGGAGTTGCCGGTGATGGAGCACTGGACGTCCTCCTTCTTCATGATGGCAACGCCCTCCATGACATCGTTTGCACCGTAGCACTTGACAGCTGCGCGCTCGCCCTCGGAGAAGGGGATCTCCTTGACGACCTTCAGGGTCTGGGTGGGGATATCGTACTCGGTCTGCACATAGGTGAAGCCATTGATACGGGAAATGATGTAAGCTGCGTCCTTGCCCAGACCGTTCAGGATGACGCGCAGGGGGGTCTTACGGACCTTGTTTGCGGTGCGGGCGATGCCGATGGCACCCTCAGCAGCAGCAAAGGACTCGTGGCCAGCCAGGAAAGCGAAGCAGGTGGTGTCCTCGCTCAGCAGGCGGGCGCCCAGGTTGCCGTGGCCCAGGCCGACCTGGCGCTGCTCAGCAACGGAGCCGGGGATGGTGAAAGCCTCCAGACCCTCACCGATAGCAGCTGCGCACTCGGCAGCGTCGGTCAGGCCGCGCTTCACAGCGATAGCGGTGCCCAGGGTGTAAGCCCAGACAGCGTTATCAAAGCAGATGGGCTGAACGCCGCGCACGATCTTGTCGCAGTCGATGCCCTTGGCGAGGAGCATCTCGTTGCAAGCGTCCAGAGACTCCAGGCCGTTAGCCTTCAGGCATGCCTCGATTTTGGGCATGCGGCGATCCATAGATTCAAAAGTTGCCATGAGTTGTTCCTCCTCTCTTATTCCTCACGCGGGTCGATGTACTTGACAGCGCCCTGCTCCTTGCTGAAGCGGCCGTAAGTACCCACGTTCTTCTCGTAAGCCTCGTTGGGGGTCTTGCCGTGACGGATATCCTCCATCATCTTGCCCAGCTTGACGAACTGATAGCCGATGACCTCATCGTTGGCATCCAGAGCCAGCTTGTTGATGTAGCCCTCGGTCAGCTCCAGGTAACGGACACCCTTAGCCTTGGTGGAGAAGATGGTGCCAGTCATGGAGCGCAGGCCCTTGCCCAGGTCGTCCAGACCCGCGCCGATGGGCAGACCGTCCTCAGAGAAAGCGGTCTGGCTGCGGCCATAGACGATCTGCAGGATCAGCTCACGCATAGCAACGTTGATGGCATCGCACACCAGGTCGGTGTTCAGAGCTTCCAGAATGGTCTTGCCGGGCAGGATCTCGCCTGCCATAGCAGCAGAGTGGGTCATACCGGAGCAGCCGATGGTCTCCACCAGAGCCTCCTCGATGACACCGTTCTTGATGTTCAGAGACAGCTTGCAGGTGCCCTGCTGAGGTGCGCACCAGCCCACACCGTGGGTGTAGCCGCTGATGTCCTTGATCTCATAGGCCTTGACCCATGCGCCCTCTTCGGGGATGGGAGCCGGACCATGCTTAGGACCTTTGGTGATCGGGCACATATTCTGTACTTGCTGCGAATAGGTCATAATCATACTCTCCTTTTGACAAATTGATGCCATTGGCAGGGGGTGTCCTGCCGTTTGCATTGACCGGCTGCGCCGCTCTCTTCCGCGCCACGCCGGTACTACCACGCATGATTTTATTATAGAGAACCTTGGCGGAATTTGCAAGACGTTTTGCGGATTTTTTCACAAGCATTTTTAACGGTTATATTCCACTAACTAGCACTTTCACCGCTTTCACTGCCCAGTTCGTCACATTTCTATCATATTTGTCAAAAGGAATATCTTGCGCTGTCCGGTTCAGTTTTTCTGGGCGGCTGTTGGGCCCTGACAGGCCGGAGCGCCCAGATACACACAAAGCCCGCCGCCGCGCCTGCCATGGCCAGCCAGTGCCGCCCGGTGGCAAGACCCCAGAGGTTCGCCGCAAAGGGGAAGGCAAGGCTGCCCACGCTCTGCCCCAGCGCCAGAAAGCCGTAGTTCACCCCCGCATGGGGGAAGCCGAACAGATCCGTGGAGAGAGAAGGCAGCACCGCCGCCAGCGCCGAATAGCAGAAGGTAAGCCCTGCGTACACAGCCACAACGAGCCAGCCCTGTGCGAACAGGAAGGCCGCCGAAAGCCCCAGCGACACGCCGAACAGGATCAGGTCAGTGGGGCGGCGGCCGATCCGGTCGCTGAGCAGGGGCATCAGCATCCGGCCCGCCGCGCTGCCCACGCTGCCCAGCACCACGCTCCACAGGGCAGCGCCCTCGTCCAGGCCCCGCTCCATGCCCAGCTTTAAGATGATGGGGCTGAACAGCAGCACCGCCGGGGTGGAACAGCAGACCGCTCCGGCGCACAGCCAGTACTGCTTTGTTCTGAGCATCTGCAGCGGGGCAAGGTCGAGGGCCGGTGTGCCTTTTCCCCTGCCCTGCTCCTCGGGTTTCTGCTTTGCCGGGGGCGGGTCGGTGAGCAGGGCGCTGCCCACAAGGCAGACCGGCAGCGTGAGTGCCCCCAGCGCCCAGAACGCCCCCGGATCCCCTGCACCGGGCCAAAGCCCTTCAGCGCCGTGCGGACGAATCCGGTCAGGAACGCACCGCTCAGGCCCACCGCACCGCCAATGACCCCCGTGGCAAGGCCCTTGCGCCCGGCATACCACTTCTGTGCGCAGGACTGGATGGATGGGTACAGAAACGCCGTGCCCAGCCCCGCCGGGATGCTGAACACTGCCCAAAACCATACCCCCTTCTCCCCGGGCAGGAGGGCCGCCGCAAAGAACCCGCCGCAGAGCAGGCCGGTGCCCCACAGCGCCGCACAGCGCGGGCCTTTTTTATCCTGCAAAAAACCACCGATGACGCATCCCACCCCGAACGCTGCGATCAGGATGCCGAACGCATAGCCCGCGCCGTCCTCGGTCAGGCTGAACTCGTCCATCACCGGCTGCTGGAACACGCCCCACGCCGCAGGCAGGCCCGTCAGGATCTGAATGGCCGCCCCTGCCGCCAGGATCGCCCAGGGGTGGCGCGCTGTAAACTGTTTCATCTGTTTTATCACCTCGTTCTGTCAGTGTGCCCTTTTTCATTGACAAAACGGCATGATTCTTTATAATTATAGATACGTTATATCAATATTAACCTCTCAGACTCGCTTCGCTCGTCAGCTTCCCTAGTAGGGGAGCCTCTGGCGAAACCGGAAATTCTGCACGGATTGCCAAGGCCTCCACTATTAGGGGAGGTGGCACGCCGTCAGGCGTGACGGAGGGGTTTAACTTTCAGAAAGAGGAACCAACTATGAAATCACAGGCATTGAAGGGTATGCGGGACCTGCTGCCCGCGGAGCAGACCCTGCGCGATTATATCCAGGGCAAAATTCTGGAGACCTACCGTGCCTCCGGTTTCGAGCGTATCTCCACCCCCATGCTGGAGGATATGGAGAACCTGGACAAATCCGACGGCGGCGACAACCTGAACCTGATCTTCAAGGTGATGAAGCGTGGAGACAAGCTGACCAGCGCCCTGGGATCCGGCGACCCCAAGCAGCTCTCCGACATGGGCCTGCGCTATGACCTGACCCTGCCGCTGAGCCGCTACTACGCCGCCAACAAGGATAAGCTGCCCAACCCTTTCAAGGTCATCCAGACCGATCGGGTCTTCCGCGCCGAGCGCCCCCAGAAAGGCCGTCTGCGCGAGTTTGTACAGTGCGACATTGACATCCTGGGCGATGAGAGCCCCAACGCCGAGGTGGAGCTCATCGACGTGACCACCCGCGCCCTGCTGAGCATCGGCTTCACCGGCTTTACCGTCAACATCAATGACCGCCGCATCCCGCGCGGATGCTGGAAAGCATGGGCTTTGCCGCCGACACACTGGACTCTGTCTGCATCACCTTCGACAAGATGGACAAGATCGGCGCCGAGGGTGTGAAGGCTGAGCTGACCGAAAAGCAGCTGCCGGAAAATGCCATCAACGCACTGGCAGACTTCATTGCCGCCGGTGATGTGACACTGGATTCTGTGGCCTCCCGCTGTGCGGACCCCGCCATTGCCGATGACCTGAAATATGTGCTGGCCACCGCAAAGGCCATGGCCAACGGCCGCTTCGATGTGGCCTACTGCCCCAGTCTGGTGCGCGGTCAGGGCTACTACACTGGCATGGTGTTTGAGATCACCTGCCCGCAGTTCAGCGGTGCAGTGGCTGGCGGGCCAGTGCCAGCCCCACACCACGCTGAACGGACCCCAGACCAGGCTGGAACGGCTCATCCAGACGCCCGCCGTCACCCGGCAGAACAGCGTCTCCACAATGTCGCCCAGAAATGCCCCGATGACGAACAGCCAGAGCAGGTCGGCAAAGCTCAGGGTCTTTTGGGCTGTGACGGTCGGCGTCCCCCGCGCGGCGGCCGGGTAAGTTTTTCTGGACACGGCGCTCCACCCAGCTGCTGAGCCGGGTGCGGAGCTGATCGGAGTGCTTTTCCAGCTCGGCATTGAGCTGTTCCAGGTGCGGATGCTCCCGGGCGTAGCGGCTCACTGCCAGGAACGCGCCCAGCTGGTCCAACAGGGAGATCGTGATGGAGACCCACAGCAACGGCCGGACGAGCCACTGGGGCAGCAGGCCGTAAAGCTTGAAGAGCAGACCGTTGCCCCACAGGACCGTCGCCGTGCCCAGCGCGCCCCAGAGCAGCGAGTATTGCAGGCAGATGTAGCCATCCACGTTGAAGCGCTTGCCGGAGTAGTCCCACCAGCGGCGGCGATCCACCCGCTCCAGCAGTTTGGCCGTCAGCCACTCCACCACGGTGGCGTCAATGGCACAGCCCAGAAACAGCAGCAGCGGGCTGGGGCGGTCTGCAAAGGAAATCGCCAGCAGCACCGCCGTGAAGCCGTAGATAAAGCAGAACGGGCCGGACGCCACGCCTCGGTTGGCAAAGCGGCGGCCCTTTACCGTTGCCACCACCGTCTCGCCTACCCAGCCCAGGAACGAATAGACCAGATATAGAACACTCAGAGAGTAAAAATTGAGCTCCATTGCAGCTCCTTTCCATCGCGTGTGAATTGCATGGTACAATTGTATGCTATTTTAGGCTTCCAGGCAAGATAAAATGCAAAAAAACACAGCGATACACGCTCTGTTTGCCAGAGACAGCGTATCGCCGTGTTTGGATGTTTTCTTTCAGCGGGCTTGCCCTCTCAGGCGCTGCGGGCCGTTACAGCTGGCTCTTGTACAGCTCCACGATCTCTTCCACACTGGTGTCGCGGGGTTGCCCGGGCGGCAGGCGTCTGCATAAGCGGACTCCGCCAGGAACTGGATGTCCTCTTCTTTCAGGATGCCGTGCAGGTTTGCGGGGATGCCCACATCCGCGCTCAGCTGCTTGACCGCTGCGATGGTGGCATCGGCTGCCTGCGCGTCGTTCATCTCGTCCATGCCCTTGACGCCCATGGCCTTGCCGACCGCGCGGTAGCGCTCACCGGCAACGCTCTTGTTGTACTCCAGACCGACCGGCAGCAGGATCGCGCAGGCCACACCATGCGGAGTGTCATACAGAGCGGACAGGCCGTGTGCCATGGAGTGGACGATGCCCAGACCGACATTGGAGAAGCCCATACCGGCAATGTACTCGCCCAGAGCCATGCCCTCGCGGCCCTCCGGCGTGTTCTGGACCGCACCGCGCAGGTGCTCGCTGATGAGCTTGATGGCTTCCAGATGGAACATATCGGAGATGGTGCAGTGGCCCTTGGTGATGTAGCCCTCGATGGCATGGGTCAGAGCATCCATACCGGTGGCAGCGGTCAGGCCCTTGGGCATGGAAGCCATCATATCGGGATCGACGACCGCGATCTCCGGGATATCGTTGGTATCCACGCAGACGAACTTGCGTTTCTTCTCCACGTCGGTAACAACATAGTTGATGGTGACCTCAGCAGCGGTACCGGCAGTGGTGGGCACTGCAATGGTGAACACCGCGTGCTTCTTGGTGGGAGCCACGCCCTCCAGAGAGCGGACATCCGCAAATTCGGGGTTGTTGATGATAACGCCAATGGCCTTAGCGGTATCCATCGAAGAGCCGCCGCCGATGGCCACGATGCAGTCTGCCTCCGCGGCCTTAAACGCAGCCACGCCGTCCTGCACGTTGGCAATAGTGGGGTTGGGCTTGATCTCGCTGTACACGCTGTAAGCAAAGTTTGCAGCATCCAGCAGGTCGGTCACTTTTGGTGACGCCGAACTTGATCAGATCCGGGTCAGAGCAGACGAACGCTTTCTTGTAGCCACGGGCAGTCAGCTCGGGCACAATGTTCTCGATGGCACCGTGGCCATGGTAAGAAATCGTATTCAGGACAATGCGATCAGCCATAATAGTAAGCCTCCAAATATTCTCTTCCCCGCCCTGCGCGGGGTTTTTTTTACCATTACTTTACCGCATTGTTAAAAAATAATGCAATCGGATTTTCTTGTAATTTTCATGAAATTTTTATACAGATGATTTTTGTTTTAGAAACTTTATCCAATTTACAGCTATAAAAAAGAACCATGCAAGCTTTTCAGCCTACATGGTTCTTTTTCTTTTATTGTAATTTCAAGCGATGGGCCTTTGATTACTTCTCGTAAACCAGAACGATGAACTCGCCCTCAGTGAAAGTGCCACGGATCTCTTTCTCAAAAGCGGCCTTGGTACGAGAATTGGAATAACCGTACTTAGTAGCGCCCTTGCTTTCAGGACAGAAACGATAGAAGCAATGGTATCTGCATCTTTCTCCTGAACGGTAACGAAACCATAGTACTCACCACCAACCAGAGTAGCAGCGGTATAAACTTTATCGAGTGCTGCATCACGAGCATCCTGATAATCAGCAGTAGTATCATACTTGCCCTCAGCCTGCTTCTTCTCAATGCTCTTGATCTCAGCAGCATAGCTATCCCACAGCTGTGCAATCTTCTCAGCCTTTGCAACATCTGCAGTGTTATACTCAGCAGTAACCTTTGCATCAGACAGAGCGTCGGTCAGCTGCTTGTGGAAAGTGGTCTTGTCGCTGTCGCTGCAGCCAGTCAGGACTGCCAGAGCCATGACGCCTGCCAGAACGATAGCAGCCAGTTTTTTGAATGAATCCTTCATAAGTAAGGTCCTCCTCAAAAAATAAAATTTCGTTCAGGATATTTTCCTGTTTCCTGCGTTGTACCCTCCCCGGGTGCCTTGTCAAGTGTTTTGAAAATTTCACAAATTATTTGTGCATCCCGACAAAAAGTGGCCGATATTTTTGGATATCTTTTCAATTTTTTATCACAAATCAAAGAGTTCTTTCTATCCTTTCGCATTCCCGGAATGAGTTTCTTTTTCCCCAAACAAACCTAGAAACATCCTCTCTGTTCCTCTTGCGGAATTTCTAGCATCCAGAATCAAACACCTGTCTTTTCCTGTCCATCTATGTTATACTAAAGTTGCTGCCCTTTCCACTCAATTTTCATTGAGATGGGAGGTGATACTTATGGATCTGGTTTTATCGTTCATCTTATCCGTCGCAGCGGGTGTAGTTTCCAACTGCATCAGCAAGTGGCTTGACGGCAAGCACAAGGACAGCAAGCACTAACAAATGGAAGAACCCCTTGGAGCTGCAACTCCGAGGGGGTTCTTTTCTTTTGGTGATACTCATTGGATATGGTATCTTATCGTTCACACTTTTATTATATGCGATTTTGCAAAAAAGTCAAGCCATGGCAGTATTTTTCCATCAGCAGCTTGCGGCCCCCTCCTGCGGGGCGATCATCAGGCGGATGATCTCACGGTCGGTCTCGGCCATGCCGTCGTGGGCCATCTTGCTCACGTTGCGGATGGTGTTCTCCACGCCCTTAAGCACGATGCCGTCGCCGCCCACAAACTCGCTGTCGTGCATCTGCATCTGCATTCCCAGCAGGCCTGCTTCCACGGCAGAAGCGATCTTTGCGGCGCAGCTGGCCTTGGCACCATCGCAGACCATACCGGAGTTGATGGCCAGCGCGTTGACCACCGTGTGAGCGATCTCGTCATAGCGGCCGCCATGGAGGTATGTAATGCCCGCGCCTGCACCGCAGCCGGCACTGGTGGCGCCACAGTAGGCCGAGAGGGGCCCGATGCCTGTTTTGAGGTGGATGGTAACGAGGTTGGACACCAGCAGGGCACGGTAGAGCAGCTCCCGCGAGGCCCCCATATCCCGGGCGTAGATGATGACCGGCAGAGAAGCCGTCAGGCCCTGATTGCCGCTGCCGGAGTTGATGACCACCGGCAGCTCGCAGCCGTTCATCCGGGCATCGGAACCGGCGGCGGCCCAGGCCTTGGCCCGGTTGTGGACGCTGTCGCCGTAGGAGCGGAGCAGGATGCGGCCGATCTCGGCACCCCAGTGCCCCTCCAGGCCCTGCTTGGCAATGGCCGTGTTGCAGTCGATCTGGCGCTGCAGGGTCTCTTTCACGTCGTTCAGGTCGGCTTCATCGGCAAACTGGACGATCTGCTCCACGTTGAGCAGGGTGTGGTCGGTGGCCTGGGTGCTGGTCTGCTCCACGTATTCTTTCTGGAGCAGGACCTCGCCGTCCCGCTGCAGGGCGATGACATTGGTGTGATGGCCTGCGATCTCCGCAAAAGCGGTATGCCCGCCGCCGAACAGCCGCACCTGGATGTCAAACAGGTAGGGCTTGCCCGAGCGCTCCACATGGATGGGCGTCTTTTCCAGGAAATCCGCCATCTTCTTCAGGTCATCCTCCGTCACGGCGCAGAGCACTTCCAGCTCCTTGTCCGCATCGCCTGCCACGATGCCTGCGGCAGCGGCGGCCGCAATGCCCCGGCGGCCGCCCGTGTGGGGGCACCACCACGCTTTTGACGTTCTTGATGATGTTGGCACTGGCGGCTACCTCAGCCTGCTCTGCCGGGCAGCCCAGTGCCCGGGCAGCCAGGGCAGCAGCATAGGCCACCGCGATGGGCTCGGTGCAGCCCATCGCAGGCACCAGCTCTTCTTTCAGAATTGCAAGATAAGTGTCGTAAAGCGCTTTTTCCATTTTCCTGTCCTCCGTTTTATTTTACCGGGCACCCTCGCCCGCAAAAACTCTTTGACCAGCTTTGCCACCGTGCCGGAGAGCAGCAGCAGGGCGATCAGGTTGGGAATGCTCATCAGGCCATTGAACGTATCGGCAATGTTCCACAAAAGGCCCAGATCCATGGTCGCACCCACAATGGACACAAAGGAATAGAGCACGAGGAACGGCCCCACCACCTTATCGGTGCGGAACAGGAATTCCGCACAGCGAGAGCCGTACAGGCCCCAGCCGATGATGGTGGAGAACGCAAAGCAGCACAGTGCCATCGCCGTAAAGATGGACGACCAGCCGCCGTAAGTCGCGGTAAAACCAGCGATGGTCAGCTCGGCGCCAGCGGCAGCCCCGTAGCCCACCGGCACGCCGCTGCACAGGATGACCATGGCTGTCAGAGTGCAGATGACAATGGTATCGGCAAATACCTCAAAGATGCCGAACATCCCCTGCTTGACGGGCTTCCGGGTATCGGCGCAGGCATGGGCGATGGAGGCGGTACCGAGACCGGCCTCATTGGAGAAGATGCCGCGGGAGACGCCTTTCTGCACGCTGAGGAACACACTGCCGATGGCACCGCCCGTGAACGCTCTGGGGTTGAACGCGCCCGCGATGATGGACTCCAGCACATAGGGCAGACGCTGCACATTGAGCACCACGACGCCTACCGCCAGCACCACATAGAACAGTGCCATGAAGGGCACCAGCTTCTCCGTGACGCTGCCAATGCGTTTGATGCCGCCCAGCAGCACCATGGCCACCAGCATGGCCACTACCACGCCCACAATGAGGTTGAGGGTGGGCAGAAAACTTTTTACCGAGGTGTTGTACGCCAGCACGGCGGAATCAATGGCCGTGACGATGGTGTTGACCTGAGTGGCGTTGCCGGTGCCAAAGACAGTCAGCACGCCAAACAGGGAGTACAGCACCGCCAGGAACTGCCAGCGCTGCCCCAGGCCGTTTTTAATATAGTACATGGGGCCGCCCACCCAGTCCCCGTACTTGTTCCGCTCCCGGAAATGGACGGCCAGCGTCACCTCCGAAAACTTGGTGCACATGCCCAGCAGCGCCGAGCACCACATCCAGAACACGGCACCCGGCCCGCCGATGGCGATGGCACCCGCCACGCCCGCGATGTTGCCGGTGCCCACCGTCGCCGCCAGTGCGGCAGACGGCCTGGAACGGGGTCATGGTGCCGTCCGAGGCATCCTTTTTGCGGAACATCCGGCCAATGGTAGTGCGGATGGCGTAGGGGAATTTGCGGATCTGCAAAAAGCCGGTCCGCACACTGAGCAGCAAACCCACGCCGATGATGCACACCATGGCCGGGATCCCCAGATAAAGCTGTTGACCGCCTGATTGACGGCCGCAATGGTTTCGATCATATATTTGTTTCCCCTGTTACTTGGATTTTTAACACAACAGAAGACATTTTATCCTATTTTAGGGGTGGTGTCAAATTTTTTCTACACAAACCACCCCGGTTGTGCTATGATAGGGCTGAAAAATTGGTTTGGCAATGCCAACCGCAAGGAGATGTTTCCGAAATGGTCACAACTTCCACTCTGATGGAAAATTTACGGCAGGAGGGCGTCAGCCCGGATCTGCTGCTGGCCGTCAATGAATATCGTACCACCCACCCGCTGGCCGAGGCTTTGGCTCCCCGTGTGCCGCAGTCGGCCTTTACTTACTATGGAAAAGACGTCTGGGAGCAGGCACTGGCCGCCCTGCTCTGCGGCGAGAACCTGCTGCTGGCCGGCGGCAAGGCCACCGGAAAAATGTGCTGGCGGAGAATCTGGCCACCGCCTTTGGCCGCCCGGCATGGGATATCTCGTTCCATGTGAATATGGACGCGGCCTCCCTCATCGGCATGGACACCTTTGAGGGCGGTGCCGTCAAATTCCGGCCCGGCCCGGTCTACCGCTGTGCTCAGTGCGGCGGCTTCGGCGTTCTGGACGAGATCAACATGGCCAAAAACGAGGCGCTGGCCGTCCTGCACGCGGTGCTGGATTTCCGCCGCGCCATCGACGTGCCGGGCTACGAGCGCATCCCGCTGGCCGAGGAGACCCGTTTCATTGCCACCATGAACTACGGCTACGCGGGCACCCGGGAACTGAACGAAGCCCTCACCTCCCGCTTTGTGGTCATCCAGATGCCCACCATCACCGAGGAGAACCTCGAAAAGCTGCTCCGGGCCCAGTTCCCGGATCTGACGGGCAAGTACGTCCATCAGTTTGCCCTGCTCTTCCTCGATTTGCAGAAAAAGTGCGACAGCGCGGAAATTTCCACCAAAGCTCTCGACCTGCGCGGGATGCTGGACGCCCTGCGGCTCATCCGCCGGGGCGTGCCTGCCGGGGCCGCACTGGACATGGGCATCACCAACAAAGCCTTCGACTCCTACGAACAGGGCCTCATCCGGGATGCCATTGCCGCCCGCATCCCGGCCCAGCTCACCGCCGCAAAGCTCTTCAGCTGAGGGGCCGCCCTATGGAAGCGCAGAGCTACACCGCGCAGGAGCGGCGGGCCGCCAATCAGGTGTGGGCCGCGGCAGGCGAATACGGCTTTGAGCCGCTGTTTCTGGCCCGCAACACCGATGGCACCGTGGATTTTTACATGAACTGCATCGTGGGGCTGGTGCACAAATATTACGGCGACGACCTTGTGCGGGGCTGTTCAATACCTGGGACGGCGACGTGAAGCAGTCCCTGCTGGACGACCTGACCTGGCTATACCTCGAAAGCGCCGCCTACGCGCTGGAGCTGCCCCGCCGCCCGGTGCTGGCCGAGCTGCGGCGGGCCCACGCGGATTATTTCTTCGGCATCCAGTACAAACTCTCGCGGCAGGAGTGGATGGCGAAAAACCAGCTGGTCTACTCCATGCAGGCCACCCGCTGGCGGCGGGTACAGGGCCGGGCCGACCCGGTACTGACCCCTTATGAAAGCCAGCTGGCGGCGGCCCTGGCCCCGGAAACACCGCCCAAACCCGAGGAACTGAAAGCCAGCGTGTTGGCCCTTTACGCCAAATTTGCCCTCTTTGACGGCACGGTGCACCAGAAACTGGCACTGCACCTGCACTTGAGGGGCTTCTGGCCTCCCTTGCCACCAAGACCATGCCCACCCAGATGATCAAGACCGACCGGATGACGGTGGAGCACTCGGGCAGTGTGGACGCGGGCAGCGGCGGGCCCACTGCCGACAAGCGGCTGGCCCATATTACACTGAAACAGAACGCCGCCGAGGACCGGGCCTACATCGAGAGCTGCTTTGGCCGCTCTCTCTACCCGCCGGAACGGCTGCGCAAGGCCGAGCAGGAGCTCTGCACCGGGGACCATCTGGGGTGCCATTTGTGGTTTGCCTCCGGCGTGCCCAGCCCGGAGCAGGCCCCCACCCCCGAAGCGAAACATCTGGCCGAGCAGGCCGAATTGCAGGCCGACCGCAACCGGGCTTACGATGCCAAAAACCGGGAGCTCCACCGCAGCGTGGTGCTCCGGCTGACCGAACAGATCCAGAACTGCATCCTCGTCCACCAGCAGCCCAACGCCCGGATCGCCCGCAGCGGCAATCTGGACCCGGAGCGGGTCTGGCGGGCTCCTCTGCTGGACGACAGCCGGGTCTTCCGCTGTGCCGAGGAGGAGAACCAGCCCTCGTTCACCGTAGACCTGCTGCTGGATGCCTCGGCCTCCCGGCTCCACTGCCAGGAAGTCATTGCGGCACAGGGTGCCATCCTGGCCGAGAGCCTTTCCCGCTGCCACATTCCGGTGCGGGTAAGCAGCTTTTTGCAGCCTGCGGGGCTACACCGTGCTCCGGGTTCTCAAGCATTTCAAAGACAAACAATGGCAGGGTGTCAACCAGTATTTCGCCTCGGGCTGGAATCGGGACGGCCTGGCCCTGCGGGCGGCAGGCGACCTGCTGGATTTTGACCCCGGCCCGGCTCCCCGCCACCTGCTCATCCTGCTGACGGATGCCTCCCCAATGACAGCCGCCGCATCCCGCCCAGCCCGGAAAACCCGCTGGGCCGGGATTACGGCGGGCCCTACGGCGTGGACGATACCGCCGCCGAGGTACGTGATCTCCGCCGCAAGGGGATCCAGGTGTCCGCCGTCTTTATGGGCGAGAACAGCTCCATCCCCGCCGCCGAGCGCGTTTACGGCAAAAACCTGGCCCGCATCCGGGGCATGGACCAGCTGGCCCGTGCCGCCGGGCAGCTCATCCAGCACGAGATCCGGGCCCTGGGGGATTAAGCTCATACAACCATATTGTTTATTCTGTTTTCCGTTTTAAAAATATTTTTGTCCAGTAAGCAAACTTATAGTTGTATTTTGTTGTTGTTTGTGGTATACTCCTCTCAGAAATACAACCAACATCGGTCCCGGAAGAGAGGAGAACCACCATGGATGCTGCCCGTTACTTTGAGATGATGCACCGCGCCATGTCTGCCCGGAAACGTGATACCACCCTGCTGCTCCGCGTGAAAGTGCAGGACCTTGGCGGGGCAGACGCTTATCTGGAACTGCGGCAGGAGCCCGGCAGCGCCCGGGTGCGGTTGTTTTACTCCACCATGGGGCGGCGCAACCTCAACTTCCAGTTGTTCCGCAAGGGCTGGCAGCTCTGCCACAACGCTTCCGGCGAGATGACGGGCCGCTTCCCTGCCAAGGCGGATGAACTGCTGAGTGCGGACGACTTTGCCGCCTACATCCGGGACGATGCCCTTGATGCAGGCCGGGCCGAGCGCGTCCTGCACGAGCTGCGCCGCTGCTCCGGCGACCACACCGCCGCCCTGCCCCGCAACGCGCGGGAGGGGGCGCTCACCACGGTGGACAGCTTTGTAGGCCGGGGCGCGCACTGGTGCTACTGGAGCACCGATGCCGCCGCCCAGCTGCCCATGGCCGCCGTCCTCTGCTGGCTGGGCGATTTCCTGGCCGGGACGGAGCGGCGCACCCTCCAATCCTGCCCGGAGGCCGTCCAGCTGGCCGCTCAGTGGCAGGCCGACCTTGCTTCGCCCTTTGCCTGCCCGGTGGACCGGATGCCCCAGCCCATGGCCCCGCCGCTCCGGCTGCTGCCCGCCGCGCTTCTGCACAGCCTGTGCAGAACCCCCGGTGGCAGAGCATCCTCGCCGTGCTGGCAACGGTATAAGAAATGCCCGGAGAACGCTGTGATTTGCAGTGTCTCCGGGCAATTTTTGTCTTTGCGATTCTAAAAATTTTCAACCGTTCCAGCCCCGGGCCGTGGGGTCCAGCATCTCCGCGGCAGAATAAATGAGGGCGTTGCAGATGGCGGCGGCCACATTGCTGCCGCCCTTGCGGCCCATTGCCACAATGGCAGGCACGCCGTGGGCCTCGCAGGTGGAAAACAGCCGCTCCTTGCTCTCCACCACATTCACAAAGCCGACCGGTACACCGATGACAAGCGCCGGGCGCAGGCCTGCCTCAATCTGCTCCGCAATGGTGAGCAGGGCTGTGGGTGCATTGCCGACGGCAAGGATGGCCCCCGGGTGCTCGGCGGCTGCTTTGTGCATCGCCGCCACAGCCCGGGTGGTGCCCTCCGCCTTGGCCCGCGCGGCCACTTCAGGGTCCGCCATATAGCAGGCCGCCTGCCCGCCCAGCCTGGCAAGACCCGGCTTGGTAATGCCCGCCAGCGCCATATTCGTGTCGGTGACGAGGAACGCCCCTTTGTGCAAGGCCTCCACGGCCTTTTGCACGGCCCCGGGAGTAAAGCGCAGATTTTTTGCGTAGTCGAAATCGGCAGTGGTATGGATGACCCGCCGGACAACGGCTTCCGTCTCCGGAGGCGGGGTCAGGCCCAGTTCGGCCAGCTCCGCGGCAATCATTTTCAGGCTCGTCCGCTCAATGTCAGCGGGCAGATGGTGCTGCGGCGTCAATATTCTATCCCCTTTCGCGCCGGGACCCCTTTCTGGTAGGGGTGGCGCTGGCATTTCATTTCCGTTATATAGTCGGCCTCGTCCAGCATCCACTGGGGCGGCTGGTGGGCCGTCAGCACGCACTCCCGCGCGGCAGGGCGCTCCCGCACCGCCTTTTGGAGCAGTGCCTTGTCCACCATGTCCAGCTCCCAGGCCGAACCGGCCTCGTCCAGGACCAGCAGATCGGCAGGCCGGTCCATGGCGTTCTGCAGGTTCCGGTTCTGTAATTCCCGGGTGGCGGCTTTTTCGGCTTCATTCATCTGGAAGACGAATTTCTGCCCCGCCTTGCCCCGGTAAATTTCGGCCCCCAGCTTTGCCAGCAGCGGGATCTCCCCGCTGTTTCCGCCTTTCAAAAACTGGACGATGACCACCCGTTTGCCGCTGCCCAGTGCCCGCAGGGCCAGGCCCATGGCGGCGGTGGTCTTTCCTTTTCCGTCCCCGTAATAGAGGT
>VOFG01002151.1_pt1 | contig 28574 bp, 29 predicted proteins | sample 5384171 | NCBI WGS metagenome assembly VOFG01 (sample SAMN12384726, study PRJNA508395) | human gut metagenome | isolation source: healthy gut F | host: Homo sapiens
TCTTCGTTCTGCTTGTCAGGATAGAAGAATTGATCGACGGAAATATCCAGCAGAGTGACGATTTTATAAAAGGTATTCAAGCTCGGATGCTGACCACGATTCTCAAAATACATAATGGAACGAGGTGTACGGTCAACGAGCTGCGCGAGGTATTCTTGTGTCCAGCCTTTGGCTTCTCGTTTGCGTTTGATCTCCCGGCCTAATGCATGGAAGTCAAGCCGTCTTTCGTCTTGGTACATTCTCATATGACTTTTTCTTATTTTGGCAATAATGGTTGCTATTCAAAGCGAACGGTTGAGCCGATTAAATTGGTTTTCAAAAGCAAAGATTGGTACTTATATGGATTCTGCCGACTGCGAAATGATTTTCGCTTCTTTAAGCTGACCCGAATAAAAAATCTCGTCCTTTGTGAAGAAACTTTTGTGCGGGATGTTCCTGTCAGCCTTCCTGCTGAAACATCACTTAAAGACGAGAGTTTGATTTCAGTTAAATTGAAATTTTCATCGGAAGTTTCTTTTCGTGTGTACGATGAGTTTACGGATGGAGTTACAGCAGATCAGCAAGGTAACTTGTATGTGACCGCCGATTTGCCAGATAACGGGGTTTTTGTTTAGCTACCTGTTATCTTTTGGCGATAATGTAGAAATACTTGAACCAGCTAATGTACGGGAACAAATGAAAGAAAAACTCATTTCAATGTTACAAAAATATGAAACCTGACATTAGGTGTCAAGTTGGATATGGTATTCTATCTTCGAAAGGATGGTATATTTGATGAAATATGAGTGGAGAAAACAAGACAAAGCTCTTTATGGAGCAAAGAAGTACCCAGCCCTGATAACAATTCCGGCGCAAAACTACATTATGATAAGCGGCAAAGGAAATCCGAATGATGTTGACTTTTCAAATCGTGTTGGTGCATTGTATTCATTAGCCTATGCGGTCAAGTCATCTTATAAGGCGGTATCTTTGCAAGAAGAAATCCATGACTTCGCAGTTTACCCGCTGGAAGGTATCTGGACAAAAATAAATGGGGATTACCTTGACAAAGCAAAACTGGAATATACCATTATGATTCGACAGCCAGATTTCATCAGCGAAGAAATGGTAAATGAAGCGTTGGGCATGGTCAGAATAAAAAGCCTAACCCCTTGCTTGAAGAAATTCATTTTGAAACGATGCAGGACGGACTGTGTGTAGAAGTTCTCCATGTTGGTGCTTTTGACGATGAACCCGTATCTTTTGAACCGAGCTGAAGGCGGACAAGCTGTATGAGGCAGCCTATCAGCGGCGCACGACCCGCAACAAGGCGCAGTATTCCCTCGACTGTGACGATGGGATCGCGCATCTGATCCTCGGCAAGAGCTACCGCCAGATCGCCCGGGAGCAGGGCGTAGACAAGAGCGCCGTTCGCCATTCCGTCAAAAGCGGCAAGGCGGCCATGAGAAAATATTTGAAAAAATTTCTCTAAGGGTATCTCCATTTGCACAATTTTTGTCCTTGGTATATGAGAGGTAGTTTTCACCTCTCCGCAGCAAGGTAGTTGATGCTCCGTCACGGATCGTCGCTGTCCGCTGTGAGGGAGCGCCGCATTGAATATGAGCTGTCTTATGACAGGCCAACAGGAGCGGGTGCGGCGCTCCCAACTGTCAAAAACACCTTGGGACATTTCGTCCCAAGGTCATAAGTCACAGGCCAGTGCTTTTATGAGGCGCTGGCCTTTCCCTGTTGCCGAGAATTGAAAAGGAGGTCTTTATGCAGCAGAGAAAACAACATACCGCATTTGCTGTGGATGGCTACGCCATCACCGCCAGCTTCGCAGACTGCAAAAATGCGGCAGCGCTCCATCATGTAAAGCAGATTTTACTATCTTCCTTTGCCAACAATACGGCAAAAAATAGCTCCGGCGACATCCTTGCAATCCCTCCCGAACAGAGGGATAATAATAGTGGGGGTAGTCCCTATGTACCTTGAAAACTTCATATTCCCCGCGTATTGATTGCGTTTTTTCATTGACCCATCGACAAATGAAAGGACGGATCAATATGATGATGGAAAACAGAATGATGACAGGTAATCGAGTCGATTGCCTATACCGCGTGTCCACCGACAAGCAGGTGGACTACAATGACAAAAGCCAAGCCGACATTCCCATGCAGCGCAGGGAGTGCCATCGCTTCTGTGAAAAAATGGGCTGGACGATTGTTCACGAGGAACAGGAGGACGGTGTGTCCGGGCATAAGGTTAGAGCCGAAAACCGGGACAAGCTGCAAATCATCAAGGAACGAGCCAAGCAGGGAAAATTCGATATTCTGCTTGTGTTCATGTTTGACCGCATCGGGCGTATCGCTGACGAAACGCCTTTGTGGTGGAGTGGTTTGTCAAGAACGGCATCCGTGTCTGGAGTACCCAAGAGGGAGAACAGCGGTTTGATAATCACACGGACAAGCTCACCAACTACATCCGCTTCTGGCAGGCTGACGGCGAAAGCGAAAAGACTTCAATTCGCACAAAAACCGCTCTCGGCCAGCTTGTCGAGGACGGCGGTTTCAAGGGCGGTCTTGCTCCTTATGGGTATGACCTTGTAAAAAGCGGGCGCTTCAATAAACGCAAGCACGAGGTTTTTGAGCTGGCTATCAATGAAGCCGAGGCCGCTGTGGTACGGATTATCTTTGACAAGTATGTGCATGAGGGTTTCGGTGCTCAACGGATCGCCACCTACTTAAATAACCTCGGCTATCGGGCGAGAACGGGTAAAATGTGGCATCACGCCAGCATCCGGGGTATCATTTGCAATCTGACATATACTGGGGTACTTCGCAGCGGCGAAAGCCGCTCCCAAACGCTGCCCCATTTGCAGATCATAGCGCCAGAGCTGTTTGAGGCCGCACAGCACATTCGTACCTCCCGCGCCAACTCCGCCGAACAGGAACGGCGTGTACCGCTGAATACCCGTGGTCAGTCCTTGCTGGCCGGGAATGTCTTTTGCGGGCATTGTGGCTCCCGGCTGGCGCTCACCACCAACGGCAAGGCTTATCCATGCAAGGAAGATGCTCGCCGCATTGTAAAGCGTGTACGGTATATCTGCTACGGCAAGACACGCAAACAAACCGAGTGTGACGGGCAGACTGGCTACACGGCGCATATACTCGACGGTATTATTGATAAGGTGGTGCGGCAGATTTTTGAGCGGATGAAAGCAATCCCTAAAAGCGAGATTGTTAATATCCGCTATCGTGAAAAGATGGAAGAACGGAAGGCACTTCTCAAAAGTGCAAAATCCGACTACACCAAAGCCGCCGCCGAGCTTGATACGCTCCGGGCAGAGGTCATTAAAGCCCTCCGGGGCGAAAGTGCTTTTTCGCAGGAATTGCTCAGTTCCTTAATTGCAGACGGTGAGAAAAAATGTCTCACCATTCAGCGTACTATGGAGGCGGCGCAGGCGGCCTACGATGAGGGGCAGGTCATGCTGGATGCCTTAAACGCTCAGTACGATGACATTATCTCATGGGCGGATATGTACGACAGCGCCAGCATGGAGTCAAAGAAAATGATTGTGAGTTGCCTGATCCGGCGTGTGGAGGTGTATCGAGATTATCGGCTACATATCGACTTCAACATTGACTTTGAGCAGTTCAGTGCCGGGCTGGACATTTCGGCAATCGCCGCATAAAAAAAGCCCGCTTCAAAAGGGAAGCGGACATAAAACAAAAAACTCGCTTTTTTCAAAGCAAGTCTCCGCGCTCCCGGTGCAGCACCCAGTATGCCGCCCAGATGACCGCGAGCCCGCCTCCGGCGTAAATCGACGTCCACTTCGATGACGCGCCCAGCCCGAAGCTCACGCCCGAGAGCGCGAGACACCACAGCGCACGGCGCTCGTCGCCTTCGTCGGAGCGTGCGATGAAAAGGTACATGAAAAGATACATCAGCATGATGAAAAACACGCTGTATGTGTCAATCGTGGCAATGCGCGTCTGCACAAAGTGCATGAAATCCGCCGCGAACACGGCCGTCACGACGCTCGGCACGGCGCGCCCGCCGAAGAGCTTTTTCGCGAAAACGTACATCAGCGGCAGCATGAGCACGCCGAACAGCGTCCCCATAAAGCGCCAGCCGAACGGGGTCATGCCGAAGAGGCTGATGCCGATGCCGATGATGAGCTTGCCCAGCGGCGGGTGCGACAGCTCATAGGGGTAAACGCCGTTGAGCTGCTCCCACGCTGTGCGCGCGTGGTATATCTCGTCAAAATAGCTGGAATTGAGGAAGTTCTGCCGCTTGGGGACGGTCGACTGCTCATCCGTGAGCACGGCGGCGTCCGCGTTGCCGGAGGCGGGAATGAGCTCCCCGTCGCCGTCGATGAATGCGATCTCACCCAGATACGCCCCGCCGTCGCCCGTGATGCGCACATAGCGCGGCACGGTCACAGCGTCGGGCGTGACCTCGTTCCACTTGAGAACGCTGATATAATCCTGCGTGTAGTCGGCGGCGTGCTCCCACGCGATGCCGTCGGCGGAGTATTCGATGATATACCCGCCCTCGCCCACGCCGGAGAAGAGCATGATACGACTGGGGCAGACGTTGCCAGGCAGCTCTATCACGGCGGAGGTACCGCGCATGGCGGCAAACGTCTCCGGCGAGGCGGTGTTGCCGAGCCCTGTGAACGCGATGGCGGCGTACACCAGCGAAATGAGCGCCATTATCCCCGCGTCGACCCGGTCGAGTGCGTGGGAACAGCGCCCAGACCGAGGAAAACACAGCGAGCAGTATAAAAAGTGCGATTGGCAGCAGATACGTGATTTTCATAGACACCCTGCGGCGCTCCGCACGCCGCGAATCATTGCAGATTTATCCCCGCAGCACCGTGTGCAGCTCGTGCACATCGGAGAGGATGTAGTCCGGCTGACGCTCGGCGGCGGCAGCCATGTCGGCGGTCGTCTCGCCGGAGAGGACGAGCACGGACACCGCGCCCGCGTTCTGCGCGACGGCGATATCGGTGTACAGCCTATCGCCCACGGCGCAGATGCGCTCGTTGGGAATGCCGGTCATGGCGGAGATGACATCGATCATATTGCGGTTGGGCTTGCCGATGTAGTTCGGCTCCTTGCCGCTGGACGCGGTCAGAAGCGCGCAGATACTGCCGCAGTCGGGCAGAACCTCATCCGCGGGCATGGGGCAGACCCAGTCGGGATTCGCCGCGATGAACGCCGCGCCGCGCCGCAGGAAGTGGCACGCGCGTTCAAGCTTTTCATACACAAGCTCCGTGTCAAAGCCCTGCACCACCACGTCGACGGTGTCCGCCTCGGTGTGCCCGGCGTCGTCGTTGACAAGGTTGATGCCGTAGCTGACAAGCTCGCGGTGAAAGGCCTTCGTACCGGCGAGGTACACCTTGGCACCGGGGTGGCGCTGGTTGAGGTACATACCCGTCGCCATGCCGGAGGTGAACACGTTCTCGCTCTCGCACGGGAAGCCGAGACGGCGCAGACGGGTGATGTAATCCGTCCCTGCGCGGGAGGAGTTGTTGGTGAGGTATATGTATTTTTTGCCGAGGGCGGGGAGGTCATTCATCAGCTCTATCGCCCCGGCGTACACATTGTCGCCGAGATAGAGCGTGCCGTCCATGTCGAAGAGGAAAAGCTCACAGTTTTTCAGCTTTTGATAGTCCATTTGTGCTTTCTTGCTCCTTATTCGTCGTCCTCTGCCCACAGCAGGGCGCACCTGACAGCTTTGCCCCAGCCGCGCAGCAGCTTTTCGCGCTTCTCGCCGTCCATGACGGGGAAGAACACCTTGTCCACTGCCCAGTTGGCGCGGATGTCGTCAATGTCGTCCCAGTAGCCCACGGCAAGCCCCGCAAGGTACGCCGCGCCCAGCGCTGTCGTCTCTATGCAGCTCGGGCGCACAACGTCGCACCCGATGAGATCGCTCTGAAACTGCATGAGGAAATCGTTGGCGCACGCGCCGCCGTCGACTTTGAGGCGGGAGATCTTTATGCCGGAATCCTGCTCCATTGCGCGGGCGATGTCGTAGGTCTGGTAGGCGAGGGATTCAAGCGTCGCGCGCACGAGATGTGCGCGCCCAAACCCGCGCGTCACGCCGAGGATCGCCCCGCGCGTGCGCTGGCTCCAATACGGCGCGCCAAGCCCGGTGAACGCCGGCACGACGTAGCCGCCCGCCGTGTCGGACACGGCCTCGGCGTACTGCTGACTCTCCCCGGCGGAGGAGATGACACCCAGCTCGTCGCGCAGCCACTGTATCGCCGCGCCCGCGACGAAGATGCTGCCCTCAAGCGCGTACTCCACGTGGTCGTCAAAGCCCACGGCGATGGTCGTGACCAGCCCGTTGGAGGACATGACCGGCTCGCGCCCTGTGTTCATCAGAAGAAAGCAGCCGGTGCCGTAGGTGTTTTTCATCTCGCCCGGCTCGAAGCAGCACTGCCCGAACAGCGCGCACTGCTGGTCGCCCGCCGCGCCCGCGATGGGTATCTCGCCGCCGTAAAGCTCAAACTCCGTCTTGCCGTAGACGGCGCTGGACGGGCGCACCGCCGGGAGGATGCACATCGGTATATCCAGCAGACGCAGAAGCTCCTTGTCCCAGCAGAGCTCATGAATGTTATAGAGCATGGTGCGGCTGGCATTGGTGTAGTCCGTGACGTGCACCTGCCCGCCGGTGAGCTTCCAGATGAGCCATGTGTCGATCGTGCCGAACAGCAGCTCGCCCGCCTCCGCGCGCGTTCTCGCGCCGGGGACGTTGTCCAGCAGCCATTTTATCTTCGACCCGGAGAAGTATGCGTCCGGCACGAGCCCTGTCTTGGCGCGTATCGTGTCCGCGTGACCGTCGGCGACGAGCGCGTCGATAATGTCGGACGTGCGGCGGCACTGCCACACGATGGCGTTCGCAATGGGGACGCCCGTCGCCTTGTCCCAGATGACGGTCGTCTCGCGCTGGTTGGTGATGCCGATCGCGGCGATGTCTGCCGCCGTCACGCCGAGCTTTTCCATCGCGGCGCGCGAGACCTCCAGCGTCGTGTTCCATATCTCCATTGCGTCATGCTCGACCCAGCCGGGGTGCGGGAATATCTGCGTGAACTCCTTCTGCACGGTGGAGCATATCCGCCCTGCCTTGTCAAAGAGTATGCAGCGTGAGCTCGTTGTCCCCTGGTCGAGACTCATTATGTACTTCATTAAAACTCTCCTTATTATATCTTTTATGTATTATAGCGTTTACGGCTGAAATGTACCTGAAAAACGGTCACAGGCGGGGAATATGCACCTGTGACCGCGAAAATTCCTGTTTTACTTGACGATGAGCCGCGTTATGCGCGCAAATGTGAGGCGGTTGCGGATGGCGGAGGAGATGTCGAGAAAGTCATCGCGCACGCTCTCGTCAATGTCCAGCTCCGCGAGGGAGTGCTTTGCGCCGATCTTCGTGTACAGCTCGGTAAGCTCCTCCGCGGTGGGGATAGTGGCGATAACGTCGCGGATCTCCTGCCAGTGTGTCTTGATGCTCTCGGGGTCGAAAGTCTTGAGCACGTCGTTCTCGTTCTCCTTGAGTATGCCGTCGGCGAGCGCGCCAAACTCATCGCGCACCCACGCCTCGTCCAGCGGCTCAAAGGGCTTGACCTCGACGGCGTCGCGCTTGGCGTACTCGTGATACGCCCGCGCGCACATGATAGTGCCCACGCCCACGCACTCGCCGTGCATACCGTGCGCGCGCTCAAAGCCCTTGGGCTTCATCTCCACAAGGTGGGCGACAAGGTGCTCCGCGCCGGAGGCGGCGCGGCTGTTGGAGAGTATCTGCATCGTCAGCCCGGAGAGCATCTGTGTGTACGCCATGGCCTCATAGTCGGGCGCTTTGCCCTCGGCGAGGTCGAGCGCGCAGCGCTGCATGATGTCGAGCGCCGCCTGCGCCATGTCGCACACCTTGTCGCAGAAGTACTCGCCCGAGACGAGGTGCGCGATCTTCCAGTCGGCAATGGACACGTATTTCGCAAGAATATCCTGAACACCGGCGATTGTGAGGAACATCGGCGCGCCGGAGACGATGTCCATGTCGCAGATGACGGCGTCCGCCGCCTGCATGGGGATGGACTTTTTCTGCCCGTCGATGATGATCGAGCAGATGTTGGCCGTGAAGCCGTCGGAGCTCGCCAGCGTCGGCACGGCGACGAACGGGATGCCGAGCTTGTAGGCGCTGTAACGCGCAAAGTCCATCAGTGTGCCGCCGCCGACCGTGACGATGTAGTCCGGCTTGCGCGTGAGCATTTTCATCATATCCTCGATCATGCCCTTTTCGCTGTGCAGCCCCTGCGCCTCCAGCACGATCTCCTGATCGGCGTGCACGTGCGTCATGGAGGGGAGGTTGTAGGTGTTCGTGTCGTAAATGACGGTGCGGAAGCCTGTCAGCCCGCAGTCGTCCATGTACTTGTCAAAGTTGCCGAGCGCGCCGTACTCGCACACGACCAGCTTTGTGCGCAGCTCGTGATCATGCCCGCATTCGCAGACACCGGTGTACTTTGTGCAGTCAAGTATCATTGCTGTATCCTCCGTTTGTTGCTTGCATTAGCAGTATTGTTTCATACTGCTTATTGTAGCGTGTTTGTATGAATTTATCAAGGATTAAGAATAGATAATTGTGAAAAAACGCAGTGAAAAGGGGAACGCCGCGAGCGACGTTCCCCAGCGCATAAGGAGTGAGAATAAATTGTGAACTTACATGAGCCAGAAACCGTCTGTTCTGGTGTTTGCGACCGTAACGAATGTGTAGAATATACCCATTACCATACCGCCGAGATAAATATTACCGGTTTTATCGTAGAACTTTCGCCCTATGATTGTGGCAGTGGGTATAAGAACAACAAGCGGGAAGAGATTTACAACACGCATTGCGTTGAGCGGGAGATGCCCTGTTGAGGCAAACGTTATATACTGGAACGCAATGATTATGGATATACCCAATATATTGCCAATGCAGCTTACGAGAAGGACTTTCCATTCTGCCCATCCTCAATACGGTTGCTGTTAGTGAACAGCGAGTTGCCGATGTAGAATACCGTAAACCCGATAACATAGGTCAGCGCAAGAACAAGATGCATGGGCTCGAATGTCTTTACAGCAATGACCCATATTCTAAAGTCAACCTTGAAGAGAAAGTCTGCAAGGAACACTATGTAGTAAAGGATTGCTACAACGAGGACTGAGAGCAGCAGACTTTTGAAGAATCCCTTTGCGGAGATTCTGACACCAATATCATCAACTGTTCTGCCTCTCTTCGCGTAGTAGAATTTGAACATCAAGATATAGACGATGAGGGAGAGGGCGGTTATGCAGAGAGACCATACAACCAGCTCGTTTGTATTGGGCTGTCCAAAGAAGTTGTTGTATGTACTGGGAGCGCCGCTGCCTGCGCCGACCCACTTGTATTCAACAGGGAAGAGAAGCAACGGAGGTATTGCTGCATACAAAATCCACTGAAGCCAGTATATAAGCTTGTCCTTGCTGTCTGTGAATCCGTGGAGTTTGCGCGGCGTTTCAGCAGCAGCGAGCTCAGAGAAGAACGGGAGCTTCATAAAAGCACAGGCAAGAGGATAAATAAGCATGAACAGACCAATGAGACCGATGAGATTCATTATCTCTTTGAAGAGCCATACTTGGTTGGTATTGACGATTTCTTCATGTCCGGCGGGAACACCGAGTATGGTATAAAAATAGGTAATGAGGTCAGCGGCGGATGCCTTGGAAAAATGATTGAGGGGGTGTATTTCCTTGTTAACGAAAATCACACGGCTGTAAGTCTCTCCATCGATCTCGCCGTAATAGAATTTGCCGTCTTCTACTTTCTGACCGTGCTCAAGACCGGCGCCAACCTGATCGACAAAGTCAATTGCCTTATCGCTCTCAAGGAAGCGACGTACATCTCCTCCAACGCTGTCGCACATCTTGTTCCATTCGTCACAGGAAGCGTATATGAGACCATAGTTTACTGCGAGATTAACAGGTGCGTTTATTTCTTCCATGAGTGCTTCAAGCTCACTCGTAAGGGTAAAACTCTGACCAGTGGAAGAACTTCCGCCTACAGTAGCATCTTCAAGCTTGAAGCTGTCAAACCAAGGTGCAGAACCTACAAGGAGAACCGCTTTCAGCTTCATGGGCTGACCGGCAGCAGCGCGGATGAGATTCTCTTTCATGGCTTCATTTGCCATTTTTGCACCTCTTGAATGACCGGTGACAGCTATAAGAGACTGATCAACGAAATCAAGCTCATAGAGATAGTCAACAGCATCAACGGAGGTCATGTGCCACGTCTCAAAGTCTGCTGGGCTTGAATGTCCATGACGGTATTCATCGACATTAAGGACAACATAACCGCGCCGAGATAGCTCGATCGCGTTAATGTCCTGCATTTCCTTGTTGTTGTAATTGCCGTGGCAGGTAACGATGCCGGGTAATGGATTCTCTGCGGTCGCGTCCTTAGGTCTATAAAGATGACCGCATAGTGTTGAACCGCTGTCTGTGACAATGTTGACGGTGGTAATCTGAACCTTGCCAAAATCAGTTTGAATCAGAGAGGCAAAAATGCAGCTCACCAGTATCAGAACTAGCGCAATACAAAACACTTTTTTTGCTGATTTACTCATTTCTTTCTTCCTTTCATTCTCTTTTTTTGCGTGGAGAGATGTTAGCACTATCACTTATCTCTCAAACTGTGTTTTCATTCTATCCGTCATTTTGCTGATTGTCATTATTCACAGTCCGTACATTTTAGAATAATTTTGTGGTGCTATTGTGCAAAATACGGCAAATGTGAGCTTATTATTTGACAAAATATTATCATTTACAAAAATGTTTTATTGAATTTGTACAAATACCACAACAGCGCGCCTAACCGCGGCATACGCCCGCATGGGTGGACGACGATAAAAACAGCACGGAAAACCAACTGGCGTTCCGTGCTGTATTTTATCGTGCATCGACGAAGCACTATATGCTAAATTTTTCCTGCGGGGAGGGAGCTGCTCCTTTTCAGCTTCCTGTATGTCAGCGGGGTCACGCCCTCAAAGCGCTTGAAGAGCTTGACAAAATAGCTCACATCCATAAAGCCCAGCGCGGAGGCGATGGCGCTCACGCTGTCGGGTGTGCCGCGCAGCAGCTCCTTTGCGCGCTCCACCTTGCGGCGGTTGACGTAGTCGGTGTAATTCTCGCCTATGTCGTGCTGGAAAAGGCGCGAGAAATAACTGCGGCTCAGGTGGCACAGCGATGCCATTTCGTGCATGGGTATCATCTCGTGCAGGTGCTTTTCTATGTATACGACCGCGGGATAAACCACGCTGCTTTTCAGCACGGTCTCCTCTGCGGCGGCGTGCCCGTCCTCGCCGGTCAGCGCGTGTATCTCCACAGGGGCGTCGGCGCCGACAGCGGGAGCATCGCCCGGAAGGCTCCTCAGCCGCCATTCATAGCTCATCATCCGCGCGCGGTTGTCCACGGCGCGGTCGACAATATACTGCACGATGGCGTTTATCATCTCTGCGATGCCGCGTATGCGCTCATACTCCATCTCTGGCAGACGCTGGTACAGCTCGCGCAGATCGGGCTGCAAGGCGCTCACCACGTCGTCGGTATGAAATGCGCTTATCTCGTTGACAAGGCGCTCCACTCCCGCGTCGGAGCCGTTCGAGATGCGCACCTGCCCGAACATCACCGCGCCGAGGTATTGATCGCCAACGGTTATCGGCACGGCGACGTCCACAATGCCGCAGTGGCACAGATAGATGAACGGTTGATTGAGGCGTACCGCCTCCAGCCCGGCGAGCGAGTCGCACTTCTGGCAGCGTTTGCGGGATATGGGGTTTTCGCGGATGATGCTGCAAAAATCCGTGCGCATGCTGTGCTTCGTGATGGGCGTGCCCTTGTAGTCTATCGTTATGATGGCGGTGCCCGTCGCCTTTGCAAGCTGATCCTGCACTGCCTCCCAGCGGGGAATGTCCAATATGGTTTTTATGTCGAATTTGCCCTTGCTCATCTTGATAAAGCCTTTCTCACCCGCCGATTGCCGGGAATATCTGCTCGTACACCGTGCCGCAGGTCATGCACTCTGCGACGGAGTGCCCGTCCGTTGTGGCGGTGGCGGCGGTGTAGCTCTTCTGCACCCACATATGCTCATGCTGGCAAACGCCCACGCCGTGCTCTTCACCGTTGCACAGCGGCTTCTGGCAGTTGCGGCACTTGCCGTGCGCCGCGCCGTCTACCGTGCAGTGCCCCGCGATGCCGCACTCGGGAACGGAGTGCGCCGCCGCGTCAAAGCCGGGGGAGCACGCATAATGCCCGCAGGCGCGCATATGCAGCGTCGAACCCTGATCCTCATTGCATTCCGGGCAAAGGCATTCCACCGTCAGCGCGCCGCCCGCGTCCGTGACACGTATGCTCAGCCGCTGGAGGCTGTCTCCAAAGGGCGTTGGTGAAGCTCACGGCGGCGCGCCCGGCGCTGACCGGATGAGCGTGCATCCGTCGGCGACGTACACCGTCTCCGGGCGGAGGTTCACGGCGGTCAGACCGTCCGCGTCCGTCAGCGTCTGTCGCGTGCAGCGGACGCTTCCGTCCTCGTCGGCCTCAAAATCAAGCTGTATGCTCTCCACGCGCGCCCAGTCGCAGCCGAGTGCGGTCAATTCATCCGCTGCGGCGACGGCGTTCGCGCGCAGCGCGCCGTAGACCGCCTGTCCGCCCACGCCGCGAACCTCGTTCGTCCCGCGCCCGCGCACAACGGTGACGCGCTCGCGCCCGGTGTCGGCATCGGACGTATCCTTTACTGCCCCGTCCCCCTTGGGGACGGCCATCCCAGCGTAGAATGCGCCTGTGTAAGCGCCATTGTCGTCAAAGTCGGCGGCGGTGACGCTCTCCCCTGCCCGCGAAGCGCAGCGCGCGGCGCGTGTCGTTCGTGGCGAAGAACCCGCGCAGAACGATGCGCGAGGAGGGGAACAGCAGCCGCAGGTCGTCCCCGTCGCGCTCGATCGCCGTCAGTGCGCTGAGATAAAAATCCGCGCGGTAGCTCTCATAATCGTCCGCCGGGAGGTACACCATCTGCGCCTCGTCCGGCTTTTCCAGCGTCACGAGCGCATACGCACAGGGAGAGAGACAAAGCGCCAGCACCAGCGCCGTCAGCGCTGCCGCGAAACGTTTCATCTCTCTCACCTCCGTATGTATCATGTCATATGGATAACATAATATAGTTTACATAATTATATTCTTTATAAGCTTCGGCTCCGCGACAGGGGAGGCGGAGAACTCATAGCACTTTATAAGGCTCTCCACGGCCTTTGCGGCGGAGGCCTTGTCCGCGGCGTGTATCTCGGCGAGGACTTCGCCCGCGGAGACCGGCTCACCGACCTTCTTGCGCAGTATGACGCCGACGGATAGGTCGATAATGCTCTCCTTTGTCACTCTGCCGCCGCCGAGGAGCATCGACACAAGGCCGACCTCGTCCGCCTCTATGTGCTTCACCCAGCCGCTCTCGGGGACCTGACCTCCGCCACGACGGGCGCGGCGGGGAGACGGGACGTGTCGGCAACGTCGTGCCTGTCGCCGCCCTGACCCTCGATGAGGTCGCCGAGCTTTCTGAGCGCCGAACCGTCGTCCACGGCTTTTTGCAGCATTGCGCGCGCCGCAGCGTTGTCCGGCGCGATGCCGCCCGCCGTCAGTATGCAGCTGCCCAGCGTCAGGCACAGCTCCAGAAGATCGCCGCGCGTCTCGCCCTTGAGCACGCTGATGGCCTCCCTGACCTCCAGCGCGTTGCCGACGCAGCGCCCGAGCGGCTGATCCATGTCGGTTATGCACGCCGCGACGCAGCGCCCCGCGCCCTTGCCGATGTCCACCATCGCCTGGGCGAGCACGCGCGCCTCCTCCTCGGTCTTCATGAACGCGCCGGAGCCGCATTTCACGTCCAGCACGATGACATCCGCGCCGGAGGCGAGCTTTTTGGACATGATGGAGCTTGCGATGAGCGGCACGCTCGGCACTGTTCCGGTCACATCGCGCAGGGCATAGAGCTTCTTGTCCGCCGGGTCGAGATCGGCGGTCTGCCCGATTATCGCGATGCCGAGACGGTTGACATTTTCAAAAAACTGCTCGTCCGTCAGCGCCGTGGAGAAGCCGGGGAAGCTCTCCAGCTTGTCTATCGTTCCCCCGGTGTGACCCAGCCCGCGCCCGGACATTTTCGCGATCTTCACGCCGCACGCGGCGACCATCGGGCAGAGGATAAGGCTCGTCTTGTCGCCGACGCCGCCGGTGGAGTGCTTGTCGCCCTTTATGCCGTTGATCGGGCTGAGATCAAGCGTGTCGCCCGAGTGTTCCATCGAGAGCGTGAGGTTGAGCGTCTCCTCGCTGTCCATGCCCTGAAAGAGTATCGCCATGCACATCGCGGACATCTGGTAGTCGGGTATGATGCCGCGCGTGTAGTTTTGTATCATGAAATCTATCTCATCGGCGGTCAGCTTTCCGCCGTCGCGCTTTTTCGCGATAAGATCTGTCATCTGCATAGTATATTCCTCCGTTGCTCTCTAATATTTAAGAACACATTATACCATGTTTCGCCGCGCGGCTCAATAGCGAAATAACATATATACCGCGCCGCCTATCCGCCGCAGCACCGCGCCCGGCGCGCGGCGGCGCAGCTTTGCCGGTATGGCGACGATGCAGCCCCGCCCGTCAAAGGCGGTGAGCGTTCCGTCCGGGCGCGTGAACCACAGCAGCGCCTCCGCGTCGTCCGGTATCGGCAGCGCGGTGGGGGAGGGAGTGGGCTCTTCCGCGGGCTTTTCCTCCGCCGCGGGCGGAGCATCGTACGTCTGCTCCGGCGCGGCTTCCTCGCGCACCGTGTCCGCCGCGCCCGCGCGCCCGGCGTATTCTATCTCCCGCGGCAGCGCGGCGCACTCGCGGCGGCTCAGCCGGCGGCGCAGGTACAGCCCGCCGCTCCACGGCTGCATCACGCCGAGGTAGCCCTCCTGCCCGCCGCCGTATACCGACAGGCGCACAAGCCCCTCGTGCGCTCGGACATTTGCCTCGAACACCGTGAACAGTCCCTCGACCGTCACATTCAGCGTCCCCGCCTCCGCGCCGTCTATGATTATCGGGTATTCCATACGCGCACCGCCTCCCAGATACAAGAAAATCCCCGTCCATATATCATGTATATGAACGGGGACAGGGTCATTATTATATTATATTGTGCCGCCCAGACCGAAGCTCACCGCGAGCGCGTTGTCCACAGCGGTCATGGTGCCGTCGTCCAGCCTGCCCATCCGCTCGCGCAGACGGGATTTGTCTATCGTGCGTATCTGCTCGAGCAGTATGACGCTGTCGCGGTTGAGCCCGACGCTCTGCGCCGTCAGCTCAATGTGCGTCGGCAGACGCGCCTTGCCGATCTGGCTGGTTATCGCGGCGGCGATGACGGTGGGGCTGTGCTTGTTGCCAGTGTCGTTCTGCACGATGAGCACCGGGCGCACCCCGCCCTGCTCGCTGCCCACCACGGGGCTGAGATCGGCGTAATAAATATCTCCTCGTTTGACCATGCGTTTCACACTCCGTGAAAATGATAGCCCATTACATCATATGTAACAGCACTACAATTTTCCCACGTTGTGAGAAAAATTATACATTATAAAAAATGACCGCCCGTGAGAGGCGGTCATTGATGAACTTGCGGATGTGATTATGCGTTTGCCTTGGCAGCGGCCTTTTCCTTCTTGGCGCGCTCCATCTTGGAGACCCAGAGGGCGCAGGTGGCGTCGCCGGTGATGTTGAGGGTGGTGCGGCCCATGTCGAAGAGCTTGTCCACGCCTGCGATTATTGCAATGCCTTCCACGGGGAGACCGACGGAGGCAAGAACCATTGCCAGCATGATCATGCCGGCGCCGGAGACGCCAGCCGTGCCGACGGAGGCAAGGGTGGCGGTCAGAACGATCATTGCCATCTGGCTGAGCGTGAGGTCAACGCCGTAGCAGCAGGCGATGAACACTGCGCACACAGCCTGATAGATCGCCGTGCCGTCCATATTGATGGTCGCGCCGAGGGGGAGAACAAAGGAGCTGACCTCCGGCTCTGCGCCGAGCTCGTTGCAGCACTCGATGTTCAGCGGGAGAGTGGCGTTGGAGGAGGTGGTGGTGAATGCGCAGATCATTGCCGGGGCAATGCCCTTGAAGAATTTGATCGGGCTCATGCCGCTCAGGCACTTCACGCTCAGACCGTACACCACGACGACATGGATGATGTAGCCGATGTAGGCAACGCCGATGACGAGGGCGAGCGTGCCGACAATGGACGGACCGTTCACGGCGACGACGTTTGCCATCAGGCAGAACACGCCATAGGGGGTGAACTTGATGATCATCATCATGATCTTCATGACAACGTCGTTCATGCAGTTGATCCACTCGGCAATTTTAGCGCCTTTCTCACCGGAGGCGAGGATGCCGGCACCGAAGAAGATGGCGATGACAATGATGGGCAGCATGTTGGCATCAACCATGGGCTTGACGAGGTTATCCGGGAAGATGTTGACGATAACCTGCATCACGCTGGGAGATTCCTTGGCGGTATACTCCAGCGCACCGAGGTCAGCGCTGGCAAGGGCGGGGAAATAGCCCTTGAAGAGGTTGACAACGACAAGACCGATCACGACTGCGAGAGCGGTGGTGCACATGTAGTACAGGAAGGTCTTAACGCCCACGCTGCCGACACGCTTGAGGTCCTTGAGGTTGACAACGCCGTCCGTGATAGAGAAGAGGACGACAGGCACAACGAGGAACTTCAGCAGGTTAATGTAGATCGTGCCGATGGGCTTGAGATACTCGGTGGTGAAATCGGGGTTGTTCAGAAACAGCAGACCCACGAGGATACCGGCGAGCATGCCAATAAATATCTTGGCAGGCAGGGACAGTTTTTTCTTTGACTTTTCCATAATACTCTCCTTTTCATATCGGCTCGCGCCGAAGATGTTAAGAAACTGTAAATACTATACCACGGCAATGAATAATACACAACCATTTTATTGCTAATTTATCGCCCTAAATTAAATTTTGTGTGCTGTGCACAAAATCGACACACGGAATTTGGTGTTAATGCACTGTTAAGAAAAAAGTGCACAACGCAAAGAAAGCGCGCAGACCGACAAGAATGTGCAAAGAAACGCCTTTGACGCGCAAATGCGCCGAAGACAAACTAAACAGCAAATACAAAAATGGTTTCTGCACCCTTGCGGGTGCAGAAACCATTTGAATGAATAAGTATTAGCAGTGCAATGATTTTTATTCACAAATGACTGACGGGTCACAGGTCGAGCTTCATGTCCCCGTCGCGCACCCAGCCCAATCGGCGGCACAGCGCGTCCACCGGGAGGCTCACAGCGATGGGCAGCACAATGGCAATCAGCGCAAGACCTATCCAGTCCAGCGCCGTCGGCGTGATGGCGGCAGCGCCCGCCGCGACTGCGGCGGCGCTGGGCTCCACCCAGCCTGTCCACACGCCGATGGGACCGCAGAAGCAGCATGTCCCCATGCCGGAGTTGATGGCGGCGCCGTTCATCTGCAATTTGAAAACGCAGGTGGCGATGGGACCTGTCACGGCGCTGGCTACGGTGGGGGCGATCCAGATGCGCGGGTTGCGGATGATGTTGCCCATTTGCAGCATCGACGTGCCTATCCCCTGCGACACCGCGCCGCCCCAGCCGTTGTCGCGGAAGCTAACCGCGGCAAAGCCGATCATCTGCGCGCAGCAACCCGCAACGGCCGCGCCGCCCGCCAGCCCCGTCAGCGACAGCGCCGCGCAGATCGCGGCGGACGATATGGGCAGCGTCAGCGCCACGCCAACGATTACGGATACGAGTATGCCCATGACAAAGGGCTGCTGCTCCGTCGCCCACATGATGATACTGCCGACCCAACTTGCGGCCCTGCCGATGGGCGCGGCGACGAGAAACGCCAGCCCCACGCCGACAAGCATCGTCACGATCGGCGTGACGAGGATGTCCACCTTCGTCTCCTTATATACCGCTTTGCCGAACTCTGCCGCGACGACCGCGGTCACGAGCACGGCGAGTGGTCCGCCCGCGCCGCCCATCTGGTTTGTGGCAAAGCCCACGGCGGCAAGGGAGAAGAGCACCATTCCCGGCGCGTGCAGCACATGCCCTATGGCGATCGCCATCGCCGGACCCACCATCAGCGACGCACAGCCGCCGAGAGTGTAGCCCTTGCCGTTCAGCTCAAAAATGATCGCCGTCAGAAAGCCGATGTTGAACTGCTTTCCGACGGTGTCGAGTATCGTGCCGATCAGCAGTGAGCAGAAAAGCCCCTGCGCCATCGCGCTGAGCGTGTCCACGCCGTAGCGGCGTAGCGAGATCTCAATGTCTTTGCGCTTGAGGAAGACCTTGAATTTGTTCATCTGTCTGCACCTTCAATATGTTTTATTTTTTGTGTTTTATATTATGAATCCGCCGTCTATGCCGAGCACCTGACCCGTGACGTACTGCGCGCGCGCAAGGTAGAGTATGCCCTCGGCGATTTCCCGAGGCGTGCCGAGACGACCCACGGGGATAACGTCGCGCGCAAGCTCGTTGAGCGTGTCGTCGCCGAGCACCTTGACCATGTCGGTGTCGATGACGCCGGGGGCGACGGCGTTCACGCGGATGCCGGACGGGGCAAGCTCCGCCGCGAGGGAGCGCGTCAGACCGATGATGGCGTGCTTTGTCGCGGAATATGCCGACTCGCACGACGCGCCGTGACGACCCCATATGGAGCTGACGTTCACGATGCAGCCCGAGTGCTCGTGCAGCATGTGCCCCAGAACCTCCTGCGTCGTGTTGAAGCAGCCGCCGAGGTTGACAGAGAATATCCGCTGCCAGTATTCCGGCGTGATGTCCTGAAACTGCTGCTGGCGCGCGACACCGGCGTTGTTGACCAGCAGCGTCACATACCCCAGCTCCCGCTCTACCGCGCGCACCATCGCGGCCACAGCCTCGCGGTCGGCAACGTCGGCCTTATAATACATCGCCTCGTGTCCCGCCGCGCGCAGCTTATCGCACAGCACACGCGCGAGATCGTCGTGCTCTATGCAGTTGACGCACATGCTCCATCCGTTCTCGGCGAGCAGCTGCGCCGCCGCCGCGCCTATTCCGCGCGACGACCCGGTTATCAGTGCAACGTTTTTCATTTTGCGTCCTCTTCGCCGTCAAACCGCCGAAGCCACATGGCGCTCGATAAGCCCACGGCTGTAGTCGGCAAGCTCGTGCGTTGTCATTTCCTTCACGCGCTCTGCGGGGATAAGCTCCAGTATGTCAAGATACACGTCGGTCACGCGGCGCAGGGCGTTTTTCGTGATGTTCTCGCTGCCGCGTATGCACGCAACGGCGAGCGGCACGTTCGCCTTCTGCGCGATCTTGAACGACCCCGCGTGGAACGGCAGCAGCACGCCGTCGCGCGAGCGCGTCCCCTCCGGGTATATGCCGATGGAGCACACGTCGCGCTTGATGTAGTCCGCCGCCTGCAAAATGCTCACAAGCGCGTTGCGGTCGTTCTCCCTGTCGATCGGGAGGCAGCCGGCACCGTGCGCGATGCGCCCGATGAACGGCAGCGCCATGTTCGATGGCTTGGAGATGAACGCGATGTCGTACTTTTTCAGCCGGTTGAGGACGATGAGCGGATCAAAGCCGGAGCGGTGGTTGCTGATGAACACAAAGCGCCCCGCATCGGGCAGCTTGTCCAGCCCTGTGATGTGCGTGCGCACCCAGCAGTAGCCGAGGAGAAGCCCGGTCACGCCCACGCATGCCGAGCGGCACAGCGGGTTTTGCTTGACGATTGGCTTGGTGTTGCTCACAAAGAGCGACATTATCGCCACAAAAAGAATGTACACCAGATTGAGCGCGACGAAGATCGCCGCAAACATCAGAACACCCTTCCACATGACCGCACCGGCGGCTTTCACATATATAACGGCGACGATGATCGCCGCCGCGAGAAACGCAAGGATAAGCATGAGTGTATCGCCCTCCGAGAATAAAAAATTGCATTACAGCTAATGATAGCATTTTTTTCGCTTTTGCCAAGGTATATTTTAAAATTTTGATGGAATGTTTACAAAATTTTTGCCGCCCCTATTGACTTTTATGCACTGTGCCTATACCATACATTATATTGTTAAGGATACGGCAGGGGAGGCGCGCAAGGTGGCGGAAGGGCCTAGGTTTGAAGAATATGAGCTTGTCGACGCCAATGGCGCGCCGGACGGGGCGCAGCTCGCCCTCACGCTGACGGACGACAGCATGGCGCCGTATTTTCCGCAGGGCGGGCGCATATACGTCCAGTGCGGCGAAACGCCGGAGGAGTTCGGCGCAGGGGTGTTCATGTACCGCGGGCGCGTGCTGTGCCGCCAGTGGTGCGAGGATTATTCCGGCGCGCTGCACCTGCTCGCGGCGAACCCCGCGCGGCAGAGCGGGAATCTGCGCATTCCCGCGGCGGAGCGCGGCGCTCTTGTGTGTCTGGGGCGCGTGATATACGCCGGGACGCTGCCGCGCCCGATCTACGTGTGATAATAAAAAACACAGCATGGAGGAATGGAAGATGTTCAAGGTTTTGATTAAGCGGTTTCGCTGGGCGCTCTACTGCGCCGTCATTTTCGTCGCGCTCGTCTTCCTGTCGGACGCTTTGACTGCCAGCGCGGGCGACGGCGCGGGCATAATCGGCACGTTTGCCATCTTTGTGTTCCTGCCCGCCGGGGTCATCGCGCTCATCTGGGCGATCGTTGAGGCGGTGAAGGACATTGTCCGTGTCCGTGTCAAGGGCGAGGCTCCGCCGGAGGATAAGCCGACTGTGGGCGCGGAGTGCGCGGCAAAGCTCAAGGCGGGTCATGCCGAGTTCAAGTCGCTGGACGCGGCGGGAAAGCGCCGGTATATCATCCTGCGCGTGCTCGCGGTTGTGCTTGCGGCGGTCAGCATCATGCTCTTTATCAAAGAACTCATCGTTGTCCCGACGCTTGTTATCATCGTCGCTGTGGCGCTGTGGCTCGCCGCCTCGCCGAAGTCATATAACGCAGCGGTCAGCGGCGTGAAGATGCTCTCGTGCCCTGCGGAGCTGACGGTGGAAAAGCTCGCCGGCGACATTGCCGCGCTGGATTCCCCGCTCGGCACGCCGTATCTCGCGCGCATAAAGTTCGTGCCGGGCAAGTCGCTCGTTTTCGGACCGGACAGCGAGGGCGAATATCTCTACATATATAAAAACGCGCAGGGCGCGCCGCTCTATCTCGCGGCGAACCCCGAGAGCGCGTTCATAGAGGAGCGCCTGACAAAGCCCCTGCGCGCGCCGTATGAGCCGCGCCCCGGCGAGACGGGCGAGGAGCTTATCATAGACCGCCCCGATACCGACACGCTCCTTGACGAGCTGACGGACGCCGTGTCCGAATGGATAGAGACCGGCGCTGCCGCGGAGACGGAGCACTTCAGGCGCCTTGCGCAGTGAGGACACATCAGCCTGCCTCCCGAAAGGGCGGCGGGCTGAAAATATCTCATCTTTTTTGCAAAAAACACTTGCAATAAGCCGCGTATAGTGTTATTATTCCAATGTAAGTATCAGTGTTTTCTCAGAGTGGGTCGCGGCCCACTCTTTTTTGTGGGACTTTTGCCCCGGGCATCGCGCCGAGCGCGGCATGGGGGTAAAACTTTGAAAGGGCATAGTGAGATCCGTCAGGCCATGCTGACGGCGTTCCGCAAGGACACGCCCGATTGCGAGGACAACGTGGAGGTCATTCTCGACGAGACGAAAAAGAAGATCGAAATGGTCGTCAAGAAGACGGTTGTCGCGCGCGTGATCGATCCGTATGTGGAGATCAGTGAGGAAGCGGCGCACCGCATCAGCAAGCGCGCCAAGATCGGCGACGTGGTCAGCGTCCCGGTCGAGACCAAGCAGTTCGGTCGCATCGCGGCGCAGGCTGCCAAGCAGGTCATCATTCAGGGCATTCGAGAGGCGGAGCGCGGCATGATCTACGAGGAGTTCAACTCCAAGGAGCACGAGATCCTCACCGGCGTCGTCAATAAGATCGACCCGCGCACCGGCTGCGCGTTTTTGAAGATCAGCTCCAACTCGGACTATACCGAGGCCATGCTCGCCCCGGCGGAGTGCATCCGCGGCGAGGTGCTGCATGAGGGTGACCGCATCAAGGTCTACGTGGTCGAAGTGCGCAACAGTACGCGCGGCCCGCAGGTGCTCATCAGCCGGACGCATCCGGGCCTGGTCAAGCGCCTGTTCGAGCTGGAAGTGCCGGAGATCTTTGACGGCACGGTCGAGATCAAGTCCATCGCCCGTGAGGCCGGCAGCCGCACGAAGATGGCCGTCTGGGCGGAAGATCCGGTCATCGACCCGATCGGCGCGTGCGTCGGCCCGAAGGGCGGCCGTGTCGCAAGTGTCGTCAATGAGCTCGGCGGCGAGAAGATCGACATTGTCAAGTACAGCGAAGTGCCGGAGGAATTCATTGCGGCCGCACTGGCGCCGTCCGAGGTGCTGGAAGTGACGCTGCTCGACGAGGGCAAGAGCTGCCGCGTTATCGTGCCGGATAACCAGCTCTCGCTCGCCATCGGCAAGGAGGGGCAGAATGCCCGTCTGGCCGCGAAGCTCACCGGCTATAAGATCGATATCAAGCCCGAGAGCGAGGCATAATGCGAAAGGAGGCAGTCACCCATGCCCAAGTCCATCCCCCAGCGGCAGTGTGTCGGCTGCCGTGAAAAGAAGCCCAAGCCGGAGCTGATCCGGGTGGTGCGCGCGCCCGACGGGGCGATCTCGCTCGATGCGCGCGGCAAGGCGGCGGGCCGCGGCGCGTATCTGTGCTCGAACCCCGCGTGCCTGAAAAAGGCGCAGAAGAACCGCGCGCTCGAGCGCGCGTTCGACGTGCCCATCCCGGCGGAGATCTATGAGCAGCTCGCAGCGGAACTGGAGGTGCTCGGCGACGGATAAAGCAGCCAATTATCTCGGCCTCATGCGCAAGGCCGGGCGCATCGCGCTCGGCGAGCAGGACGCCGGAGCGGCGGCGCGTGCCGGCAAGGCGTGTTTGCTGCTGCTGGCGCAGGATGCGTCGGACAATGCGCGCAAGCGCGCCGAGGGCTTTGCCCATGCGGCGCAGGCGCCGCTGCTGCGCCTGCCGTACACGAAGCAGACGCTGTCCGAGCGGCTCGGCAAGACCGGCTGCGCCATCGCGGCAGTCACCGATCCGGGCCTGGCGAAGGCCTTTGTGTCTGCGCTGGCGCAGGCGAATCCGGAGCAATACAGCAACACGGCGGCAGAGCTTGCCGCACAGACGAGAACAGACACGGGCACGGCGCAGACAAGCGGCGGGCGCAACGGCAAGAGGAGGAAACGAGTATGAGCGGATTGATTAAATACAGAGTGCATGAGGTGGCGAAGGATTTCAACATGACCTCGAAGGAGATCACACAGATCCTGACGGATTATGCCACCACTCCGAAAAATCATATGCAGGTGCTGGAGGACGACGAGCTCAACGACATCTTTGAGTATCTCACGCAGCACCATCAGGCGGCCAGCCTGGAGGAGCTCTACAAAGTGCCCGACCAGCCGAAGGCCAAGCCGCAGGCATCTCCGGCCGCGCAGGGCGCTGCGCCGAAGGCGAAGCCGCACCCGCAAAGCAGCCGCAGCAGGCTTCCCAGCCGCAGCAGCAGCACAAGCCGAAGAAGGACGACAAGCCGCACCAGCCGCGTCAGGTGGCCGAGCGCCGCGTCGTCGATACCCGCGGCGCGACGACGAACCTGTCCAAGTATGACCAGCGCCTGGACGATCTCGTGCCAGAGCGCGCGCAGAATAAGCGCGGCGGCAAGCAGAAGATCCAGAACCGCAACCGTCAGCGTCCGCAGAATCCTGCCGCCGGTGCCAAGCGCCGCCAGGAGGAGCGCGACAAGATGCAGAAGCTGCAGCTGGAGATCGCAAAAAAGCAGCAGCTCAAGGTGCAGATCCCGGACACGATCTCCGTCGGCGAGCTCGCGTCGCGCATGAAGAAGACCGGCGCGGAAGTCGTGCGCCGTCTTGTGAAGATGGGCGTCATGGCGTCGCTGTCCGATACCATTGATTACGATACCGCCGCACTCGTGGCTATGGAGCTCGGCTGTAAGGTCGAGCACGAGGTCATCGTGACGGTCGAAGAGCGCCTGATCGACGACCGCGAGGACAGCGAGGACGAACTCGTCCCGCGCGCCCCGGTCGTGGTGGTCATGGGCCACGTCGACCACGGCAAGACCAGCCTGCTCGACCGTATCCGCCGCACGAACGTCGCGGCCGGTGAGGCCGGCGGCATCACGCAGCACATCGGCGCTTACCGCGTCATGGTTGACGGCAAGCCTGTCACCTTCCTCGACACGCCGGGCCATGAGGCATTCACGTCCATGCGTGCCCGCGGCGCTATGGTCACGGATATTGCCATCCTCGTCGTCGCGGCCGATGATGGCATCATGCCGCAGACGGTCGAGTCGATCAACCACGCGAAGGCCGCCGGCATCCCGCTGGTCGTGGCCATCAACAAGATGGATGTCCACGGCGCGAACCCGACCGCATCAAGCAGCAGCTCACGGAGTACGGCCTCGTGCCAGAAGAGTGGGGCGGCGAGACGATCGTCTGCCCGATCTCGGCCAAGACCGGCGAGGGCGTGGACAAACTGCTCGAAAACTTGGTCCTGCTCGCCGAAATTCTGGAGCTCAAGGCCAACCCCAACCGTGCCGCCCGCGGCACGGTCATCGAGGCCCGCATGGATAAGGGCCGCGGCCCGATCATGACCGTGCTCGTGCAAAACGGCACGCTCCATCAGGGTGACATCATCATCGCCGGCACGGCCGTCGGCCGTGTGCGCACGATGACCAACGACAAGGGTCAGCGCGTGACGAAGGCCGGCCCGTCTATCCCGGTCGAGATCGCCGGCATGTCCGAGGTGCCGAGCGCGGGCGACACGTTCAACGCCGTCGCCGACGAGCGCATGGCGCGCGAGCTGGTTGAGGAGCGCAAGCAGCAGAAGAAGGACGCTGCCAACGCCGGCAGCAAGAAGGTTTCGCTCGACGACCTGTTCTCCCGCATCCAGCAGGGTGAGATGAAGGACTTCAACATCATCGTCAAGGCCGACGTGCAGGGCAGCGCCGAGGCTGTCAAATCCTCGCTCGAGAAGCTCTCGAACGATGAAGTGCGCGTGCAGGTCATCCACTCCGGCGTCGGCGCCATCAACGAGTCCGACGTCATGCTCGCCGCCACGTCGAATGCGATCATCGTCGGCTTCAACGTCCGCCCGGACGCGGCCGCGCGCGACAACGCCGCCCGCAGCAATGTGGAGATCCGTATGTACCGCGTTATCTACGACTGCATCAACGAGATCGAGGCGGCCATGAAGGGCATGCTTGCTCCGAAGTTCCAGGAGCAGATCATCGGCCACGTCGAGATCCGCCAGACCTTCAAGGTCTCCAAGGTCGGCACCGTCTGCGGCGGCTACGTCACCGACGGCAAGATCGTGCGCAACAGCAAGGTCCGCGTCGTGCGCGACAACGTTGTCGTGTTTGAGGGCGACCTCGCGTCTCTGCGCCGCTTCAAGGACGACGTCAAGGAAGTCGCTTCCGGTTATGAGTGCGGCCTGCAGGTCGATAAGTACAACGACGTCAAGGTCGGCGACGTGATCGAAGTGTATGTCATGGAGGAGATCAAGCAATAAAAGGAGTTTCCTATGGCTTCCAATAAACTGGCAAGAACGAATGATGATATCCAGCGCGTGCTGGCAAACCTGCTCACCCAGGTCAAAGACCCCCGGGTGCAGCAGGGGATGATCAGCGTCACCCGCGTCGAGACGACGGGTGACCTGCGCTATTCCAAAAGTCTGGCTTTCCGTGCTCGGCATGGAAAATGAGAAGGAATTCAAAAAGGGGCTGCGTTCGGCCTCCGGCTGGCTGCGCCATGAGCTGGGCACCGTGCTGGACCTGCGCTACACCCCGGAACTGGTGTTTGAGATCGACCACTCGATCGAGGAGGGTGCGCACATCAGCGCCATGATCGAGCAGCTGCACGACAAGGACACCGGAAATGAGGCTTGAAGTATGAATGATCGGGAGTTTGCCGCGGCGCTGCGCGACCGCGACGCGATTCTGATCCTGTCGCACCTGCGCCCGGACGGAGACACGCTCGGGAGCGGTGCGGCACTTTGCAGCGCACTGCGCCGCATGGGCAAGACGGCGTATCTATTCCCCAATCCGGAGACGACAGCACGCTATCTGCCGTATGTGGCGCAGTTTTTTGCGCCCGCGGATTTTGTGCCTGCGTGTGTGCTCGCGGTCGACATTGCGACGCCGAACCTGTTCCCGCAGGGCTTTTCCGGCGCGGTCGATCTGTGCATTGACCACCACCCGTCGAACGCGCTGTATGCCGGCGATACGCTCCTGCACGCGGAGAAGTCCGCCTGCGGCGAGGCGGTGCTCGATGTGATCGACTGCTGACCGGCAGTGTGACCGAGCAGGAAGCAAACCTCCTGTACATCGCCGTTACGACGGACACCGGCTGCTTCCAGTACGCGAACACGAACGCCGCCACTCTGCGCGCGGCGGCGCGGCTGCTGGAGCTCGGCGCCGATAACCGAAAGATCAGCATGGACTTCTTCCGCAAGATCTCCCGTGCGCGCATGGCGCTCGTGGGGCAGATCTACTCCGGTATGCGCTTTTTCCGCGGCGGTCAGGTCGCTATCGCGGTCGTCACGCGCGCACTGATCGACAGCGTACACGCGACGGAGGATGACTGCGACGACATTGCCGGTCTGCCCGGCCGGGCGGAGGGCGCGGTCGTGAGCGTCACGATCCGCGAGCTGCCGACGGCCGCAGCAAGATCTCCGTGCGCTCGAACCCGAGGTGGATTCGTGCGCGATCTGCGCGGTCTACGGCGGCGGCGGCCACAAGATGGCCTCCGGCTGCACACTCGACTGCGGCACGGAGACGGCCGTGGAGAAAATCCTTGCAGCCATCGACCAGGTGTGGCCCGCATGAACGGGATTCTGCTGGTCGATAAGCCCGCGGACTGGACGAGCCACGACGTTGTGGCCAAGCTCCGCGGTGTGCTCGGCGAGCGGCGCATGGGCCATTCCGGCACGCTCGACCCGATGGCGACCGGCCTGCTGGTCGTGTTTGCCGGCCGCGCGACGCGCGCGGTGTCGTTCTCTGAAAATCACAGCAAGTGCTATGAGGCGCGCCTGCGCCTCGGCCTCACGACCGACACGCAGGACACGACCGGCACGGTGCTCAGCCGCTGTGACCGGCGCGTCACCCGCGCGGAACTGGAGGCGGCGCTGCCGCAGTTTCGCGGGGATATTCTGCAGGTGCCGCCGATGTATTCGGCGCTCAAGGTCGACGGGCAGAAGCTCTATGAGATCGCCCGGCGCGGCGGCGAGGTGCGCGCGCAAAACGCGCCCGATCACGATCGAAGAACTGACCGTGCTTGGCGAGGCGGACGGGGACTATGTCCTGCGCGTCCGCTGCTCGAAGGGCACTTACATCCGCACCGCTCTGCCACGATATCGGCGCGGCCCTCGGCTGCGGCGGTGTGATGAGCGCCCTGCGCCGGACGGAAGTCGGCGGGTATCGCGTCGGGGATGCACACACGATGGACGCGCTGTGCGCGCTGCCGCGCGAGGCGGCGCAGCGCCTGCTCCTGCCGGTGGACAGCCTCTGGCCGGACGCACCGCGGATCACTGTCGACGCGCTCGGAGCGGCTTGCCCGCTGCGGCAATCCGTTTGCACTCGGCGTGCCGGACGGGACTTATCGCATCTATGCTGCGTCGGGGGAGTTTCTCCTGCTGGCGCAGGTCACGGACGGCATGGCCGTCACGATCAAAAGTTTTTTCGAGGTTTCTTGACGTATGGAAAACCAGAAACGTGTCATTGCTCTGGGCTTTTTTGACGGCATTCATATCGGCCACGCCGCGCTCATGCGCCGCACGGTCGCGCGCGCCGGGGAGATGGGCGCTATCCCCACGGTCATGAGCTTTGACGTGCACCCGGACACGCTCGTGCGCGGCACGGAAGTCCCGCTCATCAACAGCGCCCATGGCCGCGAGGAGCTCATCCGCCGCCTGTTCGGCATTGAGAGCGTGGTCTTTATCCACTTTGACCGCACGGTCATGCAGATGCCGTGGCAGACGTTCATCCAGACGCTCGTCGATGAGATGGACGCGGCGGCGTTCGTCGTCGGGCACGACTTCAGCTTCGGCTGGCGGGGCGAGGGCACGGCGGAAAAGCTCACCGCTTACTGCGCCGAGCACGGGCTCGGCTGCGACGTCATTCCCGCCGTCACGCTCGACGGCCGCGTCGTCAGCTCCACTTACATCCGCGAGCTGCTCGAAAACGGCGAGGTCGAGCGCGCCAACGCCTTCCTCGGCCATCCGCACACGCTGTCGGACACGGTGCACTATGGCTACCGCCTCGGCACAAAGATGGGCACGCCCACGATCAATATGCAGTTCCGGACGGGGTGCTCGTGCCGCGCCACGGCGTGTATGCCGCGAAGGTGTATCTCGACGACGGCAGCGAGCATT
>VOFG01005042.1_pt1 | contig 28484 bp, 31 predicted proteins | sample 5384171 | NCBI WGS metagenome assembly VOFG01 (sample SAMN12384726, study PRJNA508395) | human gut metagenome | isolation source: healthy gut F | host: Homo sapiens
TACGATCGGACTGACGGGCGACAAGGGCAATTACGGCATCGAGGAGGCCTACCGCGAGGAGTTGGCGGGCCGCGACGGCAAAGCCCTGCGCCAGCGCATCGCGCGCGGCTTTTACGGCCGGGTGGCGGGCGGGGACCACGAGGACCCGGTGGACGGCTTCGACATCGTCACGACGCTCGACCTCGACTTGCAGGATGTGGCCGACAAGGCGTTGAGGCGACAGCTGGAAGCCCAGAATGCTTTGTGGGGCACGACGATCGTGATGGAGGTCCATACGGGCGAAATCCTGGCGATGGTCAACCTCGGCCGCAATGCCGACGGGAGTTTCGCCGAGCGGGAGAACTACGCCCTGGGCCGCAGCATGGAGCCGGGTTCGACGTTCAAGCTGGCGACGATGCTCACGCTGCTCGACGACGCCCGGATGCCCGTCTCGACGGTTTACGACACCCACAACGGCGATCCGGTGACGGTAGGCCCGGCCAGGAACATCCGCGATTCGCACCGCGGCGACCGTGAAATCGACTTCCGGCGCGCCGTGGCTTCGTCGTCGAACGTCTACTTCGCCAAGGCGATCTGGGACCGTTACGGAAGTACGGGCAGAAAGCAGGAATACAGCGATTTTCTCCATAAGGAGCTGCATCTGGGCCAGACCGTGGGGCTGGAGCGGCTCGGCGAGCGGAAGCCCTCCGTCACCACGGACTGGAAGGTTCCCGACCCGGGCGTGATGCTGGTGAAGATGTCCTACGGTTACCGTGTGCGGCTGGCCCCGATCCAGATGATCACCTTCTACAACGCCATTGCCAACGGCGGGAAGATGATTTCGCCCGTGCTGGTGCGTGAACTGCGCCGCGGCGATCGGGTCGAGGAGCGTTTCGAAAGCCGTACCATCGCCTCGTCGATCGCCTCGCGGGCGGCGTTGCGCGAGGTGCAGCAGTGTTTGCAGGCGGTCTGCACCGAGGGTACGGCCAGCGCTTTTTTCCGCGACACGACGCGCCTGCGGGTGGCGGCCAAGACCGGTACGGCGCAGATCACCGACGCCCGCAGCCGCGAGGGCCGTTACTACCTGGGTTCGATGGTGGCCTACTTCCCGGCCGACGCGCCCCGCTACACGGTGCTCACGACCATCGAAACCCGCGCCCAGGCCGGGAAAGCCTACTATGGGGGACCACTGGCGGGTCCCGTCGTGAAGCGCATGGTCGACTACATCTTCAACCGCGGCCGCGACTGGTACGGCCGTGTCGACGACGGCGGTCCGCGCCGCTATCCCGACCGGATGAAGGGCGGCGACATCGCGCAGGTCCGCCGCGTGGCCGACCGCCTGTCGCCCCGCGCCTCGTTCGAAAGCCGCACGGGCTGGGGGCGCGTCACGGTGGACAGCCTCTCGAACGTCGTCATCACGAGCCTGCCCGGCGACCGGGGCGTGATGCCCGACGTGCGCGGCATGGGGTTGAAAGACGCGCTGTTCGTGCTCGAAAGCCGCGGACTGAAGGTCCGCTTCTCGGGACGGGGAGCCGTAACGCAGCAAAGTATCACCGCCGGAGCGCGCATAGCACCGGGCACGGCGGTCGTCATAACGTTGAAATAGGATGAAAAAATTAACCGATATTCTGAAAAATACCTCCGTCCGGGAGGTGTGCGGCGATACTGCCGCCGCCATTGGCGGGCTGGTCTACGATTCGCGCGCCGTGAAACCGGGCGACTGCTTCTTCGCCGTTCCGGGCACGCAGAGCGACGGACACGACTATATCCCCATAGCGGTTGAAAAAGGCGCGGCGGCAATCGTCTGCGAACGGATGCCGGCGGATGCGGCGGAGGGCGTCGCTTATGTTCTCGTCGGGGACTCGGCGGGGGCCATGGCCGATATGGCCGCGGCGTTCTACGACTACCCGAGCCGCGAGCTGAAACTCGTGGGCATCACCGGGACCAACGGCAAGACCACGACCGCGACGCTGCTCTACGATCTGGTGCGGGCCATGGGCTACAAGGCCGGGCTGATCTCGACGGTGGTCTACAAGATCGACGGCCGCGAGGTCGAAGCCACCCACACCACGCCCGATTCGATCCGCCTGAACGCTATGATGCGTGAAATGGCCGACGCCGGGTGCGCATACTGTTTCATGGAGTGTTCGTCGCACGCCATCGTGCAGGAACGCACGCGGGGCCTCGATTTCGCGGGTGGCATCTTTTCGAACATCACCCACGACCACCTCGACTACCACAAGACCTTCGCCGAGTACATCCGGGCCAAGAAGCTCTTTTTCGACGGGCTGCCCAAGGGGGCTTTCGCCCTGACGAACGCCGACGACCGGAACGGACGCGTGATGGTGCAGAACACCGCGGCGGCGGTGAGCGCCTATTCGCTGCGCGCGATGGCCGATTTCCGCTGCAAGATCGTCGAGATGCACCTCGACGGCATGCTTCTGCGCATCGACGGGCAGGAGTTGTGGGTGGGGTTGCTGGGGAGGTTCAACGCCTACAACCTGCTGGCGGTCTACGGCGCTGCGGCGTTGCTGGGACTCAACCGGGGCGAGGTGCTGCGCGTGCTGAGCATGCTGCACGCCGTGAGCGGCCGCTTCGAGAAGATCCGCGCGGCGAACGGCACGACGGCTATCGTCGACTACGCGCATACGCCCGATGCGCTGGAGAACGTGATTCAGACCATCGAGGAGATTCGCACCCCCGGCCAGCAGCTGATCGTGGTGTGCGGCTGCGGCGGCGACCGCGACCGCACCAAGCGTCCCGAAATGGCCGCTATGGCCGTGAAGTATGCCGCGACGGCCATCTTCACCTCCGACAATCCGCGGCACGAGGACCCCGAGTCGATCCTCGACGAGATGGTCGCCGGCCTGCCCCCCGAAGCCCGCTACCTGCGCATCGCCGACCGCGGCGAAGCGATTCGCGCGGCGGTGATGCTCTGGCGCGTCCGGGCGACATCGTGCTCGTGGCCGGCAAGGGGCACGAAACCTATCAGATTGTCGGCGACGTGAAACATCCTTTCGACGACCGGGAAGAGATAAAGAAGCGCTTTGCGCTTCTCAATTAAAAATGAAAAATTAAGAATTGTTTTTCATTTGTTCGCTTGTCGTAATGCCATCGTATGGTAATTTTTAATTTTTCATTCTTAATTTTTAATTGAAACCATGCTTTACCATCTATTCAGGTACCTGGACGAGGCCTACGACCTCCCCGGCTCGGGAATGTTCCAGTACATCTCCTTCCGCGCCGCGGCAGCCATCATCCTCTCGCTGCTGATCGTCATTATCTTCGGACGTTCGATCATCGACTTCCTGCGCCGCAAGCAGATCGGCGAGGAGATCCGCGACCTCGGGCTTCAGGGCCAGTTGCAGAAGAAAGGCACGCCTACGATGGGCGGCGTGATCATTCTCGTCGCCATCCTGGTCCCGATGCTGCTCTTCGGCAAACTGGACAACGTCTATATCCAACTGCTGCTCGTGTCGACGGTCTGGCTCGGCCTGATCGGCGGTCTGGACGACTACATCAAGGTTTTCCGCCACAGGAAGGAGGGGTTGAAGGGCCGTTTCAAGATCGTGGGGCAGGTGGGCCTCGGCGTCATCGTCGGAACGACCATGTGGCTCTCGCCCGACATCGTCGTGCGCGAGAAGGCGACGCAGCCCGTGCAGACGGTCTATCTGAACGAGAACGGCACGGTGCTCGAAACGGTTCAGCGCCACGTGGTCGTCAGCTCCGAGAGCCTCAAGACCACGCAGACGACCATCCCCTTCGTCAAGAACAACGAGTTCGACTATGCGTGGTTCACGGGCGGCAACTCGCGTGGCTACATGGATTCTCTACGTGCTGGTGGCGATTTTCGTGGTGACGGCCGTGTCGAACGGCGCCAACCTCACCGACGGCCTGGACGGTCTGGCGACGGGAGTTTCGGTCCCGATCGTCGCCGTGCTGGGGGTGCTGGCCTATCTTTCGGGCCACATCGTCTATGCCGACTACCTCAATATCATGTACATCCCGGGCAGCGGCGAGATGGTGGTCTTCGCCGCGGCGCTGGTGGGGGCGCTGGTGGGTTTCCTGTGGTACAACTCCTTCCCGGCCCAGATCTTCATGGGCGACACGGGTTCGCTGGCCATCGGCGGCGTGATCGCCGTTTTCGCGCTCTGCATCCGCAAGGAGCTGCTGCTGCCGCTGCTGTGCGGCGTCTTCCTCGTGGAGAGCTTCTCGGTGATGATGCAGGTCGGCTGGTTCAAGTACACCAAACGCCGCTACGGCGAAGGGCGTCGCATCCTGCTGATGTCTCCGGTCCACCACCACTACCAGAAAAAGGGCATCTTCGAGACCAAGATCGTTCTCCGTTTCTGGATCATCTCGCTGCTGTTGGCGGCCATTACGCTGGTAACGCTGAAAATAAGATAATATGAAACAGATCGTCGTTCTGGGCGGGGGAATCAGCGGCTACGGTTCCGCGATCCTCGCCAAAAAGAAGGGGTTCGGGGTCTTCCTCTCCGATGCGGGGCGCATTGCCGACCGTTACAAGGCCAAGCTGGACGAATGGGAGGTCCCCTACGAGGAGGGCGGCCACACCGAGGAGCGCATCCTCGCGGCCACGGAGGTCGTCAAGTCGCCCGGCATTCCCGATACGGCCCCGATGGTGCGCAAGATCCGCGAGGCGGGCATTCCGGTGATCTCCGAAATGGAGTTCGCGGGCCGCTATATGGGCAAGGCCAAATGTATCTGCATCACCGGATCGAACGGGAAGACCACCACCACGTCGCTTATCTACAAGATCATGCGCGACGCGGGGATGAACGTCGCCCTCGGCGGCAACATCGGCGAGAGTTTCGCCTGGTCGGTCGCTACGGGCGACTACGATTGGTATGTGCTGGAATTGAGCTCTTTCCAGTTGGACGGAATGTATCGGTTCCGGGCGCATGTCGGGGTGCTGATGAACATTACGCCCGACCACCTCGACCGCTACGACCATTGTTTTCAGAACTATGCCGACTCGAAAATGAGAATCGTGCAGAATATGACCTCGCGCGACTGGTTCGTCTACTCGGGCGATGACGAGGTGATCTGGAACGAGATTCCGAAGTACGATTTGAGGATGCGCCAGCTGCCCTTCGCCGCTAAAAACGCCGTGGCGAGCGGTGCGGGCGACGCGTTTCTCTGCGACGGAAAATTCACCGCAACGGCCGGCAAGGCGTCGGTGGAGATCGACACCGCGAAGCTGCGGATCAAGGGGCTGCACAACGCCTACAACGCCATGGCCGCGGCCCTCGCGACCCTTGCGGCGGGCGTCGCCCCGGCGAAGATCCGCAAATCGCTCTACGCCTTCGCGCCCGTCGAACACCGGCTCGAACCCGTGGCCGAAAAGGACGGCGTGCTGTGGATCAACGACTCGAAGGCCACCAACGTCGATTCGGTGTACTATGCGCTGGAGAGCATGACGCGCCCCGTGGTGTGGATCGCCGGCGGCACCGACAAGGGCAACGACTACGAGCCGCTGAAGGCCTTCGCCCGGGCGAAGGTGCACACGCTGGTGTGCATGGGTCTCGATAACGCCAAACTGGTCCGGGAGTTCACGGGCGTGGTCCCGGAGGTGGTCTCGACCGATTCGCTCGAAGCGGCCATGACGGCCTCGAAGGCCGCGGCGCGTCCCGGCGATGCGGTGCTGCTGTCGCCTGCCTGCGCGAGTTTCGATCTTTTCCGGAATTACGAGAACCGCGGCGAACTGTTCAAGAACTGGGTCGAAGAAAAAGCATAGCCGATGGTGCGGGACGAGAGCAGATACGACGACCGGGCGACGGCGGAGGCGGCGCGCGACGCTGCGCCGCGCGGCGGCAGGCGGACTTCGGGGAGCGGTGACGCGGCCTCCGGCGAGGAGTGCGCCTGCGGGACGGGAACGGCCGGGAAATCGGGGTTCCGCCTCTTTACGGGCGACCGCGTGCTGTGGATCATCATTGCGGCGCTGGCCGTCATTTCGGTGCTGGTGGTCTACTCGTCGACGGCCAAAATGGCCTACGACGCCCATACGGCGCGTTCGACGGCGCATTTCCTGCGTCAGCAGTTGTTGCTGCTGGTCGGCAGCCTGCTGATCATGGTCGCCGTGCAGAAGATCAACTGCCGCATTTACAATCTTCTGGCCCGGCCGGCCTATTTTCTTTCGGTGGCGCTGACCGTCGCCGTCTATTTCATCGGAGCAACGACCAACGGCGCAGCCCGCTGGATTCCGCTCGGCCCCTTCCAGTTCCAGCCCTCCGAGGCGCTGAAGGTCGCCACGGTGCTGTTCCTCGCCCGGCAGCTCGCCGGACGGCAGTCGAAGATCGACAAGATACGCATCGTGCCGACGTGGAAGTTCTGGACGTGGCGTTCGTCGCCCGTGCAGCGAAAAATCTGGCGCGAGGGTACGCGCCCCATTCTGCTGCCGGTCGTCGTTTCGGCAATGGTGATCTTTCCGGCGCACACTTCGTCGGCCGTGCTGGTGTGCCTGGCGTCGTGGGTGATGATGCTCATCGGACGCGTCCGTTTCGGGGAGCTGATGAAACTCGTGGGATGGGGCGTTGCGGCCATCGTCGTTATTATGACGCTGAACCTCGGGCGCAGCGAGACCGCCGAAGGGCGCGTTTCGACGTGGATTCACCTCTGGACCAAGTCGCAGACCGAGAAACCCATCGAACACCTCTCCGACACGGAGCGTTCGATGATCGCCATTTACAACGGCGTCGCAACATCACTCCGCAATCGGAACTCGACAAGCTCAACATCCCCGCGAAACGGTCTTCGTCTTCCGCGACCGGGGTACGGGACGTCCGACCAAAAAGGAGCGGCGCGAACTGACAGCCTTATGGAGGAGATATATTTGGAAGAAGAGGAAGAGTAACCGAAAGAAATTCCGATACTTATCGGACAATAATTCCATTCAAACGAACTTTTTTTCACAATAATGTTATTTTTGCAGTATGGGAAACGGCAGAAACCTTCAACTTAAATAAAAATACCATTATGAAAAAATCTTTACGTTTTTAATCGGTTTGTCCCTGTGGACCTTGACTGCGACAGCACAAGAACCGGTCGCCGAAACGACCTCTCCCGTTGCGACGGAAACGGATTCGTTGCAGCGGGTCGTCGATGACCTATCCCAGCAATTACGGCACCAAAAGAACGAGGAACTCGATCGCAAAATATGGAAAAACAGGTCCAAGTACTTCAACCTCGGTTACGTGGACCAGAATCTGTTGTGTTACCGTTACACCATAGCTCAATAGATTTTGGTGATGCAAAAGTAGAACTTTATTTTGCAAATGCAAAGAAAAATCCGGAAAAAATTTCATACATTTGTTTCAATCTACGCAGAAAAAACCGCTTGAAACTTAAAATTTACACAAAATCAGAAGATTATGGGAATTAAATTCCGTCTTATCGTCATGAACTTCCTGCAGTACGCGATCTGGGGTTCGTGGCTCATCTCGCTGGGCGCCTACCTGGGAGGCGGACTCGACTTCTCGGGATTGCAGATCGGCAGCTTCTTCGCGACGATGGGAATCGCCTCGCTGTTCATGCCCGCCGTCATGGGTATTATCGCCGATCGCTGGATCCCGGCGCAGAAACTGCTGGGCATCTGCCAGCTCATCAGCGGCGCGTTTCTCATCGCCGCGGCCTCGCAGACGGCTTACGCCCCGCTGTACAGCTGCATGCTGCTGAGCGTGATGTTCTACATGCCGACCATCGCCCTGTCGAACTCGGTAGCCTACAATGCCCTCGACCTGGCGAAACTCGATGCCGTGAAGCATTTCCCGCCCATCCGCGTATGGGGAACCGTGGGATTCATCGCCGCCATGTGGTTCGTTGATCTGGTTCACATCGGGGGCGTACAGATCAAGCTCACCGAGTGGCAGCTCTATGTTTCGGCCCTGCTGTCGTTCGTACTGGCGGCCTACTCGTTCTCGCTGCCGGGGTGTCCCGTCGAGCGCAGCGCGCAGAAGCAGTCGTGGGTCGATACGCTCGGACTCCGCGCATTCGCTCTCTTCAAGGAGAAACGCATGGCGATCTTCTTCATCTTCTCGATGCTGCTGGGCGCCGCTCTTCAGATTACCAATGCCTTCGGCGACAGTTATATCCAGAACTTCGGCACGATGCCCCAATACGCCGACTCGCCCATCGTGCGCCACATTCGGTAATCCTGCTCTCGCTCTCGCAAATGTCCGAAACATTCTGCATCCTGCTGATTCCCTTCTTCCTGCGACGCTTCGGCATCAAATGGGTGATGCTGATCTCGATGCTGGCCTGGGTGCTCCGCTTCGGATTCTTCGGCATCGGCAATCCGGGATCGGGTGCCGTTTTTCCTGATCCTCTCGATGATCGTTTATGGGGGTCGCATTCGACTTCTTCAACATTTCAGGCTGCTTTTTTCGTCGAAAAGGAAACTACCCCCGACATCCGTTCCTCGGCGCAGGGGTGTCTTTATGATCATGACCAACGGACTCGGTGCTTTCTTCGGCTCCTACGCGGCAGGTGCGGTAGTCGATGCTTTCGGCTGGCCCGAATCATGGTATATCTTTGCGGGTTACGCGCTGGTCGTCGCCATCGTCTTCGCAATGGTCTTCCGCTACAAACACAAGCCCGAAGAGATGGGGGCCGTAAGCCACTAACAAGCAATCCCGTCACAACAAACGGCCGGAAACTATCACGTTCCGGCCGTTTTCATTTATAATTCAAAGTTCTCAACGCATCAGCACCGAGCTATCCCCGTAACTCAAAAACGGAAATCGTGCGTGAGGGCGTAGTCGTAAATCCGATGCCAATCATCTCCCACGTAAGCCGACACCAACAACAGCAACGTCGATTTGGGCTGGTGGAAGTTCGTGACGATATTGCGCACGATCCGGAAACGGTATCCCAGCGGCGTAATCATGATCTGCGTGGCGGCCTTGAGTTTCTCGATCCCCCACGAACCATATAGTCTGACAGTACCTGCAATGCTTCGCGGCCTGTAAACGCCTCGGGCAGATCGTACAACTCCCACTGGCCGATCACGCGGCTCGCATCGGGCGCACCCGAGGTACGGATCCGCCATGCCAGCGCAGCCAAAGACTCCAGCGTCCGCACCGAAGTGGTACCTACCGCCGATATTATCCCACTTCTCCAGCAGCCGCTCCACGCTGCTTCGACGGATTCGAAGTGTTCCGTGTGCATCGGATGCGCCGCCGCATCGCGGTCTTCACGGGCAGAAATGTTCCGGCCCCCACGTGCAGGGTCACCCTCTTCGAACGAAAAACCCCTGCGTCCGCATCCGCTCGATCAACTCCGGTGTGAAGTGCAGGCCGGCCGTCGGAGCGGCCACGGAACCTTCGAATTTCGAATAGACGGTCTGGTAACGGGTATTGTCGATCTCCTGACTCTCGCGGTTCAGGTAAGGCGGGATCGGAATCCGGCCCAGATGTTCCAGCAGTTGTCCGAACGTCAGATCAGCCGTCCATTCGAAGCGGACGATCTGCTCGCGGCCGCCAGTGCAACACCAACTATGCGCAGGGCGGTATCTGTTCGGTGACGTATGCCCCCGACACGTTCGAAAAACACATCCGCGATACGCTGGTGTGCGGCGCCGGAAAATGCGATCCGGCCGCCGTGGAGCTGGTGGTGCGCCGTGCTCCCGAGCTGATCCGCGACCTGATCGCATGGGGCACGCGCTTCGACAAGACGCCCGACGGGCGGTTCGAGCTGAACCGCGAGGGGGGCCACTCGGAGCACCGCATCCTGCACTACGAGGACCTGACGGGCGCCGAGATCGAACGTGCGCTGGTGGCTTCGGTGCGGCGTCATCCCAACATCACCCTGCTGGAACGGCACTACGCCGTCGACCTGCTGACGCAGCATCACCTGGGCGAGTTCGTCACGCGCCACACGCGGGGCGTCACCTGCTTCGGCGCCTATGTGCTCGATCTGACGACGAATGCGATCGAAACCGTGCTGGCGAAGTTCACCGTAGTGGCTGCCGGCGGTTGCGGCAACGTCTATTCGACCACGACCAATCCCGTGGTGGCTACCGGCGACGGCATCGCCATGTGCCACCGGGCGAAGGCCATCACGGAGAACATGGAGTACATCCAGTTCCACCCCACGTCGCTCTACAATCCGGGCGAACGCCCGTCGTTTCTCATCACGGAGGCGATGCGCGGCTTCGGCGCCATCCTGCGCCTGCAAAACGGCGAGGAGTTCATGGACAAGTACCATCCGATGAAGTCGCTCGCGCCGCGCGACGTGGTGGCGCGTTCGATCTACCGCGAGATGCAGCTGCACGGCCAGGAGTTCGTCTATCTGGACGTGACGCACAAACCCGCCGACGCGATCCGCAGCCACTTCCCCAATATCTACGAGAAGTGTCTTTCGATCGGTATCGACATCACGAAGGACTGGATTCCCGTCACGCCCGCGGCGCACTACTGCTGCGGCGGGGTGAAGGTCTCGACCGACGGCGAGACCTCCATCCGCCGGCTCTATGCGCTGGGCGAAACCTCCTGCACGGGGCTGCACGGCGCCAACCGGCTGGCCTCCAATTCGCTCATCGAGGCGGTGGTCTACGCCGACCAGGCGGCACGCCATGCCGTGGCGCAGCTGGATCGGGTCACGATCCAGGAGGGTATTCCCGACTGGAATTTCGAGGGAACGGCCACGGCCGAGGAGATGCTGCTCGTGATCCAGTCGAAGCGCGAGTTGCAGCAGATCATGTCCAACTACGTGGGCATCATCCGTTCGAATCTCTACCTCAAACGCGCCATGCGCCGTCTGGAAACGCTCTGGCACGAGACGGAGGAGCTCTACGGCAAGACGACGCCCAACCGCGAGTTGTGCGAACTGCGCAACATGATTACGGTCGCCTACCTTATTATCAAGCAGGGGCGCGAGTTGAAGGAGTCGGTCGGCTGCCACTACAATACGGACTATCCGCCCGAGACGGCGGCCGAGTGAAGCGAGCGGCGGATGCCGGCGCGGTTTCCCGCAAAGACGGGAGCCGGAATAGAAACAGTTGACAATGGAATAGCAGGGAGCAGCGGTTCGCCGCTCCCGACCGTAACGATATGACCTTACAGGAAGAGATCACCCGCCGGCGGACGTTCGCCATCATCGCGCACCCCGACGCCGGCAAGACGACCCTTACCGAGAAGCTGCTGCTCTTCGGCGGCGCGATCCACGTGGCGGGCGCCGTCAAGAGCAACAAGATCAAGAAGGGCGCGACGTCCGATTTCATGGAGATCGAACGGCAGCGCGGCATCTCGGTGGCCACCTCCGTCATGGGATTCGAGTATAACGGAGTGAAGATCAATATTCTCGATACGCCCGGCCACGAGGATTTCGCCGAGGACACCTACCGCACGCTGACGGCCGTCGATTCGGTCATCATCGTCATCGACGGCGCCAAGGGCGTCGAGCAGCAGACGCGCCGCCTGATGGAGGTGTGCCGGATGCGCAAGACGCCGGTGATGGTCTTCATCAACAAGCTGGACCGTCCGTGCAAGGATCCCTTCGACCTGCTGGACGAGGTGGAGCGCGAGTTGCGCATCAAAGTACGTCCGCTGGCCTTTCCGATCTCCAACGGCCCGACGTTCAAGGGCGTTTACAACATCTATGCGCACGGTCTGTCGCTCTTCACCTCCGACGAGCGGCAGACGGCTACGGCGTCGACCGTCGAAATCCGCGATCTGGCTGCACCGGAGCTCGACGCGCATGTGGGCGAGCGCTATGCCCGCCAGCTGCGCGAGGATTCGGAACTGATCGAGGGCGTCTACGATCCCTTCGACCGCGACGCCTATCTGGCGGGCGATCTGGCGCCGGTCTTCTTCGGTTCGGCGATCAACAATTTCGGCGTGCGCGAGCTGCTCGAATGTTTCATCGACATCGCCCCCTCGCCGCGCCCCTCGCAGACCGAGACGCGGCGCGTGGAGCCGGCCGAGGAGAAGATGACGGGCTTCGTCTTCAAGATCCACGCCAACATGGACCCCAACCACCGCGACCGCATCGCCTTCCTGAAAATCTGCTCCGGCCGCTTCGAGCGCAACCGAACTACCTGCACGTGCGCAGCGGCAAGCAGCTCAAATTCTCGTCGCCGACGGCCTTCATGGCCGAGAAAAGTCGGTGATCGACGAGGCCTATCCGGGCGATATCGTGGGTCTGCACGACACGGGAACCTTCAAGATCGGCGATACGTTCACCGAAGGCGAGAAGCTCAAATTCACGGGCATTCCCTCGTTCGCTCCCGAGCAGTTCCGTTATATCGAAAACGCCGATCCGCTGAAATTCAAGCAGCTGGCCGGAAAGGCGTCGATCAGCTGATGGACGAAGGCGTGGCGCAGCTGTTCACGGCTGCGTCGCAGCTCAACGGCCGGCGCATCATCGGTACGGTCGGCGCGCTGCAATTCGAGGTGATCCAGTACCGCTTGGAACACGACATACCGTACGGTCCGCCAAATGCCGCTGGGAGCCGATCTCACCTTCGGCCCACTTGTACCCATAGTAACCCGCAGCATATCCGCCGGCAAAATATGACTGAAAGCCGGCGACATCGCAGCACCTCGACAACCGGGAGTACCTGAGCCGGAGCCATCGCCGTCCGCTCAAACAGTTCGACATCGCCCTCGAACGGCTTGTCGATCGAATGCCATGCCATGTCGTTGAGCGCATACGCGACCTGACGGACGTTGAAATAGGCCGCCTGATAGTTCTCCGCTGCGACGATCTTGGCAATCAGGTCGGCAGGAATCGGTTCTCCGGTCTTGTAATTCACGGCCCACAAGTCGAGGAACTCTTTCTCGGTCGCCCATTCTCCATGATCTGCGAAGGCAGCTCGACGAAATCCTGATATACGTGCGTACCGCTGATCGACTCGTGCTCTCCTCCGAAAGAATGGCGTGCAGCGCGTGTCCGAACTCATGCAGGAAAGTTTCGAATTCACTGAAAGTAAGCAGTGAAGGAGTCGTATCGGTCGGCTTGGTGAAGTTCATCACCAGCGACACCAGCGGGCGGGTTTCGTGTTCCTCGACGATTGAAACGCTCCGGAACTCGGTTTCCCAAGCCCCGCCGCGTTTGTAGCCCGGGGAAGAAGTCGAGGTAAAGTTCCGCCAGGAAGCGACCGTCCTTGTCGGTCACGTCGTAAGCCGTCACCTCGGGATGATAGACCGGGACTTCGGGATTCGGCGTGAAATTAAGGCCGTAGAGCTTATTGGCAAGCAGGAATACCCCCCGCTTCACACTGTCCAACTGCAAGTAAGGCTTCACCAACTCCTCGTTGAGCTCGTATTTCTCATGGCGGTACTTCTCCGAGTAATAAGGCATATCCCAGGCATAACCTCGCCTTCGAAACCCCTGCGAGCGGGCATCCTCCCCGATCGTATTGTAATCCTTCACGGCATACTCCTTGGTCCGGGCAAGCAATTCATCCAGGAAAGCATTGACCGTCTGCGCGTTTTCAGCCATCCGGTCGGCCAGCACGTAATCGGCGTACGTCGGATACCCCAACAGGTTGGCGATCTTCAAACGCAGATTGACCATCCGCTTGATGTTCTCCGTATTGTCGAACTCACCGCCCAAGCAGAGGGAGTTGCTGGCTCTCCAAAGCTTCTCCTTCAGCTCGCGGTTGGTCGAATACTCCATGAAAGGGACGTAACTCGGCGCCTGAAGCGTCACCGTCCATCCCTGCTCGCCACGGGCCTTGGCTTCGGCGGCCATACCGTCCCGCACGAAATCGGGAAGCTTCGGCCACCTGCGCCGGATCCGTGATATTGATCGTAAAGGCATTCGTGGCAGCCAGCACATTGCGGCTGAACCGAGCGAAAGCTCCGAAAGTTCGGTCGAATATTGCCGGTACAGCTCCTTGTCCTCGTCGGAAAGATTCGCACCGCTGCGCACGAAACCGTTATAGGTTTCCTCCAGCAATTTTGTCCTCTTTCGAAAGGAACCACCCCGGATGTTCATAGACGGCCTTCACACGCTCGAAGAGCTGCGGGTTGAGCGATATGTCGTTGGACAGGGCCGTCAATTTGGGCTGTACGTTCTCGGCCACCTGCTGCATCTCGGGCGTAGCATCCGCTTCGAGCAGGTTGAAAAAAATACCTTCGACCCGCGAAAGCAGCCGGCCCTGACGATCGAGCGCCACGATCGTATTATTGAAGGTCGGCTTGGCCGGATTGTTCACGATCGCGTCGATTTCGGCACGCGACACAGCGATCGCGGCATCGAACGCCGGTTCGTAATCGGACACCCGGATCCGATCGAACGGCGGGGTTTCGTGCGGCGTATTCCACTCCGCGAGCAAGGGGTTGTTCGTATCAATTTCAGGCAGCTGGGCGACGGGCATCGTATGGTCCGCGCATCCGGCTGCCAAAGCGGTTAAAAATGTCATAACAATCTTTTTTTTCATCGGTTAAATTAGATTTTAGGCTTTTCATTCGGTTCGAGGGTCACGACGGGCACGGCAAGGCTGTCGGCAGGTTCTTCGGGCAGCTCCTCCATCAGGCCGCAGGCCACGAGCATCGCCCGTTTATCGGGATAGGCCCGCGAAAATCCCGGTAGAGGGTCATACCGTCCGCCGAACCGCCCCGCGAAAGCAGCGTCCGGAATTTCCGGGCGGTCGCACGGTCGAATACGTCGCCGGTCTGTTCGAAGGCCCGGAAAGCGTCTTTGTCGAGGACCTGCGCCCAAATATAGAAATAGTACCCCCGACGCATAGCCCCCCATCGAAAATATGCAGGAAATAGGGATAGCGGTAGCGGGGCTGTATCTGCGGGATCAATCCCGGCGACCGTACACGGCATCGGCTTCGAACTCGTTCACATCGAAAGGTTCGTACTCCGTAATAGCGTGAATATCCATATCGGTAAGAGCGGCAGCTACCAGTTCGGTGACAATGAAGCCCTGGTTGAACTTTGCCGCTTTCGCGGATGCGCTTGATCAAGCGTTCGGGAATCACCTCTCCCGTCGTATAATTGATCGCATAGTGGCGCAGCACTTCGGGTTCGGTCGCCCAATTCTCCATGATCTGCGAAGGAGCTCCACGAAATCGCCCTCCACCCCTGCCGAGCGACCGGTATTTCACGTCGGCGAAACGCGCATGCAGCCCGTGCCCGAACTCATGAAAAAGGGTCTGGACCTCATCGAGCGTAAGCAGCGAAGGCGTCAATTTGGTCGGCGGAGTAAAATTGCATACGATGGCGACCACAGGAGCGATGCGTTCGTCGCCTTCGTAGCGCTGGCTGCGGAACGCGGTACACCACGCACCGCTGCTCTTGCCGCTGCGCGGAAAAAGTCGAAATAGAGCACGCCCAAATGAGTCCCGTCCACGTCGAGCACCTCATATACCGAGCAATCCTTGTGGTAAACCGGTGCGACCAACGGACGGAACGTAATCCCGTAAAGCCGGTTCGCCAGCGAAAAAGCGCCTTCCCGAACATTTTCGAGCGAAAAATAGGGCCGCAGCGCAGCATCGTCGAGTGCATATTTGTCCTTGCGCACCTTTTCGGCGTAATACCACCAATCCCAGGGTTCGAACGTCGCCCCCGGCACATCCCGCTGCAACATCGTATTCATCTCGGCCATCTCTTCCTTGGCGCGATCGAGCGCCGGCGTCCACACTTCGTTCAACAACTCATAAACGGCAGCGGGCGTTCCGGCCATCTGGTCGGCCGTCACATAAGCCGCATAGGGAGTGGATAGCCCAGCAAGCGGGCTTTCTCGTTGCGCAAGCGGGCGAAATCGTTCACCAGAGAGCGGTTATCGTACTCGCTGCCTTCGTTGCAACGGTCGATATATGCTTTGTACAACTGCTCCCGCAAATCGCGTCGAGAAGAATACGTGAGAAACGGAATCCGGCTGGAAGCGTCGAGCGTAACGACCCACGCATCGTTCATCCCCAGCTCCCAGCCTTCTCCCGGGCTATGCCCTGCACGCTTGCAGGAAGTCCGTCAAGCTGTTTATCAGTCAGTTTCAACACGAAATCATTCGTCGCCCGAAGAACATTATTGCCGAATTTCACGGGCAGCAGCGCCAATTCGCCGTTAATTTGGCGCAACCGCTCTTCTGCTGCGGATCGAGCAGCGCTCCGGCCCGCACGAATTTACCGTAAATCTTTCCACCAGGCGCGTCTGCACGGCATCGAGGCCGAGGCTGCCGCGACGGTCGTAAACGGCTTTGATCTTGTCGAAAAGCACCTCGTCGAGCAGAATATTGTCCTGATGGGCGGCCAGCAACGGCATCGCCTGCTCTTTCGCCGCCAATAACTGATCGTTCACGTCGGCCGAACAGAGCATGTTGAAAACCAGCCCCACCTGCTCCAGCATCAAGCCCGAACGGTCGTAAGCTAGAATGACATTCTCGAAAAAGAGGGCTGATCGCCGTTGGATTTGATAGCGTCGATCTCGGCTTCCTGAATCGACATCGCCCGCTGGAAGGCAGGCAGAAAGTGTTCGGGCCGGATCCGGTCGAAAGGAGGCACGCCGTAGGGCGTTTCCACTCCTCGAAGAACGGATTCTCCGCCACCTCTTTACGCTGGTTGCATCCCGTAGTCATAAGCAGAATCAATGAAATTAAAAAATAAAGAATATCGCTTCATCGGTTCGTTGGATTTTATTTTACCTTTGCAAAGGTAAACAATTTATAAAAAATGCAACTGTTTTACGCCCCCGATATCGTTCCTCCGGAATATACGCTCAGCGAGGAAGAGTCGAAACACTGCATCCGCGTGCTTCGCATGGCCTGCGGCGAAGAGCTGCACATCACCGACGGCCGCGGTAACCTCTACCGCTGTGAAATCGTGGACGACAATCCCAAACGCTGCCGGGTGCGGGTGCGCTTGACACCAACAGCGAATTCGGCAAGCTGCCCTACCGCCTGACGATGGCCGTCGCCCCGACGAAAACAACGACCGGTTCGAATGGTTCCTCGAAAAAGCCACGGAAATCGGGGTCGCGGAGATCATCCCCTCGCCACGGAGCATAGCGAGCGACGCACGCTCAAGCCCGAACGGGAGAACAAGGTCATCACGGCTGCCGTGAAACAGTCGCTCAAAGCCTACCACCCCCGCCTGCACGAAATAACCCGCTGCGACAGGTCATCAAGCAGCCCTTCGACGGACAGAAATTCATCGCCCACTGCGACGCTCCCCGTTCGGCCCTGGGCAAGGCATTTCTGCCCCACATCCTGCACAAAGGAGGCGACGTACTGGTTCTGATCGGGCCGGAAGGGGACTTCTCGCCCGAAGAGATCGACCTGGCCGTCCGGGGAGGTTTCCGCGAAATCACGCTCGGCTCGCAGCGCCTGCGCACGGAAACGGCCGCCGTCATGGCGACCGCATTGGTGGCTGCCGCCAACGAACCCGAAATCGGAACGGACGACAGACAACCGTCTTCAAAAACCGGCACAATGAAACAACTTTGGGAAATATTCTGGTCGTTTTTCAAAATCGGACTCTTCACCTTCGAGGCGGCTACGCCAATGATCCCGCTGATCCAACGCGAGGTGATCGACCACCGCAAGTGGATCCCCGCTTCGGAATTTCTCGACCTGCTGACCCTGGCACATCGGTCCCCGGCCCTATTGCGATCAACACGGCCGTCTTCGTCGGATACAAACGCTCGGGGGCTCCTGAGGCGCCTCCGCATCGCTGCTGGGCGCCGTGCTGCCGTCGTTCCTCATCATCCTGGCGATCGCCCCTTCTTCGCGGGCATCCGTCAGAACCCCGTCGTCGATGCAGCCTTCAAAGGAATGCGCCCGGCGGTCGTTGCGTCCTGATCATCGCTCCGCTGGTCACCCTCACGCGGGCATGCACTGGAGCATGATCGTGCTGGCCGCCGCACTGGCCGGACTGATCTGGTAGCTGGGTCTTTCACCGGTACTGGGATTCTGCCGCCGGTGCAGGTGCAGGCATCGTCTGGGGAATTGTCTATCGCAAAAAGAGTAAGCAATGATATTCTGGGAACTGTTCGTCAGCCATCTGAAAATCGGATTCTTCGGCTTCGGCGGCGGTTACGCCATGCTGTCGCTGATCCAAAACGAAGTGGTCGTCCAGCACGCCTGGATGACCAACGCCGAATTGCCGACATCGTGGCCGTATCGCAGATCACGCCCGGCCCCATCGCTATCAATTCGGCGACTTACGTGGGTTACACAGTTGGAATGCAAAGCGGCAGCGTATGGTACGGTATTCTGGCTCGGTCATTGCGACTTTCGCGGTCTGCCTGCCCGATGACGCGATGATTCTGGTCGCCCGCTACATCGCCCCGACTCAAGGGCAATCCGCTGGTAAGCGGCGCCATGCGGGGACTCCGCCCGGTAGTGATCGGCATGATTGGGGCGGCCGCGCTCCCTGTTGACAGTTTCCAGCAGGACGCAGGCGACGCCAGCTTCATCGACCCCTGGAGTTGATTTTCGGCGGCGTACTCGCAGGCTCCTTACTTCAAACTCAATCCGATCCTGCTGATCGTCCTCCGGCTGCCGCAGGCATCGCGATCTATCTTTAACCGCGCTTTTACTCTCCTCCGGCGACGAAGAAGATGCCGCCCGTAAAGAGCACTACCAGGAAAAGAGATCAGGGCCAATGCCGTAAGCACCATGAACTGATGCGCACGAAGCCCCATTTTCGCCTCCGTGCGGCAGTCCTCGGCGAGGTCAGAGCCGCGATAAGGCCCACGACAGGCGTAAGGATCAGACTTAAAACGAACGTCCAGGCGAATCCGATCTTGCGGCGGCTGCCGACGAGCCCGATCAGTACGGGAAATAAGACAGTGGTCAGGATACCCAGTACAATAGAGAGCGTAGTCATAATCTTCATAAGTTTTTCAAAACCGCTCTGCCCCCTGGGTACCGGCAAAACCGATCGTCGGCTACCTGACAAAACGACAGTACGTCCCTCAGGGGAAGCCGCTTTTGCCGGCCCGGTCGTCGAAGCAGAGTTCTCCGGAATTGTTCCTCAAACGGCGTGCCGAAGGGCCTGTCGCACGGCGGTCGAAGCGAGCGTTGCCGACAACCCCATCGAATAGAGGTTCAACACTCAGAAACGCCCGCGCGGCTCCAACAACCGGGCGCAACATTCGAGCATCTCGCCGATGTTATCCTCCAGAATCCACTTTCGCCGTGGCACCCCCGTCCGTAAGCCGGGGATCGAGGATAATTCCTGCCAGCGGTTACCCGCCGCACTTCGCGCTGCACGAATTTGAGCGCGTCTTCGACGATCCAGCGCACCCCCTCCAAACCGCTCTGCTCCATATTCTCCCGCGCCCAGGTCACGACCTGTTGGACCGAATCCACGTGGGTCGTATCGGCTCCCGCCGCCCGGGCCGCGAGCGTCGCCCGCCCGTATAGGCAAGAGATTCAGGACCTTGGCGTCCGTTCCTCCGCTCTCATCCGCACAGTTGTCGTAGATTTCCAGTTGGCCGCCTGCTCCGGGAAAGCCCCACGGATCCCGGAACGAAGTGAAGCCGCCGCAGCCGCATCCCTTCATAGGCATAGTCCACCGTCCACCGGGACGGCATCCTGACCGCAATAAAGTCCCCGCGTTCTTCGCTGCGTCCGTTCGGGAACGAGGCCGACGTGCCAGGCGGCGCCACCTGCTCCGTAAGACTCCGCCGCCAGATGGCCTGCGGTTCGGGACGGCGCACGACATAGCGGCCGAAACGTTCGGAGTTTCTCGAAATCGCCGGAGTCGAATTCATAATCGGGGAATCGGGGAATCAGGGTTTCAAACATGGAATTATCTTTAATCATACAGCATATAACGAATTATCCGGTTTCGGTACACGGCATACTGCCGACATCCCTTTTTTACCGGCCTGCGGCGAACAGGCGCAAGCCGAACAAATTTCACCGAGCCGCCCGCAGAAACGGAACTCGCCCGCAACTTCCACCGCCGAAATAATCAGACCGATCCGGCCAATCGAAAGGCGGGACTTTTGTTATTTTCGATCGCTTTCTCGTCGATCAGGCTCATTTCGCACCGGGCACAGTCGAACCGGAGCCGGTATCGGAACCGGCCGCGCATCAGAAAAACAGCTCTCCTTTTTCGCGTCGGATGCTCCTTCAGGCACTGTCCGATCTCACGCCGAATGCAATAGGCCGAACGCATGACCGGATGCCCCCTGCCGTCGCAGGTTCCAGATCGAGTCCGCGTGCAATCCGCGTCACACCGTGATCGCGGTAAAACCTCCTCGGCCAGACGATTCGTCACATTCTCCTCGGCCGTCAGGACTTTCGACGGATAGGGCGCAGAACGATCCTCGGGCAGAATCGCATGGACGACAGGGCGGTCGAGCCGCGCCCGCCGCAAACGCTCCAACTTCTCGCGGCGCAGCTCCGCCAGCAGCGATACCGGCACGAAAACGGTCGCACCCTTCGGAGCGAACTTCCCGCACGTCGAAAATCGTATCTCCGCTGTCGGGAAAGTTGTGCGGCGACGGTTTCCGACATCTTCCGGGAATCTTTCGCCGGTTCGAACACCCCGTCGCGCGTAACCTCGGCCGCAACTCCCTCGCAATCGGTAAACGCACCGTTACATCGCTGCGGCGTTATCGCCGCGTCGGCACGCACGGGAATCACACGCCGCGTACGGCTGCGGTCGAGCGCCAACGAAAAGCGGCGGTGGAAATTGCGGAACACCGCCGCCCCCGCAACGACGCCCTCCATCCGGTTGGGCACGATGCGGCTTCCGGCCACTTCATTGACATTGGTACCCGCCAACCCGTTCCGGGTCAGCAACACAGATGCCGTCGACCGGGAGCCAGGATCACACGGCCCGGAGAGCGTAAAACTCCCCGATCGACCCGCACAATGCGCCCAACGGTTCGCCGACAGCTTTGGGCGTGTCGAACGATGCGACTCCCGCCCGGCGACCGTCGAAGAAATACCCGACTCGCCCCGCGTGAAACTCTTCGAAGGATCCGGCTGAAAGTCCGGCCGGCTCTCTCCCACCGACGAGCGGCAGAATCCCGGCCGCGACGCGAGCGCCCTATCAATCCGCTGGCGGTAATAACTTACGACATTTTTGATATATCCGACATCCTTCAGGCGTCCCTTCGATCTTGAACGAGGTAATCCCCGCATCGATCAGCTCGCCTATACGGTCCGACAAATTCAAATCCCGCACCGACAACAAATGCCGCCCCTTGACGACCGTACGCCCGACTCGTCCACCAGATCGTAGGTCAGGCGGCAGGGCTGGCTGCAAGCGCCCCGGTTACCGCTGCGTTCGCTCATCGAACGCGACAGGAAACAGCGGCCGCTGTGCCCCACGCAGATCGCCCCGTGGACGAAACACTCCAGATCGACCCCGCAGGCGGCGCGGATCGTCCGGATCTCGTCGAGCGACAAGGCCCGCTCCAGAATCACGCGGGCAAAGCCGCAGCGCTCCAAAAAGCGCCTGCTCCGGCGTACGTGTGGCCGCCTGCGTCGAAGCGTGCAGCTCGACCGGCAGATTCATCCGCCGCAGCGCCATGTCCTGCACGATCAGGGCGTCCACCCCGGCGGCGATCAGCTCCCTGGCCTGCCGCTCGGCTTCGGCCAACTCGCCGTCATAGAGCAACGTATTGAGCGTAGCATGCACCCGTACACCGTATTGATGGGCATACTCTACCGCTCGGGCGATCTCCTCCGCAGAATTGCCCGCCGCGTGGCGCGCACCGAAGCGGGCGCCTCCGATATAGAGGGCGTCGGCGCCGTAATCGACCATAGCGACGGCCGCCTGCAAATCTTTGGCGGGAGCGAGTAATTGATGGATTTCACGGTGCTTTGTCGGAAAATATGCCGAAGAAAAAACCCGAAACGACATCCGGTTCCCCGGGCCGCGTCGAGGCGTGTCTTATCTCGGGGCAAAAGTAAAAAATAATCGGCAAATGTCTTGCGATTGGGGTTTGTTTTGTAATTTTGCTCTCCGAACACGTAATATTTCAAGACCATGCTTACGATCAAGCAACTCAGGGACGACCGCGAGGCGGCCATCCGCCGTCTGGCAAAAAGGAGTGGACGCCGCTCCGGTAATCGCCGAAATCGAAAACTGGACGACCGCCGCAAGGCGATCCAGCACGAACTGGACGAATGTCTGGCCACACAGAACCAGGCGGCCAAACAGATCGGTGCATTGATGGGTCAGGGACGGCGCGACGAAGCCGAAGCCAAAAAGCGGAAGTCGCGTCCTCAAGGAGCGGTCGAACGCGCTGAATGCCGAATTCAAAGAGGTTTCGGATGCTCTTCAGGCCGCGATCGTCACCCTGCCGAACTTCCCGGCCGACATCGTGCCCGAAGGCAAAACGGCGGAAGACAATCTGGTTGTGAAACTGGTCGAAAGCTATACGCAATTGCCCGAAAACCCGCTGCCCCACTGGGAGCTGGCCCGCAAATACGACATCATCGACTTCGACCTGGGCGTAAAGCTCACCGGCGCGGGTTCCCCCCGTTTATAAGGGACAGGGCGCCCGGTTGCAGCGTGCGCTCATCAACTTCTTCCTCGACTGCAACACGCGGGCCGGGTATCTGGAAGTGGAGCCTCCGGTCATGGTCAATGAAGCCTCCGGCTTCGGCACGGGACAACTGCCCGACAAGGAGGGACAGATGTACCACGCCACGGCGGACAACTTCTACCTCGTTCCGACGGCCGAAGTGCCTGTGACGAACATCTACCGCGACGTGATTCTCGACGAGAAGGATTTTCCGGTGAAGATGACCGCCTACACCCCCTGTTTCCGCCGCGAAGCCGGATCGTACGGCAAGGATGTGCGCGGACTGAACCGTCTGCACCAATTCGACAAGGTGGAGATCGTACAGTTGAGCCTTCCCGAAAAGAGTTACGAGGCGCTGGACGGCATGGTGGCCCACGTCGAAAGCATCGTCAAGGCACTGGAGCTGCCCTACCGCATCCTCCGACTCTGCGGCGGCGACATGTCCTTCACCTCGGCGCTGACTTATGATTTCGAGGTATATTCCGAAGCGCAGAAACGCTGGCTCGAAGTGTCGTCCGTGTCGAATTTCGAGTCGTTCCAGGCCAACCGCCTGAAACTCCGCTACAAGGATGCCGACAAAAAAGACGCGGCTGGCACACACGCTCAACGGCTCCTCGCTGGCCCTACCCCGCATCGTGGCGGCCCTGCTGGAGAACAACCAGACGCCCGACGGCATCCGGATTCCTGAAGCGTTAATTCCTTATACGGGCTTTGATATGATTAAATAAATTTTTTTATATTTGCACCGTCAACACACAACTTAAACAATACAAAAAATGGCTTACAAAATTAGTCCCGATTTGTGCGTAGCTTGCGGCACATGTATCGACGAATGTCCGGTAGAGGCAATCTCGGCCGGTGATGTTTATGTAATCGATCCCTGACAAGTGCATCGACTGCGGCACCTGCGCAGGCGTTTGCCCGAGCGAAGCGATCAAGCCCGAATAATTTACAAGAAGGCATAAAAAAGCTCTTCCCTCGAAGGAAGAGCTTTTTTATTGTCTATTCCCAAGTGGATCTGCCGACACGCCCGAAACCCGGGGCCGATCCACCCATACGGCCTGTCGCCGGACACGGATTCACAACCGTTTTCCAGCCGATTTCAACGACAAATCACGATCCTGCCGACCGTTAATTCGATACGCCCCGAAGCACCCTCGAAAGGGATTTCGCGGAAAGGTCGAAATACATCGGACGATAGCAGCGGGGCCGTGCATCCAGGACATCGAAAGACACGTGTACAGGGATTTTGCCGCAAACGAACCTTTCCGTTTGCAGAATCTATCTATTATACTTAATTATAGAGCACAGAAACATCGCGGGAGAAGCGTAGCCCGCAATGTCTAATGCCTGTTTCAGCCCGTGAAAGGGAAGCTCGCGGTACGAGGGCCGCAAGCATTCCGGAAGAGGCGCGTGGAAAAGGATCGAAGGCATACCGTTGCAGGCGACGATCGTTCAACCTAAAACCTACCTAATTATGAAAGCACGTGTCTATTTATCGTTGGAGCCTTGCTCCTGTTCTTGGCTCCGTTGAGTTGTTCCGACAAAGCGGAAAGTCCGGCACCGGAAACCCCGCCGGAAGAGCAGCCGGTACAGCCTTCTGAGGAGTATAAGGAGATGTATCATTCGATGGAGGATAACATAAAGGACGAGGAACCCAGTCTCTATTACACGTACTTCCGTATGCGAAATGCCAGCGACCAGCCGCTGTACATTGCTGCAAGAGTACGAAGGAACCCATACGGATTCTTCTACTACCTCAAGCCGAAGGAACAAGCTACGCATTGGTGTTGTATAGAAAATTGCGCGGGTTTGAATTTCGATATGGATCAGGTATTAATCAAAGACTTGAACAAAGGCTTAGATTATTTAGAAATTTATTACCGAAACGATAAGGCCGGGACTTTAGGTCCGGAGAAAGACACCGCGATGCTTTATAAGTTTATGGTGCCTATGACGGAAGAGATGGTCGGAACGCCGCGCGACCCGGCCGTTGGGAGTATGAAGAGTTCCCGGACCGCCCCCGTGCCGTGCGATGGACGATTCATATCACCAATGAGGACTATGAAGAAGCCGTCCGTGCGACCACCGAACGGTGGAAAGATTGGGATCGCTGGAGCGGTGAGCCGGTAGAATGGGAATGATTTTCAATTTCGTCTATATCGTAGAAGCGGGCCGCAGCGTAATAGCTGCGGCCCGCTTTTATCCCCCGCCTTACTGCCGAACCGAAAGACCGATTCGCTCCTTCGAAAGTCGTCTTTCGCAGAATTCCGACCGGATAAAAGGAGTCCCCGGACACGGATATTTCGCAGCAATGCTGCCTTCGGTTACTTACGTTCCTTGATCTGGCCGCTGCGATAGGCCGCCAGCAGGTTCTTCAGGTCGTCGATCTGCACCTGCAACTCCTGCCGATAGTCGTATCGCGCACCGTGATGCGGTCGGTCGTCGCCTCGACGATCACCTTCGTAGAGATGATGTCCTTTTCCCTCCTCGACGGCCTTGACCGCCGACTCGAAAGGCTCGTGCTGCACCAGTTGCAGCCCGTGCGAATTGTAAATCAACGTATAACCGGCGATGCCCGTTTCGGAATGGTACGCCTTGGAAAATCCGCCGTCGATCATCAGCAGCTTGCCGCCGGCCTTGATGGGACTTTCGCCCTTGCAGGTCTTCACGGGCACGTGTCCCGAAATGATATGGGATTTCTCTGATCGAGTCCGAAAGCCGAAAGAATCATACTGCACATCTTCGTATCATCCAAATGCTTGTAATAAGCTCCCCTTCTCCTCGTGGTGCGTCTTCTTGTCCTCGATCAGGTAACGCCCAGCGTTGCCATCTTGGCCTTGTCGAAGAACGGGGATTCGGGGCCGCACCACAAGTACCACATGTAATCGAGCGCCATCTGCTGACTCTGGCCCCATTGCCACCTGAAATAGGCCTCCCGGGTCAGGCGGTCCAGTTTGTCCAGCAGGCTCCGTCCGGCATAGGGTTTTCCGTCCACGATGACTGTTTTGAACTCCCCTTCGTCGGTCATCGGAATCGAAGCGTGGTACATCAGGTTCGAATTGACGATCAGATACATACTGCCCTTCGAAAAGAGCAGCCGGATATGTTTCTGTAGTTTGTCGCTGTTCAGGAACGAGGCTTGCAACGTACGAATAAGCTGATCTTCGCCCGGAGTCAGCTTATAAGGATCCCGGGGATCGACCGTCGGAAAGTCGGCGTCCTTCAAGGGATAATCCTTGCCGTCGATCTCGATGGTTCCCTTCTCGTAGTCGATTTTCTCCAACAAAGCCCGCCCCCTCCATCTTGTATTCGGGATGGCGCTTGATCATCTGTCCTCGATCTTGAACTGGATCACCGAAATCGCCTTGTGCATCTGGGCCATCAGCAGTACATCGCGCCCGTAACGCCCGAATTCTGCATCACTTTGGGCTGGTAGGGCTTGCAGGGTGAGTTCTCATAAACTTCCATGGCGAAGCGGGCCAGCGGCAGCAGATTGATGCCGTAGCCGTCCTCCAACACATCGAGATTGTCATAGCGGGCCGACACACGGATCACATTGGCGATCGACGCCATGTTGCCCGCCCGCAGCACCCATCCAAAGAATGTCGTGATTACCCCACTGGATATCGTACATCTTGTACTGGGCCAGCGTATCGAAAATGAAGTGCGGACCGGGCCCCTGATCGAAAATATCGCCGATGATGTGCAGACGGTCGATCGTCAGGCACTGAATCACATTGCTCATAGCGATAATGAAAGCATCCGCCCGCCCGATCGAGATAATCGAATTGAGAATCCCATTGAAATAACTCTGTTTGGGCGATCCCGGCGAATCGGATTCGTGGAGAAGCTCCTGAATGACATAGGAAAAATCCGGAGGCAGCATCTTGCGCACCTTCGAGCGGGTGTATTTGACCGAAACGGCCCGGCAGACCTCTGTCAGCTGGTTGAGCGTAACCTTATACCAGTCGTCCAGATTCGATTCCTTCTGCTTGATGAGTTGCAGCTTCTCGGCGGGATAGTAGATCAGCGTACAAAGCTCCGTCATTTCGGATTCGCGCAAAGTATTGTTGAAAACCTCGTGCACCTTTTGCCGGATCACGCCCGAAGCGTTCTTCAGCACGTGGCGGAAAGCCTCGTATTCACCGTGAAGGTCCGTAAGGAAATGCTCGGTACCTTTGGGAAGGTTCAGAATAGCCTCCAGGTTGATGATTTCAGTCGTAGCGTCGGCAATGGTCGGGAATTTCTCCGAAAGCAAATTGAGGAATTTCAAATCGGCCGCCGAATATGTCTTGTTCACAGATACACTCATTGCAATAAACATTTTGGGCAATTATATATTTCAATGTACCATCATCCGAGATCGCAGCATCGCAAGGTCGCCTATTCGCAGCTTGTGGCTGCGTCTGTAATGCAATTCTCCTCGACATTCCTCCCTCGGAGGGACTTGGCGCTACATTCCCAAAGAGATCCACCAAAGTATATCATTGCGATATTTTTTACTAAATTAAATACTTTTCCACAAAGTGCCAAATATTTCGGACTCAATTCCCGGAATTTCCTCCAGCTGCTCCTCCCCGGTTCCGAAAGACGCAAAAAAGATTCCCGAAATTACTTCGGGAATCTTCGGTTTCGGTCAGCGGCCGAATTACAACACGCTAACGATTTTCATCGAATTTACGGTCTTCCGGACACATCTTGCCCACCGAACTGAAAGCTACGGAAGAGATTCCGCTCTTCGAATTAGACTCGGGGAAAAGTTCCTCCACCGGACTGAGGTTAGCCTTGCTCACCTCGAACGGTTCACATCGGTAAATATTACCATACTCTCCGGCCTCGTTCTGTGCTACGATATAAGCGTAAACCATAAGGCCCTCAGGAAGCTTGACTATATCCATCATAGAAGTATCTGCATCAAAGCCCATACTCATAATGTAAGACAAACCACGTCGTCAGACTCACCCGAAAAAATCCACATCGGTCACCAGCATATTCCAAACCCGGCACACTCTTTCGGAGAACTGGGGTACGTATCGCAAGAAATAGGGCACCTCCGTAATCATCGGGCTTATACGTAGTCGGATCAATGGACGAGGCCTCCTCACCGTCATACAGACGGACATCCACGCTCTCCACCGTAGCATCGGGAAGCGACATATTCCAACGTTTCAAAGTCCTTCACGCTGACATCCGTCGTCGGACGACCGTACTCATCCATACCGCACAACGAATACGACATACCCCGTTTTAGCAGCAAACCAGTAAAAGTGCACTCCTCCAAATCACCCGTCATCCGCTGTTTCTTCATAAACTCGGAAACAGACATCTGGTAAGCCTTGGCCAAGTTAGCGATAAAAGAAGGGAGCAGCTCTTTCAGTATCGCGGGGTCGTTTTGACATTCGAACTATACTCTTCAGCTGTCAGCGCATAGAAGAAATAGGCACCTTCTTATCGGAAGGAGTAAAACTCATTGTTACGGACGTCGATTTAGGCTCAACCGTCCATTCGAAAGTACAATTTCCTCCTCCAGGCCGGGGCAACGTTTTCGTCGTAAACTCGGCAACGATTCCGTTAGCGACAATTTCAAGGTTCTCATTGACACCGGCAACGACAAACCGAGTAGGATTACCCGCCGACAAACCGGGACATCCAATTCCAAAAGGAGTTACACTACCATGCAACCGTCCCTGCTGAGTAAGCACATTGTAAATATCAGCAACAGTGGCTACTGCGACATATATATTCCGCCTTATAATGTTGATGACACCTTTCGCAATATCATTATCCGTAATTCGGGAATTTGCTGCTCCAGGAACGCCGTCTCAAACACCACAGCCATAAAAGACTGGGGACTGGGACATTTTCTGTAATCGCCTCGAACGTAGCAACCGAACTGTAATAAGACGTGTCGGAGAACGTCACCTTATATTCGCTTCCGACAGGGATCTCCTCCCGTTCCGTTGGCTGCCACCGCCACCGGTGGTTTTATTTTCGTCGTCGCTACAACCAGCAATACGTAACCGAACGAAGTACAATTTA
>VOFG01003929.1_pt1 | contig 28447 bp, 30 predicted proteins | sample 5384171 | NCBI WGS metagenome assembly VOFG01 (sample SAMN12384726, study PRJNA508395) | human gut metagenome | isolation source: healthy gut F | host: Homo sapiens
ACTGATAAAAAGTTAGTCGGCTTATTATCAGTGTTGTATAAGATAAAAAATATTTCAGGTATGTGATGAAATCTATTGCTTATCTTCTTTTAATGGATTCCATCCCTGTGCTTTTAGTTCGAATTCTTGTCCATCACGGGTAATCAATGCACAGCCAAGTTCGGGTTTGGTAATATGTCCGATGAGACGAACTCCTTCCATTTGTGAAATTTTTTCATGATCGGCGATAGAAACAGTAAAGAGTAGTTCATAATCTTCTCCGCCATTCAAGGCACAAGTCGTAAGATTCATGTTAAACTCTTCAGCCATAACAGCTGTCTGATAATCGATTGGGATGTGCTCCTCGTAAACGCGGCAACCAGCATTGCTTTGTTTGCAGATATGCATCAGTTCTGATGACAGGCCGTCGGAAATGTCCATCATAGAAGTAGGGACAATATTGGCGGCTGCCAATTTCTCAATGATATCTTTGCGCGCTTCCGGTTTCAATTGGCGTTCTAATAAATACTCTTTGCCGGAGAAATCCGGTTGGACATCTTTTTCGCCTTTCAGTACGACCTTTTCACGTTCAAAAAGTTGTAAACCCATATAGGCTGCTCCCAAGTCGCCGCTGACGCAGATCAGGTCAGTTTCTTTGGCTCCATTGCGGTAGACCACTTTATCTTTGTCTGCGTCGCCGATACAAGTAATGCTGATAGCAAGTCCTGTAGGGAAGAAGTCGTATCACCTCCTACAATGTCGACATTGTATTGCTGACACGCAAGTCGGATACCCGAATAAAGTTCGTCCATATCTTCCACACTGAAACGCTTGGAAAGACCAAGAGATACCGTAATCTGCCGGGGAGTACCGTTCATGGCATAAATATCGGAGAAATTAACTACTGCTGATTTATATCCCAAATGCTTCAAGGGAACATAAGTCAGGTCAAAATGCACACCTTCCATAAGCAGGTCGGTTGTTACCAGTACTTGCTTTTCTGAAGGGTAGGAGAGAACGGCGGCATCGTCGCCCACTCCATATTTGCTGGATTCGTTTTCCAGTTTGATTCCCTCGGTGAGGCGGTCAATCAGACCAAACTCACCAAGAGATGCTATTTCAGTTCTCATAAATCGGGATGATTGTTTAGGCACGGTTGATAAGTTCACGCATGATAGTGGTCATTTTCGGTTGAGCAGCGTCCGCGGCTTTCTGAACTTCTTCATGCGATACTTCTACAATTTTTCCTTCTACTCCTAAGTCAGTAATGACGGAAATACCGAATACTTTGATACCACAATGGTTGGCTACGATCACTTCGGGAACGGTAGACATACCTACGGCATCGGCACCTAGAATATGGAATAATTTATATTCAGCAGGAGTTTCGAAAGTAGGACCTTGCGTACCAATATACACTCCGTGTTGTACTTTAATTCCTTTTTCTTTGGCAATCTCGTCAGCCTTACTAATCAGTTCCTTGCAGTATGCTTCGCTCATGTCCGGGAAGCGAGGTCCGTAAGGGATATTTCTTTCCGCGAAGCGGGTGTTCGGGGAAATAGTTGATATGGTCAGTGATAATCATCAGGTCACCGATTTCAAAATCTGCATTCGTCCCGCCACTGGCATTGGATACAAACAAGGTTTTGATACCCAGTTCACGCATCACACGTACAGGGAAAGTAACCTCTTTCATTGAATAACCCTCATAATAGTGGAAGCGTCCCTGCATTGCCATAATATCCTTATTCCCAATTTACCGAAAATCAGCTTGCCGCTATGACCTTCGACGGTAGATATCGGGAAGTTAGGAATATCCGAATACTTTATTTCATACTTCTCGGTGATTTCGTTTGCCAAACTGCCAAGACCTGTGCCAAGGATAATGGCTGTTTCAGGACTGGTGTGCATCTTTCCTTTCAGGTAAGCTGCGGTTTCTTGTATTTTCTCTAACATAGTCAATAATATGTTGGTTAAATTTATCTTGTTGGTTCTGTAATATTTCAATTTCAATAGGCAAGGCGTAGATAAATGGTTTCAATTCCTTGTCCAAAGCCGGATGGTTAATCAGGCGTGTTGCATCTTTCTCGGTGGTAATAATCAACCGGTGTTCTCCTTTCAGTTTATGAAACCGTTCTTTGATAAGCTGTATATCCCGATGAGTGAAATTGTGGTGATCGTCAAACGATAGTAAATCTATTTGTTTGGTACAACCTTCCAGTCTTTCGAGAATAGGGGCAGGTGAGGCAATTCCCGTCATCAATAATATATCAGTGTTTGTCAGTGAGGACAAAGCAACCTCATGGTTTGTCGAAATTGCATTTGTGTCCGGAGACATGGTAGGGAACACTGGTTGCAGGTTACCATACCGGAACGATGAGAAGAATAACTGTTGATATGGATAAAGGTTCAGCCGTTTCGTGATAATGTTATAATCAATAGGCTTGATGTCTTGCGGGCATTTGGTGACAATAACGATTTGCGCCCGATTCTTGCCGCTAATTGGTTCACGAAGCCGTCCTGCGGGGAGCAAAGTGTCATCACAGAATAATCGGTGATAATCCGTTAACAGAATACTCAATCCCGGTTTGACGTATCGGTGCTGGAAAGCATCGTCCAATAGGATAACATCTATTGAAGGCTTTTGCAGTGCAAGCAACTTTTCTATGCCATGACAACGCTTTTCATCGACAGCTACTGTGACAGACGGGAATTTTTGATGCATCTGGTAAGGTTCGTCGCCAATGCTTCTTGCCGTACTTTCCGGAGTTGCCAATACATAACCTTTCGTGTGCCGTTTATATCCCCGGCTTAATACAGCTACCTTATATTGATTACAAAGAAACTTTATCAGATATTCAGTGTGCGGGGTTTTGCCTGTACCTCCTACAGCGAGATTACCCACGCTGATGATAGGTATATCAAAACTCTTTGATTGAAGAACTTCCCAGTCAAAGAGTTTATTTCTCATCATTACCACTGCTCCGTAGAGCCAGGAGGCAGGGTAGAGCCACTTATGTATCTTGATAAAGTGTTCGTCCATGTATTACGGTTTATTTAATATTCAGTTCGAACGGAATACGTGCCTGAATCATGGATTGTTCTTGCAGATTTTTCAGTAAACCGAATTGCTGGTAGTACTCGCCTAATTTACTTTTCAGTAATTGTGATTCTACATAATTCGTCGGTTTCGTATCAAGCAGGGAAGACAGGAAATCTTGTTTCTCAGGATAAGACACAACGGTATAGCCTTCGATACCGGCTTTTGCAACAGCAATATCCAGTGCCTTGTCAATGCCACCTAATTCGTCTACTAATCCCAGTTCTTTAGCAGTTTCCCCAGTCCATACACGGCCTTCGGCAATCTTCTCGATAGCTTCCTTCGTCATGTGACGTCCTTCGGCACAACGAGTTACAAATGTATCATATCCTTCAGTTATCATCATTTGAAGCAATGATTTCTCATCCTCGTTAAACGGACGCATGATATTTCCGAAATCCGAATATTTATTTGTTTTTACTACATCATAACTTAAACCGATTTTATCAGTCAATCCTTTCACATTAGGAACCATACCGAAAATACCGATAGAACCGGTCAGGGTAGTAGGCTCTGCAACAATCGTATCGGCAACGCAAGAGATATAGTAACCTCCTGACGCAGCATAATCACCCATAGAGACAATGACCGGTTTCTTTGTTTTCAGCTCTTTCACAGCATGCCAGATTTGTTCCGAGGCGAAAGCACTGCCACCCGGTGAATTGACACGGAGTACAACAGCTTTCACATCATCATTATCTTTCAATTTGCGCAGGTCACGAATGACTTTCGAACCGACAATCCCGTCTTCGGAAGTTGCAGAGCTCGGATAGTCTGTAATCTCACCGGATGCATAATAAACAGCTACGATATTCCCGCTTTTATCTTTCGGCACATTTTTCCTTACGTTCATCATGTCGCCCAATCCTAATATAGGAAGATTATCATCTTCATTGATCTCTACCAATTTCTTAAGATAATTACGCACATCATTGCGATAAATCAATGTATCAGCCAATCCGCATTTTACACTCTCTTCTGCCGGATAGAACATTAGCATACGATCGGCATAAACATTCAGTGAATCTACAGAAATATAGCGTGAATTAGATACACCTTCAGTAACCTGTCCCCAAATAGAATTGATATAAGCAGTCACTTGTTCCCGGTTGGCAGGGCTCATCTCTGTAGAAATAAACGGTTCCACTGCGGATTTGTATGTTCCTACCTTGAAGATTTGCATTTCTACACCAATTTTTTGCAGCAAATCTTTGTAGAAGAACAGGAGCAGCGGCAATGCCACGCCACTCTATCATCCCTTTAGGATTGAGCAGCACTTTGTCGGCTACGCTGGAAAGATAATAAAGTCCCTGGGTGTAAGAGTCTCCATAAGCAATGATAAACTTTCCGCTTTCCTTGAAATCGAGCAGTGCATTACGAATCTCTTGTAAAGAAGCGTATGACGTTCCCAATGAAGAGGCCTGCAATAAATTCCTTTAATATTTTCATTTCTTTTGCTTTTTTGATAGAAGAGAGGATATCGTCCAGACCGTATATATTGGAATCGTCACTGAATAATTGTGATAGAATGTCCAATGGATTCTCTTGCGTGCGTTCGACCAACGTTCCGTTCAGATCGAGCATCATTACCGAATTCTTTTTTACTATTGTCTCCGTATCCGAAGCAGACATGATACCGAACAAAGGTCACCATGCTGACAATAAATAATACGATACTTGACAAAATAATACCGGTCACCGTTGCAAGTGTAAATTTCAAGAAATCTTTCATTATGCTTATTGTTTTTTTGAGCCAGCTTGTTATTAAGCTAACAAAGATAAATAAGATTTTTTTTATCTTTGTCGCTGTCATTATGCGACATTAATTTAACATTATATTTACTATGAAAAGAAGAATCCCTCTTATGGCTGCTGCTTTGGCAGGTTTATTTTTCTATTCTTCCTGTTCTCCGACAGAAAAAGCGGAAACAAAAGATTATACCCGATACGTTAATACATTCATCGGTGCGGCCGATAATGGGCATACCTTTCCGGGGGCTTGTTATCCTTTCGGTATGATACAGACCAGCCCTGTGACGGGTGCAGTCGGTTGGCGTTACTGTTCTGAATATGTTTATGAGGATTCTCTGGTTTGGGGATTTACACAGACACATTTGAATGGAACAGGCTGTATGGATTTAGGTGATATTCTGGTGATGCCGGTCACTGGTACACGTGCCCGTGCGTGGGATGCTTATCGCAGTCATTTCCCTAAAGATAAAGAAGCGGCTGCGCCGGGTTACTATACTGTGGAACTTTCCGATCCGCAGGTGAAAGCGGAACTGACGGCTTCTATCCATGCTGCCCTGCATCGATATACCTACAACAAAGCAGACTCCGCTTCTCTGCTGATAGATCTTCAGCATGGTCCTGCATGGAGAGAAGAACAATATCATTCACAAGTTAATAGTTGTGAAGTGAACTGGGAAGATGCTCAAACACTGACAGGGCATGTCAATAACACGGTATGGGTCAATCAAGATTATTTCTTTGTGATGAAATTTAATCGTCCTGTTGCAGACTCACTTTACCTTCCGATGGGCGAAACAGAACAAGGAAAACGCATCATTGCCTCTTTTGATATGCAGCCGGGAGACGAGCTGATGATGAAAGTGGCTCTTTCCACTACCAGCATAGACGGAGCTAAGAAGAACCTGGAAGCAGAAATTCCTGCCTGGGATTTTGAAGGAGTGAGAGCCGCCGCCCACAATGAATGGAATAACTATTTGAGCCGTATTGAAATAGAGGGTACCGATGATGAAAAGACAAACTTCTATACCAGTTTCTATCATGCTTTGATTCAACCGAATGAGATTTCGGATGTCGATGGTATGTATCGTAACGCTGCCGACTCCGTTGTGAAAGCGGGAACGGGGACTTTTTATTCTACGTTCTCTTTGTGGGATACTTATCGTGCCGCTCATCCTTTCTATACATTGATAATTCCCGAACGTGTCGACGGTTTTGTTAATTCGTTGATAGAACAAGGTGAAGTGCAGGGATTCCTGCCTATCTGGGCATTATGGGGGAAAGGAGAACTACTGTATGATAGGTAATCATGGGGTTTCTGTGATTGCCGAGGCCTATCGTAAGGGATTCCGTGGCTTTGACGCGGAGCGTGCTTTCAATATTATAAAGAAGACGCAGACTGTTTCACATCCGTTGAAGTCAAACTGGGAAGTATATACGAAATACGGCTATTTCCCGACCGACCTGATAAAAGCCGAATCGGTGTCTTCCACATTAGAGTCGGTATATGACGATTATGCTGCTGCCGACATGGCACGCCGTATGGGAAAAGAAGAAGATGCGGCGTACTTTGCAAAACGTGCAGATTATTATAAGAACCTCTTTGATACTGAAACCCAGTTTATGCGTCCGCGCAAAGCAGATGGAACATGGAAGGCTCCGTTTAATCCGAGTGCTTTGGGGACATTCGGAAAGTATAGGGGGAGATTATACGGAGGGAAATGCATGGCAATATACCTGGCACGTGCAACATGACGTCCCGGGATTAATCCGGCTCTTTGGTGGTGAAAAACCTTTCCTGAATAAATTGGATTCTTTGTTTACCGTTACTTTGGAAGGTGAAGGTCTGGCTGATGTAACAGGATTGATCGGACAATATGCTCACGGTAACGAACCGAGTCATCACGTAACTTATTTATATGCGTTAGCCGGTCGTCCGGAGCGTACACAAGAGTTAATCCGTGAGATTTTCGATACTCAATACCGAAACAAACCCGACGGACTTTGCGGAAATGATGATTGCGGACAGATGTCTGCTTGGTATATGCTTAGTGCGATGGGATTCTATCCGGTGAATCCGGTGAGTGGCGAGTATGTATTCGGGGCGCCCCAGTTGCCTGAAATGGTATTGCATCTGGCTGGTGGCAAGACTTTTACGATTATTGCGGAGAATTTGTCGAAAGAACATAAATATGTAGATAGTATTACATTGAATGGCGAACCATATACGAAGAAAACAATCTCGCATGAGGATATTGTCAAAGGAGGAACATTGGTTTATAAGATGAAATAATTCTCAAAGTATTCTCACCGTGATGAGAAATTTTCTCATCACGGTGAGAACTTTTCTCATAGCGATAAGAATTTATTCTCACTGCGGTGAGAATAATCCCTTTATTTCTTTTTAGAAAATTTGTAATTTTTCATATAATTGTTTTTTATTGAATAACGATCTCATTAAGTAGAAACCAGCCTTTTTTTTCTTGCTTGTCTTTGATTGCCAGTTTAATTCCCGGCTGTTGGTCTTTTGTTTGGTCGATGATAGCTACAGCCCATTGATAAGTACCTTTCGGAATATCCGTGAAAGTAACCGGATAAGTATAAGAATGCACTGTGTTATGCAACCAGTCCGAAGGTTCTGCGTTGTCGTCTACCCATGTTTGCACTAGATTCCCTTGTAGGTCACACAATGCAAAAGCCGGTTTATATTTATAATTCCAGTTGGGTATATTGTTAGGTAGATAACCATTTCCTGTATTTTTCCATTCGTGTGAAATGAGGACTGTCGATTTGGCTTTGGCACGGACTGGCAATGATACGCTGCATGGATATATCCGGTATCCTCCTTGGATAATAAACTTTTCTACCAGATCATTTGCCCGTTCGGTCCACCCTTTTGTTTCGGGGAGCTCTCTTAAATCCAACGTATTGAAATGTCCTTCAATGGCGTGTTGGAAGGTCTGTTTGTATACATCTCTCCATGTATTCATCCGATAACGTGTATCCGAGGTGAATGGAGTGCAATCATCGGTGGAACATCCCCAGTAACAGGATTCTCCGACAAGAAGTGTCTTTCCATACATATCCGCGACGATCCTCCTTTCTTCATCACTGAACCACATGCTTCCCAATCCGTCTCGTCTCATGCCATATCCTTTTCCGTCAATTGCAATTCGTTTTTCGGTGTCGAAACCGATTGGGCTGCCGAAGGGGAGCGTAAGAAGCACATTTTTGAAGTGAGTGGAATAGAGGGTTGTGAACCAGTCAAACACTTGCTCGAATTTGTTTTGGTCTTGCAGGATCACATGGTGACATTCTCCCCACCAACCAAGACTATATCCGTCTACAAAGTCTACAATATCCGGATTATCATATTCCTTGGCAAAGGCTTCGACAAACTTTTCCAGTTTTTCCTGAAAAATCGGATCATCCGGATAAGGTGTCCAAAGATCACCTTTCAATCCTTTTACGGTATATCCTTTTGCTCCGGCACGGCGTACGTAGTCAGGAGTTCCGGCACGCAGGTTATCCTGTCCGTTGTGTAAATACGGAAACAGAGTTTCAATCCACGGTCTAAGGCACCCTGTATCAGTTTTTTTGTAATTTTCATCATACAGCCAGGCGTATTTGCCTTCTTCCGGTTCCATGTCCGACCACCTCCAACGTACATAAAAGAAAAGAAGCGTATTGACGGGCTGCCTCATCTTGGGCAGCCCAGTAAATATTCGCGTTTTGTACTTCATCATTAGCGTCATCATATACTCCCCCAACCCATACAAGGGTTGCGAAGCAATGATACGGTGTCTTCCTGCAACTCTACCTTTTTGACAGGCGTGTGAGCAGCTTGTAAGGATCACGGAGATAAGTGCAAATAGATATAAATGTATATGTTTCATGCTTTATCGGTTCATTTATTTAATAGTCATTTCACTGATAAATGTCCACCCATCCTTCTTCTCCTTATCTTTGATACCGATATTGATACCTGGTTGGTTATCTTTGGTCTTGTCGACAATAGCTACCGCCCATTGGTAATTGCCTCTGGAAATACCGTCGAGGGAAACCTCGTAAGTATAGTTTTTCCGTTGGTTAGACAACCATTGCGAAGGTTCGGCATCCTCGTCAATCCATGATTTTACCAGTTTGCCGCTCTCGTCGAACAAGGCAAAGGCCGGTTTGTACTTATAGTTCCAATTCTTCATGTTATTCGGCAAGTAACCATATCCGGTGTTTCTCCATGAGTGGGAGATAGATACGGTTTGGCCTGCTGAGGCTTCATAAGGCATGATTACATAAGTAGGATATACCCTGTATCCGCCGTTCAGAACAAATTTGCGGACAAGTTCCGGTGCCAGTCCCGTCCAGCCCTTTGTTTCGGTAATCGTCCTTAGGTCGAGTGTATTGAAATGATAAGTCTGGGCATGGTCGAAACTCTGATTATATACATCCTTCCATGATTTGAAGGAATATTTTGTGTCATTTTTGAAAGGTTCGTAAGCAGCCGTATATCCTCCCCAGTAAGCACATTCGCCCACCATTAACTTTTCCATACATCTCGTTCGCTACTTTCTCGTCATTTTCAGTAAACCACATACTTCCCAGACCGTCTCTGCGCAATCCATACCCTTTTTGGTCGATAGCGATTTCTTTTTTCCGTATTGAATCCGATTTCGCTATTATAAGGTAATACCAGAATGATATTCTTGAAGTTCTTGGAATACATCGTTGTAAACCAGTCGAAAGTCTCTTTCTTCTTGTCAGAATTCAGGTACTTGATATGTGAGCCTTCGCCCCACCAGCCTAAAGAGTGCCCGTCGATAAAATCTACGATATCCGGGTTATCATACTCTTTGGCGAATGCTGCGACAAACTTTTCATATTTCTGCTGAAAGATAGGGTCGTCGGCATAAGGAGTCCATAGTTTGGCGTTATTTTGTCCTTCGACTTCGTATCCTTGGGCACCTGCGGCACGGACATATTCGGGAGTACCTTGGCGGATGTTGTCCTGTCCGTTGTCATAGATACGGAAACATAACTTCAATCCCCGGTCGAGCGCTCCTTGAATCAGCTTTTTATAGTTCTCGTCGTAGATCCAGGCATATTTTCCTTCCTCCGGTTCCATTTCCGACCAACGCCAGCGTATATAGAAGAAAGATGCATAGTTGCGTGCAGCTTCATCTTGTGCAGCCCAATATTCTTCTGCGTTGGCTACATTGCCGACTGCATCGTCATAAAGTCCCCAACCCATGCAGGGATTACGTAGCAGACCACTTCTGTCTTGTTGCAGGTCAATAGCTTTTTGAACCTTTGGGTATGCCGTTCTGACCGGATTCCGAATCGGAATCGGAACATCCAGCAAATAGCGTCAGACAACACGCCAGTAATATTTGAAAGTAATATCTTTTCATAATGATTCATGTTTTATTAGTTATTCTGCATAGATATAGCGCATGACGGTTCCTTTAGCCCAGGATACCCATAATGTTTCGCTGTTGTCATGGATTAAAGCTCGCCAGGGATCGTTCCAGGTTGCAGGATCGCCCAAGTCGGCGGCCATAAAGTAGAATTTTTCCTGAGCCAGTTCGATTGCGTCCCTATCCAAGTTCCATGTACCTGCTGAAGTAAAGCTCAGTCCCCATTCATTCAAATGTTCCTGACCGGTAGGATCTTTATAATAATAGACAGGATCTTTAAGAACATTATACCCGCCATTCTTTCCGGCTTCAGAGAATAAATAATTCCATTCGGCTTCTGTTGGTATTCTCCAACCTTCGGGTATAATTCGGTCGCGGATTACGAAACTGTAATAGGTACCGATTGCTTTGATCCAGTCTTCTCCAAAGGGATTCGGGAGCATATCTGTAATATTCGGCTTCGATTTCCGTGCCGTCCGGATATCTGGTTGTATTCAGATTTTGGGCTGTCCACACTTGCGAAGTTCCGTCGGAGAATGTCACGCGGACTACGGGATAAGTGATCGTCTCATCTCCACGTTTGTCAACCAAACGCATCATGTCGTTTGTGTATAATGTGTTGGCGACACGCGAAATAAGTGACTGATCTGCATTGTTACGTACATTCCAATAAATAGTATTGGTCCGGTAACGCTTGATAGACAGTTTTTCGATTGTCTGTTCCATTTCTTCGTGGGTGATCGATATATTTCCTGTTCCTTTGGTCGGCAGTTCTACGAAGTTGTCCATTTCCGGATCTAAAGAAAGAAGTACCGTACACTCTGTATCATTACCGATTCCTGAAGCATCCCATTCAAATTTTATTTTGGTTTGTGTAGCGTCTGCCAACAAAGTGGCTGTCGACATATCTTCAGGAGCAAGCAAGATACTTTTCATTCGTCTGGCTTGTAGCGTACGAACTTCTGATGCGGCGGCAGTCTGGTTATTTTTATCTTTTTACAGTCCAGTAAATGAGTCTTTCATTTCCGGATTTAATATCTAACTTGGAAAGTAATTGGTTGATAACCAGTGTTGATATATTGCAATTTTTTCCTGTCCCTGCTTCTACGGTAACTTGTTTCACAAGGTCCTTGGTAGTGCTGAATATCAGTACGGAACCTTGTTCCGAAGCCTTATCCCAAGTAAATTCGTATGAATCTTTACTTTCATCGTTTAAGTCCATAGTTGCTCCTTCGGCGGGAGAACTCAGATATATGCCCGACATTGGAATTGTGATATTGGTCTTATAATTATCTTCGCAACCGGCGAACATTAGTAGCCCGATGATGCTATAAATTAACTTTTTCATGTTTTTTTCTTTTCAGTGATTAATAACCGGGGTTCTGTTTGATTATTCCCTTACCTTCATCAATAATATCTTGTGGAATAGGGAAGCGGTAACGGTCTTCATCTACAAGCGTTTGTTTACCCATTGATTGAGCCTTCTTTTGATAGCTTCCACAAATAATCCATAGCGGATCAGGTCTTGGCGGCGGTTTCCTTCGAAATATAACTCCCAACCTCTTTCGTCCAATACAGCTTTCAGAAATTTGTCCACACTGTTCAAATCTTGTAGGCTGTATCCTTTGCCCGGAAGCGATCGGGTACGCACTTCATTAAGCAAATTAACAGCTTCCTGCGTTACGGCATTCTTGTTGCGTACAATAGCCTCTGCTGTCAAAGTGAGCACATCGGCATACCGGTAGATAATCCAGTCTATTTGTGAATCTTCTCCCTGTACAATCCGGATCAAATTCATATTTCAATGGAACTGCTCCTAAATATAATTGAGCGGAAGGATCCGGTCTGTCATTCTTTTCATTATGTACCACTCCGTCTTTACTGGTATATTCGTATGCAATCGTCAGCAAACGTCTGTCTGCCGGATCAAAGGTCTGCATAAAATCCCATGAGATTTTATATCCGTTCCATTTGGTCATTTTATCTAGATAAGAAGTGAAATTATAGTCGTTGGGTAATACATGAGGTTGCCATTTGTGTTCCTGATATCCTTTGGCACATTGGCAAGCCCAGATAATTTCCGGGTTCTTCTCATTTGCCAGCGTGAATATATCTTTGTATTCGGGCACAAGTTCGAAACCATATTCAGGTTTCATCAGTTCGCGTCCCTCTGCTTCCGCCTTGTCCCATTGCTTGGTCAGCATATAGAGTTTTAGCAAAACAGTATGTGCCAATCCGGCTGTAAAACGACCATAGTTCTTATCTCCCTTTTTGTAGTTGGCAGGCAGTACTTTGCTTGCTTCTGTAAGTTCAGTCTCGATATATGTCTGCATTTCTTCCTCGCTGAGTCGGGGGAGAATTTTTCTCAGCCATAGGATTCTTGAGTGTTTCCAGGTCGGCAATGGGGATTGGACCGTAGAAATCATAGAGAAGGTATGCCAGCCACCCCCTGCCCATACGAAGTTCGGCGATGTATTGCTGTTTGAGGGCATCGTCCATTTCAATATCGTTCAACCGGTCGATAGTCAGAGTCATTTTACTGATATCGTTTACATAGGCGTAGCTCTCAACAGTCAGCCAGCTACCGGAACCGGATATCTTGAGGGTGTTCCAGTTGGCATAGTTGATGTGGTCCCAACCCCAGTTGCACATTCCGTAATCGCCTGCTTCGTCGCTGACGATTTGTATGCCTGTTGCTATATTGAACAGACCTCCATAGCCACTATTTTTAAAGGTGGCGTATGCGGCAGACGTTGTGATAGCGTCAGCGTCTTCTGCCGTTTGGGGGAAGATACTGGTATTGATATCACCATAGTTCTCGGAGACGAGTTCACACGAAGCGTTTATTCCTGCGATGAGGCAGCTTCCGAGAGCAAGATATATAAGTTTTGTAATTCTTTTCATGTTCAATTCTTTTTTTAGGTTTATTTAGAATGAAATATCTACTCCGATACTAAAACTAGTGACGTTGGGATATGCATTCGTGTTACTGTCCGTTTCGGATCTTGGCCTTTCCAGTTGGTCCATACACATGGATTGTTGATGTCAGCATACACTCGCAGTCGGTTACAGATACTTTTACTGATTGGCACGGTGTAGCCTAATGTGATATTTCTGATACGCAGGAATGAAATTTTCTGGAGGAACAGATCACCGGTACCATAAGCCGACTCCATGAAGCTGGGGCGTGTACTTGTCTGGTTGTCCGAACTCCAGGCATCCTTGAAAGAGACAGGTACATTCTGTCCCAGTTTGATGCGGTTTCCGTAAGATCCCCAGGCGTCGTAATAACTGTTTGCTCCGGCAATTTTACCTACCTGTCCATACATATATATATTAAGGTCGAAATTCTTATAAGAAAAATTGTTGTTGAAACCGAAAATGAATTTGGGGTCATTGCGTCCGATTAAGACCATATCTTCCTCATTCAGTTTATCATCTCCATTTATATTCTTGAGTTTCACTTGTCCGGGAAGAAGTTGCGGCTGGTGGGCGGGGGCTTCCTCACCAGGTTGTAACAGTCCGTCGGCTACATAGGCAAAGACTCCGCGAATCGGGTCTTGTTCCTTCTGATAGGCAGCAGGTTTCAGTTCGGATCTCGTTCTTTCCAACGGTCGTTATACGTTGAGAAAGTTAAATCAGTACTCCATGTAAACTGTTTAGTCTGTATATTTTGCGTGTTCAGAGTCAGTTCCACACCGTTACTTTGAGTCGAACCAATGTTGGCTGCAATGGTTTCACTTCATTATAATGGGGAATCGTTTTGTTCTTCACCAGCAAATCGGAGATCGTACGCTGGAAATATTCGGCAGTCAGGTTAATCCGATTGTTGAAAAATCCCAAGTCCAGACCGATATTAAATTCGGTTGTCGTTTCCCATGTCAGGTTCGGGTTACCTAATTGTGATACATAGATACCTACGTGCTGTAAATCACCGAATTGGCTGCCATACCACGGGTCTGCTCCATAATAGTCGAGAGCTCCGTTGCCTACATTATAATTACCGGTTTGTCCCCAACTTAAGCGTAGTTTACCATTCGAAAGAAAGTCAGAGGAAGAGCTCTTGATAAATTTTTCTTCGGAGAAGCGCCAGCCGGCGGATACGGAAGGGAAATAACCCCATTGATGTCCTTTGGCAAAGTTGGAGGCGCCGTCGGCACGAATGGTGGCAGTGAGCAGGTATTTTCTTTCCACGAATAATTGAAACGTCCGAAGTAAGAACTCAAGCTGCTTACCGAAGCGTACGAACCTACCGGCGGTCGACTATAGTTTCCTGCTCCCAGATTATTGTACAGGAATGAATCATTGATAAAATCTTGATTACCTGCACTCATTCCTTCGGTGTTGAACTTCTGATAGGAATAACCGAAAAGAACATTGAAACTATGTTCACCAAATATTTTTTGATAATTGGCTGTCAGATCCATTAAATAGTCGTTGTTATCTTCCTGGGCTAAATATGCCTGACCGTTGACTGCCGCCCCGTATTGAGTGGTTTTCGGAAGATAAGTTTTTCGTTTCTGATATTTTCGGTCGATACCCAAATTGGCTTTTAGTTTCAGTCCCTTGATGGGTTCCACTTCTATATAAGCCGAACCCAACAATCGTTCCTTTACAGTTTTATCATTAATTTCGAGGAGAGACACCGGGTTCGGGAGTTGAGGCATCTGAGGATTGGTCGAATAATTTCCTTTTTTCATCTCTGACGGGAACAGTCGGGTTGAAAGCAACAGCAGCAGTAATGATACCGGAATTTTCATTCTCGCCGTTTCCCAAAGGTACATTATCGTAGTTATTACGGCTAATATTGAAAGACAATCCGGCCTTTACGTACTTGGAAATCTGCTGGTCCAGATTTATTTTTGCAGTGAAGCGCTCCATGTCATTATTTTTCACTACACCGGAGTGGTTGAGGTAGTTGATAGAAGCCATATATTTCGTTTTTTCCGTTCCGCCGTTTATAGAAACATTATGCTGGTGCATAAGTCCGGTACGTGTGATTTCGTCAAACCAAGGAACTGTCGGCGCGTTGAGTATCTGGTCGTTCGAGTATCTGGGCTTAAAGTCCGCCGCATCATCATTCGGAATCATATAATCCTCGTAAATGCCTTCTCCTTTTTTCTTTCAGCCATAGCTCGTGATAATATCGGTTGGTCTGATACATATAGTCCTGCCCGTTCAACATCTTGAATGAGTTTTTCATTCTTTGCACAGAGACATTGGCTGAGTAGTTGACGCTTGCTTTTCCTTCTTTTCCCCGTTTGGTAGTAACGATAATCACACCGTGTCCGGCCCTTGCACCGTAAATAGCGGTAGAGCTGGCGTCTTTCAGAACCTCTATCGACTCAATGTCATTCGGATTGATAGATTCGAGAATATTATCGGTTTGCCCCGCTTCGTAACGATTGCCCGAACCAAGCGTAGAACTGGAAGAAACGGGAAAACCGTCAATGATGATAAGCGGATCGTTCCCGGCGCCGACAGAGGCTGCTCCACGTATATTGAAACTACTGCCGCCGCCTACCTGTGCACTCGTCTGCACTACTTGCAGACCTGCTGCTTTTCCGGCTAACGCATGGCTGACCGTCGTGAAGGTCTGCACGGGAGTTTCATCCATTTTGATAGAAGAAATGGCACCGGTCAGGTCTCTTTTCTTCATCGTTCCGTACCCTACAACGACAACTTCATCCAACGCCTGCGCGTCTTCTTTCATTGAGATAGCCAGATGCGTTTTGTTCCTGGTATTCACTTCCTGCGTCAGATATCCCAGGTAAGATATTTGTACGCTGCTACCTTCGTCAACAGTGAGCTGAAACTTTCCGTCAATATCGGAGATAGTCCCATTTGTACCATTTTTTTCTTTGATATTGGCACCGATGATCGGTTCCCCGTAATTGTCTGTGATGATTCCGCTGATTGTACTTTTTTTCTTCTGTTGTGTGGCTTGGTTACTTTTCTTTTTTATAATGATGTCTTTACCTTGAACTGTATAACTAACATTTTGTCCTATTAAAATCTGTTCCACTACCTTCTCTATGGGTAGGTTCCTTGCTGTTACCGTAATAATCTTCTGGGTATTCAGATCGCTTGCCGCAAATGTAAATGAATATCCATTTTGCTTCTGTATGGTTTCAATGGCCTGTTTTACAGTCACGTTCTTCAACTGCATACTGATATGCTGTGCAAATGAGTTCAGATGAAGACATAACATGAGCAGGACCATGAAAAAAAACTTTTTTCTTAGTTTTCATAAGTCAATGAATAAATAATTGATAAATAGGATGAGAAGTTTAGGATTTTATTTATATTTGCCTAAGCTTTCATCGATAAAGTCACTGAGGCTTTTAAGACAGAAAGTTAAAAGGAGGTCAGGGGTTGGAAAGGAACCTGACCTTTTTTATTTCTGTCTGGGAGAGTAAAATCATGTTTTTTCAAAGTTGCTTTTCATATTCTTTTAAGTTTTCAAAGGTTTAACATTCAGTCTCATTCAGGAAGTGTGATCACAATATTTTTCCCTCAATGATATAAGTCATTTTATCGGTAGATGATAGTACATCCATAATTTCCCGGATACTCTGTTCCCTTCTGCGGAAATTACCATAGAAACGGACGGAGTTTAGAGCAGCGTCTGCAATAGTGATTTTTATGTTGTAGCTTCTTTCTAGTTCCTTCACAATATCGGGGAGCAGCGCTTCGTCGAAATAGAGACGGTCGTTTGTCCATTCGGCACTGTAAGCAGCTTTAGTACTTGAAATCAATAATTTTCCGGTCTTCTTGTCTAATAGGGCTTGCTGATCCGGGTGAAGTATCGTTTCCTTTTGTTGGGTGCTGAGAGCCACTTTACCTTCGAGCAAACAAACTTTCGCTTCCAGATCATCCTGATAATTTCTGAAATTGAATTTGGTTCCTAATACCTTTACGTCCAGTTCATCAGTATGTACTTTAAAAGGAATATGTTTATTCTTGGTTACTTCGAAATAAGCTTCTCCGGTAAGATTCAGTGCCCGTTCGTTGATACCGAAGTCTTGCGCATAACTCATCTTCGAACCGGCATTGAGCCAGACCAGCGTCCCGTCCGGAAGATATAATTTGGTTTTTGAGCCGTATGGGGCTTCAATGGAAATTTGGGTTAACTGCTTGCGGATAACACTCTTTCCTGTCTGGAAAGCAATCGTTCCGCAAATAAAGACAATGATAGTCATCGCGGCAGCATACATCCATGGGCGAAGTTGGAAAGCCTTGCGTTTATTGATACCTTGTTGGGTAGTTTCTCCGGTTCGTCTCAGGAATAGTTGATAAGCTCTGTCTTTGTTGAAGCTATGAACATCGTCTGCCTCATTCGAGGCGGCTATCCATACCTCCTGTATATCGGAGAAATATTTTCTGTTTTCTTCCGAGGCATTCAGCCATTCTTGAAATGATTGCATTTCTTCCGGTGTCAGGCTATTGGTCAGATATCCGGTAATCCAATCGTGGACTGTGTCTGTATGTAGTGATTGTTCATCCATAAATAATGATTGCCTTTATATATACTACAGTTTTTTAGAATAAGAGGGTAGGGTAAAAAGCGAGAAAAATGCATAAAAAAAAAAGTTCCAAATTCTTTATGTGATATTTAACAATATCCAAAAAGACCGACGGTTCTTTCTTTATTAGTTTCCTTCTTGTTTAGGTATGTGGTTTCTGACTCAAGAAGGGATAGACCGTTATGATGGCAAACATATCAAGCATTACAACTTTTCGGACGATAACATGACGTTGGATTCACGGATAGCTTTGAACTGGCTTTATATGGACAGCGAGAATGTATTATGGGTAATCGGTCAGAAAGGTCGTATTTTCAGGTACGATTTGCAACATGATAAATTCGAACTGGCTTATGTGCATCCGGAGTTGATTAGGAATAAGTCGCAGGCATTTCTGAATTACGGTTATTTGGACAAGAATGATCATATTTGGCTATGTTATAAAGATAGTATTACCTGGTATAATACCCATACCCCATACCGGAACGACGTCACATATGTTGATGCCGGTTGATGGTGAAATAGCTACTATTGAACAAACGGATGGAAATCATTTCTTTATTGGTACGGGAGGCGGGCTGTTCCGTGCCGGGGTAGAAGGGGGAGAGTTGAAGTTGGTTTCTGATGAAGCAGTGATCACTGCGCCCGTACATGAACTCTATTACCATGCTGTTTCAAAGCAGTTATTTGTGGGAAACTATAAAGAGGGAATACTTATATATGACATGAGGGGAACAGGTAAGATCGTCTCTTGTCAATCACCTAATAATGTAGAGGTTAACCAGATCGTAGCTTTAAACGCTCATGAACTTCTAGTAGCTACAGGAGGGAAAGGCGTATATAAGCTGGATGTGAATACATACATGAGTGAACCCTATATAACAGCTGATTATGGCAGTTATAACGGGATGAATGGAAATAATATTAATGATGTCTATGTGGATGAAGAAGATCGCATCTGGCTCGCCAATTATCCTACCGGTATTACCGTTCGTAACAACCGTTATGGAAGTTATGATTTGATAAAGCATTCCCTTGGTAATAACCGGTCACTGGTGAACGATCAGGTGCACGATGTGATGGAAGATAGTGACGGTGACCTCTGGTTTGCAACCAGTAACGGTATCAGTCTCTATCAGACCGATACAAAAGAATGGCGCTCGTTCCTTAGTTCCTTTGATCCGGTACCGGATGATGAGAATCACATCTTTTTGGCACTGTGTGAAGCCTCTCCCGGTGTAATGTGGGCCGGTGGTTTTACGTCTGGAATTTACAAGATAGAGAAGAAGAAGGGGTTTAAAATAAGCTACCTTTCGCCTGCCGCTATAGCAGGGATACGGCCCGATCAATATATTTTTGATATAAAAAAAGATTCGGGAGGTGATATCTGGTCCGGTGGATATTATCATCTGAAGCGTGTTAATCTTGAGACTAAAATGTTCGTTTATATCCGGGAGTGAGTTCCATCACCACCATTCTGGAGAAAAATGCCCGTCAAATGTGGATTGGTACAAGAATGGGACTCTACCAGCTTGATAAAGAATCCGGAAGGTTTACCGGTATATTGATTTGCCTGTTGAATCTCCTTATATATGCGCATTATACCAAAGAGAAGATGGAATTCTGTATATTGGTACCCGTGGAGCGGGACTTCTTGTTTATGACATTAACAAGAAGAACTTTGTGCATCAGTACCGAAGTGACAACTGTGCACTGATTTCCGATAATATTTATACAATTATTCCGGCAGGACGAAAATCTCCTGATGGGTACGGAGACTGGTATTACGATCTATTCACCTAAAGATCATTCTTTTCGTAACTGGACACGGGAACAAGGATTGATGAGTGTCAATTTTAATGCAGGTTCTGCCACAACTTACAGTAACAGTACGCTTGTTTTCGGTGGCAATGATGGTGCTGTTAAATTTCCGACAGATATACAAATACCGGAGCCACATTATTCGCGTCTGTTATTACGGGATTTTATGATCGCTTATCATCCTGTTTACCCGGGTGATAAAGGATCACCACTGGAAAAGGATATTGACGAAACTGACCGGCTGGAACTAGCCTACGGACAAAATACCTTTTCTCTTGATGTAGCTTCCATTAATTATGATTATCCTTCCAACATTCTTTATTCATGGAAGATTGACGGTTTTCATAAAGAGTGGAGCCGTCCGAGTCAGGATAACCGGATTATCATCAGAAATCTGCCTCCCGGCAGTTATACATTACAGATTCGTGCCATATCCAATGAAGAAAAGTACAAGACCTATGAAACAGGAGCATTCAGATTGTCATAACACCTCCGGCATGGGCCAGTGTATGGGCTATGGCTGGCTATGCAATTCTGTTGATGTTGGTTATGGTTATCATATTCCGTATCATCATGTTACAAAAGCAAGAAGAAGGTGTCGGATGAGAAGACACGGTTCTTCATTAATACGGCTCATGACATACGTACGCCGCTTACGTTGATAAAAGCTCCGCTGGAGGAAGTCATAGAAAATCGTATGGTGACCGAACAGGCGTTACCCCATATGAATATGGCTCTTAAAAATGTGAATACATTGCTTCAGTTGACAACCAACCTGATAAACTTTGAACGGATCGACGTATACTCGTCTACTCTTTATGTTTCCGAGTATGAGTTGAATACTTTTATGAATGATGTTTGTGCCGCTTTCCGCAAATATGCTGAGATGAAGCGTGTCAGATTTGTTTATGAAAGTAATTTTGATTATTTGAGTGTGTGGTTTGATAGTGACAAAATGGGCTCTATCTTGAAGAATATTCTCTCAAATGCATTGAAATATACACCTGAAGACGGTAGTGTGTGTATTTACGCCTCCGAGGAAGGAAATAGTTGGAGTATTGAGGTGAAAGATACGGGGATCGGTATTCCAACGTGTGAACAGAAGAAATTGTTCAGGAACTGTTTTAGAGGTAGCAATGTTGTCAATCTAAAAGTGACAGGTAGCGGAATAGGGCTGATGTTGGTATACAAACTAGTCAAATTACATAAAGGCAAGATTCAGATTCAGAGCAATGAACAACAAGGCACTTGTGTACGAGTTACTTTCCCGAAAGGAAATAGCCATCTTCATAAAGCTAAATTTATTTCTCCCAAGCTGCCGGATGAACGTCCGGAGACTATCATACCGGGTAGTATTTCTGATTTGCCGGCTATGGAAATATCCCAGATAAACAGTTCCTTACAGCGGATTCTGGTAGTGGAGGATAATGATGATTTGCGTAATTATCTGGTGGATATGTTGAAGACGAGTTATAATATTCAGGCTTGTCCGAATGGAAAGGAGGCTCTTATCATAATCCGGGAATTTAATCCGGATCTCGTCATATCCGATATAATGATGCCTGAGATGAGTGGAGATGAACTTTGTGCAACTATAAAAGGGGATCTTGAGATGTCTCATATTCCGGTTGTTTTGCTGACTGCGCTGGGGGATGAGAAACATATGCTCGAAGGATTGGAAATCGGAGCGGATGCTTATATTACCAAACCTTTTAGTGTAGGGATACTCAAAGCAACGATTAAGAATTTACTGGCGAATCGTGCTTTGCTCCGTCAGGTTTATAATAGTATCGAAGATGAAGAACCGAGTTTTCCGGTTAATTGTACTAATACCTTAGACTGGAAATTCATTGCTTCTGTCAAGGAATGTATAGAGAAGAACATGGGGGATTCGGACTTTAATGTGGAAATGCTTAGCAGTCGCCATCACATGAGTCGTACGAGTTTCTTTAATAAATTAAAGGTCTTGACAGGTTATGCTCCGGCTGATTATATCCGGCTGATACGTTTGCAACATGCTGCACAGTTGCTGAAGCAGGGTGAATATACAATAACGGAGATTGCCGACAAGGTCGGATTCTCGGATGCGAAATATTTCCGTGAGGTATTTAAAAAATATTATGGTGTAAGTCCGAGTAAGTATGTAGAGTCGGAAAAGACAGGAGCTTCTCCGGCAGTTAATCTTCAAGTAAGACTGATTAGACCAAAAAGCCCTGTAAGAATGATTGCTTCTCACAGGGCTTATTTGTATGGAAAAGAGTATTTTTATAATAATTTGTTGGAGCCAAGTATGATCAACATGGTATATCCCAATATCAGTCCGATTAACCCCATGATTATTCCGACTTTTTCCATATCCTTTTGCTGAATCATGCCTGTGGCATGTGCCAATGCGTTGGGAGGGGTACTGATGGGTAATATCATTGCTAATGATGAACCGATTGCCACTCCGATCAATAAAGTTTCTACACCTCCCAGCGAAGACAGGTTCTCACGCATACTGCTTCCCGCAATGGCAAGAATGGGAACGAGCAATGCGGCCGTCGCCGTGTGTGAGATGAAGTTTGCCATGGCGTAACAAATCAGTCCGGAGCCGACAATCATTAATACAGGAGGCCATGTGTTGAATGGGATGGCTTCGATCATATGTTTGGCTAGTCCGGTTTCCTGTAAAGCTACGCCAGTGCGAAGCCGCCGGCAACCATCCAGAGAACACTCCAGCTGATTTCTTCCAGATCTCTTTTGGTGATGACTCCCGTTATGCAGAATACAGCTACCGGAATCATAGCCACTACATTCGAGTTTACTCCTGTTAACTTGTCAAACATCCATAGTAGTACCGTGATTGCAAAAGTGATATAAACCACAATGGAACGCCAGTCTTTTTTGGCTTCGCCTTCAATTTGTAATTCAATATTTTTTTGTTTAAAGGGAAACAATCGTAAAAGTATGAACCAAGCGATAAACAGTACGATAATGGTGTAAGGCAGCATAAAACTCATCCATTCTCCGAAACCGATATTTAGGTTCAGTCCCTCCGGATCATTCAGATATTTTAAAGCAATTGCGTTGGGTGGCGTGCCGATAGGAGTTCCCATACCACCTACATTGGCAGCAACGGGAATGGCCATGGCCAATCCGATTTTTCCCTTTCCGTCTGCAGGAAGCACCTTTAATACAGGAGTAAGGAAAGTAAGCATCATGGCGGCTGTAGCTGTGTTGCTGAGGAACATTGAAAATGCCGCTGTAACAAGGATGAATCCCAATAATACATATCGTGATTGTGTTCCGAAGGGGCGCAACATGACACGTGCCAACAATACGTCCAGACCGCTTTTGGTCGCAGCAATGGCAAGTATGAATCCACCGATAAATAACATGATGATAGGATCGGCAAAGCAATGCATAATGGACTTATATTTGACTGTCTGTCCCAATTCTTCTGTTGAGATTTCTTGAGTGAGGAACCATAAACTGCTGTCGGAAACGGTAAGTAATAGTAAAACGACAATCAGTACAGAAGTAGTCCATGCCGGGACAGCTTCGAAAACCCACATCAGTGTGGCAAAAATAAAGATAGAAATAAGTCTTTGTTCTATAACTGTTAACCCTTCTATACCAAATGTGTCGATAGGGAGGAGCCATAAAATAAGAGAAAGGGTAATAGCTACGGTTAACTTAATACATCTGGCCACTGTCTGATTCTTTGCCAACCGTTTGGCTTTCTTTAAGTCCTGATAAGCTTCCACTAGATGAAAGAGCATTGTTACCACTTCCGATAAGGACTTGGCAGCAAGCAACTTGAGCTATTTATTGGCTGCCCCTTCCCGTTTGACGGATCTTTCATGGATCAAACCCGGCAAAGTGGCATGGGATTGGTGGAATAACTGGAACTTGGATGGCGTTGATTTTATCACCGGAGTGAATAATGCTACTTATAAAGCATATATTGATTTTGCTTCTGCAAACGGAATAGAATATGTAATCCTTGATGAAGGTTGGGCAGTCAACCTGCAGGCGGATTTGATGCAAGTGGTGAAAGAGATTAATCTGAAAGAATTGGTAGATTATGCAGCCTCCAAAAATGTAGGTATCATTCTTTGGGCCGGTTATTATGCTTTCGAGCGTGATATGGAGAACGTTTGCCGTTATTTTGCCGACATGGGAGTAAAAGGTTTTAAGGTCGATTTTATGGATCGTGACGATCAGCTTATGACTGCATTCAATTATCGGGCTGCCGAAATGTGTGCTAAATACAAACTGATCCTCGACTTGCATGGAACGCATAAACCGGCCGGTTTGAATCGTACTTATCCGAATGTATTGAACTTTGAAGGGGTTAATGGCTTGGAACAGATGAAATGGAGTCCGGCTTCGGTCGATCAGGTGAAGTATGACGTACTGTTGCCTTTCACCCGTCAGGTTTCCGGTCCGATGGATTACACCCAAGGCGCGATGCGTAATGCTTCGAAAGGTAACTATTATCCTTGCAATTCAGAACCGATGAGTCAGGGAACTCGTTGCCGTCAACTTGCTCTGTATGTTGTATTTGAATCTCCTTTCAATATGTTGTGTGATGCGCCGAGCAACTATATGCGCGAACCGGAATCGACCGAATTTATTGCCAATATTCCGACAGTGTGGGATGAAAGTATCGTGCTTGATGGTAAAATGGGAGAGTATATCGTAACGGCACGCCGGGCAGGAAATATCTGGTATGTAGGTGGAATTACCGATTGGACGGCACGTGACATTGAAGTCGATTGTTCCTTCTTGGGCGACAAGACATACGATGCTACATTATTTAAAGATGGAGTGAATGCCCACCGGGTTGGACGTGATTATAAATGTGAATCTTTCCGGATAAAGAATGACAGTAAGTTGAAGATTCATTTGGCACCCGGAGGCGGTTTTGCACTGAAGATCAAATAAAGCTACTTTAGGTTCTATATTCTATCTAAATATTGAACCGGATTTGATAAGTTTGAAATAGGTTCGATGCTGTTCAGTAAATTTGATACAGCATCGAATTTTTATGAACAGGTTGATTGGAGACCTGCCATGCAATGACAAATTAGAACGTGTCAGGATAAAGCCGCAATACCTGTCCCTATCAAATTGGCATTATTCATGCTTTTGATATCGACCTCTACATCTTCCAAACCAAACAAACTGAAAAGTTCCCGTAATTTCTCCATGACAATCATATTATAGTTCTTGTCTTTTCTGTTCTTGCTCCAAAAAAGACTGCCTTCGGCAACCAGGCAAATTTTTCGTATATTCTTGTTGTATGACTTCAAGCAACATGATAAGTCCTGTCAGTGAAGCTGCAACTAACTGTGCTGATCTGCCATATATCCACTGTGCTACCTGCACATACACTTCTTTATAAATATCGGGATAGTTCATGATAGCGGTAAGCTTTTGTGCATCGAATTTTTCTTCAAATTCTTCCAAAGGGAAAGTGGCTTTTAGAATGTCTCCCAAGTACATACCGGATACAGCTTTTTCGAAACGTTGTTTCCCGGATTCCCGGAGATTCCATCGACTGTATTATCCACTCCAGTAAGAAATGGCGGATGAAAAGTTCCCGGATTCCAAATTGACGGGAATCAAGCCATCAACCTTATGTGACGAACTTAACTTCTTAATTTTGTCAGCCGGAATAAAAGTAGCCATATTGGTACCTGTTCCCACAATCAGACCTATATATGCATCGTAACTGCTGTCGGTAAGTCCTGCAAATAAACTGGCTACAGTGCCATTCAGCACTTTTATATTCGTAAACTTGATTTTATTTCTTTCATTTAGATAATCCAGCAAAGGCTTTCCTACAACTTCTCCAATCATCTCTTTGATGTCAACTCCCTTTGTCCAGCGCAGCAGTTTTGCATCCCCGCTTGGCACGGATTCGGTCGGATAAGAAAAGCAATAGCCGATAGGCATTTCCTCCTCCCGTTTTATTCCGGTGATCATGTCTGCCAACTCTTTAAATAATTCCTCGCGGGTATAGCCGAGCGATTTCATGACCGACATATCTTTCTTCCAACCATTGTTGGGGTGAATAGTTGGAGGAACTTTACTGAAGTCAACGATTGCCACCCGATAATTCGTTCCTCCCAAATCAAGCACTAACGATTTACCATTAATACTACTTGCTTTTTTCTATATAATACGGAGTGATAAAAGTGGGAATGCATTGTATCTCTGCATTTTCAGTGTTCAATCCTTCTTCTACTTTTGCTTTGAATGAACGGGCAATTTCTTTGAGTTGCTCATTATCTAACTGACGGAAAAATATTGGTAGGAACCTTCTCCATGATATTGACTTTTCCTGTTCACTGTAGTGGAACGAACAGCATGTCTTTCGATTATCCGTTATTCTCCTCCTTCACAATACAAGTAGTACAAGAAAAGATAGAACTGTCAATACAGTCTGTTATATATGTTCATATATATGTAATAGATATAGGTATTAGAATGAAGTCAATAAATTGTACGGCATCCTGAACAGAGCTATAACCGGCACATGCCGATTAAAAAGATACTTTACAATGAAGAGTTTGATCCTGGGTTTGGATGAACGCTAGCTACAGGCTTAACACATGCAAGTCGAGGGGGCATCAGTTTGGTTTGCTTTGCAAAACCAAAGCTGGCGACCGGCGCACGGGTGAGTAACACGTATCCAACCTGCCTCATACTCGGGATAGCCTTTCGAAAGAAAGATTAATATCCGATAGCATATATTTCCCGCATGGGTTTTATATTAAAGAAATTCGGTATGAGATAGGGGATGCGTTCCATTAGTTTGTTGGGGGTAACGGCCCACCAAGACTACGATGGATAGGGTTCTGAGAGGAAGGTCTCACATTGAACTGAGACACGGTCCAAACTCCACGCGAGTCTGAACCAGCCAAGTAGCGTGAAGGATGACTGCCCTATGGGTTGTAAACTTCTTTTATATGGGAATAAAAGTGATCCACGTGTGGATTTTTGTATGTACCATATGAATAAGGATCGGCTAACTCCGTGCCAGCAGCCGCGGTAATACGGAGGATCCGAGCGTTATCCGGATTTATTGGGTTTAAAGGGAGCGTAGGCGGATTGTTAAGTCAGTTGTGAAAGTTTGCGGCTCAACCGTAAAATTGCAGTTGATACTGGCAGTCTTGAGTGCAGTAGAGGTGGGCGGAATTCGTGGTGTAGCGGTGAAATGCTTAGATATCACGAAGAACTCCGATTGCGAAGGCAGCTCACTGGAGTGTAACTGACGCTGATGCTCGAAAGTGTGGGTATCAAACAGGATTAGATACCCTGGTAGTCCACACAGTAAACGATGAATACTCGCTGTTTGCGATATACAGTAAGCGGCCAAGCGAAAGCATTAAGTATTCCACCTGGGGAGTACGCCGGCAACGGTGAAACTCAAAGGAATTGACAGGGGCCCGCACAAGCGGAGGAACATGTGGTTTAATTCGATGATACGCGAGGAACCTTACCCGGGCTTAAATTGCAAATGAATTATGGGAAACCCATACGCCGCAAGGCATTTGTGAAGGTGCTGCATGGTTGTCGTCAGCTCGTGCCGTGAGGTGTCGGCTTAAGTGCCATAACGAGCGCAACCCTTATCTTCAGTTACTAACAGGTCATGCTGAGGACTCTGGAGAGACTGCCGTCGTAAGATGTGAGGAAGGTGGGGATGACGTCAAATCAGCACGGCCCTTACGTCCGGGGCTACACACGTGTTACAATGGGGGGTACAGAAGGCCGCTACCTGGTGACAGGATGCCAATCCCAAAAACCTCTCTCAGTTCGGATCGAAGTCTGCAACCCGACTTCGTGAAGCTGGATTCGCTAGTAATCGCGCATCAGCCATGGCGCGGTGAATACGTTCCCGGGCCTTGTACACACCGCCCGTCAAGCCATGAAAGCCGGGGGTACCTGAAGTACGTAACCGCAAGGAGCGTCCTAGGTAAAACTGGTAATTGGGGCTAAGTCGTAACAAGGTAGCCGTACCGGAAGGTGCGGCTGGAACACCTCCTTTCTGGAGCGATGTCGTTACAATGACTTCATGGTTCATTTCCTTTAGGGGAATATTGAACCGGGTTCTGTTTCAGATTGTACTACTGGTACTTGTTTATTTATAATATATAGATCAACCATCTATAGTAATATAGATAGAGATAAACAAGAGAAAAGAAAGAAAAGGGGGGCGCATGGCGGATGCCTTGGCCTCGAGGCGATGAAGGACGTGATAAGCCGCGATAAGCTTCGGGCAAATAACCTTGATCCGAAGATTTCCGGATGGGACAACCCGACATTCTGAAGGAATGGCAGCAGGAGGCTAACGCAGGGAACCGAAAACATCTTAGTAATTTGCAGGAAAAGAAAATAATAATGATTCTGCTAGTGGCGAGCGAACGGGGATTAGCCCAAACCAATGTTGTTACGGCAATATTGGGGTTGTAGGGACCACGTTGTCGCAAGACATTCAGTGAGAAGAATTCTTTTGGAAAATGAAACCATAGACGGTGATATAGTCCGGTATTCGAAGGCTTAAATGAAGGTAGTGGTATTCCTTGGCAGCGCGACACGAGGAAATCTTGCGTACCAGCCGGGACCATCCGGTAAGGTTACAATATCTCCGAGAGACCGATAGCGAACCAGTACGGAAGGAAAGGTGAAAAAGCACTTCGACTGGGAGTACGCCGGCAACAGTGAAACTCAAAGGAATTGACGGGGGGCCCGCACAAGCGGAGGAACATGGTTTAATTCTACGGTTGAATATGTATATATATGATGTAAACTGGAAAACCAGTATATAGAGAAAGATGATGCTGAATGAAAATTTCAGGCACATA
>VOFG01003580.1_pt1 | contig 28349 bp, 47 predicted proteins | sample 5384171 | NCBI WGS metagenome assembly VOFG01 (sample SAMN12384726, study PRJNA508395) | human gut metagenome | isolation source: healthy gut F | host: Homo sapiens
CATCGCGAGCTGCTCTTCCATCGAAAGACGCTTGGTCGAGTCATGCAGAAGCGCCGCAAAGCGCGCCTTTTCGACGTCTGCGCCGTACTTTTCCGCGAGCGCCTTGGCCGTCTGCTCGGTGCCGAGCACGTGCGGGATGCGCTTGGCCTTGAGGTAGGAGAGCGCGATGGGTCTCAGGTCCTCTAAGGTTAGACGTTTTAAATCGAGATTTGTTCCATAAAGATGCTTGCGGTAAATATATCCCAGCACCGCGGGGGCCAGAAGCCCATCCGTCTCCCTCTTCGGGATGCGCGCGCGCAGCTCCGTCGATGAGACGTCGACAAGGTTCGGCAGCGTCATCGTCACGATGCGGCTGCCCGGAAAGCGCTGGCCGAGGTACTTGCGCTGCGGGGCGAAAAGCTCCTCGCCGTCCTTTTCCGTGCGGCCAAAGGCGCACAGGCCCGCATACCGCACGATCTCGTCCGGCTTGTACCAGTACTGGAACGTCAAGAACATGTCCGTCCCCATCAGAAGCCACAGCTCATCGTCGGGATGCTCCTCATGCAGAATGCGCAGCGTGTCCGCGGTGTAGCTCTTGCCGCCGCGCGCGATCTCCATGTCGGAGGCCGTGACTTTTACGCCCGTGTCGAGCGCGATCTGCTCGCCCATCAGGCGCGTCATCGCAAGGCGGTCGTCCGCCCCTGCCGCGTCGGCGGAGAGCATCTTGTGCGGCGGGATACCCGCCGGGATGAGCAGGAGCTCGTCGAGCCCCAGATATTTTGCCGCGCTCTCGGCTGCGGCCATATGACCCAGATGCGGCGGGTTGAAGCTGCCGCCGTAAATTCCGATCTTCAAGTTTGTTCGACCTCTTTTCTCTCTTACACGGTCTTCTTCGCTGCCTTGGGCAGCACGATCTTGTCCTTCTTGTCCTTTTTGTGAGAGGTGCGGTAGAGCACGAATTTCGTGCCGATGACCTGCACCTGCTCGCTGCGCGTCAGGGCGCTCAGCTCGTCGCACGCCTCGCGCGCGGTGAGCATACTGTTATCGAGCACGCGGCACTTGATGAGCTCGCGCGCCTCCAGCGCGTCGTTCGCCTGCTTGACGAGGTTGTCGCCGATGCCGTCCTTGCCGATGTGGACGATCACGTCGAGGTCATTGGAAAGGCTGCGCAGATATGCGCGCTGTTTGCTGCTTAATTCCATAGTATTTCCTTATCCTTTTTATTGATGTTCCGCAAGATAATTCTTGAGCGTCCTCCTCCACCAGCTTCCGGCAGGCCAGGGCCAGCGCCACAAAGCCGTCCGGTGACGGAGGCGCCTCCGGACCGCCGTCGCCCTGAAGCGAACTCGGCAAAGGTCTCGATGTTTGATGGTCTCGCTTTCGCCCAGGTCGGTTTCGGACATACCTCCACCGCTCGCCCAGCAGGCTCGGCCCTTCAATTTCTTAGGGTTCTGCGTTGCCAAAACAAATTTCATCGTCAAACCTTGGGTCTTTTGTCCCGCTTTGCTTTTTTTTTTCTTCCCGGTTGGCTTTCCGGGGCAGCATGGAATCTTCCGCCGTCACTTTTCCTGCCATGCCGTGAACTTTTGTCGACTTATGGGGCGGGGTCGATCTCCGGCGATGCTGGAACAACGACCACCTTGCAGCTTTCGCAGTAGTATGCAGGCGTCTGGTCATTACCGAATAATCCGGCCTTGAAAGGCGTGGTGAATTTTGTCGGGGCGCAAGTACCGTCCTCCCCGCGCCCCATCCATCGCTGCTGGTCATAAGTCGGGATTGCCGTCTCGCATTTCCTTTCCGCAATAGGGGCAAACAGAAGTGATTTCCATATTCGTCTCCTTTTTATCTCGCGAAATGTTTGCTTTTTGTCTTAGATCAGCGCCTTGACGTATTCCTCTGCATTGAACGGCTGGAGATCGTCGATGCCCTCGCCGAGGCCGACGTACTTCACCGGCACGCCCAGCTCCTGCGCGATGGCGACGCAGATGCCGCCCTTGGCCGTGCCGTCGAGCTTCGTCAGGATAATGCCCGTCAGGCCCGCCGTCTCCTTGAACGTCCCGCCTGATCAGCCCGTTCTGCCCGGTGGTGGCGTCCAGCACCAGCAGCGTCTCCGGCGGCGTCCGGCACTCCCGGTCGATGATCTTCCGCAGCTTTCGCCAGCTCGTTCATCAGGTTCACCTTGTTGTGGAGCCGTCCGGCGGTGTCGCACAGCACCACATCCACGTTCCGGGCCTTCGCCGCCGGCGAGCGAGTCGAACAGCACAGCGCCGGGGTCGGCGCCCTCGTTCTGGCGGACGATGTCGCACCCGGCCTCGGCGCCCGCTGCCCAGATCTCCAGCTGGTCGGCGGCGGCGGCGCCGGAACGTGTCCGCGGCGCACAGCAGAACCTCTTGCCCTGCGATTTCAGCTGTTGGCCAGCTTGCCGATGGACGTGGTCTTGCCCACGCCGTTGACGCCGATGACCAGCACCACAGCGGGCTTGCCCTCCAGCGTCCGGACGCTGTCGCCCACCTCCAGCTTGCTGCGCAGGATGTCCCGCAGGGCATCCTTTACCTCCTCCATACGGCCGATAAAGCGCTTCTTTCACCCGCTTTGCGCAGCTGCGCAACGATGTCGCAGGCCGTCTCCGCGCCCACGTCCGCCAGGATCAGCGCCTCTTCCAGACTGTCGTAGAACTCATCGTTCAGATCGTCGAAGGTGGGGACGGCGGTAAATGCCTGCTTTTTTGATATTTGAAAAAGCCCATTGCCATAATGTGACCTCCTTATTTGATGTTGCAGTTCCTTCGCCATATCATTCAGATTGATGGTCAAGATCTTACTGACGCCCTGCTCCTGCATGGTGACGCCATACAGCACGTCGGCGGCCTCCATGGTGCCCCGGCGGTGGGTGATGACGATAAACTGGGTCTTATCCGCCAGCGTCCGCATATAGCGGGCCGGTGCGAACCACGTTGGCCTCGTCCAGCGCTGCCTCGATCTCGTCCATAATGCAGAACGGGGTGGGGTGCACCTTCAAAATGGCGAAATATAACGCAATGGCCACGAACGCCTTCTCACCGCCGGAAAGCAGCGAAATGGTTTTCAGCACCTTCCCGGGGGGCTGGGCCTTGATCTCGATGCCGCAGTCCAGAATGTGCTCCGGGTCCTCCAGTTCCAGCTTGGCCTGACCGCCGCCGAACAGCTCCACAAAGGTCTGCTCAAAGCTTTCGCTGAGCAATTTGAACTGCTGGCCGAAAATGTCAGTCATCTGGGAGGTGATCTCCCCGATGATGCCGGTCAGCTCGCCCTTGGCCTTTTCCACGTCGTTCCGCTGATCCGTCAAGTAAGTGTACCGGCCATTGACCCGCTCAAACTCGTCGATGGCGCCTACGTTGATGGTGCCGAGACCGTTGATCTCCCGCTTCAGCTCCGCTACCCGGCGGGATGCCTTGGGCACGCTTTCCAGCTCGATCCGCTGGGCCTGGGCATCGGAATGGTTCAGCTCGTAGGTCTCCCACAGCTTGTCCAAGATCTGCTTTTCCTCCATGGCGGAGGTAGTCAGCTTCGTTTCCAGTCTGCTGGCGGCCCGTTCCAGATTCAGGAGCGTTTCGTTCATCTCCTGACCGGCGCGGCTCTTGGCGGTGCGTTCCGCCTCCAGTGCGATCTTTTCCTGACTGATCCCCGCCAGCCGCTCCGTGATCACGGCGCTCTGTGCCTTCAGCTGTGCCTGTTCCGCTCTCCGCTGGCCGATCTCGGTCTGAGCCGCCTCGATCTGCCGCTGATACTGGGCCAAGGCCGCTTCCTTCTGGCTTCGGTCACCGGACAGCTCCGCTGCCAGCGCTCGCAGATCGGCGGCACGGCGCAGCGCCCCCTCCCGGTTGGCGTCGATGGCGGCCAGCTCCGCCTTGTGGGCGGCGATAGCCTCAGACAGTTGCCCGGACTGGGCCAGCAGCTCGCTCTGCCCGGATAGGATGGCCTCCGCCTGTACGCGGCAGCTTGCCGCCTCACCTTCCCGGTCCGCCACGATCTGCTCTGCCGCCGCGTTTCGGGCCTCGTTTTCCTGAATACGGCCGTCGATGGCCTCGATCTCACCGGCGAGATTTTCCACGCTTTCCCGCAAATTGGAAAGCAGCATATCAAACTGATTCTTCACGCCCTGCAGCCGCAGGACCTCGTCCTCGGCGGCGCGGCGCTGGGTCTCGGCGGTGGTCAGCTCGTACTGAGCTGCGTCCAGCTCCCGGCGGGAGGCTTCCTCTGCCGCCCTGGCCTCCTCCAGCTTCCGGTGCATCTCCGATGCCCGGCCATTCAGCCGTTCCAGTTCCGCCGCGCGGCTCAGCACACCGGCGCTGCGGCTGGTAGAGCCGCCGGTCATGGAGCCGCCCCGGTTGATGACCTGTCCGTCCAGCGTCACGATGCGAAAGGCGTTGCGGTACTTCCGGGCCATGGCAATGCCGCAGTCCAGATCCTCCGCGATCACCGTTCTTTCCCAGAAGGCTGTTAAAAATTTGTGTATACTTAGGGTCGAAGCGCACCAGCCGGGACGCCACGCCCACAAAACCGAACTCGTTCTCCACGCCCCGCTCCCGAAGTTCCTCTCCCCGGATGGCGGTGAGGGGCAGAAAGGTAGCACGGCCGCCCTCCCGCTGCTTCAGGAAGGCAATGGCGCTCTTGGCGTCCTCCTCCCGGTCCACTACGATGTTCTGCAAACCGGCACCCAAAGCGATCTCTATGGCAAGGGAATACTTGCCGTCGGTCTTCATCAGACCCGCCACCGGGCCGTGGATGCCCCGGAGGTTGTTCTGGGCCTGACAGACCAGCTTGACAGCCTTGTTGAAGCCCTCGTAGTCCTTTTCCATTTCCGTCAGCAGACGGATGCGGTTATCCAGCGCCCCCACATCCATGGTGAGCTTCACTCTGGCTTCGGCAGCGGCGTCGGCCTTCTTCTTCCGCTCCTCCATCCGCAGGGTGTGCCCGCTGATAATGTTAGCGGCGGCCTCCGCGTCCTCTTGTGCGTCCTCCAAGGCCCGGCGGTTAGCTTTTGCCTCCCGCCCCTGTTCCTCTAACTGACGCTCCGCGGTCTCCTTATCCGCCAGCGCCGCCATGCGGCGGGACCTGATCTGCTCTGTCTCCGCCCGGATGGCAGCGGCCTCCGCACGGGCGTCTGCGGCAGCGGCAATGGCGATGGCCTCTTTACCTCGGAAAGCCTCTGCCTCCGCGGCGGCGCCTCCCGCCTGCTCTGATGCCGCCTGAGCCTGAGCCAGCAGCTTGTCCAGTTCCGCATTCAGCGCGGCGGCCTGCTGCTCCAACTCTGTCGCTTGGGCGTCCTGTTCCGCTGCCTGGACCTCATAGCCCCCGGTGCGGCTCTCCGATTCTTCCAGTTCGCTTTTTGCTCGTTCAATGTTCTCCGTCAGATGGCTGATGGTGCTTTCCAGCACCGCCACGGCGGAATCCTGCTCCGCTGTCCGGGCGTCCAGTTGGGCGGCTTCAGTCCGCAGACCCTCCGCCTCCATGTCCTTTTCCTGCATCCGCTGGCCAAACTGCTCGTTTTCCGCGAACAGTGCGTCCATGCGGGACCGGGCCTCGTCCCGTTCCTGTTCCGCGTTCCGCAGGTCGATCTCCAGCTTCCGGGCGTTGGCCTTCAGCGCTTCCAGATTTTCCAGCCACAGGGAGATCTCCAACAGGCGCATCTCGTCCCGGAGGACCAGATACTTTTTCGCTGTCTCCGCCTGCATCCGCAGCGGCTCTACCTGAAGCTCCAGCTCCGCGATCTTATCGTTGATCCGCACCAGATTTTCCTCTGTGCGTTCCAGCTTCCGCTCCGCTTCCTCTTTCCGGTGGCGGTACTTGGAAATACCTGCCGCCTCCTCGAAGATCTCCCGGCGGTCCGTGCTCTTGGTGGAGAGGATCTCATCCACCCGGCCCTGACCTACGATGGAATAGCCCTCCCGGCCCATGCCGGTGTCCATAAACAGCTCCGTTATGTCCTTCAGTCGGACGGACTGGCGGTTGATGTAATACTCGCTCTCTCCGCTGCGGTAATACCGCCGGGTGACGGCCACCTCAGACTCGTCCATAGATGGGAACAGATGACCGGTGTTGTCCAGCACCAGCGTCACCTGAGCAAAGCCCACCGGGGCGCGTTTTTCCGTGCCGCCGAAGATCACGTCCTCCATTTTGCCGCCCCGGAGGGCCTTGCTGGACTGCTCGCCCATGACCCAGCGGATGGCGTCGGAAATGTTGGACTTGCCGGAGCCGTTAGGCCCCACGATGGCCGTAATATCCTCACCGAAGTTCAGGACCGTCTTATCAGGGAAGGATTTGAAGCCCTGCACCTCCAGTGCTTTTAAGTACATCTATGTCTCACCTCGATCTACACCCATATACTTTGAACATACTTTAACTAAGATACTATACCAGAAAAGCGCACTTATTTCAATAGGAAAACGAGGGGTGTCACCCCCTCGTTTCGTTCATTTTCCGATAGAGCCAGTCCAATCCTTCCCGCAATCCGCCCATGGCTGGTCATGCCGATCTCGGTGGACACCTCCATCTGGGTCTTGCCCTGGCAGAAGCGGAGGGCCAGGATGCTGCGCTGGCGGTCGTCCAGGCGGGCGATGGCGTCCTTGAGGGCGATGCGATCCAGCCAGTGCTCATCGGTACAGCGGTCGTCCCGCACCTGATCCATGACGCAGAGGGCGTCGCTGCCGTCGGCGTACACCGGGTCGTACAGGCTCACCGGGTCGCTGAGGGCATCCATGGAGAACACCACCTCCTCGCGGGGATGGAGAGGTACTGGGCGATCTGCTCCACGGTGGCTCGCGCTGGGTGTCGGCCAGCAGGGCTTCACGGGCGCGGAGCACCTTATAGGCGGTGTCGCGCATACTGCGGCTGACGCGGAGGGCGCTGTTGTCGCGGAGGTAGCGGCGTATTTCGCCGATGATCGTGGGCACGCCGTAGGTGGAGAAGCGGACGGCTGGGACACATCGAAATTGTCGATGGCCTTTATCAGGCCGATGCAGCCCACCTGGAAGAGGTCATCGGCGCTTTCGCCACGGCCCGCGAAGCGCTGGATGACGGACAGCACCAGGCGGAGGTTGCCGCAGATGAGCTGTTGGCGGGCATCCTGATCGCCGTCCTTGGTACGGCGGAGAAGGGCCACCATTTCATCGTTTTTCAGAACGGCAGCTTTGCCGTGTTGATGCCGCATATCTCCACCCTGCTCCGCATAACGCCACCTGCCTTCATCGTTGATAATGCCAGTATCTCCCGGCGGCGGCGGTTATTCCCGGCGGTGAAAAGCCCCGTTTTTCGACGGTATGGGACGGGCCGGCGGGCATAGACATAGGATGGGAGGGATGGAAGATGCTGTGTCGGTTCACCTGCTGCGGCGTAAGGAGGTCATCAATCGTGCGACGGCTGCCGGTTGGGGTGCGTGGGCGATGTGGAGGTGCAGATCCCGGAGGGACGGTGAAGGCGCTGATCGTGTTCCGGGCCATGCCGGTTTTTCGGGCTGTTCGGGCGGGGATTTTACATCCCGTGGAGTGTGTGCAAAGTTCGGGGACGACATCATATTGGTGGATAAGTTGTTTTCAGCGGCGGGCCAGGCCGCCGCCGAAGAGGAAGAAGGGGGTGGTTTTAGGTTTTTTGTCTCCGTGTCTCCGACGGGTCACTTTGCCAATAGCGGCAAAGGGACATTCCGCGCTGCGGCGCGGGTCACTTTTGGCCCGGACGAGATTTTCCTTTCCTTTGCCTCCGAGTGGGGTTACTTTCTTTCCTGGCGAAAGAAAGTAACCAAAGAACGCACATTTAAGAAAAGGGGGATTTCGATTTCCCCTTTTCTTAAAAAAAATCTTTTTCCCTTGAAGCGACCAAAAGGGAGGGGTTGCGACCCCCCCTTTGGAAACCCCACCCGGTGGTTTTTGCGCTTATCAATCGCGCCTTTTGCCGCAGAGCGGCAAAGGTGGGTGGCGGCCTTTGGCCGCCATTTGAAAGACGCATCTTGCTGTCGGACACCATAGCGGAGTTCCACGAGCCGAACGTAAAGCTGGCGCAGCTGTCCGTCCCCTTCAGCACCGACACTGTCCGCCCGTCGTCGAAGGTCACCGTCAGCTTGGCGGTGAACCAGCAGGCGGCTCCGCTGCCGTAGTCTCTGGCGTTGGTGAGCATCTTCTGCAGGGCGGGCAGGTCGGCTTTGGGCGGCGGTGTACGTCTCGCCGCCGTAGAACTCCAGCTTGGCGGCGGTCATATTGCCCCGGAAATCCTCCGGCGTCACGAAGGTATAGCCGCACTGCTCCGTCAGTATTTTCAGCACCGTGGGCGGCACGGGGTAATCGGCAGTGCCCCAATAGCGGACATCGTCCTCGCCGCTGCGGTGCAGCTCGGCGCACACCTGATGCCACTCCGGCTGCACCGTGCCCTTTTCGGACAGGATGGTCTGCACCTGCGCGTCAGTAAGGGGATATACTGCGTCCGCGTCTCCCCCGTCTCCCAGGTGACGCGGACCACCTCCAGCCGGGCCGTGTCCGTTGTGGCGAGGCCAGCAGGCTGGGCGGCGAGCTTGAACGTGTCGGCCATGGCGTTGAGCGCATAGCCCAGCCGCTCCGTCAGCTCCGTAGGATAGGTCTTGATGACGGCAAGGCGGTCATCGTCCGTGCCGTGCAGAAGGCGCACGTCCAGTACATCGTTTGGGCGGTGTTCGTGCCAGACATATCGCCCTGCTTGCTCTGGGTGAGGGTGAAGGACTTCCCTGCCGCGTCCACGGCCCAGCTCCTGGCATCGTCCAGCGTCATGGCGTTCAGGTGGACTACGGACAAGCGGGCGGAGGTGTCGTAGGTGCTCTGCCATATCTCGGCGTTCTTGCCGGACACCCTGGGCGTGCCGTCCAGGCCGGGGATGGTGACGCGCTCCCAGCCGCCGTCGTCCAGAATATACATGGTGTAGCCGCTGCCGGTGAATTTGACGGCGGGCACGCTCACCATACCCGCCCCGTTCTCGTTAAAGGTCAGGTAATCGCCGCCGTAGGGGACGAAGCGGATGAGATACGCGCCCTCGGCGCAGACACCCAGCGCGTTGGTCAGGTCGAACGGGCCGGTTTGGGGGAACAGCTCGATGGTGTCGCCATTCTTCATATAGAGCTTATACTCGCCGTGGGTGCGGCCCTCGCTGTCGTCATAGGTGGGGGCGACCATCACGTCCAGCGTCGCGCCGGGGTAGACGGTGTAGACGATGACGCTACCGCTGCTGTTCTCGTCATAGACCACCTTTTCTTCGGTGTAGCTGTGGATGCCGCTGATCTGCACGCTGAGGCCCTGCACCACCTGCGTGACCTGCTGGCCCAGCTTCGAGCCGTCCACGGTGGCGGTGTCGCCCAAGTCCCAGGCGCTGATGTCCGCCAGCAGCACCTCCGATGCGTCGCCGCGGCCATTGGGGGTCTGCTGGCCGGAGGGACTTGATATAGGCGGTGACGGTGTTGGGGGCTTGCTGATAGCGGCGGGCCAGCATGTCCATGGCGCCCTCGGCATACGCCCCGTCCGCGTTCAGGTAGTAGGCACACAGGTAGCTGAGGGGGACGGTGTCCCAGGTGTACCAGTCGGGCATATTGTCCGCCGTGTAGGTGATGCCGTAGTCCTCGGCGCTGACGCTGTGGGGGTCGTTTGACCTTCCGGGCTTCGTCAGCAGGCACACGCCGATGACCACCGCCGCGGCGGCCAGTATGACCGCCGCCCATATCGGCTTCTTATAGCCCAGCACGTTCTTCACCCGTTCCTTCACCGCCACTTCGCCAAAGGCCAGGCGGGCACACCGCCGCCATTTTCGGCTGGGCGGCGCAGGACACCAGTGCGCGGAATAGGCCGCCCGCTGCGCCGCATCTGCGTTTTTCAGCGCCATCTCGTCGCAGGCGTTCTCCATATCCCGCCCCAGCAGGACATAGGCCGCCCACAGCACCGGGTTGAACCAGTTCACCGCCAGCAGCAGGAACGCAAAGGGGCTTCATCACGTGATCGCCCACCGCCGGATGTGGCACCGCTCGTGGGCCAGCACCTGGGGCAGATCCTCCGCCGACACGCTCTCCGGGCACGTAGATGCGCGGCGCGATAATGCCCAGCACAAAGGGCGTGCTCCACTGGGTACAGCGGTACACGTTGTCCTGAATGGCTCGGCGCTCTCCGCAGCGTCAGCCCGCATACCCAGATAAAGCTCAGAGCATATACGCCGCCATGCAGCCCATGCCGATGACCCATATCCACGGCAGCCACCGGGCGAACGGGCACGCGTCGCCGCCGGCTCTGGTGCCGGTTCCGCCGGTACGACCGACAGCGGCGGCGGGAGGATTCCGCAGGCGCGGAGCCGCCACCCTCCGGGTCGGCTTGTCCGTCTCCCTCCTGCTGGATGGCGTGGTATACCCGGATGGGCGGGCTTCCTCCGCCTGCAGGCTGACGGGGCTTTCCAGCGTCAGCTCACCGGCAGCAGCAGCCGCAGGTGCCACCAGCGCCCACAGCATGCACAGTGCCCGGCGGGACGCCTTTTTCCGCAGCACCAGCCGCACCGCTATCACCGCCAGGGCGATCACGCCGGCCTGCCACGAAGGGTGAGCACCGTGGTCAAAAATGTTATCCATGGTGCTCCTCCTCAAACTTGTCGATCATGCGGCGCAACTCGTCCGCCTCCTGCTGGGTCAGCTGCTTGTTTCCGATAAACGCCGACAGAAACGCCGGCAGGCTCCCGTGGAAATTTTTGTCCACAAACGCGCGGCTCTCGGCGCGCTGCACATCCTCCCGGCCCACCAGCGCGGTGACGGTGGCGTCCTCCGTGTTGACCACGCCCCGGTCGGTAAGGCGCTTGATGACGGTGTAGGTGGTGGATTTCTTCCACCCCAGCTCGTCGGCGCACAGGCGCACCAGCTCGCTGCTTTTCACCGGCTCGTGCTGCCAGAGGATCTCGCAGAGCCTCAGCTCGCTGTCGAATATCTTCGGTGTGTCCATGGTCATCCCTCCTTTTCAGGTCGAACAGATTAGACCTATTGCGTATAGTCTAACTGATTAGACCACTCTTGTCAAAACTTTTTGTTTACAAAACGAAAAGTTGACATATAATGATATGTAGACTATTCAAGGAAAAAATTAGGCGGAATTTCAACATGGATATTCTCCAGGACAGGCGCATCGTGGTGGCGGTGAAGCCCTCCGGCGTCCTCTCCACCGACGAGCCGGGCGGCATGCCCGCCCTTCTGCGGCAGGCGCTGCACACCGCGTGCGTCCGCACCGTGCATCGGCTGGACGCCCCGGTATCCGGGCTGATGGTGTGCGCCCGCAGCGCCTACGCGGCGGGCGAGAGCTTTCACGGCAGATCCGGGAGGGGCAGTTTGAGAAGGAATACCTGGCGGTGGTGCGGGGCGTGCCGTCCCCCGGAGGGACACGATGACCGACCTGCTGGGCCGGGACAGGGCTGGAAAGCGGCTTGACCACGTGGCGGACGCTCACCGGAAAACGCAGGGCGTTCAGGAGGCGCCTGGACTACCGGGTGCTGGCCGGGACGGGCTGGTCGCTGGTGCGGTACGGCTGCATACAGGCCGGCACCAGATCCTGATATGTCAACGTGCAGGTGCAGTTCGCGTCACGGGGCTGGCCGCTGGTGGGCGACCGGCGGTACGGCGTGGAGGGCGACGAGGTGTTTCCCCCATCGCGCTGTGGTCGTACCGGCTATCGTTTCTGCACCCGGAGACGGGCGAGGCGGTGGCGTTTCCGAAAAGCTGGCCGCCAGAGCAGCCGGATGGGATATTTCGAGCGGGCTCCGCCCCGCCCTGCCCCGCAGGTCTGCCGTCACGGTAGCCGTGACGCCGCTTTGTGGTGGTGACGGACGGGAAAATCCGCGGATGTGCGGACGCGCTGCCCATACGGCACATTGCCGCCGACGACAGTCCCAAAGGCTTATACTTCCACCCCGCGTATACCAAGGGAGGCTTCTGGAAACCGGCGGTGCCTCCAAGCGATGAAAAGGTGGCAGGATCGCTGGCGGCAAGGCGGGCATGGGCCGGGGTGCTGGCGGCGGCGGTGCTGCATCGGCTGGCGGCGGTGTGCGCCGGAAGCGACGACCTGGTCGGCGGCGGCGGGAGGCGGTGCGGCAGTCGGGGCTGGTACGGCGCCTGCTCCAATGGGAGCTGGCCGACCTGTTCTGCCCACGGATTCCCTTCCCCGGGCAACTGCTGGCGCTGGAGCAATCGCCCCAGCTGGCTGGCGCCGCGCAGGAGGTAGCCGGATGCAGGCGGCACTGGGCGGGAAGAGACGGAGGAGACGCCGGAGGTGCGGACGGATGATCGTCCGCCCCGGCGCAGGAAAACGCCGAACGGACGGCGGCACCGCCGAGCCGTCGCCGCCGCTGTCGGTGGTGGTGACGGACGGAGAACGGGCTACATCCGCGTGGGGGATGTGTTCATCAAAAACGCCTCCCGCCAGACGCTGGACGGCATACGGTTTGACGGCACATTTGCCGCCGCGCCCGGCGACGAGTCGCCCACAAGTGCTTATACACACCCACGGCAGCGAGGCGTATACCATGCCGCCGGGAGAGGAATACGTGGACACCGGCTCCTTCCAGGCTGCTTGCCGCGGCGGATGCCTCCGTCAGCGTCATCCGGGTGGGCGACGAGCTGGCGGCAGAGTGCTGTCGGGCAGTACGGCTGTCCGTGCTGCACGACAGGGCGCTGTATGACGACCCGGAGTACAACGGCGCGTACTACCGGGCGGAGGACGCCATCGAGGCGTATCTGGAGAAGTACCCCAGCATCTCGTTCATTCTGGACGTACACCGGGACGCGCTGGAGGATAAGGCCGGGCACCAGTACAAGGTCATAACCCGGGAGGACCCGAGCTGCGCCCAGGTGAGCCTGGTAATGGGCAGCAGCTGGGAGGGCTGGCAGGAGAACCTGAAACTGGCGGCGGCGGTGCAGCAGCACCTGACGGATTCTCAGCCTATCCCCCAACGCTGATGCGGCCCGTGACGGTGCGGAATTCGGATTACAATGAGTCTTCACGCCCGGGAGCCTGCTGGTGGAGATCGGCGCGGCGGGGAACTCGCTGGACGAGGCGCTGGCGGCGGCCCGGCTGTTTGACGGCTTCGCGAGACTTTCATGGTGACGGGGACATGAAAAAGACGCCTTACAGGCGGTATTTTTTTCCTCCGTGTGGCGGTTTTTTGGCCAGCTCCATCAGCTCGGGAATTTGGCCCGGTGACGTAGCCGTAGCTTTTCCGCGGCCATGGGGCAGCAGGCAGCCGGAGCATCGTCCTGATGCCGTCACGCCGTTTTCCGATATACCTTTGAAATTGCCGCCGCACCGGCGGCCCTAAGGCGTACGGAGGGGACAGTAGCAGAACAGGCAGTGTGGAAGGATATGGCCCAGGTGGCGGACATGATGGATCCCGCCGTGTTTCAGTATGTGGGCGAGCGCCAGACGGAGAGCTTTGAGGCGCTGGAGCATTTCGACCTGCTGGCCTTTGACTGGTACGATGTGCGGAAAGGGCGGCAAAGTCGGAAAAGGTGCTGGTGTATCTGGATCAGGAGGATCTGTTCTTCTTCTGCCGGGGCGAGGCGCGGAGCAGTATGTCCGCGACGCGGTGCAGGGGCTGACCGCCGGCGGCGCGGTGGAGAAACCGGCAGCTGCTGTACCGGTTTTTTGCGGGGCTGTTCAAGGGCGACATGGCGTATCTGGAAAAGCTGGAGGCCCAGATCAACGGCGGTGAGAGCACCATACTGGAGGGCAAGGCCAAGGACGACGCGCCCCGGCGCATCGCCGCGTGGCGGCGGGAGCTGCTGCACCTGAAGCGGTACTATGAGCAGCTGGACGCCATCTTCGACGAGATGTGCGACAACGATAACGGACTGCTGGGGAGGATATATTGGGACGGATGGACCGTGCTGGGGCGGCGGACGGACCGCTATTTGCAAAGGTCTGCTCTCTGCAGGAGCTGGTGGCACAGCTGCGGGAGGCGTATCAGTCCCAGCTGGCCATCCAGCAGAACGACCTGATGCGGGTATTCACCATTGTGACGGTGCTGTTTCTGCCGCTGACGCTGATCACCGGCTGGTTCGGCATGAACTTCGTGAATATGCCGGAGCTTCAGTCCGCCTGGGGGCTATCCGGTGATCATCGCCGCCAGCATGCTGCTGGTGGCAGGACTGTTGTGGTTCTTCAAGCACAAGAAGTGGCTGTAAAAAAGCGCCCCGTCAGGGGTTAGCTTTCAACTGTCAAAAGTCGAACGGACTTTTTGACCTGAGCAAATCGCAAAATAAAAAACAGTATTTTATTTTGCGATTTTGGTCGCTGCAACGGGTGATTGAACGCGAAGGGAACCCTGACGGTTTTTTCACATACCATCGATTGACAAGGGCAGACACGGTTTTGACGGGCCGCCCATACTGCGTCAAGCGACAATACGGCAAGTATTCTCTGCGGGTCTTTTCTTGTCTGGACACATTTCTGCTCCGGCAAAACTGCTCCGCACCTGACAGCGATGTGTTTTCGAGTGATTTTTGGTTTTTGAGCCGCAGGCTTGCTGGTCGGCATATTCTCGCCGATGCTGCCGACTTTGGGCGAGGCTGGCGCAAGCCAAGGCGAAAGGGCAAAAAGCGCCGGAAAAGCGTGTCAGGCGTGTTCCGCCCCCAATCGATGGTATCCTTCCACTTGTAACCGGGCAGGTTTTTGACAGTCTGAAAAGCGCCCCGTCGGGGGCTTTTCATCTGCTCAATTGCTCAGTGCGGCGGCCGCGGAAGAACGGCCAGCAGCGGCAGCAGCGTCTGCCCGCGCTGCCGCAGGCGGCGGCGCAGGAACGTAACGGCGGTCATTCCGCCAGCGTCTTGCCCATGGCGCCAGCGCGTCCAGCGCGCATCGTCGGGAGCCTCGCAGCAGATGACGCTGTCGCAGACCAGATTGACGCCGGCATCGGCGCAGTCCTTTTCCCAGGAACGCATCCACTCGCCGTCGCCCCAGCCGTAGGAGCCGAACAGCGCCACGGCCTTTCCGCCCAGGCAGTTCTTGCAGGCGTCGAACATGGGCTGGAACTCCATCTCCTCCAGCACCTCGCTGCCCATAGCGGGGCAGCCGAAGGCGATGGCGGCGTAGCCGCCCAGCTCGGCGGCGTTCACCTGGTCCACCGTCAGCAGGGACGCCTCCGCGCCGGCGGCGGTCATGCCCTCCAGGACAGCGTTGGCCATGGCCTCGGTGTTGCCCGTGCCGCTCCAATAGATCACAGCAGTCTTTTTCATGGTATTCGTTTCCTTTCGATTTTCACCCTGCCACGGCCAGCTGCTCAATGGTGACACCGGCCTGCCAGAGTCGGTAATATGTGTCCGTGCAGCGCTTGAACCGGTCAAACATCCGCTGTGCCCGGCGCTCGTCGCCGTAGACCTTCCACAGCCCCGCGCACTTGTAGTTGCAGGCGTGGTTCTCCACGAAGCCGCGCACGTCCTCAGGAGGGTAGCTGAGGAACAGGCCGATCTCGTGGGGAAAGTCTCCGCCCTGCCGCAGGCGGCGGATCAGGGTGGCCACGCAGCGCCCGCAGCTGTCGCCCTCATAGCCCGCCTGCGCCAGTATGTCACGCGCCAGACCATCGCTGAGGTCGCGGCGCAAGGTGGCGGGGTGGTAGAGGTACAGCAGGGCGCTGCCCGGCGTGAAGCGCAGAGGCAGCAGGCACAGGCCCTTGGGCGACAGGCGGCGGTTGAGACTACGCACCTGGCACAGCAGCTCTTCCCGGCTGCTGCAGGGACAGGGAAACAGGCTGCCGGTCTTGATCCCGGCCAAAGTGGGCGCGCACTGGCGCACCATCAGTTCTTCGGACATGCGGCCACCCCCTTACACGGCGTGCTTTTCCAGAATGCTCCGCAGCGCGGACAGAGAGCTGGTATGGCAGCGCTCGATAACGGTCGGCGTGCCCTTCAGCTCACTGAGGGCGCTCTGCACCAGCTTGTGGGACATGGTGGAGGTGAAGAAGATCATCAGGTCCGGACTGCCCAGCTTGTTTTTCAGGCCGCCGGAGGGCTTGGTGAACACCTTGGCGGAGCATTTGTAGGACTGACACAGGTCCTTGTAACGACGCTCCATGCACTCGTTGCCGCCTAAGATCACGACGCTCATATCGCACTTCCTTTCTGTTCGTTTCTATCGTATTCTTCGGCGCAGCGCACCTGTTTATTCTTAGTTAAAGTTCTTTAACCGTTGGTTTTCAAAAAAAGCGCCGCTGGGGCTTTTCTGTTTGAAAGCAAGGGCTTACTTCTTATGGAACGAGAACAAGCCCTTCTTTTCATAGGGATGGGCGTCCACCGCCGTGACCGTATAGCCGGTGGCGGAGATGGCGGCGCGCAGCGCCTGCTCATCCAGAGGCTCCGGAGACAGGATCACCGTCTCGCCCTTGGTGTGGGAGGACGTGACCTTCTGGACGGAGAACTTGTTTCGGACGGTGTCGTTGATGTGGCTTTCGCACATACCGCAGGCCATGCCGTCCACCTTCAGGATGGTTTCTGTCATAGTGATACCTCCCTTTGGGACGCAGGGGGAGGCGTGTTTCCACGTTCCCCCTGCCCTGTTCAGTGCTTGCAGCTCTGGCTGTGGCACTGGCCGTGCATGGCGCAGTGGGCGCAGCCCGCACCGCAGGAGGACTTTCCCGCCTTCTTCTGGCGCAGCAGGTAGCGGATGATGAGGATCACAACGACAAGTAAGGCGGCACTGATGAGGATCGTGCCCAGGTTCGCTGACAGCCATTCCAGCATGAAATGTCACTCCTTTCAAAATCTGATATAAGCTGTTTTACTTGACAGCCAGCTTGGTGGCTTCCTTATAGGGCTTGCACAGCATGTAGATGATGCCGGCCAGCAGGATCACGGACACGATGACGCCCAGGATGTTGGCGTTGCCGGTGAACAGGTTGCCGAACTGGTTGATCATCAAGGCGACCACATAGGCGAAGCCGCACTGATAGCCGATGGCAAACCACGTCCACTTGGCGCTGTTCATCTCACGCTTGATGGCGCCGATGGCCGCGAAGCAGGGTGCGCACAGCAGGTTGAACACCAGGAAGCTGTAAGCCGGTGATACCAGTGAAGGCCGCGGCCATGGCGTCATAGACGCTGCCGTCGCCACCGCCGTACAGAATGCCCAGGGTACCGACGATGTTCTCCTTGGCCACCAGACCGGTGATGGAGGCCACGGCAGCCTGCCAGTTGCCCCAGCCCAGAGGCGCAAAGATCCAGTCGATGGCGCCGCCGATGGCAGCCAGGATGGAGCAGTCGATCTGATCGTCAGACAGCATCTGGAACTGACCATCCACCCAGCCGAAGTAGCTGGTGAACCACACGAAGATGGTGGACAGCAGGATGATCGTGCCGGCCTTCTTGATGAAGGACCAGCCGCGCTCCCACATGGAGCGGAGCACGTTGCCCAGAGTGGGCCAGTGGTAAGCGGGCAGCTCCATAACGAAGGGAGCGGGGTCGCCGGCGAACATCTTGGTCTTCTTCAGCATGATGCCGGAGATCACGATGGCGGCCATGCCGATGAAGTAAGCGGAGGTGGACACCCATGCGCTGCCGCCGAAGATGGCGCCGGCGATCATGGCGATGAACGGCACCTTGGCGCCGCAGGGAATGAACGTGGTGGTCATGACCGTCATGCGGCGGTCGCGCTCATTCTCGATGGTACGGGAGGCCATAACACCGGGCATGCCGCAGCCGGTGCCGATCAGCATGGGGATGAAGCTCTTACCGGACAGGCCGAACTTACGGAAGATACGATCCAGCACGAAGGCGATACGCGCCATGTAGCCGCAGGCCTCCAGGAACGCCAGCAGCAGGAACAGAACCAGCATCTGAGGCACAAAGCCCAGCACCGCGCCGACACCGGCCACGATACCGTCAAGGATCAGGCCGGACAGCCAGTCGGCAGCACCGGCGGCCTCCAACGCGTTGCCCACCAGCACAGGCACACCGGGCACCCACACGCCGAAGTCGGCGGGATCGAGGGGCGTCAAAGCCGTTTTCGGAGATGACCGCGTCGACATAGGTCATCTGGACGACGTCCTCCATTCCTCGCGCCCTCGGGCAGCGTGTCATAGTAGGCGGTCATCGTGTTCATGGCGAGGGTCTCCTCGTCCTCGACATCCAGACGGTCGCGGTCTTGTCGGTGGTCTGGAAGGCCTTCATCTCGGCCAGCAGAGCGCTTGCGTCGAAGTCGTCGGCCTCAACATCAATCTCGGTGCCGAGGAACGCGTCCACGGCCTCAACCGCGGCGGTATACTCGTCATTCGTGTCGTTGTACTCACCGGAGCCAATGCCCAGCAGGTGCCAGCCGTCGCCGAACAGGCCGTCGTTCGCCCAGTCGGTAGCGGCAGAGCCCACAGTGACCATGGACAGGTAGTACACGATGAACATGACCAGCGCGAAGATGGGCAGACCCAGCCAGCGGTTGGTCACGATGCGGTCGATCTTATCGGAAGCGGAGAGCTGACCGGCGTTCTTTTTCTTGTAGCAGGCCTTGATGATCTCGGCGATGTACACATAGCGCTCGTTGGTGATGATGCTCTCGGCATCGTCGTCCAGCTCCTTCTCGGCGGCCTTGATGTGGTCGTCGATGTGGGCCATGACGTCTCGACGGGGATGTGCAGCTGAGCCAGCACCTTGTCATCGCGCTCGAAGATCTTGATGGCGTACCAGCGCTGCTGCTCCTCGGGCAGGTTATGTACGGCCGCCTCCTCGATGTGGGCGATGGCGTGCTCCACCGGGCCGGAGAAGGTGTGCATGGGGACGGTCTTGGTGCACTTGGCGGCCTGCACAGCAGCCTCGGCGGCCTCCATAATGCCCTCGCCCTTCAGGGCGGAGATCTCCACGATCTTGCAGCCCAGCTCGCGGCTCAGCTCCTGCACGTTGATCTTGTCGCCGTTCTTGCGGACCACGTCCATCATGTTGATGGCGATGACAACGGGGATGCCCAGCTCGGTGAACTGGGTGGTCAGGTACAGGTTACGCTCCAGGTTCGTACCATCGATGATGTTCAGGATGGCGTCGGGGCGCTCCGTGATCAGGTAGTTACGGGCGACCACTTCCTCCAGGGTGTAGGGGGACAGGGAGTAGATGCCGGGCAGGTCCATGATGGCCACGTCATCGTGCTTCTTCAGCTTGCCCTCCTTCTTCTCCACCGTAACGCCGGGCCAGTTCCCGACGAACTGGTTCGAGCCGGTCAGGGCGTTGAACAGGGTTGTCTTGCCGGCGTTGGGGTTGCCTGCCAACGCGATCTTGATCTGTTTGTCCATAGTGTCTCTCCTTCCGGTTAATCTTATTTAAACCTTATGTAGAAAATGAAATACGCGGTTATTCGACCTCGATCATCTCGGTGTCGGCCTTCCGCAGGCTCAGCTCGTAGCACCGGACAGTGACCTCCATGCGATCGCCCAGAGGGCGCGCAAGATAGAGCACGACATCAGTGAAAAGACGTTCGAGGCCATCTGCGCCCACGCGAAGAGCCATTTGTGAATGTGTTATGCACACAAAAAAGAACCGCCGGGGCGGTTCTTTCAGTCTGTCGAAAAAAGCCTCCGGCTTTTTTTTCGACAGCCTGAAATAATGTCGTAATTTGTACGTCGGCTGTTTGCGGCGTGTCATTGCTGATTGAAGACACCGCCTCGCCGTTTCTAAAATTTTCATACACGATTTGCTCATAACGCGAAAAGAACAATGCGCGATCCGTAGCTGGATCATATATACAGCAATCGCTCAATCCGTTTGCATCATAGGAAAATGCAAGTTCCTGCCCGTCTCTTGAAATGTATTCAACGTAAAGTTTATTTCCTAATTGAGAAATGCTGCGAAGCTGATTGCACTCAGGGTAGTAATCCTTGAAATCGTCCATTTGAAATTTCGTGCAAGCCACGCCCCAATAGACTGCGTCTCAACAGGTCTGCACAGTTTTACAATATCACTTGCAGCTGTGCCATTGTTCGTTGTCACGGAATTTAGCCCCTCTGTTTGTGGAAGCAAATACTTTTCGGTAATGAGTTCCACAACAGTTGATAGTGGTACGCCACTGGACAGCGCTTCGGACCAGTCTGTTTCCAAATAATGCGGCGTAGATACCAATGCCGATGTGCATAGGGACAGGCACATGACCAGTGCCGGCAAAAGGGTGAGCGCTCGTTTTTCACGGGTGTTCCTCCTTTTCCTTGTCTCCTGTTCTTCTTTGCCGCCCGGCGCGGGCGGCCTGTGACTGCACAGTACCATACCGACATACATTTGTCAAGAATACTTTGTGTCATAAAGTATTGCATTATAATTTATTCTGTGTTACAGTATATTCGCGAAAGCGGGGGGTGAAGCCTTTGAGGATACATCGCAAAGCAACTACCGCCGGGGCATCATGTCGCTGGTGCTCCTGTCACTGCTGGAGACGGAGGATATGTACGGCTATCAGATGGTGCAGGAAATCGGGCAGATCAGCGACGGGCGGTTGACCTTGCAGGGAGGGGTCGCTGTACCCCGTGCTGTATCGTTTGCAGGAACAGGGCCTCGTGTCGGAAAACCGGGTGCTGGTGGGGAAACGAATGACGCGGAATTACTATCACCTTGAGCCGGAGGGGGATCAAACGACTCAGGAGATGACCGCCGAGTACGAGGAAATGACCGCGGGCGTGTTCGCCATCATCCACAGAAAGAGAGGGCAGGGGATGCATGAGAAACTGATACACCGCTACTGCCGCGCCGCGGGGGAGCTATCTGCCCTGCTCCCCGCGGCAGAAGCGGGAGATCCTGCTGGGACTGCGTCAACGGCTGGAGGACCACTGCGCCGAGCACCCGGAAAGCGCGCGGAGGACCTGGAGGCCGCCTTCGGCACGCCCCAGGCGGTGGCCGCCGCCTACATAGACGACATGGACACGGGGGAGCTGCTGGCGGCGCTGCGCCACCGGCGGCGTGTGCTGCGGCTGGTGGGCGTGGGTCTGCTGGCGGCCCTGGCCATTTGGCTGACCGCGTGTATCATCAGCACCATCGACCTTCACAAGGCCGCCCACAGCGATGGAACGAGACATACGTAACTGTGGAGAGAAACGAACTGAAACAGGAGGAAACACCGAATGAAAAATTACCCGCTTTTTCTGTTGACTTGCCTACTATTGGTCTGTCTCATACCGACACAGTGCTTCGCCGCAGTGCAGAAAGAGAACGTGGTTTATCACGCGGATGGCAGCTACACGGTGACGCGGATCGAGCAGATGCCCACTGCGCGTGCCGCGCACGCATACAGGCTCAAAAGGTAACAGACCATTATTCCGGCGACAATGTATTGGTATGGAAAGCCACCTTGCAGGCGACATTTACTTATGACGGAAGCTCCGCCCGCTGCACAGCCGTGGACAACCTGTCCGTCAGGATATTTGAAAGCAGCTGGTCCATGGCTTCAAGTCCTCTTCCACACGGTAGAACCGTTCGAACACGCGGCTCTGCTGGTCGGCGGGGATGCCGATGCCCGTATCTGACACGGTGACGGCGGCGTTATCCTCGCCGGCGGTGACGGTGACGGCGACGCTGCCGCCGGGACGTTGTACTTGACGGCGTTGTCGCACAGGTTGGTCACACCTCGCTGAGCAATCGGCGGACACCGGGGACGGTGACCTCCTCGCCGGTGACGGAGACGGACACATGGCGCTTTGGGCGGCGGCGCTCTCCAATGCCGCGGCCGTGTCGCGGCACAGGGTCAGCAGCTCCACCGGCTCCATGGGAGCGCGCATCGCCCTCGTCCAGTTCAGACAGGCGGAGGATGTCGTTGATGAGTGTCACCAGGCGCTGGGCCTCGCCGCGGATATGGCCCACGAAGCGGGGCACGTCGTCAGGCCGGACCATGCCGCTCTCCAGCAGCTCGGCGCTGCCGATGATGCCCTGAAGCGGGGTCTTCAGCTCATGGGAGACGTTGGCGGTGAACTCGCGGCGGTTGCGCTCGGCGTAGGCCTGCTCGGTGACGTCGAAGGTCAGCAGCACCGCGCCCGACCACCTCGCCGTCGGCCTGGATACGGGTCATGTCGAACTGGTACTCGCGGCCGTCGCGCTCCATACGGGTCTCGCCGTGACCTTTGGGCCATGGCGTCACGGAGGGCGCGGCTGACGGCGGTATCCCGTTCCACCGCCAGGGGCTGTCCCACACAGGCACTGTCGGTCCCAGCACCGCCAGGCGGCGGGGTTGAGACTCAGCACCGCGCCGTCCTCGTCCAGCAGCACCAGTCCCTCGTTCATGTTGGCGGTGACCTGCTCGAACTTCTCCGACTGGCGGCGGAGGTCACGGAGCTGCTGGTCGATCTGACGGCGCTGGTGCTCCAGACGGCGCAGCAGGGGCGACAGCTCCTCGTAGGCGTCATTGTCCAAAGGGTGCTCCAGATCCAGCCGGTTCAGCGGCTCGACGATGCGGCGGGACACCCGCCCGGCCAGCAGGCCCGACAGGATCAGCGCCACGGCGAGACCAGCAGCAGGGGCTGGAGCATCAGCAGCAGCACGGCTCCCGCGGTGACGCGGCTGGCGGACAGGCGCAGCACCGTGCCGTCCGGCAGCCGCTGGGCGTAGTAGAGCATTTTGGTGAGCATGGTGTTGCTGTAACGGCTGGACTCACCGGTGCCGGTGGCCAGGGCCTGACGGACCTCCTCCGCTGGGCATGGTTCTCCATGCCGGCGGCATCGGCCTTCGTGTCGTAGAGCACCGTGCCGTCGGCTCCTCAGCCAGGTGATGCGGTAGCGGTCGGAGTCCAGCTTGCTCAGATAGGACATGCCGTCGCCCTGCCCTCCACCGCCGCGGCGAGGGACAGCTCATCCCGGAGCTGGTACTCCTGGACATGGCCGTAATAGGTGTACAAGCAGCCCATGATAACCACCGCCAGCGAGGCCAGCAGCACCGCCAGCCCCACCGCCAGGGTGGAGTGAAATATCTTTTTTGTCATATCGTCTCCTCCCAGCGGTAGCCCACGCCGCGGACGGTCGTGATATGTGCGCCGGCGTGCCCCAGCTTCTGCCGCAGGGTGCGGATGTGCATATCCACGGTGCGGCTCTCGCCGCAGTAGTCGGTGCCCCACACCAGCTCCATCAGCTTATCGCGGGTAAAGGCGCGGCCGGGGTGGGTCAGGAACAGGCGCAGCAGCTCGTATTCCTTGTAGGTCAGATCCACCCGTCGGCCATTGACGGCCACGGTGTGCTCCTGTATCGTTCAGCGTCAGGCCTCCGCAGGTCAGGCTTTTCTCCTCCGGCGCTTTGCAGCGGCGCAGCACCGCCCCGGACGCGGGAGGCCAGTTCCATGACGCTGAAGGGCTTGACCAGATAGTCGTCCGCGCCGCTGTCCAGCCCGGAGATGCGGTCGTACTCCGCGCCCTTGGCCGTGGCCATGATGACTGGTATGCGCCGCAGGGCGGGCGTGGCGCGCATGCGCCGCAGCAGCTCCGTGCCGTCGATGCCGGGCAGCATCACGTCCAGCACCACCAGCTCCGGCTTGCGGCTCTGCAGCGCCTGCCAGAAGCTGTCGCCGTCCGGGAAGCCATCGGCCTCCAGCCCGGCGGCGCGCAGGGCGTACAGCTCAATGTCGCGGATGCTGGCGTCGTCCTCTACGCACCAGATCATATCCGTTCCTCCTTTCGCACCCTCCTCAGGTGATCTCTGTCTTATGCACGCCGGTGACGGAAAATTCTACCCACTCGGCGATATTGGTGGCGTGGTCGCCGATACGCTCGTAATACTTGGCGATCATCACCAGATCCAGCACGGACTCGCCGTCCCTCCGCGCCGGGGAGATGCCGTCGATAAGGCGGCGCTTGATGCGGTCGAAGTCCTCGTCCACCTGTCGTCGGAGGCGATGACCCGCTCGGCCAGCGCCACATCCTGCCGCACATAGGCGTCCACGCTCGCTGACCATGCGGATGGCGGCGCGCGCCATGGCGCGGAGCGTGCCGTCGCCGTCAGCAGCCGGTCGCCCCGGCTGAGGATGATCTCCGCGATATCGTCGGCCTGATCGCCGATACGCTCCATGTCCGTGATCATCTTCAGTGCAGCGGAGATGCGCCGCAGGTCGCCCGCCACAGGTTGCTGCTGAAGCAGGAGCCGCAGGCAGAGGTTTTCGATGTCGCGCTCCTTGCGGTCGATGTCCCGCTCCAGGCCCGCTACCCGCCGGGCGAGAGAGGCGTCCCCCTCCGTCAGCGCCTGGGGAGGACAGGGCGATGACCTCCTCGCACAGGGCACCCATCTCGATGAGCTCGCGGTGGAGCTGCGCCAGCTGTTTATCGAATTGACTACGCATTATCCAAACCTCCCGGTGATGTAATCCTCGGTGCGTTTTTCGCGGGGCGTGGAGAACATGGTCTCCGTGTCGCCGTACTCCACCAGCTCGCCCAGGAGGAAAAAGGCGGTGTTATCGGAAATACGCAGCGCCTGCTGCATATTGTGGGTGACGATGATGATAGTGTACCTGCCTTTTCAGCTCCGTTGCAAGCTCTTCTATCTTGGATGTGGAAATGGGGTCAAGTGCCGAGGTGGGCTCATCCATCAGCAGCACGGTGGGCTCCACCGCCAGGGCACGGGCGATGCACAGGCGCTGCTGCTGGCCGCCGGAGAGGCCCAGGGCATTCTTTTTCAGGCGGTCCTTTACCTCGTCCCAGATGGCGGCGCGGCGAAGGGACTGCTCCACCAGCTCGTCCAGCCTGGCCTTGTTGCGCATGCCGTGGGTGCGCGGGCCGTAGGCCACGTTGTCATAAACGCTCATGGGGAAGGGATTTGGCTTTTGGAACACCATGCCCACCTCCCGGCGGAGCTGGCTGACGTCCACCGACGGGGCGTAAGATGTCCTCGCCCCGGTACAGCACCTGCCCCTCCACGCGAACGCCGGGGATCAGGTCGTTCATACGGTCCAGCGTTTTTAAGAAATGTGGACTTGCCGCAGCCCGACGGCCCGATCAGGGCGGTGATGCTCTTTTCCGGCACGGATATGGTGACGTGGTGCAGCGCCTGGGTGGGACCGTACCACAGGTTCAGATCGTTTACGGTGATGATATCGCTCATAGGCTCCTCCGTTTCTTGAAGTAACGCCCGGTCAGCATAGCCGCCAGGTTGATGAGCAGGGCCAGCGCCATGAGGATGGCGGCGATGGCGAAGGCCACATCGAACTCGCCCTGCTCCTTGGCATAGACATACAGGGCCACGGACAGTGTGGCGCCGGAGCCCTCCAGCGTGGCACGCAGGCTGTTGTACAGCGTGTGGGCAAAGACCGGCCGTATACAGCAGGGCCGCTGTCTCGCCCAGGATACGGCCCACGGCCAGAATGCAGCCCGTGAGCACGCCGTCCACACAGCCGGGCAGCACCACCGTGCGAACGGTGCGCCACTTCCCGGCGCGCCCAGACCCAGCGCACCCTCCCGGTAGCTTTGGGGCACGGTCTTCAGGCTCTCCTGTGTAGCACGCATGATGGTGGGCAGGTTCATGATGACCAGGGTCAGTGCGCCGGCCATCATGGACTTCTTCATCCCCAAAAACTGGCAGAAGAACATCATGCCCACCAGGCCGTAAATAATGGAGGGGATGCCGGACAGCGTCTCGGCGGCGTACTCGACAACGGCCACTACCCTCTTGTTGGCGGCATACTCCGTCAGGTACACGGCGGCGCAGACGCCCAGGGGCAGCACCACCGCAGCGTGGTCAGCACCGTGCACACGGTGGTGATAATGTCCGGCAGGATGCCGATGGTCTCCTCCAGATAGCTGGGCTTGGTGGTCAGCAGCTGCCAGCTCAGGTTGGGAACCCTTGACGAGCACGTAGACGATGAGGAACACCGCCAGCGCGCAGGTAACCGCGGCGCAGACCATCATCAGCGTGCGCATCATCGACGCCCCACGCCCGACGGCGGCGGGAAAATTTCGTATCGTCCATGTTATTTCTCCTTACTTCGCTTGAGGAAGAAATTGAGCGCGGCGTTGATGAGCATGATGAACAGAAACAGCACCAGCGCGATGGAGAACAGCGCCTGACGCTGCAGACCTGCCGCGGCGTAGCTCATCTCGCTGGCCACGGCGGTGGTCAGGAAAGCGAACGCTTTGGAAGAGAGAGGGCATATTGGGCACGTTGCCGGAGACCATCATCACGGCCATGGCCTCGCCGATGGCGCGGCCCACGCCCAGCACCACCGCGGCGGCGATGCCGCTTTTCGCCGCGGGGACAGACACCTTAAACCAGGTCTCCGTGGCGGTAGCACCCAGCGCCAGAGAGGCGTCCTCGTACTCCCGGGGCACCGCCTCCAGGGCCGTCATGGCCACGTTGATAATGGAGGGCAGGATCATAATCGCCAGCACGATGATGGCCGCCAGCAGGCCCGAGCCGTCAGGTATATGGAAAATGGCGCGGATGCCGGCACCAGCACCAGCATACCCACCAGGCCGTAGACCACGGAGGGGATGCCCGCCAGCAGATCACCGCCGAGGACACCCACCACCCTGCAGCCTTGGGAGAAGCCATTTTCGCCAGAAACACGGCGGTCATATAGCCCACGGGCACGCCTCAGCAGGATAGCGCCCGCAGTACCGTAAATGCTGGTAAGGATAAAGGGCAGGATGCCGAACTTAGGCTCCGCCGCCGCGGAATCCCACTCCGGGCCGAACAGGAACTTTATAAGGCCGATCTCCCGGATGGCCGGGATACCGGAGACGATGAGATACACGGAGATCAGAAGCACGCAGCCCACCGTCACCAGACCCATCAGCAGAAAGAAGCCATGTATGACGTTTTCCGCCAACTCGTTTTCGCCGCATGGTCAGCTCCTTTCGTCATAGCATAGCGGAAAAGGCGGCGCCCGAGGGGGAGCGCCGCCTTTCCGTCCGCCGTCAGTTAACCGGCGGCAACCGCGCCAGCCTTGGCGATGATGGAAGCTGCGTCGGAGGAAATTGCGTAGTCAAAGAATGCCTGGGCCGCGGGAGTGAGGGCCTTGCCGTCCACAGTCACCAGCACGAAGGGACGCTGCACCTTGTAGCTGCCATCCTTGACGGTGTCTTCGCCGGGGTGACGCCATCCACGTTCAGGGCCTTGACGGTGTCCTTGATGGAGGCCAGGGACGCGTAGCCGATGGCGTCGGGGTTCTGACTCACGGCGGTGATCACATCGCCGGTGGAGGTCAGCTCCTGACGGTACTGGCACTTATCCTTCGTGCCGGTGATGGACTCGAAGCCATCCCGCGTGCCGCTGGCGGCCTCGCGCCCGATGAGCACCACCTGGGCGTCATTGCCGCCCACGTCCTTCCAGTTGGTGATCTCGCCGGTGTACAGCTTGGCGATCTGCTCAAGGGACAGGTCACTGACGGGGTTGTCGGGGTGAACGATGATGGCGATGCCGTCATAGGCCAGCACAGTCTCCTTCAGGCCGGCGGACTTCTCCTCATCCTTCAGCGCACGGGAGGACAGGCCGATGTCGCAGGTGCGACCCTCCTGCACGGCGGTGATGCCGGAGCCGGAGCCGGTGGGGTTGTAGGTCACGGTGGCGTCTGCGTTGTTGGCCATAAACGACTCGCTCAGGGCGCCGATGACCTACCACGAGTTCGACTACGGCTTTGAGGCGCTGAAGAAGAACATGGAGCGCCCAGTTCCCCGTGCTGGCTGCCAACGTGCTCAAGTACAACGGCGAGCTGGCCTTTGACGATGCGGCCGTGTTCACCACCCCCGGCGGCACCAAGATCGGCGTGTTCGGTCTGGACACCCCCGAGACGGCCACCAAGGCGCACCCCGCTAAGATCAAGGGCGTGACCATTCTGGGCGACAAGTCCATGTTTGACTGCGCACAGGCGCAGGTGGACTCCCTGAAGGCGGACGGCTGCGATTACATCATCTGCCTGGGCCATCTGGGCATCGACAAGGAATCCATTGGCAACCGTTCCACGGACCTGCTGAATGTTGTGGACGGTATTGATGTGTTCATTGACGGACACTCCCACTCCACCATGAAGGACATTGCCGAAGTGACCGACAAGGACGGCAAGGTCAACGGCACCCTCCTCACGTCCACCGGCACCAAGCTGGCCAGCGTTGGCGTTGTGACCATCAGCCCCAAGGGCAAGGTCACGGCTATGAGCGCTCCTACCGAGGGCATGACTGCCGAGGATAAGGACGTGGCTGCCAGAGCCGCCGCTATCCAGAAGGAAATTGACGACGACTACGGCACCGTGTTCGCCAAGACCAAGGTGGAGCTGGACGGCGTGAAGGCCAATGTCCGGACCCACGAGACCAATCTGGGTGACCTCATCACCGATGCGCTGGTTTGGGGCGCAGGCAAGAACGGCACCAAGGTGGACGCGGCTGTCACCAACGGCGGCGGCATCCGGGCCACCATCAAGAAGGGCGATATTACCAAGAAGGACATCAA
>VOFG01003875.1_pt1 | contig 28338 bp, 55 predicted proteins | sample 5384171 | NCBI WGS metagenome assembly VOFG01 (sample SAMN12384726, study PRJNA508395) | human gut metagenome | isolation source: healthy gut F | host: Homo sapiens
CCGGAATCTCAATTGTTTTAAGATTATAGCGACTTAAGAATACATTTTCAGCTATATAACTTATCCCATCTGATATAACAACATCAGTAACAGTCGTATCATCACGGAATACACCACTGCCTATTCCATCAACCTTCTTGCCATCAATCTTAGCTGGCACAATAACCTTTGCATCTGCTCTTCCCTTATCAGTAAGTCCAGTTATAACTATATTACCGTCAGCATTCTCCTCATATGTAAATGTTCTTTGCTTTGGAAGTCTTTTACATCCAATAAACTAACCAGCATAAGCACCAGCATAATTCCTGAAATTATTCTTTTTCCTCTAAACATATCCTGCCTCTTTATTATTTATTTCTCGCCCACATATAGCAAAATGCCTGTGTTCTCGCGCAAAATGATTATCATCCTTAAAAGCTCTTTTACTTCCTGTTTTGAATACCATGCCGCCGAAATCTCCTCAAACGTTGAAGTGCTTGGCGAAAAATCTCCAGATGCTTTCCGATAACCACAGCATTTGTCTCATTGGAAAATCCTATTGCACTGTAGCTGTCATAAAGCTTGTCTTCAATTACAATAAGGTCAAGCCCTGTCTCTTCCTTAAGCTCACGCTTCGCCGCCACTTCAGGAGTCTCACCTTCATCAATAAGCCCTGCAGGAAAATTATACACATAATCTCCTACTGACATTCTATATTCTTTATTAATCAGAATATGTTCATCCGCTTCATCAGTTGCAACAATAACAACTCCGTCAGTCTTTTTCATTTCTTATATCTTCTAGCGTCTTTATATCCTTGTTTCTGCTGATAATCTCGTAGACCTTTTTCTTGTCATCCTCAGTTGTATAATAGAGATCGTATCTGCTGATAAACCTTCCTTCATCAACTTTTTTAACACCATCAAACTTCATGTGTATTATCTGCCTTTCCTGTCTCTCATATCATTAACCGCTTCATGAACAATATCCATTATCCATCTGTTAGAAGCTTTTCTCATAGCAATACCATATTCTATAGTAACACCAAACTTTCCATTATTGCACTCTTTTTCTACTGTTCTCTTTATCTGTTCAAATGTTTTACCAGCCTCTGCATCCGTGACATTCTTCATTACTGCAACAAAATTACCTTCATTAATTCTTGCAATATATGCTCTGTCCATAAGTATCTTCTTAAGCACACCAGCCACATTTATAAGTGCCTGGTCACCTGCTTTCTGTCCATACTGTATATTAATATCTGACAAATGATTAATATCGCAGACAACTACAGCAACGCTGCCATTATATTCATCATACTGTTTACAATGCTCCATAAAGCTGTACATGCTGTAAACTCCTGTAAGCTGGTCATAAATAACCATATTTTCAAGTTCAGCATAAGCCTTCTTTAACTCCGACACATCCTGCATAACAATAATAGTACCCAGCAGTCGGTTTTTCATCTGAAAGTCTCTCAATCCTGCAGTCATATATTCTGTCATTATGCTTCCATTCAAATGTATCCTCTCCAGGTTTAACAGGCAGGTCATTCTCCTGACAAACCCTCAATATTCTGTTCCCTGTTATCGTATTCAAGATTACCTGCAACATCCTTCATTGAAGAATTAAAATCTGCAAGAATTCCCTCATAATCAAACAGTACTACAGGAATCTGCATATGTTCAATTATCATTTCATGTGTAACTGTAAGCATATTTTTCTTAGAATACCAGAAAGTATTCCAGTACACCATTGTTCCCATAAGTGCATATAGAAAAATTGATATGTCAAACCTTAAGTCAACAGCTTTCATGATGAATATATATTTAAAAAGCAATTATAACAATAAGCCCGGCAGCCGTAAATATATATCTTCCCCAATACGCTGATGGAATACGTATGCATTTGATAATAAGCAGTGCAATTATAAATGCTACAATAACCATATTCATAATCGCATGAATACCAAACCACAACTCGCCTTCATAACCGAGAACATAGACTCCTCCACATTTGTTAAGACTATATTTCAATGCCGTTTCATTAAATATATTAATTATAAATACAACTGAATCAACCATTGCCGCAAATATGCACAAAACAACTGCAGTTCTGGTTATCCTGTTTGCAAGCCTTGTAAATACGCCTGTATACGTTAAAAAGTGCAACGAGTGCAAAAATCCTGTCCGCCATCATTATGCTTGTTGCCACCGACATTGCCATGTAATTATCTGTGATAAAATTGACCGAGTATGTCACAACGCATATGAGAGCAAGCATCTCTGTAAGACACACTATCCGTGTCATCTTATCCCGCTCAAGACATGTTCTTATAAACACCACGACAAGCACCACAGCCGCAACTCCATAAAGAGACAGATACATAATATTCATATTCCCATATCTCCCATACCCATAATCTATATACATAATATTAACATTATTAAACAGCTTACTCAACTATCAGTTATAAAAATTACCATGCATTGAAAACCCCGCGCGACACTTTTGTATCACGTAGGGCTTTCCATACCTTAAAATGTATCACATACATTTGCAGCTTTTATAGCTTTATTCTTATTCATTATATTTCTTACTTAACTGCTGTTACTTTGTAATCTTTATCCTCTACAGCTTTTTTTTTAATACATCGTTATCAACTTCCTTAGAAAGTGTAACAACCGCTGTTCCGTTCTCATGGCTTACAACTGCCTCTGTTACACCATCAACAGCCTCAAGTGCCTTCTTAACTGCAGCTTCACAGTGTCCACACATCATACCCTCAATATTCATAGTCTTTGTCATAGCTTTGTCTCCTTTTGTCGTTCTATTTTTATTTTTGCTAGACTTTTTCTTATAAATGTGGTCTTTTCCTGTATCATATATCTTTATAAGATTAAGTCTTAATGCATTAGTTACTACACAGAAGCTTGATAAGCTCATAGCTGCTGCACCAAACATTGGATTAAGTGTCCATCCAAATACTGGTATCCACGCACCTGCTGCAAATAGAAGAATGCCCAGAACAAATTCTCGTGTATGTTGGTAAGTGTTTCTCTTTGAAAGTCTTATAGCAGCAGGAACATCTGATAAACCTGTTCTTCATAAGAACTATATCTGCCGCATCTATTGCAACATCTGTACCGGCTCCAATTGCAATACCTATATCAGCTCTTGTAAGTGCAGGTGCATCATTAATGCCATCACCTACCATTATAACACTTCCCTGCTCCTTAAGTCTTGCTATTTCTTTTTCTTTTCCTTCAGGAAGAACACCTGCAATAACCTCATCAACTCCGGCAAGCTTTCCTATTGCTTTCGCGCTTCTTTCATTATCTCCGGTAATCATCACAACCCTGATTCCCATATTCTGAAGTTCCCTGATAGCCTTTGGGCTGTCTTTCTTGATAGTATCCGCAACAGCTATTATTCCAAGAAGCTTGTTATTTCTTGCAAAGAAAAGTGGTGTTTTCCCTTCTGATGATAAGTCATCAGCCTTGTTCCTTAAATCATCAGAGATATTACAATATTCTGAAATGAACTTAAGATTACCACCTGCCACTACATTTGTATCAAGCATTCCCTTAAGCCCGTTACCAGCAACTGCCTTAAAGTCAGTCACTTCTTCTGCAAATGAATTCTTATCGCCACTCTCTTCAACATAATTAACAACTGCCTTTGCAAGTGGATGTTCACTTTTTCTTTCAAGACCATATGCTATAGCAATAAGTTCATTTTGTGGGATTCTATCACCTGTTATAATATCTGTAACCTTTGGCTCACCCTCTGTAATAGTACCAGTCTTATCAAGTGCAACTGTCTGCATCTTGCCTGTCTGTTCCAGAGAAACAGCAGTCTTGAACATAATTCCGTTCTTTGCTCCGACTCCGTTACCAACCATAATTGCAACCGGGTTGCAAGCCCCTAACGCACAAGGACAGCTTATTACAAGCACTGAGATTCCTCTCGCAAGTGCAAATCCTAAGTCCTTGCCACATAACAGCCATACTACTATTGTTATAACTGCTATTATTATTACCGCAGGCACAAATACTCCCGAAACTTTATCAGCAATCTTTGCAATAGGTGCTTTTGTTGCGCCGCATCACTTACCATCTGTATTATCTTGGAAAGTGTTGTATCTTCCCCGACTCTTGTCGCCCTGCACTTTATATATACCCGACGTATTAAGTGTTCTTTGCACTTACCTGATCTCCCTCCTGTTTATCAACAGGAATGCTCTCTCCTGTAAGTGCTGATTCATTAACTGCGGTGTTTCCTTCAATGACGACACCATCTACAGGTATATTCTCACCTGGTCTTACAACAAATACATCTCCTGTCATAACCTGTTCAACAGGGACGCACTTTTCCTGTCCATCAACATAAAGTACTGCTGTCTTGGCAGCAAGCTTCATAAGGCTCTTTAATGCATCTGTTGTCTTTCCCTTAGAGCGGGCTTCAAGCATTTTTCCTACAGTTATAAGTGTAAGAATCATAGCCGCTGACTCAAAATAGAATTCATCCATATAGTGCATTACACCTACTATATCACCTCTCACCTGACAGTCTGTCATGGCAAAAAGTGCATATGTACTCCACACAAATGTCGCTCCTGAACCAAGCGCAACAAGTGTGTCCATATTAGGTGAACGATGTAACAATCCTTAAAACCACTTATGAAGAAATGCTGATTAATAACCATTATTATTATTGTAAGCGAAGCATTTGTATAAGACCCATAGCCACATGATTTCCTTCAAGTACTGACGGAAGCGGCAGCCCCACATCATATGTCCCATGCTGAAATACATAAGCACAACAAGAACTATAACTGAAGCTGCTAATCTCTTCTTTAAAACAGGGGTTGTCTTATCTGCCAGCGCATCTTCCTGCTCCTGCATTGAAGGACTGCTGCTCTTTGCCCCTTAACTGATGCACCATATCCCGCAGCTTCCACAGCTTTAATGATTACATCTGGGGTTGCAGTTCCTCAACACCCATTGAATTAGTAAGAAGACTTACCGAACAGCTTTCCACTCCAGGCACATTGCTGACAGCTTTCTCAACTCTTGCCTGACAAGCCGCACAGCTCATTCCTGTAACATTGTACTGTTCCATATCGCACTACTCCTCCTTGCGGTTAGTTGTTATTCCTGTCACTTTAAAATCAAGTCTCTCAATTGCAATTCTTATATCAGCGTCATCGATTTCTCTGTCAACTTCAATTGTTGCCTGCTTCTTCTTAAGATTAACCTGGCATGAAGCACCATCAATTTTGTTAACAGATCTCTCAATACTGTTCTTGCAGTTTTCACAATGCATGCCTTCAATATCAACAGTCTTGACAGCAATTACAGGATTATTAAGTACCTTCTTCTATTCCGCAACAGTATCTCCACCACCGCCACAGCAGCCGCCTTCACCTTTCATATGCTTAACACTGCTTATAACTGCAATTACTACTATTATTGCTAATATGCCGATTATTATAACTGTTCCCATATTATGCATCTCCTTTTTATACTTCATTACCTTGTGCAAATTCTAGCGTATGAATTTGCCGATTGTCTTAACAAGCTCTTCTACCGTATCGTCCTTGCCTTCTTTAATATCTTGGACTACACAGCTCTTGATATGGTTATCTAAGAGCACCTTCGTAAAACTGTTAAGTGCTGACTGGGCTGCTGATACCTGATTAAGAATGTCAATACAGTATGCGTCCTTCTCGACCATTCCCTTAATCCCTCTTATCTGACCTTCAATTCTGCTAAGCCTGTTACAGAGGTCTTTATATTCCTTGGCATCGCGTTCTTTTGTCTTATGACAGCAACATTCTTTTTCCATTGTTCCTCCTTAGTCTGGTTGTTATATTCTGTGTCTGATAAACGCTTTATTATATTTATCTGTTGTGATTGCAACATACCCTAGTGGGGTATGCTCTATTTATATGATGTATAATATACCCCATATGGGTATATGTCAACTATAATTATTGAGATTATTTATCGAAAATTTTATTTAACCTGAAAATTTTAAGATAAACATACTAACTCATGATATATACTTCGTTAGTATGTTTTTAAGAAAATTTTTTATAAAAATATTGTCAGAAACCCACTAATTCATTACATCTCGCTTCTTTAGTAGGTAAATTGAGTTGTATTTTTCACTAACTCTGTTATCACGACTTCAATATACAAGAAAACAACCTACTAAACTCCACAATAACTGCAGTTTGGTAGGTTGTTGCATTATTTGTTATGTAAGTTTCAGCATTAATCAGCCTACTATTAATATACATTCTCTAAGTTTAGTAGGTTTATGTAAACTATCCCGGTGAAATAGTTCTAATCTGCCCGGGGCTTACACATCAACACTAGAACAAGCTTATCTCGTCCCCATTGCTGACATTAACAAATCCTTTATATCCACGTTCCTCAAGCTTTCCGAGGAACTTTCCCATCTTCTTAGGCTTTACATATAATGAGCATACTTTACCTTCTGCTCTGTATTTTTCTGCTATTGCATAGGCTTCCTTAACCTGTCCCTCATCGTACATAACAGCAATCTTGTCTGCTGATGCCTTAGTCTCAACACCATTCTGCATAAGGATTGAGAAGATTCTCTCGAATCCGATTGAGAATCCAACAGCGCTTACCTGCTGTCCTAAGAACTTGCCAATAAGGTTGTCATATCTTCCACCACCTGCGATAGCACCCTTGAAATCAATACTTTCAACTTCAAATACAGTTCCTGTATAGTAACCCTGACCTCTTACTAAAGAAAGGTCAAATACAACATCAAACTGACCGTCTGAAAGCTCATTTACAGTGTTGGTAATTCCTCTTACGCTTTCTGCTGGAGCTTTATCATCCAGTATAGCCTCAACACTTTCAAGGCTTATCTCCTGTGCACTTGAAACACTTCCAAAGAATCCGATAAACTTCTCAATTGCAGCAGCTGTCAAATCCCTTTGTCTGTAAGCTCAGCCTTAACACCGTCAAGTCCAACCTTATCCATCTTGTCAAATGTAATGCACACACTATCAAGCTGATCCTCGGTAAATCCACAATTCTGAAGGAATGAACGGAGAAGTCTTCTGTCGTTAATCTTAACCTTGAAATTCTTCATGCCAATAGCCTTAAGAGCCTTGGTTGTTGTAAGAATAAGTTCAACCTCTGAATCTGTAGAATCAGAACCGATAATATCAATATCACACTGAACAAACTCACGAAGTCTGCCCTTCTGTGGTCTTTTCAGCTCTGTACACTCTGTCCATCTGGATACATTTCATAGGAAGAGTGAGCTTGTCCTTGTTGTTAGCAAAGTAACGGCTGAGCGGAAGTGTAAGGTCATATCTTAATCCCATATCAGCAATTTCATTCTCACATGCTGTTCCTGTCTTAGGATTTTCCTGAAGTGAACTTACAGCCTTCTCAAGCTTATCGCTCTCTTCATAATCTTGAATATAAGATTTAAGTTCTCACCACCATCACTCTTATCAAGATTCTCAATATCCTCAATAATAGGTGTTGTAATGTGTTCAAATCCATTAGCAACATATACCTTTAATATCTCATTCTGAAGGTAATCCCTGATTTCAACCTCATTAGGAAGATAATCATTAGTACCCTTTAACTGGTGTTATTTTCATAATTGTCTCCTCATTTACACACTAAGGCAGATAACCGGTATTCTCCAGCCATCTGCCCCCATTTTCTTTAATACTAACTATTTTCCGCCAGTATCGAAAAATGCTTCGCATTTTGCCTGACTCTTAACAGTTACTAATTAAGCTTCATCAATTGCCTTACCAATATCATGTCTCATATATTTGTTATCGAAATCTACCCATTCAGTAGCTTCATAAGCCTTGGCTCTTGCTTCCTTAAGGTCCTTGCCAAGTGCTGTAACACCGAGAACTCGTCCTCCGTTAGTTACAACCTTGCCCTCTTCATTGAATTTAGAACCTGCATGGAATAAGAAATAATCATCCTTACCCTTGAAGTTTTCCATTCCCTTAATCTCGAAGCCCTTCTCATATGCGAGTGGGTATCCGTCAGATGCGAGAATTACACATACACATGCGTTATCCTCAAACTGAAGGTCAACCTTATCAAGCGTTCCATCGATACAAGCCTCAAATACATCAACAATATCATTCTTCATTCTAGGAAGAACAACCTGTGCCTCAGGATCACCAAATCTTGCATTGTACTCAAGAACCTTTGGTCCCTTTGGAGTAAGCATAAGTCCAAAGAAGATAACTCCCTTTAAATGGTCTGCCCTCACTCTTCATTGCATCAACAGTTGCCTGATAAATGTATTTCTTACAGAACTCATCAACTTCCTTAGTGTAGAAAGGTGATGGTGAGAAGTTACCCATTCCGCCTGTGTTAAGACCCTGGTCACCATCCTTAGCTCTCTTATGATCCTGAGCTGATGACATAATCTTAATTGTATTACCATCAACAAATGAAAGTACTGAAACCTCACGGCCTGTCATGAATTCCTCAATGACAATTGTATCACCTGCTGTTCCGAATTTCTTGTCAAGCATAAGCTCATCAACACCTGCAAGTGCATCCTCTTTGTTCTCACAGATGAGAACACCCTTGCCAAGTGCAAGTCCGTCAGCCTTAAGAACGATAGGATACTCAGCAGTCTCAAGGTACTTCTTGGCCTCTTTGGCTGATGTAAATGTTTCATAAGTTGCTGTTGGAATATTGTATTTCTTCATAAGGTCCTTAGAAAATGCCTTAGATCCTTCAAGAATAGCTGCATTCTTTCTTGGTCCGAATACTCTTAAGCCCTCTGCCTCGAATACATCAACGACACCGCCGACAAGTGGGTCGTCCATACCGATAACAGTAAGGTCAATGCTGTTTTCCTTAGCAAATGCTACAAGCTTCTCAAACTCCATTGCCTTAATATCAACACACTCTGCAAGCTCTGCAATTCCCTGCATTACCCGGTGCACAGTATATCTTGTCAACCTTAGGACTCTTGCTTAACTTCCAGCATATTGCATGCTCTCTTCCGCCGCTGCCTACAACTAATACTTTCATCTTAATTCCTCCGCATATCATTATCTATATACTTAGTCAGTAATCATTAATTAACATGTTCATTGGCAATCTTGTTAATTGCCTTAGGAAGAAGCTTCCATTCAGCCTGCTCCATAATTCTTCTCTGAAGAGTTTCAGGAGTATCACCATCAAAGTACATCAACTGCCTTCTGGAAAATAATCTCTCCTGTATCCATTCCTTCATCTACATAATGCACAGTTGCACCTGATACCTTAACACCCTTTGCCAGAGCTGCTTCATGAACCTTGAGTCCATAGAAACCAACTCCGCAGAATGAAGGTATAAGTGATGGATGAATATTAATAATTCTGTGGCTGTACTGATGAACCATTTTCTCTGGGATTCTTACAAGGAATCCTGCGAGTACTATAAGGTCAACATTAAGCTCATTCACTTTATCAAGCAGCGCATCGTTAAATGCATCTCTGCTTTCATAATCCTTAGGTGATATGCAATATGCTGGAATATTGTTATCCTTAGCTCTTGTGAGTGCATATGCTCCGGCATTATTGCTTATAACTGCTACAAGCTCTGTGTTAGTGATTGTTCCATCCTTAACAGCATCGATAATAGCCTGAAGATTAGTTCCGCCTCCGGAAACCATAACTGCAACTCTTAGCATAAAGTAACTCCCTTCTCGCCAGCTTCAATGCTTCCGATAACATATGGAGTCTCACCTGCAGCCTTTAACTGCTGCCATAACTGTATCAACATCAGCAGGATCAACGGCAAGTACAAGACCGATACCCATGTTAAATGTATTATACATCATATGCTCTTCGATATTGCCATCTTCTGCAAGCATCTTAAAGATTGGTGGTACTTCGTAGCTGTCCTTCTTAATTACTGCCTTAACACCGTCTGGAAGCATTCTAGGTACATTTTCATAGAAACCACCACCTGTGATATGGCTGCAGCCCTTTAACCTTAACACCTGCCTTCTTGATTTCCTTCATTGTCTTAACATATATCTTAGTTGGAGCAAGTAATGCCTCTCCTAATGTCTTTCCAAGTGAATCGTAATATGTATTAAGAGATTCCTCTGTCATTGTAAATACGCTTCTTACAAGTGAGAATCCATTGCTGTGTACACCACTTGAAGCGATACCGATAAGAGTATCACCCGGCTTGATGTTCTCGCCTGTAATAAGATCCTTCTTATCAACAACACCTACAGCAAATCCTGCAAGATCATATTCATCCTGTGGCATAAGTCCCGGATGCTCTGCTGTCTCACCACCGATAAGTGCACATTCAGACTGTCTGCAGCCCTCTGCAACACCACCAACGATAGTAGCAATCTTTTCTGGATAATTCTTGCCGCATGCGATGTAATCAAGGAAGAAGAGTGGCTCTCCACCAGCACATACAACATCGTTAACACACATAGCAACTGCATCAATACCGATAGTATCATGCTTGTCCATAATGAAAGCTAACTTAACCTTAGTTCCACATCCGTCAGTTCCTGAAAGTAATACAGGCTCTTCCATCTCCTTAATCTTAGCGAGTGAAAATGCACCTGAGAATCCGCCGATTCCGCCTAACACTTCTTCTCTCATAGTAGACTTAACAGCCTCTTTCATTAACTCAACTGACTTGTAACCTGCTTCAATATCAACTCCAGATTTCTTGTAATCCATGATTCTTTCTCCTTCAATATTATGATAAATGTAAGTTAATGTAACTATTCAGTTACTAATTAATAATTCTTATAACCGACTTCCTGAAGTCTGGCATCCTTCTTCTGAACACTTTCCTTAAGATTCTTAGTATAATCCTTAAGCCTTTCAAGAAGTGTCGCATCAGATGTTGCAAGAATCTTGGTTGCAAGAATACCTGCATTGGCACCACCGTTAATAGCAACAGTTGCAACCGGAATACCTGTAGGCATCTGTACTATTGAATATAATGAATCTCTACCGCCTAGTGATGTTGTGTGCATTGGAATACCAATAACAGGCATTGGGAAAATAGCTGCACACATACCCGGAAGATGTGCCATACCTGCACCTGCAATAATAACCTTAAATCCCTTCTCCTCTGCACTCTTAGCGTATTCAAAGAATACGTCAGGCTCTCTGTGTGCTGAGATAATTGTCATCTCATACGAAATTCCTAACTGTTCAAGAATATCTGCTGCCTTTGCCATAACAGGCATATCAGAGTCACTTCCCATAACAATTCCTACTAAAGCCATATTAACCTCCTATGTCCGATAGATATAATATTAAAATTAGTGAAAACACTAATTATCATTGTACTTTGTTTTAAACTTTGCGTCAAGATAAAGCCCATATTACATCTTTACTGTTCCTGTAAAATGCATCATTAAGCGCAAGTGTGCCATCAAGCACGAATCTGCCGTTCTTAATTAAGTCTGTTCTTGTTCCATCCTCTGCCACAACAGTAATATTGCCAATCTCATCATACGGAATGGTAATATCGGTGTGACAGTTATAATAAGCCTTGTCCGGCTCCGTCTTACGAAGAAGTGAAACCTCATTATCCCTTGAGATAATCTCCTTGCCGTCCGGATTAGTTACATACACATCTTCTGCCCTTGAATAGCATGTGTCACCGACTGCAAAATGTGGTCCCATCTTCTCAACAATAAGAATCGGAAGCTTATACACAATATCATGCTTATTGGCAAACACATATGCTGTAGTGTTAGTTCCTATAGCAAACTCTCCGAGCGGTAAAGTTTCATGGTCATATAACACATTTGCCTTGAAAAGCTCTCTATTCTTAGCTTCATCATCAAAGTTAGTGCATGTGTAGTCCTTAACAAATCCGTCCTCAAACCATACCGTAAGATTATTAAACTTAATATCATTAAGATATACACTGCTCACATTAAGCACACCTGTCGTTTTCTTAAGCACAGGTGATGTAAATACTTCTCCAAGCGGAATATTAACGTCCGCAAGACAGTTCTCAAATACAGTCTGCGTCTTATTGTCGGTTATCTTCATAATAGAAACCTTCATGTCTGTGCAGTTTCCGTTAGCTCCTTTAACCTCAACATACTGTGCTGTATCAAGTACATCAATAAGTGCCTGCTGGATAGCTTTTATATTTGTTATAATCAAGGGTATTAATCTTAACAGTACCCTCGAATATTTCCTCGAAATTCTCGCCAATCTCCGGTATCGGATAAGCAATTATTGTAAAGCTTCTCTCCTCGCCTTTAATATGCTCATTAACAATGCTTCCCGCGTCATTGCTGTATTTCACAGAAAGCTTCTGCTTCGCTTAGTATCAAGCGTTAATGCCTCGCTCTTAATCTGAGGCTCGAATGGCACTTCACCAAACACTTCCATAACAGCAGGTCCACCATGCACTCTTGCCAAGCTCTTTGTTCTTCTCATATGCAAGCTTTAATGCGCCTGTCTTTCTCTCAACAAATTCGCCATCCATATAAAGTGCATTGTCAAAACGATGGTCGAAATCCATCTGTTTGTTAGATTAGCTCCATAATAGCCAACCTTAATGTTAAGTCTTTTATTAATCGTGTTGACCGCTGCCCTATATATCGTAGGCTTAAGTCCAAGCTTTTCAAAGTTCTTAATCTCAGCTCTCACAAGTCTTTCAAATCCCAGACAGTATCTTATATTAACTGTTTTCTTCTTAGACAAATCCTTGCCTGTAAGCTCGAATCCAATTCTGTATCCTTCTGTAAATGTGTCTGCCATCTTCTGGATTTCTTCTTCACTGAGCGAATTAAGATACTCTGCTGTCTTAATCTCATTGTCAGTAACATACTCACCGAATCTGTACAGATATCTTACATCTGTAAGGTCAGACTCCATAATAATCTTCGTTGCAAAATCAAGTTCAGGGTCTAACAGCTCTCTTACCCTGTACTCCATAAGGTCATCACTGTAATCACTTACATACCAGTATACAGACTCTTTCATCTGCTTATAATCTGGCTTTCCACAGTCTTCCTCAGTCGATGCACACATGCAGTACACTTCAACAAAAAGCTCCATAAGTGCTGTCGTCTCTGCCATTCTGCCTTCATATGCATACACAATCATTCCTCTTATCTCAACATAAAGGAATGACAAAAGCCTTCCTCTGAAAGCCCTAACTTTTCTGTTGCATATGACGGATTAGCGTAGCTTGTCTCGTAAGCCTTTCCCATTACATCTTCATACAGACCTGTATTCAGATTCTTATATTCTTCAAGTGAATAATCTCTGAAAACATCAGTTTTTAAGTCAGCCGCAAGCTTATCCATCTTAAGAATAAATGTGGCAATACATTTGAAATAATCTGCAAACCCATCCGTCTTAAGCCCCGGTTCCAGCTGCTATCTCTTTAATTCTTTCTATTGCAAGAGCGTAACGCTCTTCTACATTATCATTAAACAATTTCTTTCTCCTTCTGCCCTGATAAGGATTATATTCCCATTAAGAATACTGCTATCATAAATACTGCTATTACCCCACACAGCATTGAACCAAATCTCGAAGTTCCGTAGAACTTATTATCTTCTTTGAAGCTGATTAGTCCGATTACTGTTCCATTACCGCTAAGATAAGGCTTAATATTCCAAGACTTCCTACTCTTAAGCCGCCTTCTCCTGCTTCGCTTTAAAAGACAGATACACTCCGTAACCAAAAGAAAGCAATGACAGTATTCCCATCGCAGTCGATATCAAACCACCAAGTGCCTGACTTTTATCAGAGAACTTGTATTTATTAAAAGTTTCATTTTTTCACCTGTCCTTTTATTAAACATTTTAACAATTCTGTATGCTATCGCATATACCGCATAACCGCACAATGCTCCCAGTACATTAAGCACAAGGTCATCAACATCAAAGCATCCGACCTTACATATAAGCTGTACTGTTTCTATTGTAAGCGACAGTGCGAATCCATATGCAAATGTAGCAAAAACATTAATTCTGCCATTGGAAAGCCACGGCACGAATATGCCAAATGGTATGAATGCCAGCACATTTCCAATTATATTAAGAAATGCTATCCAGCCAAGCGAGTCAAAATGTCCAAGATAACGCCAATAGCGCCTGATTTCCGTGAACAGTGTAAGATTGTATTTGTAACCGCTGGCTATCTCTGCCCTTCCCATTCCTTCTGCGAAAAAGACTACATAAAATAGCAGAATCATATATATAACAAAAAGCGCCCATTTTATAAGCGTTACATAATGTTTCTTTTCATAACAAATCTGCCCGGCAGGCATAATTAACCCACCAGGCAGTTCCCTTCACTAGAATAAGCTATCTGATCTGTGTGCAAGAAGTCTTGCACCATTAATAATCATCATTACACCTGCACCGATACCAAAGAGTATTATCAGGATACCAAATACAAGATTAGAAGTCTCCTACTGACTTTAATTTCTTATAAAGATTCTCTTCCATAGTTAACCCTCCATTAACATCAGTTTTATGCGTTCTTAACACCATATTCTGCGTAATACTTGTCAATTGCTGCTTTTAGTGCATCATCAATAACTACCTTACCCTCACACTCTTTATTGTAAAGGTGTTCTACAACATCTGCCATAGATACAATTGCGCTTGTTGGGAAACCGTATCTTTCCTTAATCTCCTCAAGCGCACTCACCTTTCCGCCAAGGCCTACTTCCATACGGTTAAGTGAAACCATAAGTCCTACAATAGTAACATCTGCTGCCCCTCTTACCTTAGGAACTGTCTCTTCCATCGACTTACCGGATGTTGTTACATCTTCTATCATAATGACTCTGTCGCCATCCTTTAACTTGCTTCCGAGAAATCCGCCCTTATCAGCACCATGGTCCTTCTCTTCTTCCCTACGGTCTGAGCAGTATCTTACTTCTTTGCCGTATAGCTTTGCATATGCAACTGCTGTAACTACGCTGATTGGAATTCCCTTATATGCTGGTCCGAACAGTACATCAAAATCATCACCATATGTTTCATGAATAGCCTTTTGCATAATACTCTCCAAGTCTTGCAAGCTGTGTTCCTGTAACATACGCACCTGCGTTCATGAAGAAAGGTGACTTTCTTCCACTCTTTAAAGTAAAATCTCCAAACTTTAACACATCACTCTCTACCATAAAATCAATAAATTCCTGTTTATACTGTTCCATTATATCCTTCCTTATTCAGCCCCGCTGTCCGGCGGTGCGCTTCATATTCAATATTGATTTTTATTTTATCATAAATGTTTTCCCTGTTTCAATGCGTCTTTGGAACATTACAAATACATATTAAAATCTGAATATCAACATACTATGTATGCCTTTTCCTGATTATCTGGCAGCCGGAAATCCCTAAACCCCACTAACCATTGTCAAGCTCATAATTTAGTAGGTTATTTCAGGCAGCCTCTTTTTCATTCTCCAGCCAGTTCACCTACCAATCTGTTAAAATGTTTCTCCTTAGTAGGTCTTTTTCCTGCTTTCCAGAGGAATGAACATTCATTTTATACTTATAAAACCTACTAAAAAAGACATCTTCTGCCTGATTAGTAGGTTTTGTTACTGTCAATTATCTTGAATATGTGTTAATGCGACCTACTATATTTATAATAATCAACGAACTAGTAGGTTTTCTCTCTTTTATCAAAACTTTATGTATATCTCTCCCCGATAGTTTGGAAAGTAAAAGTTCCATCTTCAAACCTAAAAACACGATTTTTTATATTTCCAATCCCATCTGGGATATTCCAGCCTATATATTCTCTTATTTCATTTTCTTTTAATTCTCAATTAACAAAGCTCAAAATTCTTCCACTATAATTTCATCATCTATAAAAATTTTATTTTTCATAATTTTAAACCACACAGCAGAACCATGTAAGTATTCCGAAAGCATATTACATATATCATTTTTATATTCACAATCTCTTAAAAAGCTTAAGTCTATAGTATTGTATTGTTTCATTTTTTCCGTATTTTGTCAAATCGAATTATTATCAGGATATTCATATTCTGTTCCAAAATTCTCATTAGGTATCTCGATATCCATATATTTATCACCATATATGAGCATATATCTTTTTTTTCCAATACTAGACGAGCCTATTTCTTCTATCTCTTTGCCTGAGACAAAGTGTATCCGGTGAATTATACCAAAATAAAAAATATTCATCTTTGCTTTTGACAACCTTATCCCCTGGAATGTCTAAATATCGTACGATTATATGTATCAACAATATTCATATCTGCTATTTCTTTTTTCTTTCTTCTGAAATATAGTCATATATATAATTCATAATTTTACCCCGCATCTCTTTATTAAAGCACATTAATAATTAATGCCATATCAACGCTACAGCTAATGAAGCGACTATTATTGCTGTCATACATTTTTTCTCTTTATACCGAACCCATGATATGTTAATCATCATGTTCCATTTCTGCTTTTTCTTTTATTCTTCTTCACAAAATTTCATAAATAATTCCATAGCTTCCTTAGACATTCCACCCCATGCACTGTTTCTCTCAAATATCTGGTCAATAACCTGAGAAAAATCATTTGTTCTATATGTAATATCACCTTCATAATATCCCATGAATTCGCCATTATCATTGGAGAAGCATACTACTTCTCCATCTCCTGACATTTCTCCTATAACCGTCAGATTATCTGGCATAAAATTATGATGGAAATCATCTGTTCCCCAAAACATTGCACTCGATCCATCAATCAGACATTTTTCTGTAAATCTGAGCCATTCCTTATATGTCTCTGGAATCTTTACGCCATTTGCCTCCTCCCATTTATTTAATTTATCTTCATCTATTGGTTCATTAAAATATGTTTTTCCAAGCTCATCATCATTGTCCCGCTTGTCACACCACTCATATAATTCTTCAATCTTGCTCTTTAAACTGTTATTTTCTGGTATCCCTATCTTTGTATACATATTTATTATCCTCTCTTTCCTCAAAAAACAAAAAGCAGACAACATCACATTCCGTGACATCATCTGCAACTCAACCATCTTATATCTTCAATATATCCAATACTCCCCCAGACCACTGAATCCACTTAGACTTGTAGCTTTGTGTCCCTGCATTTCTGCAGGTTTACCCCTCTTTTGTTTTGAAATCTACTCATTTGTTATTTTATCATGGATATCAGGGAATTTCAAACGTACAAGTATCAATTTCTTAACGCTGTAATCGGCACAACAAATACTCCATCAGGTCTTTGATATGCGGCATTAGATAATCCGCATATAACACATAACGAATCTGGCGCAATTCCTCCACTTGCTTTAATTTCATTTTTTATTTTTATAAGATTCTCTGCCGCCATATCTATTTGGTTTGCACCCAATTTGATTTCAAATCCACACCATTTTCCATCAGGCATTGCTATAACTGCATCCATTTCATTGTTATTATAATCTGATAATGATACAATTCTGCATCAAATGACCAGCATATATTTTCAAATCTCTTTCACACAATGCTTCGAATAAGAATCCCAATGTATTTAAATCATTCAGTAACATTTCAGGTGTCGCATTTAACAATGCGGCTGCTAATGATGGGTCTGACAAATGTCTCTTTTCTGCCTGCTTAATACGGATTGATGATCTAAGCTTAGCCTCAAAAGGTTTCTGATTGTCTGTGAGGAAAAGTCTTTGGAAAACATCTAGATAAGCAGAAACTGTTTCCACATCAATATCTTCATCATCTATTTCCTTAATGTCATTTTTTAATTTCTTATTTGTTACAGTTGTTGCCTCATTTTCTTGCAAGTGAACGAAGAAGAGCTCCATTTTATGCTTATCTCTTTTTACATTATCAATTCTATAAACATCATCGTCTAATACAGCCCTGATGTACTGTATAGGAAGATATGCCGCCTGTTTTAATGTTGTCTCCTGATTAGCAGGCCAGCCTCCTCTTATAATGAAATCAATAAGTTTTCTCAAGTCAACCTCACCTGATATTTTAGGTTCTATTCTACCCTCACATATATCTTTTAAAAGAAATATCTCCACTGGAATTTCCACTTTCAAATAATGACATTGGTCTCATTCTCAATTTTGCAATTCTTCCAGCTCCGCTATGCAATATTCCTTTATGATTTGGTGTCGCAGAGCCTGTCAATATAAACTGCCCTTTATTACCGCTTTGGTCAACCTTATACCTGACAGCATCCCATAACTGAGGAACTTCCTGCCATTCATCAATTAATCTTGGAGTCTCTCCCTCCAAAACCAGCGATGGACTCATCTGCGCCAATTGTCTATTCTGGAAATTACCATCTGGATTGCCAAGCATAATTTCACTTTTACAATGATATGATGATGTCCAGGTTTTTTCCACACCACTTCGGTCCCTCCCACACATACTGCACCAAATGCCTCTAAATAACTATCAATTATATTGTCAATCAGTCTTGGTCTGTAATCCTCTCTTTCCATATTCTCTCCATTCTATTCTTATATATCATTAATATTATTGGTTTAAGCTTAATCTATATACATTTTCTTCTTCATCATTATAATTCAACCCGATTAATTTTTCAATTACAATCCGACAGATTTTTGATTTTCCAATCCGATTGTTTTTGCATTTTCAATCCGATAGATTTTTAAATTTCAACCCGATTGTTTTTGCATCATCATTTCCTTATAGCAAATAGTATAAAACTCCCAACACATTCCTCTTGACCTAAATCTGACTTTAGGTGCTATGATATAAAATGTATTAAAATATAAGATAAGGAGTATCAGAAAACATGTATATTGAGAATATTAACAGTCCCGCTGATGTGAAGAAGCTTAACATCATGCAGCTTAATGTCCTTGCAGAAGAAATGCGTCACGCCCTTCTTACAAGAGCCAGCAGACACGGTGGACATTTTGGTCCTAACTTCGGTATGGTAGAAGCAATCATCGCCATGCATTATGTATTTGATTCGCCTAAAGATAAAATCGTATTTGATGTATCACACCAGTGCTATCCTCACAAAATGCTCACTGGAAGAAAAGATGCATATCTTTATGAGGAGCATTATGATGATGTGTCAGGATACACTAATCCGGACGAAAGTGAACATGATTTCTTTACTGTAGGTCATACTTCAACTTCTATAAGTCTTGCCTGCGGTCTTGCCAAAGCAAGAGATTTAAACGGTGAAGATGGTAATGTAATCGCTGTTATAGGTGATGGTTCTTTAAGCGGCGGTGAGGCTTTGGAAGGTCTTGATTTCGCTTCTGAATTAAATGGCAACATGATTATTGTTGCTAACGATAACGACATGTCTATTGCTGAGAATCACGGTGGTCTTTATGCCAACTTAAAGCTTCTTCGTGAAACAAATGGACAGGCTGAATGTAATCTTTTCAAAGCAATGAACCTTGATTACATCTATGTTGATAAGGGTAATGATATCGCTTCTTTAATTGAAGCATTTGAAAAGGTTAAAGATACTAAAAGGCGGTTGTTGTCCACATTAACACTCTTAAAGGCAAGGGTTATGCACCTGCTGAACAGAATAAGGAAGAATGGCACTGGCATATGCCTTTTGATATTGCAACCGGTGAATCTCTTTTTCAAGGGCGGAGAGCCTGATTTCTCTGACGCTTCTTTAGAATATCTGTTAAAGAAGATGGACGAGGACAAGAGTGTTGTTGCAATCACAGCCGGAACTCCTACTGTTATGGGATTTACTGCTGACATGAGAGCTAAAGCAGGAAAACAGTTTGTTGATGTTGGTATCGCAGAGGAAACTGCTGTTGCATTAGCTTCCGGTATCGCCGCCAACGGCGGAAAGCCTGTATTTGGTGTTTACAGCTCATTTTATACAGAGAGCCTATGACCAGATTACTCAGGATGTATGTATCAATGGCAATGCCGTAACATTTACAGTATTTGCAGGCTCTGTGTACGGAATGAATGATGTTACACATCTCGGACTTCAGGATATTCCTATGCTCAACAGCATTCCGGGACTTGTATATCTTGCACCTGTTACCAAGGAAGATTATATTGCAATGCTTGACTGGTCTTTAACACAGAATGCATATCCTGTTGCTATTAAAATTCCGGGCGGCAGCATGATTTCAACAGGTGTACCTGTAACTAAAGATTTCAGCAAGCTTGACACTTACGAGATTACTAAGAAAGGAAGCAGAGTTGCTATCCTCGGGCTTGGAACTTTCTATGAAAATGCCGTTAAAGCTGCTGATATTCTTAAGTCTTCACACGGAATTGACGCAACTGTTATCAATCCTTACTATATCTCAGGTATTGACGCAGACACTCTTAATGAATTAAAGAAAGACCACGCTGTAGTTGCAACTCTTGAGGACGGCTATCTTGAAGGCGGCTTCGGAGCTAAGATTGCAGCATTCTATGGTTCTTCTGACATGAAGGTATTAAACTTCGGTATTAAGAAAGAATTTATCGACAGATACGATGTCTCAGAAGTATTAAAGGATAACCACCTTACTCCTGAACAGATTGCAGAAGATATCGCAGACAACATTATAACTATATTGTTTCATTATAATCGAAAAGACATGGCAATCATTTTTTATCAATGACTGCCATGTCTTTTTTAGAATTTATCCTGTCTTTAGTTTCCATAATGGCTGTGGCATGATTAAATACATGCATATTTGACATGATACCTATAGATAGTCGCATTAGTCAAGTTCTTATAGGACAATTTCAGCAAATTGCCTGCTAAACCAGCCATTTTATCTCTCAATCCACCTATCAAAGCTTCCTCGTGCCAGCCTTATAGGTAATTCCGCACCGAAAACACTTTTTCTGTCTGAAACAGCCTATAAAACCTCTATAAAAACAATCTTATAAGACGCACCTGCCTGAACGCCACGCCACACTATATCTATCTCACCAGTGGACTCAATCGCCACGCCTCAGCACGCCTCAACATTCCTTAGCAGCCTCCACAAACTCCACAGCCCAGTGCTTCCACGACCACATATCTTCTGCATACTGAACGCCTCTTGCCACTTTCTCCTTCATAGAACCCACATCAGCCACAAGGCTTTTAATCTTCTCTCCAACATTTTCCAGCTCATCAAGAGAATAATATTCAACTCCTGAATCCATAGGAATCTCCCGGCGCATATAAGTACTTCCATCTGTAATACTCACACAGCCATTCATAAGTGCAAGCGGCGTCCTGTCATGTATTCCTGCCTTAAACCATGGAAGCTGGTTAATTGAAAGCCTTGCATTATTATATATAGCCGGAAGCTCGCCATATGTCACCTCGCCACAGTCCTCAACATGCTCCTTAATGAATGTCAAATCCTCTTTTCATAAGAACCTCTGCCTTTGTAAGAAAAGTATCCCAGTTATGTCCATACAGCTTCACAGGCACATGATTTCTTATAAGCTGAACCACAATCTCCTGCCTGATTGCCGCCTGAATATAAACATCCGCCATGAAATTCTCCCGCAGCTTCTCCGCTGTCTGAACTCCACTAATACCCGGATACATCTTCCTTATGGCTTCCTCCTGCGTAAGCTCGGATTATCAAACAGTCTTTGTGTAAATGTATTAAAAAAAAACAACATTTTCACTATCCTGCTTCTTTGCCTTAAAATACACCATATCAGGGTCAGTATAAGACGCTGTGAATATCAGGTCATTATCACGCATATCATATGGCTTCAGACCGCTCTCTGCCTGCTTTTGCAGCAAGCGGAAGAACAATACAGCTGTTAATATGAGGATAGGTTTCATCAATAAACTTTTATGCATCTCATCAAGACATATTACATTCATGTTCTTTAAAGGCACTTTGAGACTGTCATGATGATAGAACGGATGGTCAAGAATATAATGCCATACCGCTTTTCCAAGTCTGTCAAAGCAGTATCTTCCTGAATCATCACATACTGCGTCCAGCTTTGTATTAATATCAAACACATAATCAAAAGGCTGGGAGTCATACTCATCAGCCAGCACACACAGCTTATCCTTCTGTGTGGCTTTATCTAATCTGATATGCATGACTTCCCAGCCCATAGCTTTTAATTCTTCACCTATACATTGAATAAAGTAAGTTGTTGAGTCATAGCATATAGAACCATTACTTAAGAAAAGTATTCTATCTGACACAACCAATCAGCTCCTTAATATCTGCTACATTATTCTTTTTTCCATATATTCCCTGATTCCGTCAATAACCTTAATAGTTGTATATGGATCATTAAAATTCGCTGTTCCGACAGCAACTGCACTTGCACCAACCATAATCATTTCAAGTGCATCCTCTGCTGTTCTGATTCCACCCATTCCGATTATAGGAAGGTTAATTGCATTGGCAACCTGATAAACCATTCTTACTGCGATTGGATGAATAGCAGGTCCTGATACGCCCGCAGTCTTGTTAGCTACTGCAAATGTTCTTCTGTTCACATCAATCTTCATACCTGTAAGAGTATTGATAAGCGAAACTGCGTCAGCACCACCTGCCTCTACAGCCTTTGCCATCTCTGTAATATCAGTAACATTAGGGCTTAACTTCATAATAACCGGTCGCTTGCTACCTTCTTAACCGCCTTAGTAATAGCTCTGCAGAAGCTGGAACCTGTCCGAAAGCAATTCCACCCTCTTTGACATTAGGGCATGAGATATTGATTTCAAGAAGGTCAACTGGCTGTTCACCAAGCTTTTCAACAGCATCCACATAATCTGCTTCAGATTTTCCACATACATTAACAATAATCTTAGTATCATACTGCTTAAGAAATGGAATATCTCTTTTTACAAATGTATCAAGTCCCGGATTCTGTAATCCGATAGCATTCATCATTCCACCATAAGTCTCAGCAATTCTTGGTGTAGGATTGCCCGGCCATGGAATATTGGCAACACCCTTTGTTGTTACTGCACCAAGTCTGTTAAGGTCAACATACTCCCCATACTCCATGCCTGATCCGAATGTTCCGGAAGCAACTGTCACAGGATTCTTTAATTCAACTCCTGCAATATTGACTGACATATTAATATCGCTCATTACAGTTCTACCTCCTTAACATTAAATACCGGACCTTCCTTGCACACTCTCTTATTCTTAACCTGAGAATGGTCGTCAATCCCAGTTGATTTACATACACATGCCAGACATGCACCGATTCCGCATGCCATCTTCTCTTCTAATGAAACATAACACGGAATATCATTCTCAAGTGCATATGCCTTAATTGCACGAAGCATAGGAGTTGGTCCACATGCAAATATAACATCTGCCTCAACCTTTTCCTGTTTTACAGCATCTAATACATTACCCTTTGTTCCAACACTTCCATCTTCAGTTGCAATATACACATCTGTATCAGCAACTGCTTCAAAATCTTCCTTAAGGAAAGTCTGGCTGTTTCTGTAACCAACTACAACATTCTTGTGGCAGTCTAATCTTCTTGCAAGCTCAAGCATAGGAGGAACACCTATTCCGCCACCGAAAAGAATAGCCTTATCAAAGCTTCTGCCTTTCTGCCTTAATCTCTGCAGCAATTTTTCCCAGATCATAACCATTGCCAAGGGGTCCCTGAATATCAAGATATTCTCCTGCCTTCATCTTAGAAAACTCTTCTGTTCCCTTTGCCGGCAACTCTGAATACAATTTTAAATTATTATTCTCAACCTTACATATACTGATAGGTCTTGGTAACATTCTTGAACCATCATTAGAATATACTGATATAAACTGTCCTGCCTTAGCGGCCTTAGCAATATCCTTTGTTTCAAACCATATTTCATAGACTCCGTCAGCAAGACAATCCGCCTTAAGAATCTTCGCATTTTCTCTGTACGCCATAATAATCTCCATTATTAACCTGTGTGTAAATATGTATAATTACTTGCCAAGTGCTCCGTTGATATCAGCAATCATATCAAGAGCAGCCTGTCTTGAAGCTTCTCCGAAGTTCTTCTCACCAAACTTCGCATACTGCTCCTTAGTATATGCCGCAATAATTCCTCTTGAGCTGTTTACAATAGCTCCAAGTCCGTCAGGATTAAAGAAATCAACAAGATCCTTGCCCTGTCCGCCCTGTGCACCATATCCTGGTACAAGGATATACGCCTTAGGCATAACCTTTCTTAATACTCTTCCCATCTCTGGGTAAGTAGCTCCAACAACCGCACCGACATTACTGTAATCTCCGTCCATGCTTGAAGCTCCCCACTCATTAACCTTCCCACCAACTAACTCGTATAATGGTCTTCCGTTAATAAGCTGATCCTGGAATTCTCCACTTGAAGGATTAGATGTCTTAACAAGTATAAATATACCTCTGTCCTGCTCATTACAAACCTTAATAAATGGATTGATACCATCAGAGCCAAGATATGGATTAACAGTTGCAAAATCTTCGTCAAAAAGGAGTAATTGCCTTAGAGCCAACATTTACCTTTCCAAGATGTGCTACCGCATAAGCCTCAGAAGTTGAACCAATATCGCCTCTCTTAACATCACCGATAACAATCATGCCTTTCTCGTGACAGTAATCAACTGTTTTCTTGAATGCCTTAAGTCCTTCAATTCCAAACTGCTCATACATTGCAATCTGTGGTTTAACAGCTGGAACAATGTCATATATATTATCTATAATGCCTTTGTTATACTGCCATATAGCCTCCGCGCTCCCTCAAGTGTCTCACCATACTGCTCAAATGCAACATCTGCAAGATGCTTTGGAAGATACTTCATCATTGGATCAAGTCCTACAACTATTGGTGCATTAGTCTCTACAATCTTATCAACAAGCTTCTTAATCATTAATCTACTTTAGCCTCCCTTAATTCATACGCAAAATCACTTTATTCTACAACTTTGGAACTTCTCTTTCAATAAGAATTTCTGTTCCATTATGGTCTGAATACACAACTCTTCCATTAACAAGCGTATATAAAACCTTTCCATACACATGCTTTCCTTCAAATGGAGAATTCTTTCCCTTTGAAGCAAATCTGTGGCTGTCAATATCATACTCTTCTGTAGTATTAACAACTGTTATATCAGAAACTTTTCCCCGGTGCAAGAACTCCTCTGTCAATTCCAAGTATCTTAGCCGGATTATAACTCATTTTCTCAACCATCTGTAACGGAGTAAGCACTCCTGTTCTTACAAGCTCAGTAATAGTAACGGAACTGCTGTTTCAAGACCTACTACACCAAACGGTGCTTCGTCAAAAGGTCTTTCCTTCTCAGTAGGATGATGTGGAGCATGGTCTGTTGCAATAACATCAATAACCCCTGATGCAAGCGCTTCTTTAAGAGCCTTTACATCATCTGCCTTTCTTAAAGGAGGGTTAATCTTAAAGTTAGCATCATCCCCGTTCACCGCATCCTCTGTCAGTGTGAAATGATGTGGGCAACCTCTGCTGTCACTGGAATCCCCTGTTCCTTGGCAATCTTTATAATAAATGCTGATTCCTTATTAGACACATGACTTATATGCAGCTTTGCACCTGTATTCTTCGCAAGAAGAATATCTCTTGCAACAATAACATCCTCAACGGCATCCATTATTCCGAAAAGACCAAGTTCCTTGGCTCTCTCTCCGGCATTCATAACACCTCTTGCGCCAAGTTAGTATCTTCACAATGTGCAAATACCGGAATGTCAACCTCTGCTGCCTGCCTCATAGCCTGCCTTGCAGTTCTTGCATTCATAATAGTTCCGCCATTGTCACTGACTGCAACAGCACCTGCATCCTTAAGAGCCTCAAAATCAGTAAGATATTCACCCTCCTGACCTGCCGTCATGGCAGCTATTGTATACAGATTAATGTCAGTAACCTCTTCTGCCTTATCTGTTACATACTGCAGCATATCAACATTATCAATTACAGGTTTCGTATTAGGCATCATACAGACTGTTGTATATCCGCCTCTTGCTGCTGCTCTTGAGCCTGTTCTGATTGTTTCCTTATGCTCAAGTCCCGGTTCCCTGAAATGTGCATTAAGGTCAACCAGTCCAGGCATAACCATGCATCCTGATGCATCAATCACTTCATCAGCCTGTGACTCATCAATATTCTCCTCCACTGCAGCAATAAATCCGTCCTTAATAAGCACATCAATAACTTTGTCTGTTTTTACTTGCAGGGTCAAGCACTCTGCCCTCTTTAATCAATATATTCATTCGCCCAATCTCCCTCTAAGTTTTCTCTTCAAAAATATTGGCTGGTACAGGCTTCCCAAAATAATATCCTGTATATAATCCACACCAAGACTTTTAAGCAGTTCAAACTGCTCCTTATGTTCAACACCTTCAACAACAATCTTAGTACCGATAGTCTTGGAAAGGTCAACTATAAGCTTAATAAATGCCTGTGCATAATCATCTTCAACAATATCATCAATAAATGTCTTATCAACCTTAATGATATCAAGAGGAAGTTGCTTTATATAGTTAAGTGAAGAATAACCTGTACCAAAATCATCAAGTGCAATCCCTAGGTCTAACTTCTTAAGACCTGTAATAATATCCATAACCCTCTGCATATCATTAATTGCAAATGATTCTGTAATCTCAAAGTACTATATTCTTAGGATTAACACCTGTCTTATCAAGAATTCTTTTAATATTCTCAACCACATTCTTCTGTAAAATTTGCACCTACCGACAGATTCACATTAATATAGAAATCCGGATATCCATTATCATTCCATAGCTTACATCTTCTGCATGCCTCCTCAAGAACATAGTCACCAATTGAAGTAATAAGTCCAAGATATTCTGCCAGCGGTATGAACTCACCCGGTCCCATAAATCCCAGTGCTTTGCTGTCCCATCTTACAAGTGCCTCACAGGAAGTACACATCTGTGTGTTGACATCAACAACGGGCTGATAGAATACTACGAATTCGTCAATTCCTGTAGAAACTGCCTGTCTCATATTATTCTCTATATCTAGCCTCTTGGCTGTCGAATTCTCAACCTTACTGCTGTAATAAGTATAGCCGTTCTTTCCTGACCTCTTTGCCTCATACATCGCAACATCTGCCATTCTTGTTATTTCATGAACATCAACACTGTTATCCGGGAACACAGCAACTCCCATACTCATTGTACAGAAATATTCAGTTTCCATAAGATACCACGGCTTATTAAATAAAAGCAGTTATATTTCCAATAATATTATTTAAGTCTCCAAATATTTCAGGTTCAACTATTATTACAAATTCATCTCCACCCATTCTGTAACAATGTCACGCAAACCTGGAATTCCCGTAAGTCCTGCCGCAATCTGCTGAAGAAGTATATCCCCATACTGATGGCCAAGTCCGTCATTAATATGCTTGAAATCATCAAGATCAATAAACAGTACCGCTCCTTTAAGTCCTGCCTTTTCCGTTCTTCTTATAACTTTTCTTAAATCGACTTCACATTTCATACGGTTATACAGACCTGTAAGAAAATCATTATGTGCCTGATATTCAATCTTCTGCTGATTCTTTTTTCTTCTGGGTAATATCTACGGCGGTCACAACAATAACCTCACTTCCGTCAATCCACTCCAATTCAGAAAAACCTCACCTCAAACCACAATCCTGACTCTGTATTGTAGCGTTCCATGGATGCTCCGATATTTCTGTGTACATCTTCGCATGTAAACACATCCTCAGACATTCCCTTATTGTATCCCGAACCTCCTGTACATTAGGCGCCATCTCATTCTCAAACAATATATTGCCAGAATACCTGCTGCACACAATAATTCCAGAGCCTATATTATCAAGAATCTTCTGTAAAACATCATAAGATGATATAAGTGAATTATTAATCACCTTGCTCTGTGCTATACCTTGAAGTACCAGTGCCATGTCGCTTATGTATTCCTTAATCTTATTATCTGATACTGCCTGTACATCATTACTAAGAACTATAAGATACATTGCTTTTTACATTATTAATTAAAATCGGTACTGTTATGCTCAGCTTTACTCAAATCTGTCCAGAAACCCCTTTCTGTGCTGTATCCGCATTTCCTTCGTATGTAATCTTAATTGCATCTGAACATAATACAAACTCTGACCGTTTAACCGTGCCTGATTCATCTTTAAAACAATTTCCGGTTTCAGATATCACATGCATAGTGTCACTTTCCCTGTCTATCTGCATTACAACAGCATCACATATATCCATGCTGTCAGTTATGCATTCAAGAACACTATCTGCTGCCTGAGTAAATGTAACATTATTTTTCAAGCATACGTATAATATCTGAAAGCCCTATATTTCTGTTATTATCACTACTCAAAATATTCCTCCAGCA
>VOFG01002954.1_pt1 | contig 28312 bp, 47 predicted proteins | sample 5384171 | NCBI WGS metagenome assembly VOFG01 (sample SAMN12384726, study PRJNA508395) | human gut metagenome | isolation source: healthy gut F | host: Homo sapiens
CTATTACTTTTGGGAGTAATGTAACCCTCTTTATTATGTTAAATGGCATATTTGCTGGTTTTTGCTATAAAAATATTTGATAAAGTTTATGACACCCCTTTGCATATATAGTGCTATAGTAATATAATGGAGAAGGGTGATTTATATGTCTTATTTTCTTAAAGAAAAAACAAACAATAAAAAGGGTACTTATTTACAGATCTGCGAAAGTTATTGATTTATCCTACTCGAAAATGTGGTGCTCATCGTTCTTACAAACCCTGGGGGTGTACACGAACTTCCAGGCTACGGCATTGATAACTGTGCTTTTTTACCAAAGAGGTCCAGAACTTAATCGAAATGCAAACAGAAAAAAAACAGGCAGAAAAAGAACAACATATTCTGATCCGTGTGTCCCCGAAAAATATCTGGGGTATTTTCTCGCTTTTAAAAATATCAATGACTCTCTCGGCTGTAAGCGGTTTATTTGATCTCATGCAGACGGCAACTAATTTCAGATTTAACATTTTTGATATGATGTCTGCTTTAATTTATGCAAGAATTAGTCCATCCCTGTTCGAAATCAAAAACTTATGATGAGGTTATCCCAAATCTCTTCAAAACCACGATTTTTCACTGGACCAGCGCTGTATTCCGGTCTGAGTACATTGGCTCTCCAGAATACGAAAAGGTGATGGGAATACATAACCGCAGGTCGATCGTGACATATCCGCTTGATACGGTCACACATACTTTGATTGTACAAACTTTTTACTTTGAGATTGATAAAGAAGATGATTTTCCGCCTGAAAAGGCCCTCAAAAAACCCTGTGAAACTGATCATCGGTATGGGCCTGCTCCTGGATGCCAACCAGATCCCTATCGGTATTATGAAAATGTATCCACGGAATGAAAAAGTGAAAACCCATTATACGCAACATCATTTGATGATCTTAAAAACGCAGTCACATATCCGGCAGAACGATCTTGGTGATCGCGGATAAGGGACTTAACTGCTTTAATAACTTCGCACATGCATTGAAAGCTGGTGATGGATACATCTTTCCAAATCTGTAAAAACTCTTCCTGGACGGAAAAAAACATGGGTCCTAAGCTTGAAAATGACTGCAGACGTTAAGAACAAAGAGAGAAAATACTGTACCGTATCATGAATGCGTAGATGATTTTCTTATTCCCTACGAATACCGCTGGGACATAAAAAAACAGTAAAACTTACAGAAAAAACGGATCGTAACATTCAATCCAAAACTGCCGCAAAACAGAAATATGAAATAAACCGGCAGGTCGAGAAAGCAAAGAAGCTCAAAGCCACAGGCAAAAGATCTGAATATATGATAGTTTCAAACATGTTTCTTTATTCCTACTCAATAAAAAGGAGAAGAAACAGAGGGTGCCAAAAGTTGAAATAAACGAAAAAAGCTTGCGCTGAGAATGCCCGCAGATTTGCAGGTTATAACATGATCGTTACTTCAGAGATCCACATGTCTAAGGTATGCTGCCCACCATAATCTCTGGGTAGAATCTTTCCTGCCTACCATAATCTCTGGCGATCATTGAATTTCATTTGCTTTCCGTGTGGACTTGGAAATCCACATGGCTGCGTCCAAGGTGATGCAGACCTGTATTTTGGCGCATTGAAAACAGAAATCCCAGCTTGATCTAGGACATTTTAAACAGGAAACTCATTTGTTACGGTACTGCCATCAGGATCTTACAGACACATCTTAAAAACCAGTATGGCACCGAAGAGATATTTGATTTCATACGTGACTTCAAAGGAGTTGCAAAAATATCTGACCGAGAAATATATAAACTTATCGCTTTTAATTCTTCTTTTATAAAGTTTTTTTTTCCGATCATGCGGACTTCCATTAACCTCTTATTTTATGGGAATACCGATATTAAAAAAGTGCTGAGCCATAGATTAGTCCATATTTAGCACTATTTCTTCAGTTCACCCGAAAGACAGGAGCGCTACAGCCTCTAGACCTCAGCACTGTTATTTACTTTTTAGCTCTTAAACTCCAAAGTTTTATTGTAAAACTTCGCCCCATGTTATAATCAATCTGTTGTCGCACCCCTACTGGCAACAGAAAGGAGGCGGAGAATGGCTATTCATATCTTTCTAGTGTCGGTCGCAGCAGAAGTTTAGTTATTACCAGCATATGCAAATGGCTATTGCAGACACGATCGCGATAATTAGCTTCCAGCGGATTCTCTAAACCGCACAAAGAGATGAATCCCCAGCAGCTGCAACTGCTGGGATTTTTTTATGGCCGACACCCATATCTTTTCTCGGCTACCAATATAATATATAAGAACCAAATCAAGTATTCATCGTAATAAAATGCCCCTGCCGCTAAAATGCCGTTACAACCTACAGCACCTCTACCTTATCCCCTGCTTTTTACCGGTCCGCTTCCTGCCGGTATCTCCGATCAGGCAGTTACAACCTACCATACTGCTGCATCTGCCCATTGGCCTGTTGGTCTGGAAGCCATACTTCGCTTTCCTTCTGCTTTTCCTCTTAAAAGCGACGCCTTCTGCTGTTTTTGAGAAACCGTTACAGCGGTAAGAGCTTCCCGGCGCAGTTTCAGCATCCGATCGCCCATTTTTTAATGACAAGGATCTCACGTACAAACATTTCAAATGGGATTGCCGCAGAAAATGGATTGCCGGAGCCCTATAAACAAGACCTCCGTCTTTTTCCGGCTGCAAGGTAGGCATTCCCGGTTTAATGGCAATACCGTGAAACAAGATCTCTGCCCCAATAAGCAGCGCTTCTTCTGTCAGGTCCTTCTGTCCTACGGAAACACCACCGGTGGTGATCGCGCGGATTCTGCCTGGTTTGCTGCTCTTTTAATGCTTACCTTCCATATTCCAGCTCATCTCCCACGGTCCGGCTCATCATTACCTGGGCGCCTAACTGGTGTAAACGTGCTTTCATGTATACAGTATTGGTATTATATATTTTTGGGAGTCAATGGTGACCGGCCTACAATGATCTCACCAACCTGGAACTGGAGCTTTGCAAAGTCTTCATACTCAATCTCTGCCTTCGGCTCGATGTCGATGACTGGCTCATTCTTCCTTTGCTTCCTCAGCAGCCGGCTGTGCTGCCTTCTCTGCGGCACGCATAGCCTCTACCTTTTCCATAACTTCCTTGAGGTCCATTCTTGCGAACAGAATCTCCGGTGCGTCGGTTACATGCTCGCCGGACGGATACAGGCCGAACTGATCCATCTGGAAAGAGCGCGCTTCTGCGCGTGGAGCTGTGCCAGAATCTTCTTGGATGTATCCGGCATGAAGGACTCCAGCAGGGATGCGCCGATGGTGATGGCCTCTACCAGGTTGTAGAGTACCGTTGCCAGACGGTCCTTTCTTGTCCTCTTCCTTTGCCAGTGAATCGGCATGGTCTCGTCGATATATTTGTTGCAGCGACGGAAGATGTTGAAAATCTCGGTGATGGCATCTGCCACACGAAGCTCGTTCATCTTGCCCTCTCCTTCTTTACAGACTGCCAGAACGACATTCTTTAAGTCCTCATCCACCAGCATCGGAAACACCGCCGTTTCTCACCTCGCCGCCGAAAGTACTTGTTGGACATGGAGATAGTACGGTTTACCAGATTTCCGAGGATATTTGCCAGATCCGAGTTCAGTCTCTCTACCATCAGCTCCCAGGTAATAACGCCGTCGTTCTCAAACGGCATCTCATGCAGAACGAAGTAACGGACAGCATCCACGCCAAAGAAATCTACCAGGGTATCTGCATAAAGGACATTTCCTTTGGATTTACTCATCTTGCCATCGCCCCGCAGCAGCCACGGATGACCAAATACCTGTTTGGAAGCGGCAGATCCAGTGCCATCAAAAAGATCGGCCAGTAAATGGTATGGAAACGGATGATATCTTTTCCTATCAGATGGAGATCTGCCGGCCAGTTTTTCTAAACAGTTCACTGCTGTTGCCGTCACAGTCATAGCCGATACCTGTGATGTAGTTGGTCAGGGCGTCCAGCCATACATACACAACGTGCTTCGGATCAAAGTCAACCGGAATCCCCCAGGTAAAGGAAGTACGGGAAACACACAAATCCTGCAGGCCCGGAAGCAGGAAGTTGTTCATCATCTCATTCTTTCTGGAAACCGGCTGGATAAACTACGGATGCTCGTTGATATAATCGATGAGTCGGTCTGCGCATATTTGCTCATACGGAAGAAATATGCCTCCTCCTTCGCCGGCTGTACCTGGACGTCCGCAGTCCGGACACTTTCCGTCTACCAGCTGGGACTGTGTCCAGAAGGACTCGCAAGGTGTACAGTAAAGTCCCTCGTAAAAAGCCTTGTAAATATCTCCCTTATCGTACAGCTTCTTGAAAATCTTCTTCACCTGACCCTCATGGTCTGCATCGGTGGTACGGATAAATTTGTCGTAGGAGGTGTTCATCAGATCCCAGATGGTCTTGATCTCACCCGCCACGTTATCGACAAACTGCTTTCGGCGTGATGCCAGCCTCAGCTGCCTTTAACTCGATCTTCTGACCATGCTCATCGGTACCCGTCTGGAAACGCACATCGTAGCCCTGCTCCCTCTTGTAACGCGCGATGCTGTCCGCCAGCACGATCTCATAGGTATTTCCGATATGCGGTTTGCCCGATGTATAGGCAATCGCAGTTGTTATATAGTAAGGTTTCTTACAGTTCTGACACATTTATCATGCCCTCCTTATTAAAATTGCGCTTTAAATTGTGTTCTTCACAAAAAAGCCTCTAACCGCCCATGGTTTTCCATCTGCGATTGAAAGGCAAGCCACCTTCTTTTCTCTGCCTTTTCTTCATATATAAATATATAGATTAAGTCTATCTGTTTTGCATCCCTTTGTCAAGTATGGTATACTTGCAGACATATATATTTGTTTTGAGGTATTATATTATGCAGAAACGCTTTTCCTTCCCGCCCCTGCCGCGCACAGCGCGCGATCGCTGCAGCTGCTGCCCTGGCGCTCTCCGGATGCGCTGGTTCTTCCGGCTCAGGAACCCCCGCCGAATCCTACGCCGCTTCCGGGCAGACTGGTTTCTCCTTCCAATGCATCGTCCGATGCTGCCAGCGAACAGGCGCGTTTTGATGCGTTTCTGGCACACCAGTTTCAAGAAAGCGTGCAGGACGATCCGCTCTCCCTTCATTTTCTTGTCCGGAATCCGGAAAATTACGGTATCACCGAACCGGAGATGAAATTTCAGAATATTCCCTGGAACAGTCAAAAGGATTCCGAGGAAAACGCGGTACCGTTCTTGAGGAACTTTCTTCCTTCGATACCTCTCTCTTGACCTCCGACCAGCTTCCTTCACCTACCGGATGATGAAGGACACACTGGAGACGGAAGCCGGCTCGAAGGGGACTGGAACTCTGACAATCAGCCGTTGCCCTGATCGGCACGCAGGCGGAACTTCCGACCTTATTAGCCGAATACATTTTACAACCGTGCCGACATCGACCATTACCTGGCACTGCTTTCGCAGATCGACACATATTACAAGCAGCTTTGCAGCGTATGAACAGGCGCAGGCAGACGCCGGTCTCGCACCGTCCGACGACACCATCGACCGGATTTTAAAATCCTGTAAGAGCTACCTCATCCGCCCGGAAAACAGCCTGCTGACGGAAACATTTGCCTCCCGCTTAAATGCGGTTGAGGGCTTAAGCAATGCAGAAAAGGCATCCTACAAAGCAAAAACATCTGACCATTTTAAAGGAACACTTTATCCCGGCATATACAAACCTCTCTAAAGCACTGGAATCGCTCAAGGGCTCCCATCCGGAGGCAGGAGGACTTTAGCACCTACGAACACGGCAGGGAGTATTATGCCTATCTTGCGGCGGCGCTGACCGGCACAGATTCTCGGTCGATGCGCTCAAAAACGCGGATTGAGAAGCAGATGCAGGCAGATTTATCCGAAATCCGCGTCCGCTTAAAGGAACATCCGGAACTCGTCCGTCAGATGACCGACTCTGCCATCACACTCCTTCCGATCCGATGAGATCCTTCAGAATTTACAGGTGCAGATTCAGGGATGATTTCCGGCGCTACAGATACCTTACACGCTCAAATACGTCCCGGAAGCGCTGGAATCTTCCCTGTCCCCGGCCTTTTTCCTCTGTACCGCCGATCGATTCCGACGGTTCCAACACCATTTACATCAACGAAAAAAAGCAAGCACTCGAGCAGAACCTCTACACCATGCTGGCGCACGAGGGCTATCCGGGGCATCTCTACCAGTCGGCTTATTTCAATGACCGGAGCCGGTTCCGGTACGGCGGCTTCTTGCCTGCAGCGGCTACAACGAAGGCTGGGGACTCTACAGCGAACTGTACGCCTACTCCTTCGACAACGGACTGCCGGAAGCGGTCAAACCGCTGATGCTGCAGCGAAGCCAGCAGCTACGGGCTGTACGCGCTTCTCGACATCTGCATCCACTATGATGGCGGGATCTCGCCACAACCACCAGTTATCTGGAAAATTCCTACGGATTTACGGATCCGGAATCCGCGCTGAGATATACCTGGCAATCATTGATAATCCGGGCAATTACCTGAAATACTATACCGGCATCAAAATCCTGACCATGCGCCAGGAAGCCGAGGAGGTACTTTTGAAACAAATTCAACGCCAAGAGCTTCCACCAGTTCATCCTGAACATGGACGGCGCTTCCTTCCGGGTCATCAAACCGTATTTTCAAACATGGCTGATGACGGAGAAATTGCGTATAAGAGAAAAAGAGCGGTATCTCCCCTGTATGCATCCGCAGGCTTCAGGATCCTGCTCTTTCTGCATTTTCATGCTTTAAGTTTTACTTTTCTTGTAATTCTTCTCAAAGCTCATCGGACCGTCGCCGATCTTCTCGCCTGCTACGCTCAACTCCAGCGTCTTTGCCTCGTAGTTCTGGATAAATGTATTGGCAATTCGCCATGACAACCAGCTTGTCAGAGGACTCCTTTAAGGAGGAGATCCAGCGTCAGTGCGCCGTCCTTCTGCTCAAATTTATCCACGGTGATTCCTCTTCAATGACGCCCATCTCTGCCATCTTATCAAGCAGTTCCTGTGCATCCAGCTCATCGCCGTCAATGCCATCCATATTCTGTTTTAAGCCGCTCTTATCAGATTTTACAGAATATACGCAAACCGTTACCGTCGGATCTGCATCCGTTACCACCATGCTTTCTTTCTCAGCCACGCCGTCTACAGTCTCCTGCTGCGCCGCACCTGCCGGGGCAGTTCCATGTTCGCTGGTCTCCCTGTATTTTTGCCGTCGGCGCACATGCGCCCAGAACAGCTGCCATCATAAGACCAGCTGCCATTACCATAAATTTCTTCATAATGTACCTCCTTGTATTCTCCTCGCAGCAGTTGCTTCACGGTTTTCGCAACCGTTTTTGTCTTTCACACCTGTTTCCATCCAGTGCAGACTACATCCATTCTTTTTACCGCTGCCCATCCTTACTCTAAACCACTGATTCAGCTTCATCAGCGCCTTTACCAACGTCTGCATCTGATCTTCCGACAGATCGCTTTGTCAGGCTCTCGATCATCTCCCGGTGGAACCGGGCGTGATGCCCATACGCTTTTTCTGCCCCGCTCTGAAAGAGAAATATATACGACCCGCCGATCCTCGAGTCCCCGGCCTTCGTTCCACATAGCCCTTTTTTACCAGGCTGTTCATGGCAATCGTGAGCGTTCCCACCGTAACGGACAGTTCTCTGGCAATCGATGACATATTTTCGGTTCACCAATCCCGATCGCTTCGATCACATGCATATCGTTATTCGTGATGTCTTTAAACTCCGGCGTAATGATTACCTTCTGTTCTATGTCCATCACATCGCGGAACAGCGTCACCAGAAGCTCATTCAGCGTCTCATAATTTCCCCACAGTTTTTCCATGATAACGGATCTGTTTCCAGAGCCCCTTATTTTAACAAGGGCATTATAGGGGATAAATTTGTTTTTTGTGTGAAATTTTCCCCCTACATGACGCCAAATTGCGTTTTCTATTTCCAGCCATCCTTTTTTATTGATTTATATTGCTTTCTCCTGCACATCACGCGGCACACCGCCACTCCTGCCAGCGTGCTGACACAGGTCGCCAGGAACGCCGGACCGGCCACTGCCAGCGGATGCGCCGATCCGTACTGGCTCCGGTAGGCGATCATATTGATAGGAATGAGCTGCAGCGATGAAATATTTACGACCAGAAACGTACACATTTCATCGCTCGCCGTTCCCTGTGTGACCGCCGCCGGATCCCCCGCCGCTCTCCGTTCCTCCTCCAGTTCTTCCAGCTCCTTCATCGCCGTAAGCCCGCCGGGGTCGCCGCCCAGCCAAGCCCCAGCATATTGGCAATCATATTGGCGGCCATCGAAGAAAGCGCCGGATGACCCGCTGGAATGCGTGGAAAGAGGAAATGAAGCACCGGCCGCATCCCCGCCGACAACTGCTCAATCAGCCCCGCCCGCCGTCCGATCTCCAAAATTCCCGTCCAGAACGCCATCACCCCCAGCATCGTGATTCCCAGCGAGACTGCATCCCCCGCCGCTGCAAGCATTCCCTCCGTCACCGCCCCCAGCGTCCCATGCACCGCCGCCCAGCCAAGCCCCGTAAGCATCATAAACGCCCAGAGTGCATTTAACATGCATCTACCTCCCTGCTGTCATATGGTACGCTCAGAACATTTTATACTCAGACAAGTATAAAAGACGCCAAATATACACCATCATAAATAGATACAATTATATCGTTTCTTTTCGTCCATTCCGCTTGCATTTCAGAATTTGGATCTTTAAAATAAGAACTATCATCTCCTTCACATGACAGACATTCTTTGAAAAGGCCATTTTATATGGATTCTCCTGCCAAAAACCGTGAAGACATTGAAATATGATTTAATATTATGAAAACGAGGTATTCAGAATGAAACAATCCGCAGATTTAAAGCGTCTCCTCACCTCCATCGATCATAAAAAGCTATCCGGCTTACAAGGATGTGCGCGGCGCTTATGATTTTAATACGTATCTTTTATCCATCGACCATGTACAGGGTGACCCGTTTGCGTCCCCTTCCAACGTCAGTATCCAGGTCCGCCACGCGAAAGCCGGACTTCCGGCAGAACTCTTTGATACGCCGTGGAAAAAAACAGGCGCTTGAAGATTACCTGCTCCGCTGTTTTTCCCGTGAAATCGGTCGTCTTTCTTTCAAGGCAAAAGGTTCTGGAAAAAGTGGTCTGATCGCCACCAGCCGCCCCGGTCAGGAGGTTCTCTCCCGGACCGCCTGCGAAATCGGGAGAAATGAGATTACAGCCCGTTTTGAGGTTGGTTTCCCGGCATTCGGGCGCACCATCAACTCAGGTGAACTGATCCGGATTTTCTTTGATTTTCTTCCAGGCTGTGTCGAAAACGTCTTTTTCTACCGCCGCCAGAACACCGCTGAAATCAAAAACGCATTACGCTGGCAGACGATCAGCATTTTTATCCGCAATGAGCTGAAACGCTTAGACCTCATCTCCTTCGTCGCAGACGGCTCAATCCTGCCGCGTGAAACCGGCGTCTCCGACCGTCCGATGAAGGGCAGTGTTGCGTTCCATTCCCGGATTCCTTAAGAATCACTCTGAATCTTCGGGACACGGTCCGATCTCCGGCATGGCAATCCACCGCGGCATCACCCTGATCGTAGGCGGCGGCTACCACGGCAAATCCACACTGCTAAAAGCGCTGGAATCCGGCGTCTACAACCATATTCCAGGGGATGGACGTGAATATGTCATCACCGATGAAACCGCAGTCAAGCTGCGCGCCGAGGATGGACGCAGCATCAACCACGTTGATATTTCCCTCTTTATCCGGGATCTGCCGAACAAAAAGACACCACCTGCTTTTCCACCGCCGATGCCAGCGGCAGTACCTCCCAGGCGGCAGCTGTGATCGAAAGCATTGAAGCGGGAACCCGCGCTTTCCTGATCGACGAGGACACCTCCGCTACCAACTTCATGCTGCGGGACGACCTGATGCAGCGCATCGTCAGCCGCGATAAAGAGCCGATCACCCCGTTCATCGAACGCGCCCGCGATCTCTACAAGCAGGCAGGCATCTCCACCGTCCTCGTAGCTGGAAGCTCCGGCGCCTACTTCTTCATCGCAGACACTATTATCCAGATGGATGCATACCGCCCGTTTGATATCACGGAGATGGTAAAAAATGCATGCGAACAGGAGGCTTCAAACCCGCCATCCAGGCGCCTGGGTTCAAGCTCCCGACGGCTGGACGGAAGCTGGCGGCTGGCGGAACAGGGCGGGCTGTGGGCGCGATGGCGCTGAATTTTGGCGACAGCCGCGCAGAAGCTGGAGGTGAATCTCAGGAAGAGGGCGAAAACAGCGGTCGTTCTGGACGGTTTGGCAATCGCGGCGGCAGCGCCCGATGCAGGACGCTTTGAACGCGGTCGCGGAGGACGCCGCGAAGCTGACCGGAAATTCCGACCGGAACACGCGTATCAAAGTCCGTGTCCACGACAAACACTCTTTCCAGGTTGCCAAAGAGCCGGTCGATCTGCGCTTCGTCGAACAGCTTGCCGACAGCGAGCAGACCGCCGCACTCGCCCAGATGGTGCGCTACTGCCTGGAAAAAGGGCTTCCTAGATCGCTGCACCGTACAGGAAACGGTTGCCACACTCTTAAAAGCTTATGAAGCAGACGGGCTCTCTGTGTTCAGCGATGCTTCATATGCCGCCATGGGACTGGCAATGCCGCGCGTGCAGGAGATTTATGCTTGTTTAAGTCGTTTTAGGGGATGATTGGATACACAAAAGAGGGCTGCATTTTGCAAGCCCCTCTCTTTATATTTTTGCATTTTTCACTGAACTATTTGCAAATTTCATCTTGGCTCATCCCTGAACCCTGCCAAAATCTATCCTACCCTTCGCACAGCGCCCGCATCACGCCCTCAACCGTCTCTATCTTCTCTGCTCTCCACGCGTTTCCGCCGCAGAAAATCAACGCATGATCTTCATCACCGCGGGCGGCATTGACGAGTGCCTGTGTGATGCAGTACGGGATCTTCGCCGGATCACAGTGTTCCAGACACTGGTAACAGTGTGTCACTGCCTGTCTTCCTTTTTCCAGTTCTTTTAAGAACGCATTCTTGATCGCGCGTCCCGGCATGCCGACCGGACTTTTGACAATCACGATGTCTTCTTCCTTCGCATCCAGATATGCCTGCTTATATGCCATCGGTGCATCGCATTCCTCGGTTGTCACAAAACGGGTTGCCACCTGCACGCCGTCCGCGCCAAGCTCCATCTGGTGCATCACATCCGCATGGTCATAGATGCCGCCAGCCGTCACAACCGGAATCGATTTGCCATATTTCTGCGCGTATTTTTTAACCAGCGCGATAATTCCCCGCACTTCCTCGTCATATTCCGCCTGATGGAATGTCTCGGCTGCGTGCGGCGTGTCTACCTCCAGCTCGGTCAGCTTCTCACGGTCAAATCCCAGATGTCCGCCCGCCAGCGGTCCCTCAACGACCACCAGATCCGGTGCGGTCTGGTACTTGCGGTCCCACATCCGGCAGATGACCGTCGCCGCCTTAACGGAGGAAACGATCGGCGCAATCTTCGTCGCCGTCCCTTTCACATACTCCGGCAGGGAAACAGGAAGTCCTGCGCCCGATATGATCAGGTCAGCGCCCGCCTTGACCGCCGTTTTAACGTACTCCGCATAGTTTTCGTCGCCACCATGATATTAAAGCCCACGATGCCGCCCTTCGCGATCGCGCGCGCCTTCTGCAACTCTGAACCGATCGCGCGTAGGTTTGCCCTCCTGCGGATGTTCGGCAAAAATCCGGCTCCCGGAAACCGATCTGGGCAGTGGAAATAATGCCGATGCCGCCAGCCCCCGCCACGGCTCCTGCCAGTGAGGACAGGCTGATACCAACCCCATACCGCCCTGGATGATCGGAAGCTTCGCCGTCAGATCACCGATTTTCAGCGGTTTTAACTGTGATAAAATTGTACTCATACGTTCTCCTATATTCACAAAGGGGACGCCGCGCGGCAACCCCCTTTCAATATCTATTTTTTAGATTTTTCTAAAACGTTCATACCGCTGCTCCGCGATCTCATCCGGTGTCTTTTCCGCGCAGGACTGGAAGAACTCGCGCATATGGCGGTCGATGATGCGTCCGATCCTCGATGTTGTCATCGGTTGCCGGCTCATCCTCGCAGATAATGCGCTCGATCATGCCAAGCTGATACAGATCCTCTGCCGTCATCTTCATGACCTTCGCCGCCTCGCTGGCTCTCTTGGCATCTTTCCACAGAATCGAAGCAAAGCCCTCCGGAGAAAGGATCGAGTAGGTCGCATTCTCCATCATCCATACCTCGTTGGAAACCGCCAGCGCCAGTGCGCCGCCGCTGCCGCCCTGACCAGTGATAATCGCCAGAATCGGCACCTTCATATCCGACATTTCAAAGAGGTTGCGGGCAATCGCCTCGCCCTGCCTCTCTCCTCTGCCTCCATACCCGGGAATGCACCTGGCGTATCGACAAAACAGATGATCGGACGGTTAAATTTCGCCGCCTGTTTCATCAGACGGAGCGCCTTTCTGTATCCTTCCGAGACGGCATGCCGAAGTTGTGCTTCATGCTGTCTTTTCGGGGATTTTACCTCTCTCCTGTCCAATGACCGTGACCGGCATTCCATAGAAGGATGCCACACCGCCGATGACCGCCATATCATCGCCATAATACCGGTCGCCGTGGAACTCGGTAAAATCGTCAAACAGGATCCGGATATAATCGCTGGCGTTCAGACGTCCGGCGCTACGGGACTGGCGTACTGCCTCCCAGGCATCTCTCTCTCGGCTGCGATCTTATTTAATGTCTTCTGGCGCATGATACCGGAGAACGGTGCTTTCCGGCTCTTTAACTTGCCTTCCTCCACAGAAGCTGCTTTTTCTGCCCTAGATGCAGATGCCGCTTCTGTGTGGTTCTCCGCCTCGTCGTTCCATTTCTCCCAGCCATGCTCCTGGCTGTGAAGCTTCAAAATCTGTCCCAGAACACGCTTCTGATCTTTTTCTTTCCACGATCTGATCCACAAAACCGTGTGTCAGCTGGAACTCGGCTCTCTGAAGCCCTCCGTGAGCTTCTGGCCGATCGTCTGCTCGATGACACGCGGACCCGCAATCCAATCAGCGCCTCCCGGCTCTGCCAGGATGATATCGCCCAGGGACGCAAAGCTTGCCGTTACGCCGCCGGTGGTCGGATCCGTCATAAAGCTTATGTAGAGAAGTCCCGCCTCGGGAATGACGTTTTAAGGCTGCGGAAGTTTTCGCCATCTGCATCAGGGAGATCATGCCCTCCTGCATTCTCGCGCCGCCGGAAGCCGCGTAGATGATAACCGGAAGCCGTTCCTCGGTCGCACGCTCTACCGCACGGTCAATCTTCTCTCCCATGTTGTGACCCATGCTGCTCATCAGGAAAACGGGAGTCGCAGACCGCGATCACAGTCTCATAACCGTGAATCTTTCCTTTACCAGTGACAACCGCCTCATTTAACTCGGTTTTCTCTCTGGCTGCCTCAACCTTGCCCTCATAGCCCGGAAATGCAAGCGGATTGACCACAGACATCTCCTTATCCCACTCTTCAAAGGTACCTTCATCGATCAGCATCTCAATCCGGCGGTACGCATGCATCCGGAAATATCCGCCGCAGCGCGGCACACATACAGGTTGTCCTTGACATCCTGCACCAGAATCGGTTTCTCACATTTATTACACTTACGCCATAAAGAACGCAGACTTTCCGGCGTCATCGCCGTCGGACGGCTCGGAATCTTCTCCGGTTTTTCCTGTGCTGCCTCTGCCGCCCTTTTTATCTGCTTTCGCACTCTCCGCACGGCTTACGCCGGCAGAACCGTGGTCGTTTGTATTGATCGAAGTATACGATTTCTTAAACAGATTTTAAACATCTCTTATTCAACCTCACTTATTAGCCAATCATAAACGTCAGCTCTGCGGAAACAGCCAGCTTGCCATCGACGGTTGCCGTCGCACTTCCCGATGCCGACCGGTCCTTTTTCTCTTGATGATATGGCACTCCAGCTTTAACTTGTCGCCCGGAACTACCTTTTTCTTGAATTTTGCGTTGTTGATTGCCCCGAAATATGCCGTCCTGCCCTTTATTTCCTTCTTCACTTAAAATCGCAACCGCGCCGACCTGCGCCAGCGCCTCCACGATCAGGACGCCCGGCATGACCGGCTCCTGCGGAAAATGACCTGCAAACCACGGCTCGTTGTATGTTACATTTTATATCCAACCGCGCCCTCGCCCGGTGTCACTTCCTCGATACAGTCGATCAAAAGAAACGGATGACGGTGCGGGATGATCCTGGATCTCTTTAATTCCCATCATATTTCAGTTACCTTTTCGCTTTCCCAGACATCATTTTTGTATGTTGCAAGTCTCTTCCGCCAGCTCCAGTGCTTCCAATCATTCAATCATCCACACAAAAACGTCCTCAAATTATATTTAGTCCTCAAATTTCTTGATTACCAGGCTGGCATTGACACCGCCAAATCCCAGGAGTTGGTCAGGCATAGTGGATATCCATCGGAACCCCTCGCCCATGTAATCCAGATCGCAGCCCTCGCCTGCCTCTTTTAAACCTGCGGTTGCGTGTACAAATCCATCCTCAATGGATTTCACGCAAGCGATAAACTCAACACCGCCCGCTGCACCTAAAAGATGTCCAATCATCGACTTAGTGGAGTTAATTTTACCTTGTAAGCGTGATCGCCCAGCGCTTTTTTCACTGCCATCGTCTCGAAGAGATCGTTATGGTGTGTACTGGTTCCATGTGCATTGATGTAATCAATCTTCTCCGGTGCGATACCTGCATCCTTGAGCGCCATCTCCATCGCATACGCTGCGCCGCTTCCATCCTCTGCCGGGGAAGTGATGTGGAATGCATCGTTGCTTCCGCCGTAGCCGACTACCTCTGCCAGAATCTTTTGCGCCGCGCTTCTGCGCGTGCTCTAAGGACTCCAGAACTACGATACCAGCGCCCTCGCCCATGACAAAACCATCGCGGTCCTTATCAAACGGACGGGATGCCGTCTCCGGGTCATCATTGGTAGAAAGCCGTCAGAGACGCGAAACCTGCCATACCGAGCGGTGGATCGCAGACTCAGTACCACCGGCTACCATCACGTCTGCCTGCCGTACTGGATCGAGCGGAACGCCTCACCGATAGAGTTCGTACCAGTCGCACAGGCAGTTACCACGTTGATGGATTTGCCCTTAAACCATAATGCATTGCCACATTGCCGACTGCCATGTTCTGATCATCATCGGAACGAGCAGCGGGTTCACACGGTTCGGTCCTTTTTCCAGCATTTTTGTGCTCACGTTCCATCGCCTGTAGCTTCCGATACCGGAACCGATGCTGGTTCCCACGCGGAACGGATCCTCTTTTTCCATATCCAGACCCGCCTGTGCGATCGCCTCACCGGCTGCCGCTACCGCATACTGGGAAAACGGCTCCATACGTCTCGCCGCCTTCGGATCCATGTATTTCTTCGGATCAAAAATCCTTCACCTCGCCTGCCAGCTTTGCCTTATAATCGGTTGTATCAAAATATGTGATCGGCGCGATACCGACTTTTTATCCTTTAATCCCTGCCAGAAGCTTGCTACGTCATTTCCAATCGGAGTGATCGCTCCCAGACCGGTTACTACTACACGTGTCTTATTTCCCATCTAAAAACCTGCCTTTCTATCGTCACAGTACACACGTTGTGCAAACTGCGACACGATTTTGCCGATGCTTCGCATTCCAAATCGGCAAAATCTGCTGCCACTACGTTATCGTACGCCACTTTCGATTCCAAAGTGCCTATCTGTAAAGCACCTTTTTCCCCTACATCGCCATTCCGCCGTCCACGCACAGAACCTGTCCTTGTGATGTAGGCTGCGCGGTCAGAAGCCAGAAATACGGCTGCCTGCGCTACATCCTCGGTCAGTACCGAAACGTTTTAACGGAATCTGCTCGCCCATCGCCTTCTTCACATCGTCCGGAAGAACGGCGGTCATTTCCGTATCAATAAATCCCGTGCAATCGCGTTGACCGTGATACCACGGCTTCCAATCTCCCTTGCCACGGATTTGGTCAGTCCGATCACGCCCGCCTTGGACGCACAGTAATTTGCCTGTCCCGCATTTCCCATCACGCCGGAAACAGAGGAAATATTGATGATGCGTCCGCCCTTCTGCTTTTAACATCTGGCGGGATACGTGCTTAATGCAGTTAAATGCGCCCTTTGTTCGTATCGATGACGGCGTCAAACTCTTCCTCACTCATCTTCATCAGAAGATTGTCACGGTAATGCCCGCGTTGTTGACTAAAATATCAATTCTCTTATAGCGGCTGATAATGTCCTTTTAAGAACACCTCCGCCGCGCTGTAATCCGAAACATTGCACTGAACGGCTTCCGCCTGTCCGCCCGCCTCGGTAATTTCCTTTACAACTTCCTCTGCTTTTGCCGCAGAGCCATTATAATTGACGATCACCACAGCGCCCTCTTTCGCCATCGAAATAGCGATCTGACGGCCAATGCCGCGGCTGGCACCTGTCACAACTGCTACTTTTTCCATTTAACATCCAAGCGCCTCCTTTACTTTGTCGATATCTTCCAGTTTCTCTATATTGAACGCCTTCGCGTTTTTGTCGATTTTACGCATGAAACCAGTCAGGGTCTTACCCGGTCCGATCTCAATAAATGTGTCCACACCGTCTGCTAACATCTTCCGGATCGTCTGCTCCCAGCGGACGGAGGGAAGAAACCTGCTTCATCAGAAGCGGCTTTACATCGGCTGCATCGGTCACATAATCTGCCGTCACATTCGCAATATACGGAATCTCCGGTGTATGAATCTCAACGGTATCGAGTACCTTTCCAAGCTTCTCGCCAGCTCCCACTCAACATCTTGGAATGGAACGGTCCGCTTACTTCTTTAACGGAAGAACGCGTTTTGCGCCCGCTTCCTTCATTTCTCTCCTGCCTCGGCAACCGCCTCTGTCTTACCAGAGATAACAATCTGTCCCGGGCAGTTATAGTTGGCAATCTGCACACCCTCGATCGGCGCGATCACCTCTTCGATCTTCTCTGCATCCATCGCCAGTACGGCAGACATGGCGCCCTGACCAACCGGGACTTCGCCCTGCATCAGAATACCTCTCTGCCGCACGGTACGGATGGCATCTTCGTCAGACATAACGCCTGCAGCCGCCATTGCAGGATACTCTCCCCAGGCTCAGGCCCGCAGCCACATCCGGGCGGATTCCAGTACGTTCCATGAATACACGCATCATCGCAAGGCTGGCAGTTACCATCGCCGGCTGCGTATACTCCGTGATATTCAGACGGTCCGTCTGCGCCGGATCAAAGCAAAGATCGGTCATTGAAAACCCAAGGATCTCGCTTGCTTTCTCAAACATCTCGCGTCCCGTTTCCGTTTCCTGATAAAAATCCTGTCCCATGCCAGTGGTCTGTGCGCCCTGACCCGGAAAAATAAATGCAATTTTGCTCATAGCGTTACACTCACTCTCTACTTTCTGCCCAAAAAGCGTCTCCGCCTGGGCCATCATTTCTTCAATCATTTCCTTACAGGTCTGCTCTTTCTTCACCATACCTGCAATCTGTCCAGCCATCACGGTTCCGTTGTCCACGTCACCTTCCATGACTGCCTTCCGAAGCGTTCCAAGTGTTAAATACTCCAGTTCCTCGAACGGGCGTCCCTCTTTTCCAGCTTCAGATACTCTCTCGTCATCTTATTTCTAAGACAGCGGATCGGATGTCCGTGACTCATACCGGTTACGGTCGAATCAATGTCTTTCGCCTTGATGACTCTGTCCTTGTAAGCCTGGCTTACGATAGATTCCTTCGATACGACGAAGCGGGTTCCCATCTGGACCGCCTCTGCGCCCAGCATAAATGCCGCCGCAATGCCGCGTCCATCTGCGATACCTCCGGCTGCAATCACCGGAATCGAAACCGCATCAACCACCTGCGGAACGAGAGTGTCATCGTTGTCGCCTCGCCGATGTGTCCGCCGGACTCCATGCCTTCTGCAACGACTGCATCTGCGCCGCTCTTCTCCATCAGACGTGCCTGTGCAACCGAAGCGACAACCGGAATTACCTTAATGCCGGCTTTCTTCCACATGCCCATGTATTTGCCTGGAATACCGGCGCCGGTCGTTACGACCTTGATGCCTTCTTCCACAACTACCTTTGCCACGTCATCCGCATACGGGCTCATCAGCATGACATTGACACCAAACGGCTTCTTTGTCAGCTCTCTCGCCTTGCGGATCTCCTCGCGGACAACCTCACCTGGTGCATTGGCGCCGCCAATTAAGCCCAGACCGCCAGCTTCAGAAACGGCTGCTGCCAGATGATGTTCTGCCACCCATGCCATGCCGCCCTGAATAATCGGGTATTCAATCCCCAACATTTCTGTGATCTTTGTTTTCATTATGCCTCTACACCTTTTTCTTTTAAGTAGTTCATAACATCGCCTACCGTTGCCAGGTTCTGCAGATCCTCAGCCGGGATCTCTACGGAGTACTCGTCCTCCAGAGCCATAACCAGCTCAAACAGATCCAGGGAATCAGCACCCAGATCATCCTTGAAAGAGGAAGCCTCGGTAATGGAATCTGCGTCTACGCTCAGCTGCTCTGCAATAATTTCTTTCATTTTCTCTAACATCGTTTCAATCTCCTTTTTAAATGAATTTTCTTTTGTGACCGCAAAAATGCAATCACTGTTCTTATATTTTATCAAAAAATGGAATAATGTACATTAGTTTTGCTATATATTTTTTGCTTCTCCAGGCACCTACCAGGTCATCAATGCCGCGCCCCAGGTAAGACCCGCGCCAAAACCTGCCATCACCAGCGTATCGCCGCGTTTTAAGCGTCCGTCCCGGTGCATTTCATCCAGGAGAATCGGAATCGAAGCCGCCGACGTATTGCCGTAGCGCTCGATATTGACCGGAATCTTGTCCATCGGAACCTTCAGACGGCGCGACGTCGCTTCCAGAATCCGGATATTCGCCTGATGCAGCAGATAATGCTGTACCGCCTCGCGGTCCGTTCCGGTCTCCTCCAGAATCGCATTCACAATCTCCGGTACCTTCTTCACCGCAAACTTGAAGACTTCCTGACCGTCCATCTGCATAAAACCAAGCTCCGGCTTGCCGCCCGTCAGGCAGTTTTCAAGACTTCTCGCCTGGCAGTACAGAACGTCGTTCTTCGTTCCGTCGCTGCCGACCAGCGTCTTCACCACACCCGTCTCGTCCGCCCGGACAACCGCCGCGCCCGCTCCATCGCCAAACAGGATGCAGGAACTGCGGTCCGTCCAGTCTAACACCTTGCTCAGTGTCTCCGCTCCGATGATCAGCGCTGTCTTGTAGATGCCCGCCTGAATAAATCCCTGCACAATATGTAAGGCGTAAATAAATCCGGAACATGCCGCCGTGATGTCAAACGCCACCGCGTGTTTCGCCCCTGATGGCTCCCTGTACATCCGCCGCCGCACTCGGGAACGCCCGATCCGGGGAAGAAGTCGCCACAATCACGATCTCAATCTCCTCCGGAGAAATGCCCGCGTCCGCGATCGCGCGCTTCGCCGCCTCTGTCGCCAACGCCGAGGTTCCCTCGCTCGTCGAGACATGTCTGGCTCCAATACCCGTCCGTTCCCGGATCCAGGCATCATTTGTATCAAGAAATTTCGTCAAATCCTGATTCGTCACAACCTGCTCCGGCGCATACGCGCCAATTCCAATGATTCTAGCTGTCATTTTCTCGTTTAACTCCGCTTCTTCTATAAAAGATAGTTTTAATTTCAAATGGTTTGATATTCAAATTAATTTAGAGTGTAGCGGAGAATGTGGGGTTTGTCAAGGATAACTTGTAAATGAACGGCAGGATTCTGGTGAGAAGACGCAACCCGGACAGAGAAGAGCCGCCCCCAATCTTGTCCTGAAATACGCAAAAATAAGATTCCATGGTTTTCTTTTTCGTTGTATAATTATAGGACATAGGTATCTTTATTGTATCTATACAGAAATTTGTATACTATATTATCTACATATTACCCTATTAAAGGAGGAGTTGCTATGCAGAGTATTCTTGTATGTGACGATGATAAACAGATCGTAGAAGCGATTGACATATACTTAACCGGTGAGGGATTTGAGGTTATCAAGGCATATGACGGGCGCAGAGGCACTGGAGCTTTTAAAAACGCACACCGTGAATTTGATGATTCTGGACGTTATGATGCCGGGGTTAGATGGAATCCGGACGACGCTGAAGGTGCGTGAGACCAGCAGCATCCCGATCATTATTCTTTCCGCGAAGTCTGAGGATGCGGACAAGATTCTGGGCTTAAATATCGGGGCAGATGATTATATCACGAAGCCCATTAACCCACTGGAACTGGTCGCCCGCGTGAAATCTCAGCTCCGCCGCTACACGCAGCTGGGAAATATGAACAATCAGATGGGCAACCACGTATTCAAATGCGGCGGCTTGCAGATCAACGATGAAAATAAGGAAGTAACCGTGGACGGCGAACTCATCAAGCTGACACCGATCGAGTACAACATCCTGCTTCTGCTTGTTAAAAACGCCGGAAAAAGTCTTCTCCATCGACCAGATCTACGAGGCGATCTGGAATGAGGAGGCGATCGGCGCGGACAATACAGTTGCGGTTCATATCCGCCATATCCGCGAAAAGATCGAAATTAACCCGAGAGAGCCGCGCTATCTGAAGGTTGTCTGGGGTGTTGGATATAAAATTGAGAAGCAGTAAAAATGTGAATCATCCATCTAACAGAAGTTAGGAGTTGCAAAATTTATGACAAAACTCTCACATATTCCGATGCAGATCCAGAAATGGATCGCCAGCCTCGCGCATCTGTTTTTCCTGATTCTGGGACTCATCGGTATCAGCCTCATGTATATCAATGGAAATTTCGGTCTGGGGCTGACCGGCATTGGCTCGGTTCCTTATGAGGACACCGCGGAATTTAACACACAATTTAATAGCGATCTGAACGATATCTTCCTATATATGGACTATCAGGACGTCTTCGGTGCCGACAGCTCGATCGACCTCTCGCGCCGGATGCTCAAAATGACCTTTGGACCAAGCGAGACCGAAAATTTCTCCTGTCCTCCCTGATTTCCTATCTGGAATCCATGGGGTACCAGCTCGATGACGACTTTAACTGCCAGAAGGTTTCTGAACCGGCAGACGGCGTCAAGAGCCGCGAAAGGCTACGTCGAATGGTCGGTTCAGGAGCCGCAGCGGATCTACAGCTACCGTTCTGCCAGCCGGAAGCGCAGCACATTGGAGGACGCAGCGGTCGAGATCATGGACACACTGCATCGTTATTACACAGTGTATAACCGTTTCGTCGCCAATCCATCCAACCTGCATTTTAAAATCCAGTACACAGAGCCAGATTCGGATCAGAGCGAAACAACCCAGTTTACAAACACCGATTCCCTGACACCGGAAAATGTCAAGGAATACGGGCGCTACGCGTACCTGCCGGGCAATTCCGTTTTCTACGACACCAATATGAAAGCGATCCCGCTCAGCAGCATTTCCGCACTGGCATCCAATAATCCGTACACCGGCAGCGACTATTATCTGCTGATCGGAATCGATACAAATTATCCAGTCACTGACCTTTACGCGCGCGCGCATACCGCATACCTGCACCGGCAGCACCTGTATCTGACCGGATTTGCACTGACGATCTTCGCAACGATCGGACTGCTTTTGAGCTTCCTGTTTCTGTTCCGGGTGTCCGGCTACCAGAGTTATCGCAGCTTCGACGTGACACTGCACGGCTTCGACAAGAGCGGCACCGAAACCGGCATCGTCTTTTTGCCGCCATGACCGCGATCGCCCTGGTTGTGAGCGACCTGGTTCTTGTCCGCATCCTGCATCTGGTCATTCCGTCGCAGTATTGGTACTTCTCCGATCACAGCCTGCAGGCGCTGGTCCTGTATCTGGGCGGACTGCTGCTCTTTTCAGCCTCCTGCGCCGCTACCGCGCCGGTACCCTGTGGACCTCCAGCCTGATCTGCCGGATTCAGAAGAAAATGTTGATCCTCAAAACACGGCAGAACTTCCGCAGCCGCCTCGGCATCGGATTTGTTCTCTATCTTGCAATCAACACAGCGCTTATCAGCCTTGCCTGGTATTTCTGGGACCGCGTGTATGCAAATTTATACGTTGTTTACCTGCTGACAGGTCTGACTGTGCTGGTATTTCTGCTGTTTAACCTGTGGATCTTTTTTACATACTGTTCCGGCAGGCAATCGAACAGGAATCCATCCACGACGCCGTCCAGCAGCTATCCGCCGGAGAGACCAGCTATCAGCTTGATCTCGATGAATTTGACGGTCCGGAACTTACGCTGGCAGAGGGACTCAACAACATCAGTTCCGGTCTTGAGACCGCCCTTCAGGAAAAAATGAAGAGCGAACGCTTAAAAACCAACCTGATCACCAACGTCTCCCACGACATCAAAAAACGCCATTAACCTCGATTATAAATTATGTAAACCTCATGAAGCCGGAACATATTGAAGATGCGCGGATCAATGCCTATCTCGATGTGCTCGACCAGAAATCACAGCGTCTCAAAACACTGATTGAAGACCTCGTCCGAGGCATCCAAGGCAAGCTCCGGCAATGTGAAGCTCTGAATTTACCGACATTGACCTCGTCCAGATGGCATTTCAGACCAACGGCGAATTTGAAGAAAAAACTGGATGCCAGACATCTGCAGCTCATCATCAATGCCCCGCGGGAACCACTGATGATCCGGCCGACGGTCGCCGCCTGTGGCGCGTACTTGAAAACCGCAATACAACAACGTCTGCAAATATGCGATGGAGGGCAGCCGCGTCTACGTAGACCTCGCCCGCGTTCCCGGAAATCCAGAAACCGGTACTGCTGGTAAGGCAGTCTTCACCATCAAAAATATATCTGCCAATCCGCTCAACATCCGTGCGGACGAGCTGACCGAACGTTTCGTGCGCGGCGACGTCGCCCGCACCACCGAGGGAAGCGGACTGGGACTATCGATCGCCAAAGATCTGACGGAACTGCAGAAAGGGCAGTTTAGTTTGTATATCGATGGGGACCTGTTTAAGGCACAGGTGGCGTTTGATTTGGTGGAGAAAACGACGGAGAAGGCGGTTGCGGACGCAGAAATAATAGAAGAAACCGATGCTTGCCGAAGCGGCTGAAAAGCCGAAAAAGGACGATGAACTGAAAAAACAAATATATCGGAAGAAGCTACTATTCAAAAAGAGGTAAACGGCGAATCTTCCGAAAATGCTATCAATGAAACCATAAACACTACGGAAAATTCAAGAAATGAATAAAAAATTTATGAATTGAGGACTTTATCCTATGAAACGCACTCATATCATGATCGCAGTCTTCTTCGCCTGCATCCTCTCCCCAACCTGCTGTTTCCTATCCTGAAAACCACAGCCGATGAGGGCACCGGCGAAAACCGCAGTCTGGCGGCATTTCCAACTCTGTCGCTGGAAACCATCGATACCTTTCCATCCGATGTTGAAGACTGGATCAACGACCATGCGGCGTTCCGCAACCGCTTCTAAGCCTGAACGCCCGCTTAAACCTCTCCTTATTCCAGTTCGGAGACTCGCAGGACGTCATCACCGGAAAAAAGATGGCTGGTACTTTTACGCTCGGAAGCTCTGTCGAGGACTTCCTCGGCACCAACCGTTTTTCCGCCGGAGAACTCCAGATGCTGGCAGACAAACTCCAGACCGTCCACGACGCCTGGAAAGAAAAAGGCACCGAATTTATCTTCCTGTGTGCGCCCAATAAAGAAGGCGTATACAGCGAATACCTCCCGGACGGCTTTACCGCACCGGACGGACCTACCGCCGCAGTGAACTGCTCGATTATCTGGAAATACACAAATGTCCCAGTTGTCAATCCATACCCGGAGCTCAAAAACCGCCGGGACTATCAGTGGTATTTCAAAACCGACACCCACTGGAACGATGCTGCCGGATTTCTCGTCTCGGGCAGATCATCGATGCCGCTGGCGGCACCTCCACGCCGATCGAGGACGTCACTGTCACCTATGAGCCACGCGATCCGGGCGATCTGGCGAACCTGTTCCACATGCCAGAATCCATGTGCGACGATACCAAAGCAGATGTATCCGGTTATCGAAACAACGTAACCATCCACTACGACAGTGCCTCTGACGATGGCAACATCGCCCACATCTCAGCAGTCCAGACGCCCGACCCGCGCCGCATCGCGATTTACCGTGACTCCTTCGGAACCGCCCTGTTAGCAGGACTGCCGAAATACTTCGCGCATACCGATTTCTATCACTGGCAGGCATTCGAGCCGGAATTTTTGAACGAAAATAAGCCGGATGTGCTGGTGTATGAGGTGGTGGAACAGGATTTGGGGAGAATGATGGAGGATTTGGAGAAATTGATGCCAACGCAAAAATAATATGTGCATTTTTTATTTAAACAGTGCAAAAAAACTTTCGAATTTAAAAGAAATGTGATACAATCAATCTATGGATGCCACCATAACACGGTAGGCGGCTTGGTCCTCTTTCAGAGGGCTGCGTACCCTCTGATTACATAGATACCTGCAAGGAATCTACCTGAGAGGAGGGATGCCATATGGAAATCATTGGAATTGTACTAGCGATTTTGAGTTTCGGCGCAACTTGCTTCAAAGCCGGATATTCACTTGGCAAAGATGTAGAAAAAAGCGCAAAAAATAGCCGCCCATCCTGACACGATTGCGGCTATTTTCTTGTCTTAATCACTAGGGAACCAAACCGTCTATCGGTGGCATCCTTTATATATAATATAACATTATAGTCCGTAAGATTCAAGCGAAATTACAATTTTTTAGCAATTTAAAAATTTGCAATTTTCATTTCACCATTTTATCTGAATCAGCAGATAGCTTCCCATCCATTTCATGATTCCGAAACCATCCGCCGATCCGGATAAAAATCAAAAAATTCTCCTACAGCTCCCTCTTCACCAGCTCCAACGCCGAAGCGATCACCGCATCCATATCATAATACTTATACTCGCCTAAACGACCGCCAAAGATCACCTTTCTCTTCCTTCTTTACCAGCTCTTTGTACTTCTCATACAGCGCGCCATTCTTCGCATCATTGACCGGATAATACGGCTCATCGCCTAACTTCCACTCAGAACTGTACTCGCGGCTGATGACCGTCTTCGGCAGATCATTGCCGTCTGCATCCTTGCCAAACTCAAACCACTTGTGCTCAATGATACGCGTCCACGGAGTCTCCGCATCCGTATAGTTCACAGCCGCATTGCCCTGGAAATTCGGGATATCCAGAACCTCTGTATCAAAGCGGACAGAACGATACTCCAGAACGCCCAACGAATACTCAAAATACGCATCGATCGCGCCGGTGTAAACTACTTTTTCTTTGCCATCGCATCCCAATCAGCCTTATTCTTAAAATAATCCTCTTCCAGACGAACCTCGATGCCATCCAGCATATTGGCAACCATCTTCGTATAGCCGCCCACCGGGATTCCCTGATACAGGGCGTTGAAATAGTTGTTGTCAAAGGTCAGACGAACCGGAAGACGCTTTGATGATCCTTAAAGGACGGAAGATCCTTGCACTCTCTTCCCCACTGCTTCTGTGTATATCCCTTTGATCAGCTTCTCATAAATATCCGTACCAACCAGGCTGATCGCCTGCTCTTCCAGGTTCTTCGGCCCGTGATGCCTGCTGCCTTGCGCTGTTCCTCGATCTTCGCTGCTGCCTCCTGCGGAGTCACGACACCCCACATCTTGTTGAAGGTGTACATATTGAACGGCAGGGGAATACAGCTCGCCGTGGTAATTCGCCACCGGGGAGTTTGTAAAACGGTTAAACTCCGCGAACTGGTTCACATAACTCCAGACCTCTTTATTATTCGTATGGAAAATATGCGCGCCATACTTGTGAACCTGGATGCCCTCCATCGGCTCTGTATACACATTTCCTGCAATATTCGGACGGCGGTCAATTACCACCTTCAACCCATAACACTGGTACAACATATCTGTCATTTTCTTCTTATCTGTTCCTCTTATACCCAAAGACTTTAAATCCACTGACCATTACTCATGCAACCTTCTTTCCTGCAATTCATCTACTGCTTCTTCAATTCTCTCATCGTTTGTATCTGCCAAAAGACAAAACAATGGAAATATCGTCAGCACTGTTATCCTCTGAAAATTGTTTCGGATTGTATGCCCATAATTCAAGTCTTATCTGCTTATCCGGGTCTATCAATTCATCAGTCAGCAAGGATTTATCATAATCTTTCTCACCGATTGCATAGGTAACAACTCGACTTGGATTTAGCATTGTTTTTCAGAAAGTGCCGTCCCCCCTGCAAAGACCATATTTTCTGTAACTTGCGTCTTATCTATATATCCTGCTTTGCGGACAGGTGTTGTCAAATATACTTTTGCTTTTTCAAATAATTCATCTCGCTTATATTTTGACTCAATAAACTTATTAACACCGTCTTTTGCTACAAGAAACAAATCTGTCATTTCCAACTGCTTCACTGCTCTGGTCAAGGTCATTGCTGTAAACGGAAGCACTTTTCCGGCTTCTGAAGTATACAATCGTTTTTTCTTACTGTACAGATAAAATAAAAACAACTGCTGCGTGGAGTAAACAAACTTACCAGTCAGCTTTTGGGGTTCTTTTTTTCATCAGAAAGCATTGTCCCAATGAAAGGAAGAAAGACCTGCTTATCAGTAATAAACGGTATATTATTTTCTATAAGGCTTTTTCTTCGATAATTTGATATCGTTGTAAGTTCAAATACGACTGGCACATTATCAATCTGCTGTATTTTTACAATTTGTTTTTTCAATGCCGGAAGTGTAGCAAGTTCTTCTGTTGGAGCAAGCATTATACAGCGTCGGCAAAGAATCCTGATGATTCCATAACCGGAAGCCCGCTGGCCATAGCCTCCAGCATCGCCCGCGGCAGCCCTTCCTGAAGGGATGGAAAAAGGAAGATATCCGAAGCTCCAAAGATCTCCAGCATATCTTCCCTGTATCCTAAAAAACGATATATGATCTGCAATTCCAAGCCTGTCCGCCAACCCATGAAGATGCTCGTTCAATTCTCCATGTCCGCACAAAAGCAGATGCAGCTTTTCATATGCACTACGATGCGGCTCATCCTTCATTCTGGCAAGCATCCGGAACAGAACCTCCTGATTCTTCCTGGGTATCATCTCCCCGGATGTCAGAAGCACCACCTGATCAGGCCGCACCCCCAGCCTTTCTCTCTTCCTCTGCCTTTCCTTTTATCCCCAAGAAGGCGAAATTGAGAACGATCTATCCCCACTCCCGGCACATAATCTACATACTTCGCATGGAATTTCCGCTTCGCCAGTTCATAATCTCCCGGTTAATACAGATCTGCTGATCCGTATACCTCGAAAAAACTTCTCCATCGGATAATAAAACAGCCAGTTCTTCCAATGACGCCCCTTTAAAAAATGGAATCCGTGGGCCGTATAAATCATCGGTCCTGTCCCTGTCAGGCATGCGCCGCCAGCCCGCGCCATCACCCCTCCCATCGGCGTGTGACAATGCACCAGCGAAAAATCTTCCCCCGCATCAAATCAACCATCTGCCGGTACACCAGCCGGTTCTTGGCATCGAACGGGCTCCGGATAAAATCAATCTGATGGCAGATGATCCCCGTACCATACAGCCGGTGATTATCCGTTCCATACGACGGTGTATGAAAATTTGAAGCATAATGGACCTCATATCCAAGCCTCTGTAAAATGCGGACATTGTTCATCTCTCAAACTGGGGACAAAACCGCTGACGTGGGTTACCAGAAGAGGCCTTTTTAGGCATTTTATTTTCCCCTTTCATATCATGTTGCATTTTTATATTCATATGAAGCATCCTCCAAATATCACCTGCCTCTCTCCTCATCGTTTGATTGTTTTTGCCATCATTTTCACCCAACCAAAAATAGCGGCTACAAAATTGTAGCCGCCTTAACTATGTTAATTTACTATTCTATTTCCATAAATACTCGGATAAACCTCTTCTTCCATCATCTCCCGGAATTTCTTCAGCA
>VOFG01002046.1_pt1 | contig 28309 bp, 34 predicted proteins | sample 5384171 | NCBI WGS metagenome assembly VOFG01 (sample SAMN12384726, study PRJNA508395) | human gut metagenome | isolation source: healthy gut F | host: Homo sapiens
GCTGCAAAACAATTAAGACTTACTTTTTGCTTAACCTGCTATGAAGCATCCCTTCCAAAAGAAATAAAATTGAAGAAATATTTCTTTATTTAGCCCGAATTTACTTTCTTTGTGCAGTTTTATCTGAAAAACATTAGAATTATACCAAACATTTAAATTATAAGATCATGAAAATCTCACACATCGAACATTTGGGTATCGCTGTAAAGAGCATCGAAGAAGCCCTACCGTATTATGAAAACGTATTAGGCCTGAAATGTTACAACATCGAAACTGTAGAAGACCAAAAGGTAAGAACTGCTTTCCTGAAAGTAGGTGACGTCAAAATAGAGTTGCTGGAACCAACCAGTCCCGAAAGTACTATTGCAAAGTTCATTGAAAAAACAATGGCAACGGTGGCATGCATCACCTGGCTTTCGCAGTAGAAGACGGTGTTGCCAATGCTTTGGCTGAAGCTGAAACCACAGGTATACGTTTGATTGACAAGGCGCCGCGCAAAGGTGCAGAAGGCTTGAACATTGCCTTTTTACATCCAAAGTCAACGCTTGGTGTGTTAACAGAACTTTGTGAGAAACCCTAATCGGTGTGATAACCGCAGATTAGGAATAACAATACTCTCCTCAAATAATAACTTAATCAGTAAAACAAAGATGAGTAATCAACTTGAAAAAATTAAAGAGCTTATCGAACGCCGCGCAACAGCACGTCTCGGCGGTGGTGAAAAAGCGATTGCCAAACAGCACGAAAAAGGAAAATATACAGCCCGCGAACGTATTGCAATGTTATTAGACGAAGGAAGCTTCGAAGAAATGGACATGTTCGTTGAACACAGATGCACCAACTTCGGTATGGAAAAGAAGCATTATCCGGGTGACGGTGTAGTTACCGGTTGCGGTACCATCGAAGGACGTTTAGTTTATATATTCGCTCAGGACTTTACTGTTTCTGCCGGTTCTTTGTCAGAAACAATGTCTATGAAAATATGTAAAATTATGGACCAAGCCATGAAAATGGGTGCTCCGGTCATCGGCATCAACGACTCGGGTGGTGCACGTATTCAGGAAGGTATCAATGCACTTGCCGGTTATGCTGAAATATTCCAGCGTAATATCATGGCATCAGGTGTTATTCCTCAAATTTCGGGTATCTTCGGTCCGTGTGCCGGTGGTGCTGTTTATTCTCCCGCTTTGACAGACTTCACACTGATGATGGAAGGCACTTCTTATATGTTCCTGACCGGTCCGAAAGTTGTAAAGACCGTAACAGGAGAAGATGTAAGCCAGGAAAACTTAGGGGGTGCAAGTGTACACTCTACTAAATCCGGTGTAACTCACTTTACTGCTCAGACAGAGGAAGAAGGTTTGGCCCTGATTCGCAAATTATTGAGTTATATTCCGCAAAACAATCTTGAAGAAGCTCCTTATGCAGACTGTACAGACCCAATCGATCGCTTGGAAGATTCCTTGAACGAGATTATTCCCGACAGCCCCAACAAACCTTACGATATGTACGAAGTAATCAGTGCTATCGTGGACAATGGCGAATTTCTTGAAGTTCAACCTCATTATGCCAAAAACATTATCATCGGCTTTGCCCGTTTCAACGGTCAGTCTGTAGGTATTGTTGCCAATCAGCCGAAATACCTGGCAGGGGTACTTGACAGCAACGCTTCTCGCAAGGGCGCACGTTTCGTTCGTTTCTGCGATGCCTTCAATATTCCCATTGTATCACTGGTAGACGTTCCGGGCTTCCTTCCGGGTACAGGACAAGAATACAATGGCGTTATCTTACATGGTGCCAAGTTGCTGTATGCTTACGGCGAAGCTACTGTGCCCAAGGTAACTATTACGTTGCGTAAATCATACGGCGGTTCTCACATTGTAATGAGCTGTAAGCAACTTCGCGGCGACATGAACTATGCATGGCCCACAGCCGAAATTGCAGTAATGGGTGGTGCAGGCGCAGTAGAAGTATTGTTTGCACGCGAAGCAAAAGATCAGGAAAATCCCGCCCAATTCCTGGCAGAAAAAGAAGCTGAATATACCAAACTGTTTGCTAATCCTTATAATGCAGCTAAATATGGTTACATTGATGACGTGATTGAACCGCGCAACACACGTTTCCGCATCATTCGTGCTTTACAGCAGTTGCAGACTAAGAAATTAACTAACCCGGCTAAGAAGCATGGAAATATTCCATTGTAATCAGGCTTTTTACATTAAAACAAGAACGATTATGAATAAAACTAAAATCGGAATATTCCTTTCTCTGCTGCTGATGGTGGGATTAAGTTCTTGTGGAGAACGAAAATCAAACAGTAAGCTGTTGCTGAATGAGGTGCTGATTGAAAATGAAAGCAACTTTCAGGACGACTATGGGGTACATAGCGCATGGATTGAAATATTCAACAGGTCATTTGGCAGCGCAGACCTTGCCGGTTGCTTGCTGAAAGTCAGTAACCAGCCGGGTGACACTGCCACCTATTTCATCCCTAAAGGTGATGTCATGACATTGGTTAAACCTCGCCAACATGCTTTGTTCTGGGCTGACGGTGAACCCAACCGGGGTACTTTCCACACTAACTTTACACTGAATGCCGCAACAGAGAATTGGATCGGTCTTTATGATTCAGGGAAAAAGTTACTTGATCAGATTGTAGTACCTGCCGGTGTATTGAGTGTGAACCAATCATACGCACGCGTCAGTGACGCTGCCGAAGAATGGGAAGTAAAAGGCGGAAGTCCCGAAAAATATGTCACTCAAGTACAAACAACAAGACCATCAACAGTCATGCAAAGATGGAAAAATTCGAAGAACATGACGGCATCGGCATCGGTATGGCTATTTCTGCTATGAGTGTAGTATTCTTTGGTTTACTGTTACTCTTTATTTCTTTTTAAATTAATTGGAAAAGCTTCTGTCAGCCTCAGCAAGCGCAATGCAATGAAAGTAAAAGGAATCACAGATAAAAAGGAAGCTAAAAGAAAAGAAACTGGGTGAAGCTCCGGGTGAAGTTTTTGCTGCTATTGCCATGGCAATGCGCGAAATGCAAAGCGATGTACACGATGTGGAAGAAACTGTTCTTACCATCACCCGTGTCAAACGCAGTTATTCACCATGGAGTTCTAAGATTTACACCTTGCGCGAAACTCCCCACAAAAAGTAAATCACCAAATAAAAAGATTAAACGATGAAAGAATATAAATATAAAATCAATGGTAATGTATATAAGGTAGCCATTGGAGATATAGAAGACAATATCGCCCATGTTGAAGTAAATGGCACTCCTTACAAAGTTGAAATGGAAAAGGCTCCTAAAGCCGTTGTAAAACCTGTAGTCCGCCCTGTAGCTACAACACCGGCTGCTCCTACCACGACAGTTGTTAAACCGGCTGCTCCTTCCTCCGGAAAATCGGGTGTTAAATCTCCGCTTCCGGGTGTTATCCTCGACATTAAAGTGAATGTCGGCGATGCGGTGAAGAAAGGACAAACCATCATTATCCTTGAAGCCATGAAGATGGAAAAACAACATCAATGCTGACAAAGACGGTAAAATTACCGCTATCAACGTGAGCAAAGGAGAATCCGTTCTCGAAGGTACTGACCTCGTAATTATTGAATAATATGGGAGAATTTATTAATTTTATTGGAAATAACCTTGCCGATTTCTGGACCTATACGGGATTTGCCAACGCTACGTTCGGCCATATCGTCATGATCTTTTTTCGGCTTGTTATTTATATACTTGGCAGTAGCCAAGGAATTTGAGCCGATGCTGCTGATTCCTATCGGTTTCGGTATCTTAATCGGTAATATTCCTTTCAACATGGAAGCCGGACTTAAAGTCGGTATCTATGAAGAAGGGTCTGTACTCAACATTCTGTATCAAGGAGTTACTTCGGGATGGTATCCGCCGCTCATCTTCCTCGGTATCGGTGCAATGACCGACTTCTCGGCATTGATTTCCAATCCCAAGCTGATGTTGATTGGTGCTGCCGCACAGTTTGGTATCTTTGGTGCATACATGATTGCGTTGGCCATGGGCTTCGACCCGATGCAAGCCGGTGCTATCGGTATCATCGGTGGTGCGGACGGTCCGACTGCCATCTTCCTTTCATCCAAACTGGCGCCTAACCTGATGGGGGCGATTGCGGTATCAGCCTATTCGTATATGGCGTTGGTACCGGTCATCCAGCCACCTATCATGCGTCTGCTCACTACCAAGCACGAACGTTTGATTCGTATGAAACCACCGCGTGCCGTGTCTCATACAGAAAAAGTAATGTTCCCCATCATCGGTTTGTTACTCACCTGTTTCCTGGTTCCGTCCGGCCTGCCTTTGTTGGGTATGCTTTTCTTCGGTAACTTATTGAAAGAAAGCGGTGTAACCCGTCGTTTGGCAGAAACTGCCCGCGGTCCGCTGATTGACACCATCACCATCTTGCTGGGATTGACAGTAGGTGCTTCCACTCAGGCTTCAGAGTTCCTTACTCTTGACTCTATCCTGATTTTCGCACTGGGTGCATTGTCATTCATCATTGCCACTGCTTCAGGTGTTATCTTCGTGAAGATATTCAATCTGGTACTGGGCAAGGATAATAAGATTAATCCGCTTATCGGTAATGCCGGTGTATCTGCCGTTCCCGACTCGGCACGTATCTCTCAGGTTATCGGTTTGGAATACGATCCTACCAACTACCTGCTAATGCACGCCATGGGACCTAACGTGGCCGGTGTAATCGGTTCTGCCGTAGCAGCAGGTATTTTACTTGGATTCTTGATGTAATTCATTGAAATACAATATAGGAAATCCTCTTCTACCTATGGGTGGAAGAGGATTTTTTATTGATATAGATTAAGAAATGAATGATTTATTGTGAATTTTGAACGATTAATTACATAAAGTATGCTGAAAAACATATAAATTTGCCGCCGTAAAACCAAACTAAATTAAAAGAAGATGGAAAAGAAAACAGTTAAGTACCACATTCCCCAACACGGAATATACATGTACGCACGTACTAATTCTGGGAAAACTGAACTCATTGTCCTAAACAGTACAAACACTGAACAAGTAGTAGCCAACAAATACTATCGTATGATGACTAACGACTCAAAAAGCGGAAAAGAACTTGTCAGTGGCAAAAAGATTGACCTCACACGGAATATGACCGTAGGTGCTCGTCAATCCCTTATTATCGAATTATAATTTATTTTTAAGGTAAAAAGGTAAACGAGAATGAACAAAGGCGGCTTCTTTTTGCAGGAGCCGCCTTTCTGATAGAAATAATTCGTATCTTAACTTTTTGTGATTAATTGCGGGAAACAATGGTTCCGGTAGCCTGATAAGTAGGCATCACCAACATTTCGGCAATCTGCATATACTCGGGAACCGAAGCTGCAAAATAAACAGTTTCTGCAATATCGTCACCGGTCAATGGACGAATACCTTTATATACATTATCTGCCTTATCTTTATCACCACGAAAACGGACTACCGAAAAATTAGTTTCGACCAATCCCGGTTTAATATTAGTCACTCGCAACGGAGTATCTACCAAATCAATACGCAAGCCATCGGACAGTGCTTTCACGGCCGCCTTTGTTGCACAGTAAACACTACCTCCCGCATAAGCAGCGTCTCCTGCTATCGAACCGATATTGATGATATGCCCCCTGCCGCGTGCCACCATGCCGGGCACTACCAGCCTGGTCATAGCCAATAATGACTTGATATTCGTATCAATCACGATGTCCCATTCATCCAAATTACCCTCATGTTCTTTATCCACTCCGATAACCAATCCGGCATTATTAATCAGAATATCAATCGCTTTCCATTCATCGGGTAATGAAGCCAACGCCTCAGCCGCCGTTTTACGGTCGCGCACATCAAAAGGAAGCAAGCATACTCTAGCTCCATACTGCTGCTCCAACTCCTCTTTCAGTGCTGACAATTTCTCTTCATTACGGGCATTTAAAATCAAGCTTGCCCCTGTGAAGCAAACTTACGGGCGCATCCGGCACCGATACCGCTGGAAGCTCCTGTGATAAAAACAATCTTATCCATCTCTTATTTTGATTTATTAAAGAATTTCTTGAAAAACAAAACCTGATAGTCTATCGCGTTATTCCAATATCGGGGATTATGCGCTCCGGGCCGTATGATAAAGTCATGCCCGATTCCCCGCTTCAATAATGCTTCGTGAGCAGCCTTGTTTACCTGCAAAAAAGAAATCATCCGCACCACAGTCGATAATAATGGCCAGGCTGCCATCTTTCAGTCTATCCAACTGATTGATAACGGTATGATTATCCCATACTTCTTTATTAGAAGCATATTCACCGAGCCGGGCCTTCATGTTCCAACTATCGGGAAACGGACGGATATCCAGTCCGCCACTCATGCTGCCCCCTCCGCCAAAAAATATCTTGATGGCGGATGGAGAGCCACATTCCCCCATGACCACCCATACTCAATCCTGTGATGACTCGTCCGCTTCTATCGGCTTTTGTGGCAAAGTTCTTATCTATATATTCCACCAATTCTTTGGCAACAAAACTCTCATACCGATAATCCTTATTACGAGGACTATCCCAATACCAACTGTTTTTACCATCAGGACACACAAAGATGATACCTTCCCGGTCGGCTATTTGAGGTAAATCAGGTTTTATCGTCATCCATGTAAAAGCATTTCCACCGTGCCCATGCAACAAGTAAATTACCGGACACTTCTCTCCGCCCACTGCCTTATCGGGACGTACCGTCAACACTGTTACATTCTTGTTCATAGCATTGCTGCGCACAGACAGCGTATCCACTTTTGCCGCCTGCGCCACACTTCCTGACAGACACAAAAGACCGGCCAATAGAGTAAAAAATTGTCTTTTCATATCGCTTTATATAAATAACGAGGTAAAGATAATACATAATTTGCAAATTAGTTGCATCTTATTTTTGCTATCTTTGTTTCATCAATAAAAACACTATGATGGACGAAAAACTATATTTAAAGAAATTAGCGCTACGGGAAATAAAGCCAACCGCCATACGGCTTTTTGATTCTGAGAACAATGATGCAGCACAAAGAAGCTTTTTTCCTTATTGGATTTGGAAAACGATTTAGATACCGTAGACAAATCTACCATCTATCGCACTATTACCCTATTCCTGACACACCATCTCATTCATGCCATAGACGACGGTTCGGGCTCTCTGAAATATGCCGTTTGCAGCAATGACTGTAATTGTGAAATAGACGACCTCCATACCCACTTTTATTGTGAAAAGTGCCATCGCACCTTTTGCCTGAAAAGTATTCATATTCCTATGGTTACACTTCCACAGGGATTCACGGTCAACTCGGTCAATTATGTATTGAAAGGATTATGTGCAGATTGCACCGGCCGGCATTCCTTGAAGTAAAAAACATGAGGATGAAACCATTGAAAAAGATGCCCGGCATGCAAAAAATCACACGTTAGTACGTGTGGCATTATACGTACGTATGTATAGGGCTACGCATACGTACGTATCGCCTCACACATACGTATGTATCGCCTCACGCGTACGTACGTGTAAATCCATACCTCCAACGATGATTTTCGAAGAGAAAAAACGAGTTATAATCCTTTACTTTTCGCTTCATTCCAAATGGCATCCATTTCCTCCAACGTCATATTCTTCAGCTCTTTACCTTGCTTGATGGTATGCTCTTCCAGATAATTAAAGCGACGAATGAACTTTTTGATTCGTATGTTCCAACGCATTATCCGGGTTAATCTTATACAGACGGGCAGCATTAATCAGGCTGAACATCACATCACCAAACTCCGCCTCCGCCTTTTCCTTATCCATATTCTCCACTTCCGCTTCAAACTCGCCTATCTCTTCTTTCACCTTACTCCAGACTTGCGAACGCTCTTCCCAGTCGAATCCCACATTACGAGCCTTGTCCTGAATGCGGTAAGCCTTAATCAATGAAGGCAGCGCGGAAGGAACACCGCTCAGCACCATCTTATTACCGTCTTTCTCCTTCATCTTCAATTGTTCCCAGTTCTCAGTCACCTTTTCGGCTGTATCGGCTTTTACCTCACCAAAGACATGCGGATGACGGAAAATCAGCTTTTCACAAAGACGGTCACACACATCTTTTATATCAAAATCACCGGTCTCGCTGCCTATCTTGGCATAGAAAGCCACATGCAGCAACACATCGCCCAATTCTTTGCAGATATCTTTCTTGTCATCCTTCATCAAGGCATCACACAGTTCGTAAGTTTCTTCGATTGTATTGGGGCGGAGGCTCTCATTCGTCTGCTTGCGGTCCCACGGGCATTTCTCCCGCAACTCGTCCAAAATATCCAGAAAGCGTCCGAACGCTTCCATCTGTTCTTTTTCTTGTATGCATAATCTATTTATCTAAAAATCATTTTGTGATGCAAAAGTACATAATATTCCAACGACTTTTATTAATTTTGCAGTCAATTATGCGATAATCAATTAAATAAACAGAATATAAAAATGGAATTAGCAAGTAAGTACAATCCCGCTGACGTGGAGGGAAAATGGTACCAGTATTGGCTGGACAACAAACTCTTTAGTTCAAAACCCGACGGACGTGAACCTTACACAGTCGTCATTCCGCCCCCTAACGTAACGGGAGTGCTCCACATGGGACACATGCTAAACAATACCATTCAGGATATATTGGTACGCCGTGCACGCATGGAAGGAAAGAATGCCTGCTGGGTGCCGGGAACAGACCATGCTTCCATCGCCACCGAAGCCAAAGTGGTGAACAAACTGGCTCAACAAGGCATTAAAAAAAACCGACCTCACCCGCGATGAGTTTCTGAAACACGCTTGGGACTGGACTGACGAGCACGGAGGCATCATCCTGAAACAGCTCCGCAAGCTGGGTGCATCGTGTGACTGGGATCGCACAGCCTTCACCATGGACGAAGAACGCAGCAAAAGCGTTATCAAGGTGTTTGTCGACCTTTACAACAAAGGGGTTGATTTATCGCGGCGTGCGTATGGTAAACTGGGACCCGAAGGCACTGACCGCCCTCAGCGATGAAGAAGTGATATATAAGGAAGAGCACAGCAAACTGTATTACCTGAGATATTATGTAGCCGATGACGATATGTCGGGCGAAACCGGAGCCGAAGGCGAAGTTGTTCACCGTGACGAACAAGGCAGACGATATGCCGTAGTAGCAACCACCCGTCCCGAAACCATCATGGGAGATACCGCCATGTGTATCAACCCCAACGACGTGAAGAACCGTTGGCTGAGCGGCAAAAAAAGTGATTGTTCCGTTGGTAGGCCGTGTAATTCCGGTCATTGAAGACGATTATGTAGACATTGAGTTTGGTACAGGATGCTTGAAAGTTACTCCCGCACACGATGTGAACGACTATATGCTGGGAGAAAAGTACAACCTGCCCAGTATCGATATCTTCAATGATAACGGAACGCTGAGCGAAGCTGCCGGACTATATGTAGGCATGGACCGTTTTGATGTCCGCGCTCAAATCGAAAAGGACTTGCAGCATGCCGGACTGTTGGAAAAGGTAGAGGCTTATACCAACAAGGTCGGCTTCTCCGAGCGTACCAATGTAGCCATCGAGCCGAAACTGTCTATGCAATGGTTCCTCAAGATGCAGCACTTTGCTGATATGGCATTGCCGCCGGTGATGAACGATGAACTGAAATTCTATCCTGCCAAGTATAAAAACACATACAAGAACTGGTTGGAAAACATCAAGGACTGGTGTATCAGCCGCCAATTGTGGTGGGGACACCGCATCCCGGCCTACTTCCTGCCTCAAGGCGGCTATGTGGTAGCCGAAACGACCGAAGAAGCCGTGAAACTGGCTCAGGAAAAAACCGGCGACGCCAACCTGAAAGCGGAAGACCTACGTCAGGATGAAGATTGTCTGGACACTTGGTTCTCTTCATGGTTGTGGCCTATCTCGCTGTTTAACGGCATCAATGATCCGAACAACGAAGAAATCAACTACTACTATCCCACCAGCGATTTGGTGACCGGTCCGGATATTATCTTCTTCTGGGTAGCCCGAATGATTATGGCAGGCTATGAATACGAAGGCAAGATGCCGTTCAAGAATGTTTACTTCACCGGTATCGTTCGTGACAAGCTGGGACGCAAGATGTCCAAGTCATTGGGTAACTCACCCGACCCGTTGGACTTAATTGAAAGATATGGTGCCGACGGTGTGCGTATGGGTATGATGTTGTCTGCTCCTGCCGGAAATGATATTTTATTTGATGATACACTTTGCGAACAGGGACGTAACTTCAACAATAAAATATGGAATGCATTCCGCTTGGTAAAAGGATGGGAAGTAGCCGATATCGAGCAGCCCGAATATGCACAACTGGCAACCAAATGGTTCGACAGTCTGCTCGTCAAGGTATCTGCCGAAATAGACGATTTGTTCAGTAAATACCGTCTGAGCGAAGCACTGATGGCGGTGTACAAACTGTTCTGGGACGAATTCTCAAGCTGGTATCTCGAAATGATTAAGCCGGCTTACGGACAACCGATTGACAAAAAGACCTATGAAGCGACGTTACACTTCTTCGATGTATTGTTGAGACAACTTCATCCGTTCATGCCGTTCATCACCGAAGAGTTGTGGCAACATATTTACGACCGCAAGGAAGGTGAAAGCATCATGACTGCACAAATGGAATCATACGCAGACAGAAATCCGGAGCAGAGCATTCAATTATGCAATACATTCGACCAGTTAAAGGAAGTCATCTCAGGCATCCGTAACATCCGCCTGCAAAAGAACATTGCTCAAAAAGAAGCATTGGAAATGCAGGTAATGGGTGAAAATACATTCCTTATGTCTTATGCCGAAGTCGTGAAGAAAATGGGTAACCTGACCACCGTCAGCATTGTCAATGAGAAGCCCGAAGGCGCTGCTTCATTCATGGTGGGAACCACAGAATACTTCATTCCGCTGGGAGGCATGATTAATGTAGAAGAAGAATTGGCCAAACTGGAAGCCGACCTTAAATATCAGGAAGGTTTCCTGCAAAGCGTATTGAAGAAGCTGAGCAACGAAAAGTTCGTCAGCAAGGCTCCGGCAAATGTCATCGACATGGAACGCAAAAAGCAGGCTGATGCCGAAAGCAAGATTGCTTCATTGAAGGAAAGCATAGCCGCTCTGAAAAAATAAACGGCAGAGCAAACTGTTTAAAATAGGGAGGTGCACTCTTCGGAGTCGCACCTCTCTTTTTTAATTTATCTGTTAATAAATCATTTCAAAAAGAAAATATCACAAACTTATTCTTACCTTTGTTACAATCACTTTAAATTAAATACTTATGAACAAACTGACAAAACTTGCATGCTTGTCGTTGTTTCTTCTGTTTTCGGCAAGTATCAGTAGCGCCGCTCCCAAGGACTATCGCTACACCACAGTCCCCAATGACCCGTTAAAAGCACGTATCTACACATTGGATAATGGACTGAAGGTCTATATGACCGTAAACAAAGAGACTCCGCGTATCCAAACCTACATTGCCGTACGCGTGGGCGGGAAAGAATGACCCGGCAGAAACCACCGGTTTGGCACACTACTTTGAACACCTGATGTTTAAAGGAACCACACACTTCGGTACACAGAACTATGAAGCAGAACGTCCGTTACTCGACCGGATTGAACAACAATTTGAAGTGTATCGCAAAACAACGGATGAAGCTCAGCGCAAAGCCATCTATCATGTTATCGACAGTCTGTCATACGAAGCTTCAAAATATGCCATTCCCAATGAATATGACAAACTGATGGCAGCCATCGGAGCCAACGGAACCAATGCATATACCAGCTTCGATGTAACTTGCTACACCGAAGACATTCCTTCCAATCAGGTAGAGAATTGGGCAAAGATACAGGCTGACCGTTTCAAGAACAGCATTATACGCGGTTTCCATACCGAGCTTGAAACAGTTTACGAAGAAAAGAACATGTCTCTCACACAAGATCCCCGCAAGGTGAGCGAAACCATGTTGGCAGCACTCTTCCCACACCATCCATATGGCACACAGACCGTGCTAGGTACACAGGACGACTTAAAGAATCCTTCCATCACCAACATCAAAATTATTATAAAACTTGGTATGTGCCCAACAATATGGCCATCTGTCTGTCGGGTGATTTCAATCCTGATGAAATGATTGCCACCATCGACAAGTACTTCGGCGATATGAAGCCTAACCCCAATCTGCCGAAGCTGACCGTCAAACCGGAAACACCGATTACCGAGCCCATAGTACGCGAAGTGCTCGGTCCCGATGCCGAATCTGTGACATTGGCATGGATATTCCCCGGTTCGGCAAGCAAAGAATATGAAACGCTGCAAATTGTCAGCCAGATTATGAACAACGGCAAAGCCGGTCTGATGGACATCAACCTCAACCAGCAACAAAAAGTATTGGGAGCCTATGCTTATGTTTATAATTTGTCGGACTACTGTGCTTTCATCATGCAGGGACGTACCAAAGAAGGACAGACCCTGGACGAAGTGAAGGATTTGTTCTTGGGCGAAATAGCCAAACTGAAATCCGGTGACTTTGATGAAAATATGTTGCAAGCCAACATCAATAACTTCAAGAAATACCAGATACAGCAACTGGAATACAATAGCATTCGTGCCGATATGTTTGTTCAATCCTTTGTGAACGGAACCGACTGGGCAGACGAAGTGACCGCACTGGAACGCATGTCAAAACTGACCAAAGCCGACATTGTTGCCTTTGCCAACAAGTACTTCACAGACAGTAATTATGCCATTATCTATAAAAAAACAGGAAAAGACCCGAACGAAAAGAAAATCTCTAAGCCGGAAATCACTCCTATTGTCATGAACCGCGATGCTGCCAGCAATTTCCTGAAAGAAGTGCAAGGAAGCAAAGTGCAACCGATAGAACCTGTGTTTATCGATTACAACAAAGATATGGATCAGTTCGCGTGGAACAAGGATGTTCCTGTTCTTTACAAACAGAACACCACCAATGACTTATTCTATCTGCGCTATATATTCGAAATGGGTAACAATAATGATAAGAAACTGGGAACAGCAGCACAATATCTGAGATTCCTCGGCACTTCGGATATGACACTGGAACAATTAAACAGTAAGTTCTATGGCTTGGCTTGTTCATTCAATGTGTCTCCGGGTGACGACCGCACTTATATCACTCTTTCAGGATTGAACGAAAATCTTCCTCAGGCTATCGAATTATTCGAGAAGATATTGGCTGACGCACAACCCGACAAGACGGCTTACGACAATATGGTGAAGAACATCCTGAAGTCACGCACGGATGCCAAATTAAACCAAATGCAAAACTTCATACGCCTGCTGACATACGCTGTTTATGGTAAAGAATCAGCCACACGCAATTTGTTGTCTACAGAAGAATTGCAAAATATGAATCCATCGGAACTGACCGACCGCATCCATAAACTGACTTCGTTCAAACATCGCATCATGTATTATGGGCCCAGTTCAGAACAAGAGTTGACCGACGTATTGAATAAATATCATAAAGTTCCTGCACAGCTACAAGATATTCCTGCCGGCAAGAAATTTGTGATGCAACCCACTCCTTCCAATAAGGTGTTGATTGCTCCATACGAAGCAAAACAGATTTATATGGTACAGTATTCCAATCGCGGGGAAAAATTTAACCCGGAAGTTGAACCTATCCGTAGTTTGTACAATGAATACTTCGGTGGCGGCATGAACTCCATTGTCTTCCAGGAGATGCGCGAATCACGCGGTTTGGCTTATTCGGCATGGGCAGGAATCGTGACAGGTGGCAAAGTCATCTATCCATATACCGTGCAAACCCAGATAGCTACCCAAAATGACAAGATGATGGATGCCATCAAGACTTTCAATGATATCATCAATAATATGCCGGAATCGGAAGCTGCTTTCAAACTGGCAAAAGAAGGTATCATTTCCCGTCTGCGCACCGACCGCATTATCAAGGATAATATCCTTTGGTCATACATTTATGCTCAAGATATGGGTATGAACGTCGACAAACGCATCAAACAGTACAATGATGTACAGAAAATGACTCTGCAAGACGTTATCGGTTTCCAAAAGAAATGGATGAAAGACCGCACCTATACTTATTGCATATTGGGTGACAAGAAAGAGCTGGACATGGAAGCACTGAAAACCATAGCTCCAATTGAGGAACTTACTCAGGAAGAGATTTTCGGATACTAACCCAAGGTAACTCTGTTCCGGTCTAAAAACGAGGAGTTAAAGAATAACCTTTAAAAAAGGGGTTGTGTCAAAACGTTGATGATGCTGTCGTTTAGTTCGTAGGGGCGAGGTTCGCTCGCCCGAAAACAGTTTGCTTTGTGTCTTCGGGCAGGCAAACCCTGCCCCTACAGCTGACGATGGGATAGGTCGGTTTGGTTTTGACACACTCCCTTTTTTAATGTGTTGTGTTGTGCTGTTCCTAGCTCTTATTTCTTATTCATGTTCATTTCGACGACAAAAGCCACCAATAAACCTACACCTCCCAACAAAAGGACACAGGCTCCATAAATAAGTGAAGCGACATCATTCATTCTGTAACCAATATCTACAGTTCCGGTATAACCGTTTATAGTAGCGGCACAAATCACATAACCGACCAGTAGTCCCAGTCCCATTCCTGTAAGCAAACATCCCAACTTCAAAGCCGAAAAGAGAAGTTTCCAGTCGAAGAAAAGTTAATCTTATGCTCCAGCATATCGGGAGTAAACTTCTCTCCCATCTTTTCAATAATAGTCAAACGTTCCTTTTTGCAGACAAACAGTTCAAACAGCTTGTAAATTCCCAAAGTGATAATGGCCAGAATAGTAGGCACCATAATAAAATCCATCATAATCGTTTCTATTTAAGTTATTAATTTTGTTCCTTTGTACCCTTTAGACGCCGCATCTCCGGTCAGGTTACAACTTTATGGCAAAAATATTTTTTATTTCAAAAGTGTAACCTTATCTATATGCATGCGTCTAAAGAAGTGAAATGGAATACGACGAAGCACATATCATTCAAGATGTATTGGAAGGAAAAACTTCCCGCTATGAATATTTTCTGGACAAATACGGTCAGCAGGTATTTACCCTGATTGTTCGTATCGTTGCCAGCCAGGAAGATGCAGAAGAGCTTACACAAGATACCTTCCTCAAAGCCTTCCGGCACTTATCTTCATTCAAAGCGGAAAGCAACTTTTCGACGTGGATATACCGCATCGCTTACAATACTGCAATTTCGGCCGTACGAAAGAAAAAATACGACTTATTTGACATGGATGATACGCTGCTTGCCAATATTTCGGACGAACAAATAGATGATACGCTGAATGATGAGAGCGAGGAACAGATAGCCAAACTGAACAAAGCCATGAAAAAGCTTGATGCAGACGAACGGGCCGTCATTACTTTATTTTATATGGAGGACAAGCCTGTCAGCGAAATTGCTCTCATACTGGGAATGACAGAAAGCAACACAAAAGTGAAATTGCACCGTATACGCAAAAAATTGTATGTACTTATAACCAATGAAAAACTATGAACGAAGGACTAAAAGATAAAGGATTGAAAAGGGCAATAAAGGAACAACCTCAGTTTCGGCTGTCCACCAACTTTACTTTCCGCACCATGCAGAAAGTAGAAGAAGCCGCTCGACTTCATGAAAAGAAAATAGAACAAAGAACATTATGGGCAACTATTATCGCCTCCTTGCTCTTACTGGCCAGTGGCATCGCAGGAGTGATTTATTATTTGGGCGATAGCCTGACAGAGTTTATCCAAGCAATGCTTCCTTCGGTAACTCACGACATACAGATTCCTTTTTTCTACTTCTTGTTTGCCATAACTATTTTCTTATTTCTGTTATTCGACAGATGGATGAGGAAGCAGTATTTCAAACGGCATTCTTCCTGAAAGAATTTCTTTATACAGGAAAAAGATGAAAGAGTTTTTATGACTATTCCTTATGATAAGTAAGATTCACATCCTACGTTTCACACCAAGCTATTGTAATACATATTATTACCTTCCCGATAAGTGTGAAACATACTTTCTCATTACCAGTCAGTAGGAATGCCCGTCATTTATAATCGGTTATTTCTCAAGTAAATCTTTCAAAAAGGCATCCAGTTCTTCGTCTAATCCTTTAAGCAGTTCATCGTTTAATAACAATGTGTCTTCATCATCCACCAATAAAAGTTCGGCTACCGTTTCTCTATCTTCATCTACCAACACAAAAGAATACGGCTTCATGATACAAAGATTATCCAACTTTCCGGATTCCTGCAAGCAATTGAGCTCTCCTCTCAGAATCCGTTCGGCAATGGCATAAAAATCATCTCCATCATAATCCACCCACTCTTCGATTATGGTACGCGACAATTCCTCGTCATCATCATTAAATAATACTAGTTCACCGCTATCCTGTTTAGGCTGCAAATGAATATCGGTAACTACTGTTTTCTCTCCGTCAGCAATAAATTTATCGATTGCTTCCTGAAGGGATGATACAATAGAAGCATGTGACTGTGCACTGAGTTTCATACCAAAATCAATTTTATTTAATTATTTATATTCAAAAGTACAAAAAAAATCTTTCCTGCAACATTTATTCCTTAAAAATTATCCTTGAAACGATTCATTTGTATGTTTAACTGAGGCAATTGGACCTGACGCTCCTTCAATTTCAATAAATAGAAAGCAATAACAGTAGCTTCTGTCGTACCGGCTTTTGCCAGTTTATCTGCTTTTTCCACCCATTCTATAGCAGTTGCAGGATTGTCTTTCATTTCATAATATAGCCCTATATTAAAGGCTGCACGCATTTTTGGCGCCCTTTACCCTTATCGTATATCTGCTTCCACAACTCAAATGCACTATCCCAATTATTCTCGCGTACATACACTCCGGCATCGCGCATCCTCACATTGCCTCCGTCAAAATAAAAACGGGATACCTCCCTCCAATGCGGAAGAAGATAATTGACAGGCATGGTAGCAGCGTATTCCGAAGCCTCCTTTACGATTTTTTATCTGATAAAGTAGGCTCAATTTCCCATGAAATAGTATCTTGCTTACTAAAACTGAGCATAGGACGCTCCCGAGAAGGTATATATATTCTGATAACGGGAGCCACAATGCCATCCACAGCATCTACCGAAAAACCTCCGTCAAATGTATCTATGAATAAAGCTCCCCGTTTGGTGTGAATATCCAATCTGTCGAAAGAGAATATTAAATCAACGCCCAAATCGGCAGCCAATTTCTGTACCTCATCCTGAGTCAGCATCACATCTTCACGAAGTTCGGTATCCTGCCCGCGCAAAGCAGAGTCGCAAATAATGACTTGCTCAAAGTAATTAGCATTCGCTATTTCCTCCGCCAAAGCTTCGGCAGCTGTTTTGCCATCTCCTTTCAGTTCCATACTAATCACATCATGACTGTCTCCCACTTTATAGGCAGGCATGTTGTTCACCACAGCCACATTCCGCACTGCATTAGGAAAACTGACATCGGCAGCCTGCAACTGTTCAAAAGAAATCGTTTGCAAACTTCCGCATGAAGTCAAAACCAAACCGGTTACTATCGCTATTAATGAAATCGTTTTATTCATATCTGACCAATATTACTTGTTAGGACAAAAATAAGCTATTTGCAGGAACTTATTAGTTAAAAGGAATAAAAAAACGTCTAAGCAGAAAATTCTGCTCAGACGTTTCTATGAAATTGTCTATTTATCAGTCATTTTTTCCGTGGCAGTTCTTATACTTCTTACCACTTCCGCACGGACACAGGTCATTACGGCCTACTGTCTTTTCTGCACGTACCGGCTCACGCTTTACTTCACGAGTATCGTGACCGGCTGCTGCCTGCTGATCGGGGTCACTTAAGTCACGCTTTTCCTCTCTATATTGCTGACGGGGAGCTGCCGGTTCGGGAGCTGCTTCACGCACTTGCTCAGGCTCCTGTACAGGTATCTGTCCGCGAGTCAATACGGAAATGGTATTGTTATTAATCTTATTGACCATATTATCAAACAGGTTCACTGATTCCAATTTAAAGATTAACAACGGATCTTTCTGCTCATAGCTTGCATTTTGCACAGAATGTTTCAACTCGTCAAGTTCGCGCAAGTTTTCCTTCCAGGCATCATCGATGGTATGCAGCAGGATGGCTTTCTCGAATGACTTCACAATTTCCTTACCTTCTGTTTCATAAGCAGCTTTCAGGTTAACAGAAATATTATACAAACGTTTACCGTCTGTAATAGGAATCATAATATTTTCATACATGTGTCCTTGCAATTCGAATACTTGTTTGATAACAGGGTTGGCAATCTGTGCCATACGTTCTGTCTTGCGTTTGAAGTTGGCCATTGCTGCCTCGAAAGTCAGTTCTGCCAAATCTTCCTGCTTCTTCGCATTGAATTCTTCTTCTGTGAAAGGAGGCTCCATTGCCAAAATCTGCAACATTTCCATCTTCACATTATCATAATCGCCCAATTCGACTGCATACACACAACGATCCCAAATCATATTCACAATATCCATACCGATACGTTCACCCATCAAGGCATGGCGGCGCTTCGTATAGACAGCGACACGCTGCTTGTTCATCACGTCATCATATTCAAGCAAACGTTTACGGATACCGAAGTTGTTTTCTTCTACTTTCTTCTGAGCACGCTCGATGGAATTGGAAATCATCTTGTGTTCAATCATTTCACCTTCCTTGAATCCAAGTCTGTCCATGACACCGGCAATACGGTCTGACGAGAACAAACGCATCAGGTCGTCTTCCAATGAGACAAAGAATACAGAAGATCCCGGGTCTCCCTGACGACCTGCACGACCACGCAACTGGCGGTCTACACGACGGCTCTCGTGACGTTCCGTACCGATAATAGCCAAACCTCCCCCGCAGCTTTCACTTCAGGACTAAGCTTAATATCGGTACCACGACGCCATATTGGTTGCAATGGTCACGATACTCTTCTGACCTGCCTGAGCAACGATGTCGGCTTCCTTCTGGTGCAACTTTGCATTCAATACATTGTGCTCAATCTTACGCATTGAAAGCATCTTGCTCAGCATTTCAGAGATTTCTACAGAAGTAGTACCTACCAGAACAGGACGTCCTGCCTTTACCATTTCTTCAATCTCTTCGATCACAGCTTTATATTTTTCACGCTTAGTCTTGTAAACGCGGTCGTTCATATCTTTACGTGCTATCGGACGATTGGTCGGGATGACAACAACATCCAATTTATAGATATCCCAAAATTCGCCAGCTTCCGTTTCGGCTGTACCGGTCATACCGAGAGTTTGTGGTACATACGGAAATAGTTCTGCAAAGTAATACTGGCAAAAGTCTGGGTTGCCGCTTCCACTTTCACCCTTTCCTTAGCCTCGATAGCCTGATGCAAACCATCTGAGTAACGACGACCTTCCATAATACGACCGGTCTGTTCGTCTACAATCTTCACCTGTCCGTCAATCACCACATACTCATCATCCTTTTCGAACATGGCGTATGCTTTCAAAAGCTGGTTGATGGTGTGTACACGTTCCGATTTGATAGCATAATTAGTCATCAACTCATCCTTCTTGGCCAATTTCTCTTCTTCCGACAGTTCGGTCTGGTTTTCTAAAGCCGACAACTGAGAAGTGATATCAGGCAACACAAACAATGTAGGATCTTCAGCATTTCCGGTAATCAAATCAATACCTTTGTCTGTCAAATCCACACTGTTCTGCTTTTCATCGATTACGAAGAACAAAGGATCGGTAGCTTCAGGCATACGCTTGTTGTTCTGCTCCATATAGATTTCTTCGGTCTTCAGCATACCGGCCTTAATGCCCGGTTCACTCAAGAATTTAATCAACGGCTTGTTCTTAGGCAACGCTTTATGACTGCGGAACAAAGCAAGGAACCCTTCTTCCTGATCTTTCTTGTCATCGGATGCAATCAAGCGTTTGGCATCGGCAAGGTATTGGGTAGCCAGCTTTCTCTGAGCTTCAAACAGACGTTCAACCAATGGACGGAGTTGTTCAAACAATTGATCCTCACCTTTTGGATCAGGACCGGAGATAATCAACGGAGTACGCGCATCGTCAATCAAAACTGAGTCGACCTCATCGACAATAGCATAATTATGTTTACGCTGCACCAAATCCTTCGGGCTGACAGCCATATTGTCACGCAAATAGTCAAAACCAAACTCATTGTTCGTACCGAAGGTAATATCGGCCATATATGCTCTGCGGCGTGCGTCAGAATTAGGCTGATGCTTATCGATACAATCGACACTCAATCCGTGGAACTGATAAAGTGGTCCCATCCATTCCGAGTCACGTTTTGACAAATAATCATTGACTGTCACCACGTGCACACCGTTACCGGTCAAAGCATTCAGGAATACCGGCAGAGTAGCCACCAACGTCTTACCCTCACCGGTTGCCATTTCTGCAATCTTACCCTTATGCCAAACGACACCACCAAACAGCTGCACATCATAGTGCACCATTCCCCATGTCATATCGTTACCACCGGCAAGCCAATGGCTCTGCCAGATAGCTTTATCGCCTTCGATACGCACAAAGTCTTTTCCCTGCGCAGCCAAGTTACGGTCGAACTCAGTAGCAGTCACTTCGATTTCAGGATTCTCAGAGAATCGGCGGGCTGTATCTTTTACGATGGCAAAAGCTTGAGGAAGCACATCATCCAATGCTTTTTCATACTTTTCAAGCACTTCTTTTTCCAACTTGTCAATCTGCGTAAAGATGCCTTCACGATCTTCTAACTCAGTAGTTTCGATAGTAGCTTTCAGCTCTTCTATCTTTTTTGTTCTTCCGTAGCCGAATCGTGGATATACTTTTTCAGTTCCTCTGTTTTGGCACGAAGTTCATCATTGCTCAGTTTGGCAATTTCCGGATATACAGCCTCGATTTTGTCTACCCACGGCTTTATTTCTTTCATGTCACGGGTGGCCTTGTTTCCAAACAATTTGCCGATAAATTCATTAAATCCCATTGTATTTTTGTTTTTATTATTTTCTAATTTGATTAATTTTGAAAGTGCAAAGTTAAAATAAAATGCTGATTTATTTGCACTTCTCTCTCTAAATATTATTTGCGGATGTCAGTCATCGGAGCCAAAGTAGAGGCATTGGGCGCCCGAATGCGCATGAAATGGGCTACAGTAGGTGCAATATTGCCAATCTTCACAGGGGTGTGAATAATTTCGGGCTTCATATTCCATCCCACTAAAACGAGGGGTGAAGAAGCATAAGCTTCACGCACTACTCTTTTATCTAAAGAATGTTCACGGACAACCGACCAGCCGGGCAAAACCTCTATCCACAAGTCACCGGAACACGCCGGATTATAACTGTTCTTTATTTTATCGATAGTAGGAGTCCAAGAGCCCAACTGCAAGCGTTGTGAAGAATAGACGTCCTTCACACCGCTAAACTGCACCAGGAATTCCGACGAACGAGCCAAAATCTCGGTATAGTTAAGTTGTTTCTGCTCAATAAGCTTATGATTCAAATAAATTTCCTGTTCGTGATGAGCTTCCACATACTGGCCTTCGCCATAGATCGCAGCCAGATAAAGATTCAACAATGCAGAACAACGCTGAATATAGAATTCTCCACTGGGAATCTTATATTGAGGAGGATCAGCCGGTTCGGGATCTGTATATCCGGAGGAGGTAATGAAGAAAAGAGTGTTATGTAAACCTACTTTTCTATCAATCATATCCAACAACTCGGCAATACTATTATCTAAACGGACATAGGTATCCTGCATCTCCAAAGGTAATTCAGACGGAGATTTGTGATCATAATTTCCGGCATAATAAGCCAAAGACAATAAATCCGGCACATTATCCTTACCGATGGAAGTAGAATTGAGGCAAGCATTTACCAAACGATTCACCTCGTCATTGGCATAAGGACTGGTTTTCAGCCTTCTGTATTTCTGCTTCCTTTCATCATCAAAATTATGTTTGAAAGTCAGCTGCTTGGTTTCTGTAGTCAGATATTTATAAGCGGTAACAGGCAGATAAGGTCCCCACACCATATCACTGATGCGAAAATCAAGTCCCTGATAATCGTTATAAGTAGAAATCCAGGAAGGAAAAGTGCCATAATATGTACTTCCACTCCATTTTCCTGTTTCATCATTAATCCAGAAAGCACCTTTGGCTGCATGACCGGCAGCCAACACTGCCATTTCCCGGGTAGGAGCAATGGAATAAACTTCTGCTACGCCTTGTGTGGCCACTGCCAGCTCATCTGACAGGTTTGATACTTTCAATTTGGCAGGAGAGGTGGACTCGGAAGTATAAATCCCCATAAAGTTATTGTCGTCCACACAATTGATAACGCGCAGAGTTGCACGATCCATCCAGTTATCCCCTACAATACCATTGGTATAAGGAGTAGTTCCCGAATAAATAGCGGCCACAGACGATGATTTATCAACATTGATAAAATCATATTCTGCATTCAGGTATATTCTGCCTTCCTTCCACAACCGTTTGAAGCCCCGTTCTCCATACAAAGCCGAGAAAGCTTCAATGTAGTCTGTCCGCAGTTGGTCGATGGTAAGCCCTACCACCAACTTAGGAACCGCAGGAACATTTTTGTGCCTGAAGCCCCGTTAATACTATAACGGTCAGAAGAGAAGTTAAGATGCGTCCTTTCATTTACTGTTTTGTCTGTAATATAAAAAATACGTGGCCTGTAGAGCATACAAGCAAACACAGTGCCAAAGGTAATACCGTTACGTTGAATTCTTGCTGTATAAATGGCATTATCATTATAAAAAACGTTAAATAAGCCATATTTATTAGATGATAGAGGTCTTTTCGACCTTTTATCGCCTTATAAATCATCACCGGCAAGTAAATAAGGGGGATGGGATTGAACAAAACAATCAGCCAATTGGAGCCGACTGTCGGATGAATGGAAAAGAAAAACAAAAAGCAATGATACATCCGGCTACCCCCTGCGCTCCGAACAAGAGCAAATCCCAAGTCCAAATCACCTTCTTCCATTTCAATTGAAGCCATACAATAATGCAAGTCACAACCAACAATATGCATACACACGACAGAGGAGACAATGGGAAACCCGGTTCTGCTTCTTCCGGCTCTACATCCACCACTTTCGACTCACTGAGTACCAACGGACGAACACTGTCTCCTTGCATAATGACCGCGCCCCCTTGCCGCTTCCAACATATTAAAAGGAGCAAACATTTGCTTTCGTCCGTCAATGGGAACATCCGCCTCGCTGCCAAGACAAAGATCAATTCCTAACTCATCCCATTCATTCCCTTTCGTGCACCGGTGAACAATATCCCTGAAAGTGACCCCTTCTTCCGCCTGCGGGTAAACTACTTTTCCATCGATACAATCTTCTATCTTGTCACGCGCACGCGTAGTACAATTATCATAAAAGTAATTATAACGATAAATCCGGTTCCCTGGACGATAATTTTCTTCAAGCAAATCCCATATCTTTTGTTTTTCTTCGTCGGTAAGATTCAGTGTTTGCTGATAGACCGAAGAGCCGCGCACGGCATATTCTCCTTCAAAATAAGAATAAGGCACCACTCCCAACCGATAATCAGTTTCACCTTTCACAAAGCGCAGCACAAAATTAGGAGTATTGAAACTGAAGATACCATAATTAAAAACCAAGTCCTTCCCCTCTGCCGGATTTTCGTAACGAATAGCCGTATGACCGAACAATTCATATATCTCGGTTCCCGGCGCACAAGTCAGCAAACTCACCCTTACACTATCCTGCTGAGCACGAACACTCCAGGAAGCCAATATTAAATAAAGTAGAACAAGCAGTTTCTTCATATTAATCAATGTTTTGATACCACTGAATCATTGTTTATCCGTATCAAAATTACAATTTACGCTGCAAAAGTACACCTAAATATTAATTAATACCTCACAAATACCGTTTTTTATTGCAATTCCTATTTATTTTTTGCGTTACTTTGCAGCCATAAAAGCAAAGTTGTGAATTTAATAATTGATATAGGAAATTCAGTAGCCAAGCTGGCTATCTTTGACAAAGACGAGTTGGTAGAAGTATTCCGTGGCTCCAATCATTCATTGGACAGCCTGCCGATGCTTTGCTCCCGATACCCCTTGGAACGAGGTATCATAGCCTCTGTCATCACATTAAGCAACACGATCCGCCGACAACTGGACAAGTTGCCCTTTAAAATCATAGAGCTAAGTCACGAAACTCCGGTTCCCATCACCAATCTGTACAAGACACCTCAAACACTGGGAATGGACCGACTTGCCGCCGTTGTAGCCGCCACATGGCTGAAACCCAATAATGATATACTGGTTATTGACGCCGGAACATGTGTCACATACGATTTCATCGATGCACAACACCAATACCACGGTGGCAATATATCTCCCGGAATGCGCATGCGCTTCAAAGCACTCAATATATTTACGGACAAGCTGCCTAAAGTCAGTGCCAAAGGAGACATCCCCCTTTATGGACAAACGACAGAAACTGCTATCCGTGCCGGAGTTATCAGAGGTATGGAACTTGAAATGAGCGGATACATCTCCCTTATTCAAAAGAATTACCCCGGAGTTTTGGTTTTTTTAACAGGCGGAGATGATTTTTCTTTTGATACAAACTTAAAAAGTATCATCTTTGCAGATAGATTTTTAGTATTGAAAGGTTTAAACAGAATATTAAGCTATAATGATAAATTATAAAAGACTGATTAGTGCGTTAATTATACTCACATTCACTGGGCTGACCATAGCCCAAACAAGCACAAACTCACCTTATACGCGCTATGGATTTGGTTCATTGGCCGATCAAGGCTTCGGTAATAGCAAAGCGATGGGTGGAATAGCCTATGGATTAAGAAACGGTTATCAAATCAACGCATCTAATCCGGCGTCATATACGGCAGTTGATTCTTTGACGTTCTTGTTTGATGCCGGCATGACTTTGCAAAATGCCAACTTTAAGGAAGGCAATATAAAGACTAACGCTAAAAATTCAAGTTTTGATTATCTGGCCATGCAATTCCGTTTATGGAAACGTATGGGAATGGCTGTGGGATTTCTCCCTTTCTCTACAGTAGGATACAGTCTGAGCAACACTTCCGAATTGACTAAGGACGAAGACGGAACCGTTATCAACAAGACTGCTTCTTACGCTGGTGACGGAGGTTTGCAGCAAGTATTTGCAGGTGTAGGTTTCAAAGTCCTCGACAACTTGTCAATCGGTGCAAACATCTCTTATATATATGGTGATATCACACATTCTGTAACAACTGCTTTCAGCAACTCAAGTTCATTTAGCAGTGTCAGATTGGACAAGATATCCATCAATGATTATAAACTGGACTTTGGCTTGCAATATAGTTATAAATTCAATAAAAACACGTTTTGAACTTTGGTGCCGTATATTCACTGGGACATTCAGTGAATGGCAAAGGATATAAATACAATCAGAAGTGGTTGAACGGAGCTGATTATCCTTCTACCCAGACAGGTGATACGATTACCAACGCATTCAGTTTGCCACATACCTTTGGAGCCGGTTTGACTTATGTATATGACAACCGACTGACTATAGGGGCCGATTTTACCTATCAACAATGGGAGGATGCAAAATTCTATAATGAGAAAAGCTATTTCAGCAACCGTACAAAAATAGCCGCAGGTGCTGAGTTTGTTCCCAACCCCTACAGCCGCAATTATCTGAAACGTGTCCGCTACCGTGTTGGTGGATATTATTCAGATCCATACACCAAAGTAGACGGTCAGGACGGTACTCGTGAATATGGAGTAAGTGCCGGTTTCGGCTTCCCGCTGTTCCAAAGCAAGTCCATCCTGAATATCTCGGGACAATATGTAAGAGTAAGTCCGAAAGTAAAAAGGAATGCTGGAAGAAAACTATTTAAAAATCAACATCGGACTGACCTTCAACGAACGTTGGTTTATGAAGTGGAAAGTAGATTAACAAACAACAAGATAGAGTTTTAATAATAATAACTAAATTTATATACGATGAAAATGAAGATGGTAACAGCGCTGTTCGCTCTTTCTTTAAGTGCAACAGCTTCTTTCGCTCAAACCGGAGCGTCAGACGGTTCAAGGTATGGTCATGGTCAAGACAGTATTAACTGTCTGCAAAACATCAGTATCTATTCTGAGTACGTAAAAACAAACAACTTCAAGGATGCTTATACCCCGTGGAAGAGTGTATTCAATGAAGCTCCTATTGCTCAGGCAGGTACTTACACAAACGGTGCAAAGATTCTTCGTTGGTTCATTGCCAATGAAAAGATGCAGCTAAGCAAAAGCAATATTTTGAAGAACTGATGAAAGTACACGATCAACGTATTAAATACCTGGACATTTTGAACAGCTACGTTAAAACTCCTGTAACTAAAGGTTCTATTATCGGAATGAAAGCTCACGACTATTTCACAATGGGATGTCCTGACCTGAATACTGCATATAATTTGTTCAAAGAAGCCGTTGAATTAGAAAAAGATAACGCCGATTACTTTGTACTTCAAGAATTTACCGATGTTTCCGGACGTAAGGTTAAGGCTGATGAAACACACAAAGAACAGTTCATTCAAGACTATATCGCTGCTGCCGGTCATGCAGACGCAGCATTCAAAAAAAAAAAAGAGACTAAAGCAAAGACTAAAGAACTCTTGAAAGTTGCCAAAGACAACATCGATGCATTTTTCATTAACAGTGGTGTGGCTACTTGCGATAATTTGCAATCTATTTACGCTCCGAAAGTTGAACAGAACAAGACTAATCTGGATTATTTAAAACAAGTAATCAGCGTAATGCAAATGTTAGGATGCACAGAACAGGAAGCATACTTTGCTGCATCCGAACATGCACATGCTATTGAACCGACTTCAGAAACAGCTATCGGTTGCGGATATATGTATTTCAAGAAAGGCGACTTGGACAAATGTATCACATACTTTGACCAGGCAATCGAACTGGAACAAGACCCTGTGAAAAAAGCAGATTATTGCTATAAGACTGCTGCCATCCTGTTTAATAAAAAACAATTGAGCAAAGCTAAACAATATGCACTGAAATCTATCTCATTGGATGGAAGCAACGGTAAACCCTATATCCTGATAGCTAATATGTATGCATCAAGCCCCAACTGGAGCGATGAAAATGCATTGAACAAATGTACATACTTTGCCGTTATTGACAAATTACAGAGAGCTAAGAGTGTAGATTCAAGCGTAGAAGAAGAAGCAAACAAGTTGATTGGCACTTACTCACGCTATACTCCGAAAGATGAAGACTTATTCTTCCTCGGATTGAAGAAAGGTGACAGTGTAACAATCGGCGGATGGATTGGTGAAACAACTACTATCAGATAATTATGTCAGTTGTAAAAAAACGAAATTCACACCTTATATTTATGAACATAACAGTTGTCGTTTGGACAACTGTTATGTTTGTTTTATTCCCCGCATGTTCGGGAGACAATAAGAACTTGGCAGAAGCCATAACCGAACGTGATTCTCTCCCTACCATGAAAACGCTGGGAGTGACTACCTTAATATCCGATTCGGGCATCACACGCTACAAAATTATTACCGAAGAGTGGGAAATATACGATAAAAAGAACCCACCTTATTGGGCTTTTGAAAAAGGAGTCTATTTGGAGAAATTCGATTCTCTGTTTCACATCGATGCCAGCATCAAAGCCGATACAGCTTATTATTACGAGAAAAAGAAACTTTGGGAACTGAGAAGCAATGTGCACATCCGCAACCTTCAAGGGGACAAATTTGATACACAACTTCTGTTTTGGGACGAAGCAAAAGAACAAATTTACTCTGACAAGCCTATCCGTATCGAACAAGCGGACAAAAGCATTATAAATGGACAATATGGATTCAAGTCGAACCAACAACTGACCGAATACGAAATATACAACAGTGGCGGTGAGTTTATTGTAAAAGACACACCCCCCGGCAGACAGTACAAAAGTTGCTGCTTCGGACAGTATCAAGACCGACTCGGTACATTAATCAATTTATCATTATGGGCATCATCATAGAAATACTTATCACAATGGCTTTTTCCGCATTCTTTTCAGGTATGGAAATAGCCTTTGTTTCCTCAAATAAACTACGCTTTGAGATGGATC
>VOFG01001681.1_pt1 | contig 28263 bp, 57 predicted proteins | sample 5384171 | NCBI WGS metagenome assembly VOFG01 (sample SAMN12384726, study PRJNA508395) | human gut metagenome | isolation source: healthy gut F | host: Homo sapiens
CGTTCAGTTGCGTAATTGCTGTTGGCCTTCTGAATGTCGGGCGCGGACCAGGAACCATCGGCATACATCGCCATGTTGCCTGCGGCGAAGCGGCCGGGAGCGTCGGGTAAGCGATACCGGTGACGCCGGGCTCCAGGTAAAAGCGAACTGCTCCATGCAGTTATAAACCAGCATGACTTCGGGATCGGTGTGCTTCATCTCACCGGTGAGCAGCTTCTCACCGATTTCGCAGCGCCATCCTGATAGTTGGCAGAGAGAATCGCGTTGAGAACATATTCAGCGGCCACTGGTCGGCAGCACCGGCGGAAAGCACGGTGTACTTGCCATCGGCCTTGACGGCTTCGCAGACCGCGATGAACTCATCCCAGGTCTTGGGGACTTCCAGGCCCAGCTCGGAGAAGATCGCCTTGTTGTAGAACAGGCCGTGTAAGCAACGGTACCCATGTTCAGGGAGTACAGACGATCGTTGTGAGGCGTTGCCCATCAGGGTGTCGAGGTTGTAGTTCTTGATGAAGTCCTTATCCGTCAAATCGGTGAGCAGGCCTTCGTCGATGTACTGCTGCCAAGCGGGCTTGTCGATGGAATCCTTGTTCAGTCGGCCTGCGGCCTGGAGAAGGATCTGGAAGGAGACGATATCCACGTTCACCTTGGGGCAGCGGAGATACGATTTCAGCGGAGGGAACTTCCTGACGGTCAGGGTGTACTCGGGATACGCTTCGTGGAAAGCATCCGCGATGCTCTTGAGGTATTGACGGTGGCCGCGTTGACCAGGTCAAAACGTCGACGGTCTGGTGCCGTCCGCAGCGGAGCGTTGGTCTCCTGGCGCCGCCGGTGGTGCCGCCTGTCGTGCCGCCGGGTGCCGCCTGTCGTCGCCGCCGGAGCATGCCGTCATGGCAGCCAGCATCAGCACAGCCAGCACAACACAGAGCAGATTGGCGCATTTTCTTCATGGTAGGGATCCTCCTCATCCGAGTTTTACGCTTTAGGATAACAGCAACATGGAAGTTTACACAATTTCAAAAATTCCTTCATATTTCAAAATGTTTGTTTTCATAAAAGCGCCCGAATTTGGGTCGCTTTGGCTAATCCCCATCTGGCGCGGCGCTGTTGTCGTAGAGCAGCGGAGCGTAAGGGATCAAAAAGGTTTTCCGAGTTGATCACCAGCGCGTCCAGCGTACGGGTTTCCGCGATGCCCTGCCCGCAGAGAATGCGGATCGCGTTTTCAATGCCCATGTAGCCGGGCATAGCTGTTGCGTGACGATAGAGGCGCGGATGGTTCCCGTCGTAGATGCCCTGTGCGATCTCCTGATTGAAGTCTGCGCGAGGATCGGGACAAAGCGTCCGTATCGTTCTACGGCGCGAAGGGCGGCGCAGGTTCCGTTCTGCGTGGTACAGATGATGCTGTCAATGGCTGGATTGACGGCCAGCGTCTGTGTGATTTCCGATTCCATGGCCTCGGGGTCTGATTGGCGTCCACCACGCGCAGGGATCCGAGTGCCCTGTGCGCCGACCTGCTCAAGAAAGCGATTCCGCCAGGAGGTTGGGAGGATATTCGGCCCGATCGACAACCAGCAGCACGTTTTTTGCAACCCAAAAAATTTGCGAAAATTGCCGCCTGTGGTGTTGCCCATCATGGTGGTGTCATAGATGCTGTAAACAGGGGAGCGTGTCGCAGTAGGTTCCCAGCAGTGCAACCGGCGTTGCCAGATCCGAAACGAAAAGATCGGTCTCGGAACAGTGGCCAGCGCGATCAGGTCGGCGCTGCCGTCCGCATCGGAAAGTGCCTGAGAAACATCCTCTTCCGGGGAAAGAATCTGCACGTCCAGCTCCCAGCCGTTGTCCGCAGCGGCGTCCTGCGCGCCCTCAATCAGGTTTTCAATAGTGGCCTTGTCGCCTGGAGGCCAGCAGTGCGTGCTTGCGGGGGGGCCGTTGCGCAGCCGCACAGCAGACAGGCAGCAGCGCCAGCGCCGTAAGCGGCAAGGTGATGCGTGCGCATGTCCATTCCTCCATTTCGCTATCGATGGTGATGCCGCTGTCCTCTCCTGCAGAGCAGGCGGATGCGGCGATTGACGCTCTTGGAGCGCAAGGCCGCTGATTTCGTCCGGGTTGGGCGGAGAACCTGCATCCAGCTCCCTGCTGAATCTGCCGAAGCTTGTCCGGCAGAATGCCCATGCCGTCGTCCGATACCGTCATGATGAGCCGGTCGTTTTCGATAAAGACCCGGATGGCGATCCGGCAGCCGGTGTTGTCTCCGATGCCGTGCTTGATGGCGTTTTCCGCCAGCGGCTGCAAGATCAGCCGGGGCAGAGCAGATCAGGCGTTCCGGCGCGGCGTCAGCTCATGCAGGAAGCGGTTGCCGCCCCGCGTCTGCTGGATCGTCAAGTGGAACAGACGCAATCAACCTCGCGCCAGACTTGCTAATATAAGTGCCGCCGCGATGGATGGATAGACGAATGGCAGCTGAGAGACGTAATCATTTTACTGCGGCCGATCCGCGGCCGGTTTCGACCAGCCAGGTGATGGGAATCGAGCGCGTTGTAGAAAATGCGGGTTGATCTATACCCAGGCGGCAATTCCTCTAGCGGAGCTGCTCCTGGTTGTGCGCGGTTTCGGCGTTCCCAATGATGCGGTCGAGCATTTCGGTTGTAGTGCAGGGCAAAGCTGGCGAACTCCTTGAGCCCGCGGGTGCGGGCCGCTGAGCGCCAGCGCGCGTTCGATTGCTCGATGGTCTGCTCCATCGCCTTGAGGGCGGGAGATCAGCGCCGAGAGCAGCAGCGCCAGCACGAAGCCCAGCAACAGCGAAAGCGCCAGCACGATCAAGTCTCTTGTTGTGCAGCGTTGCTGCGTGCTCTGCATCTGATATTGGTTGACCTGCGTCAGCAGAATCCATTTTTCACCGGCCAGCGGTTTGGGCAAGCTGACTGTCCGGCTGACGTACCCCCAACGCCTGTAAATTCCGGGCTCAGCTGCGTCAGACTATTGAGCTTGGCGCGCGGGAATAGAGCGGTTCGCCCGCAGCAGTGAGCAGGATCAGCTGCCCGCGCCCTTCGCCGGATTGCTCGATGCAGACGCTGGCAGCACGTCCAGCCGGATGCTGACGGTAGCAGCCTTGCGGGCAGTTTCCGCAGCGGGTGTATTCCACCGGCTGTGCCATGACCGCGACAAATTCATAATTGTCGCGGAAGCAGTCTCCAGCCGTGCGGGGGAGTAGGAGATTTCCGGCGTTTCCAGCGCGGAAAGAATCAATCGTCGGCAGAATAACCGCGGTAGAGCGCAAAAGGTCGCGTCGCTGCGCCCGACGATGCAAAAGCGGCGTGCCGGAAGCATCGTAGAGGATGACGGGAGCTGACGGAGTCTTCATATTCAAACGCTGCATGATGCTGCGGCGAAGGAACCCAGGTCGAAATACGAAGCAGCGTGAATCTGCGTTTCCGCGTCGCTCAGGAGCGTCTGTGCGTCCAGCAGGATATGGTCCAGGCGCGTCTTGGCAAGGTCTAAGTTCTGCCCGATCGAGCTGCAAGTCCATCTCCGAAAAGGTTTGATCCGTCAGCATGCCGTAGACCGCGTTGTAAAAGCAGCGTGCAGGCCAACTGCGATCCACCAGCATCATGGTCACAATCACCGTGCGCAGGCTCAGCCTATTCATGGGACTTGGCCTCCTGGCGGAAGTTTTTTCGGCGTCAGGCCGCAGCGCTGGCGGAAGCAGTAGGAAAAATAGCCGGGGTCCTCAAAGCCGGTTTCAGCGCGATTTCATAGACCTTTTTGTCGCTGTGCAGCAGCAGGTGCCGCGCCCGGTCGTGCGCATATCCAGCACATATTGCAGAAGGTCGTGCCCAGATCTCGGCGGAACACGAGCGAGAGCTGCGTCTGGCTGATGTGGAGATACGTCGCACAGCACGCTGATGGAAAGCTGCCGGGTCGGAAAAATGTGCGGCAATATAGTCCCCGCAGCTGCTGTGCAAAGGCGAGATTGGCTTCATCGGTAGGCGGCGATGGCGCGGGAGGCTTCCAGCGTGGCGCTGAGCAGTACGGGCAGCAACGAGGAAAGCGGCGCGTTCGTTGGCAGCGGATGTTCGCTGAAGATCGAGCAGCCGATTGATCAAGTCCGTGCGCATCCCGGTGGTGAGCACGGCGGTTTCCACCATGGAACGCAGCGCCTGCGCAATTGAGGGTAGTTTTCGTGTGCTGACAGCGCCGCGCCCAGATCGCTGAAATAGCGGCGGGTCTTTTCGGCGTCGCCGCTGCGCACCAGCGCGGAAAGGTGGCCGAAAACCTCGTCCAGCGGGGCGCTCGGTCCGGCGGACGAACCGGAGGATGCTCCTCCATCAAAAATACGCTGCCGATGGCAAAAGGCGCGGCACTGCCCGTCAGCAGCAGCGTGCGCTGATAGAGCAGCGAAAGCTGAGAAATCTCATTGACGGTGCGGAAACCGCCGCCCGCATGGGCAGATGCAGATACATCCGCACCGTGTCCATCAGCCTTTCACAGGCGGAAACGGCGCTGTCCGCATCGAGCGGGAGCAGCAGCACCAGCCGCTTGCGGTGCGGTGCGCACAGGCCGGGAATGTCGCCCGTTTCGGTCAGCTCCTGTGCGATTTGCCGGACGGAAAATTCCATCAGGCCGGGATTGCCGCCAAAGTCCTTTGCAAGTGCAGCTTCCTGTTCCTGCCCGGACAGCAGCTCCACCACGCCCAGCCGTCCGGGCAGGAATTCCCGCAAGGCTGCCGGGACCGTCGGCAGGGAGATTCGGACTATCATCGGTAATGGATTCGATCAGCGCCATGCGCTGAAGCTGGAGCTGGTCGCGCTTTGCGCAGGTGCGAAGCTCTTCCACATCGCGCCGGCGCAAAGTTTCCGCATCAACCGGGCGCGCACGCGCTGGAGCACCGCCTCCACGCCGCTGCGGGACAAGGGCTTGAGCAGATAGTCCATCACATGCAGCTGCACGGCCTGCTGCGCGTAGCTGAAATCGTCGTATCCGCTGACGATGACGAACTGCATCGCCGGGTGTACCTTCCGCAGACGGCGGATCAATTCCAGCCCGTCGATGTAGGGCATGCAGATATCGGTCATCACCACGTCGGGCAGCAGCTCGTCCGCCATTTCCAGCGCTTCCAGACTGCCCGCCGCGCAGCCGCGAGAGCGAAAAGCCCTGTGTGTCCCAATCGATCATCCGGGCGATGCTCTCGCGCACATCGGTTTCGTCGTCTACCAGCAAATGCGATACATGCTCCATTCCTCCACGAAAAACGCAAACGTGAAAATACTGTTTGAAATAAAAGAGTAGCATTGTGCTGGACGGCTTGTCAAGCCGAAGCGCGCCGTGCTATAATCGGGGCGTCCAGAAAAAAACAGAGGAGGCGAGGCTCCATGTTTTCATTCATGAGAAAAAGGCCGGAAGAAGTGGGATTCCTTCAGGCGCGATAGCAGCCTATATCCGCGCAATCGAGGAGCGGCGGCTGTGCCTGCATTCGCTGCTGATCATCCGCAGGGGCGCGCTGGTGTTTGAAGGCCAGTGGGCGCCGATGACCTCGACCGAAAAGCACAGATTGTATTCCAGCTCCAAGTCCTTTGTCTCCATGGCGATCGGGCTGCTGGTCGGCGACGGCAAATTACAGCTCAGCGACCGCGTGGTGGATTTCTTCCCGAGTACGACCAGAGTGGGATGCATCATTGGATGAAGGACACGACCATTCGCGATTTGCTCTGCATGGCGGATTGCCACGACGACACGACCTATAACATGAACAAGCCTGAGCCGGACATGGATTGGGTGCGCACCTGGTTTGAAACCCCGCCCACGCATAAGAGCGGCACGGTTTTCCAATATAACACAGCCTGCACGCTGATGCTCTGCGTAATCGTGGAGCGCGTTGCGGGGAAGAACTTTGAGGATTTGCTGCGGGAGCGCGTCTTTGAACCGATGGGGATGCGGGAGGATATCACCTGCGTCAAATCCCCCTGCGGCCACAGCTGGGGCGGCAGCGGCATTCTGGCGGGCGCGATGGATTTGGCGAAGATGGCCTACCTCGTGATGCACGGCGGCTGCGTGGACGGCAAACAGCTGTTGCCTGCGGATTACGTCCGCGAGGCGACGGCCAACCAGATCGATAACGCGATCGATGCGGACAATGTCGAATATATGGAGGGCTACGGCTACCAGATGTGGCGGCTGCGCCATAACGGCTTCGGCTTCCTCGGCATGGGCAGCCAGCAGGCGTTCTGCTTCCCGGATGAGGATCTCCTGATTGCGGTGACGGGCGATACGCAGGCCATGGCCGACGCGCGCACGATGGAGCTGATGCACCTATGGAACACCGTGTTCCGAGATGCAGGATCAGCCCCTGCTGCCGAACGATGCGGCCTGGAAGAATCTGGAAGCGCTGCGCAAATCGCTGAAGCTGCGGGTGTGGACGGCGCGCACGATTCCCCGATGACGCGGCAGCTTTCCGGCGCGAGATACGCCTTTGAGCCCAACGCGATGGGACTGAAAGAGATGGAGTTCCGCTTTACGCCCGGCGGCGGGCTGGTGACCTATGTCAACGATACCGGTTGGCACAGCATCAGCTTCGGCTACGGCTTTAATGTTGAACAGCAATTTAATGAAACCTCGTTCTATGCCGAGCACATCGGCTTCCCGGCGGACCGCGATTTTCGCGCCTTTGCCAGCGCGGCGTGGCGGTGGGAAAACGTTTTGCACATCACGCTCTACATTGCGGACGTTTGCTGCGGCACGATGCAGTGGACTTGTACGTTTACAGGCGATACTGTGACGCTGGAAGGCCGTCGGAACGCCGAATGGTTCTTTACGAAATATCAGGGATTTGCAACCGGCGAGTGCATCAACCCGCTGGAGAAATAAAAAAGCCGCCCGCAGGCGGCATGGCCGATCATTCCGCCGAGGCGAATCGGTCGGTGTTTTCGGCAGAATATTCGATTTCCTTGGATAGCAGCCGCAGTCCTCGGCAGGGGAGGCGACCGCGCCGCGTTCAACAGTATGCGCAGCAACACGCAGAACCGCACGGTTAGCACGCATACCGCTCATCAGATCGCCGTCCCGCGCAAAGAGCAGGAACCAGCGGTAGAGCAGATAAACAGCTGCGTGCTCGATGACGTAATCCGGCAGTACAACGGGTTTGCCGCAGCGTTCGGCGCGGTGCAGCAGCTGCGTCAGCCTTCGTCAATGGGTTCAAGCTCCGCGGCGAGGGCGAGTACGGCGTCTGCATCGGGCAGATGCGCTTCTTGAGCGTCGTCAGCGGCGGGAAACCGTCCCATTCGTCCTGCATCTGCTGCGACAGCGTCAGGCAGCGGCGCAGGCGGGCTTCAATGGGCAGGCTGCGGTCTGAAGCACGGAAAACAGCTTGCCGCGCGCTTCCAGCAGGAAGGACAGCTCGTCTTTGGACAGCTCGCACGCTTCGTCGGGTGCGTCGTTTTCGCTCTCGACGAAGGTCAGCGGACGCTCGTCCGCCAGCAGCAGACGGCAGGCTTCTTCGCAGCAAAGGCCGAGCCCCGCTTCCAGCAAAGCTGCCCCACCAGCTGTAAAAAGCGCGGGTGTTCCCGGCAGATGGCGCAGAATGCTCCGGCCCCAGAGCGATATACAGGTCGCAAAGGTTTTGACCGTTCAGAAACGGACAGCGTTCGTCCGTTCCCAAACGGAAATACACATTGTCGCTCCGGCTTCCAGCGCAGCGCGCAGACGGTTTCCGATTTCACCGCTCTGTGCGCGGTAAAACGCCTCGCTTTCGGGATCGACGTCGATTTCCCAGCCGATGCAGCAGCTGTCGGAACAGCGATCGACGATACAATGAAATGCGCTGAAAAAGCGCGGCGCAATCACTTTCATGAACGCAAAAGACTCCTTACTTCACTTTCGATAGAATAAAAAAAAATGGGAGGTAGGTTTATGATTCGTCAAGCAGCTTTCACCGGCAAAATGCCCCTGCTCAAGGGGCGCTGCACTGCCACACCACCCGTTCCGACGGCAAGGGTACGCCGGAAGAGACCCTGCGCCTGCACAAGGCCAACGGCTATGATTTTGTGGCGCTGACCGATCACCGCAACTACAATTTCAAGAACTTCGCGCCTGAAACCGGATTGATTGTGGTGCCCGGCATGGAGATGGACCGCAGCATTCCCGGCCAGCCCGGCATACACTGTTTCCACACCGTGGTGCTCGGCCGCGAAAAGGACAAGGGAAATCCTTACGAGCAGGATCAGCGCTTCGAAAGCGGCGCGGTATCCGGCCAGGAAGAATTCCAGCCCTTGCTCGATGAATACCACCGCAACGGTCAGATCACGCTCTACTGCCATCCGGAATGGAGCAGCACGCCCGCGCGGGAATTCGAGAAGATGCGCGGCAATTTCGCGATGGAAATCTGGAACTCCGGCTGCGTGCTGGAAAACGGGATGGACACCAATGCGGCCTGGTGGGACGAGATCTGATGCAGGGGCAGAAGCTCTACGGCTGCGCGACCGACGACGGCCACAGCATGGATCAGCACTGCAAAGGCTGGGTATGCGTCAACGCGGAGAAAACGTCGATTCCATACTGGAAGGTTTGTCCACCGGCGCGTTTACTCCTCTACCGGCCCCGGAGATCAGGATTTCTACATCGAAAACGGCGAGGCGACGGTGGTCTGCTCGCCCTGCGCGGAGATCGTGTTCCGCGGCGGCCGATTCCCCTGCAGGCGCGAATACGACGCAGAGGGCAAGCTGACGCGCGCGACCTTCCGCTGCCCGGAGGATGCAGTATCTGCGCGTGACGGTGATGGACGCGCAGGGCGCCGCGCCTGGACGAACCCGATCTTTGATTTTGCATAACCTATCTTATACACCGGAAGGCGAAGGACAATCCTAAATTAAAAAACAGCAGGTGAATCTATGGTCCACCTGCTGTTTTTGACGGGGAAGAATTCAATCCGCATTTTTCTTGACATATAAAAGAATAATGACAAAGTGACAATATGCTAACTGGTCAGAATGGAGGGGGAGACTATGGCATACGCAACCATTGCCGGAAGTAAGGAAATGGGCAGCAGAATCAAAAATCAGCGCAAGGCGTTGGGCTTGACGATCGAGGAAGCGGCGAGACGAAATACGTGGGGACAAAACCTGGTGCAGATATGGAAAGCGGAGAGGCAATACGGGCAGATAAATGGAAGGGCGTAAAAAGCGCTGAACTGGATGCAGATAGAGGATGCGGGAGATGAGCATCTCATCATTAAGTGAGTGCAAGAAGAAGCCGGGGTGGTCATCGTGGTTGGATAAGGCATTGGGAAAAGGGGCGGCCTTCTTTTTGCAATCGGCAGTGAGATGCTGTTGACAATGTGCGATCAGGATTTACAGGAATTGGCAGCGGCGCCCAAGGAACGCATTTGGGAGAGATTGTCTGCTCGCTGCTTGCCGATATATTGCCGGGAACAGTTTCTTGTAGAATATGATTACGATTTTGTCTATGCATTCAGGCGACACTGAAGAGATATCTGGAAAAGCAAAAATACGGAACCGCGATGACGGCACATTCTGTGATGGATGAGCTGGTTATCTATTTGGCGATGGAGGAATCTTTTTTTTCCAGGAAGAGAAAAATGATGGCTAAAGGCATAGAGTGGGACGAATGGGCGTTTGATTTGTTTGACGATATGGATATTGTTACGTATCTTTATTCGGATATGTATGTAGCGGAGGGGGAGGATTATCATTTGATAACTGGATGAAGGAACAATTTTATCAGGAAAGGGAATCGTAAAATGGTATTGACGATGATCTTGCATATGAGATTCTGGCGGTGGTGGAGAAATCCGGAGGGAACGTAGCCACCTACGGACAGATTGCGCGGCTGATCGGGCGGGAGAAGAATTCCCGGCTGGTGGCGTGTGTCCTGTCGCGGGCGGAATTTTACGGGCGATACCCTTGCCACCGCGTGGTCAACCATGCGGGGCGGCTTGCGCCGGGGTGGACGGAGCAGAGGGCTTTCTGCTGGCGCGAGAAGGGGTCGAACTGAAGAGAAAAACGGCTGTGTCGATCTGAAAAATACGGCTGGGATTGCTGAAGGAGAGAAACCATGCACGATATCGCATATTACGATTCGCCGCTGGGGCGCATCCTGCTGGCCGCGGACGAGCAAGGCTTGATCGGATTGTGGTTTGAAGAGCAGAAATATTACGCGGCGGGGCTTGCGGAGGGTCACAAAGAACGGGAAACGCCGGTGCTGACGGAAACGAAACATTGGTTGGACGCTTATTTTCACGGCGAACAGCCGAAAGCGCTGCCTGCTCTACCCGGCCGGAACCTCGTTTCAGCGCGAGGTCTGGAAGATTCTGCTCAAAAATTCCCTATGGGCAGGTCAGAACCTATGGCGATATTGCGGCGGAAATCGCCAAGCGGCGCGGGCAAAATCGTTTTTTCCGCACAGGCCGTGGGCGGCGCGGTGGGGCACAACCCCATTTCTATTATCATTCCCTGCCATCGTGTAATCGGCGCGAACGGCAGCCTGACCGGCTATGCGGAGAAAGCTTGCACTCCTGAAGCTGGAAGGGGCGGATCTTTCCGGACTCACCATCCCGACCAGGGGTACCGCTTTGTAAACAAATTATGGAAAAACGCCTGATGCTGAAAAGAAGGAATTTATTCGCTATAATATAGATGATGCAGGAAGGAACGGCATTCGATTCGGTCTGACCTCTTTATTCAAACAGAAAGGTGGAATTTTAATGAACAAGTTCATGCTCAACGAAACCTCTTACCATGGCGCGGGCGCGATCCAGGCGATCCCGGAAGAGATCAAAAGCCGCGGTTTCAAGAAGGCGTTTGTCGCATCGGACCCAGATCTGGTGAAGTTCGGCGTTACGCAGAAGGTGACGGACCTGCTGGAAAAAGCGGGCATCGAATACAAGCTTTACTCGGACATTAAGCCCAATCCCACCATCGAAAACGTGCAGCACGGCGTGGAAGAATTCAAGCGCCTGCGGTGCAGACTGCATCGTTGCCATCGGCGGAGGTTCGTCTATGGATACCTCAAGGCGGTCGGCATCATCATCGCCAACCCCGAGTTTGCCGATGTGCGCTCTTTGGAGGGCGTCGCCCCACGAAGAACAAATGCGTTCCGATTATTGCGGTTCCCACCACTGCCGGCACCGCTGCGGAAGTCACCATCAACTACGTCATCACCGATGTGGAGAAGAAGCGCAAGTTCGTCTGCGTGGACGCGCATGACATTCCTGTCGTCGCCGTCGTCGATCCCGACATGATGTCCACGATGACCGCGTCGCTGACCGCTGCGACCGGCATGGACGCACTGACTCACGCCATTGAGGGCTACATCACCAAGGGCGCCTGGGAGCTTTCCGATATGTTCCACATCAAGGCGATCGAGATCATTTCCGTTCGCTTCGTGACGCGGTCAAGAACGGCAAGGCCGGCCGCGAAGGCATGGCGCTGGGCCAGTATGTGGCCGGTATGGGGCTTCTCCAACGTGGGCCTGGGCGTGGATCACTCCATGGCGCACACCCTTTCCGCCTACTACGATACGCCCCACGGCAAGGCCTGCGCGATTCTGCTGCCCGCCGTCATGGCTTTACAACGCGGAATACACCGGCGAAAAATACAAAAGGATATCGCCAGCGCCATGGGCGTTGAAGGCGTGGACAGCATGACGCCTGCCGGATACCGCAAGGCCGCTGTGGCCGCCGTGCGCAAGCTCTCCGAGGACGTCGGCATTCCTTCGACCCTCAAGGGCATCGTCAAAGGAGGAGGACATCCCTGCGCGCTGGCCGAGTCCGCCTACGCCGACGCAGGCCGCCCCGGCAACCCGCGCGACACCAGCGTCGAAGAGATCGCCGAGATTTATCGCAGCCTGATGTAATAGATCATGTATGCCGAATAAGCAAAATGCAGCCGCTTTCATAGCGGCTGCATTTTTTGTCATAAAAAACTCTCGCTTCAAATGCGGAGTTATTAGAAAAATAAAAGACTTCATACATCTGTATGAAGTCTTTTGAAGCTGAAGTATGTTGATAATAATGATACGGTTTCAAAAAAAAGTTTCATAGGGTTTCACTATAATTTGAAACCATAGCACCGAAAGTGAAACCCTTGTTGAGGCATTACTATTTTGCAGATTGTTTCTCGATTAGTTTATTAATTTTACGATATACGAATCAGCCTTATCTGAATACTCTTTTTCTCCCGTTTTAACTTCTTTACAAAACGCAAAGCGTCATTATACCTCTTTGATGCGATGTACAAATCTGCTAATTCAAAATGCCATCCTGAGCCAGGGAATGTCAATCCGCCATTTTTCCAAAGCATTTCCCAAAATGCAATATAGGTACCAATGTCCTTGCTTTCATCATATACTTTTTCTTGCTACTTGGATGGCTGCCAACTGCTGGTCTTGGGTTATTAATTCATTGAACAATTCAGGATTGACCTTCTTCAGAGTTTCCATGGTTCTTGCATTGTTATCAGCAGTCTGCTGACCCATTTTTCGCTCTTGCTCGCAACAATAGCTTTCCAGTTCGACTTGTCCCCTGTGCCAAGTAGCTTGTTGATACTCCACACATTGAATGTCATGCCGAAACTGGCATCTTCTGTTGTTTTGTTATGCGCCTTGTGCATATAAGGCACATACTCGTTCTCGGTCAATTCTTTCTGTCCCAACTCCGTCAGGACATACTTAATTTGAATACCTGTTGCAAGCAATTCGGCTTCAGAGAATGCATCTGCTACACGCATAACGAGGTCAGCTTTCTTGCCAGAAGTAGGCAAATCCTTGGCGGATAACAGTTTTTTAACTGTGGGATTGTGAAGCTATTAAGAGAATCCTTTGCTGTGGCAAAGACGATGTAACCCCTGTCTTCAAGGCTCTTTAATGCTGAACCAACATCCCTGATTCCATATTCAAACCACCAGAAGCCCGGATAGCCATTTTTCGACCGGGTAGGTTCCGTAGGAGCAATATTCCAGCAATAGCACCCCTGCTGGGTACAGTCCAGTCCTCGAAGGAATTGCAGTTCTCTTTCTTTCTTCAAAGGATACCACTCTTGTCTCTGAAGGGGGGTGCCTGAAAACGCCACATCTGTATAGTATGAATCGTCCTGATAGTATTTTCTGTCTGTTTCAAGTACAGCGGTTTTTTGTTCTTGTTTAGGAACCACGGGTTTCGGGACTTTTGAAAAAAAATCAAACAATCCCATAATATATTCTTCCTCTCTTCGGGTAGGTTACACACTGTTATATAATTGTATCATTAATTCACACGTTTTTCAATCATGATGAAACTTTTCTGTTGACCATGATACTATTCTAATATGCCGAATTGTTGAAAATCCTTATGACACAAGGCTTTTTATGCATAGAAAAAGCACGATGGTTTCGTATCAAAAAACCATCGTGCTGATATGGTGCGAAGGACGGGACTTGAACCCGTATGGTTGCCCACACGCCCCTCAAACGTGCGCGTCTGCCAATTCCGCCACCTCGCGTAGCACAAAACTATTATACACGATCGTGCAAATTGTCAAGGGGGTGTGGGCAGTTTTTTGCAAAGGAAGATCGGGCGGCGTCAAAGTTGTTCGGCTTCGTGCAGCCACCAGGGCAGAAACCGCGTCGGAGGGCATGCGCCAGTCGCCGCGCGGGGAGAGCGTGACCGTGCCGACTTTGGGCCGTCCGGCAGGCAGGAACGCTTGAACTGCTGGGCGAAGAAGCGCCGCAGGAACACGAGCAGCCATTTTTTGATGGTGGTGTCGGCGTAGCGGCCGTCCATCGCCAGGCGGCACAAGCGGTAGATTTTGCGCGGCGCAAAGCCGAAGCGCAGCAGATAATACAGAAAGAAATCGTGCAGCTCATAGGGGCCGACGATGTCCTCGGTGCGCTGGGCGATGTCGCCATCCTTGGGCGGCAGCAGTTCGGGACTGACGGGTGGGTGGCAAGAATGTCGAGCAGCACGTCCCGCAGCTCGCCTTCACTGCGGCCGGCTTCATAGGCCGTCAGGTGGCGCACCAGCGTCTTGGGATGGAGCAGTTGACCGCGTACATCGACATGTGGTCGCCGTTATAGGTCGCCCAGCCCAGCGCAAGCTCGGAAAGATCGCCCGTGCCCACGACGAGGCCGCCGCATTTATTGGCCAGGTCCATCAGCACCTGCGTCCGCTCGCGCGCCTGGCCGTTTCGTAGGTCACGTCGTGAACGTCCATATCCTGTCCGGATGTCGGCAAAGTGCTGCGTGACCGAGGCTGTGATGTTCACCTGGCGCAGTGTCACGCCATAGGCTTCCCGCGAGCTTGACCGCGTTGCTTTTGGTGCGCTTTGTCGTGCCGAAGCAGGGCATTGTCACGGCCAGAATGCCCTTTGCGGTCGAGTCCCAGACGGTCAAAAAGGCGTGCACCATCACGATCAGTGCCAGTGTGGAATCCAAACCTCCGGACAGGCCGACGACGGCGCATTGGCAGTGCGTGTGACGCAGACGGTACACAGCCCCTCCGCCTGAAGGGCGAGGATTTCTTCACAGCGCTCCGCAAAGGTTTTCACGAGACTGCGGCACAAAGGGCGTTGGGGAGAAGGTGCGGCGCAGTGCGAAGTTCGTGCGGCACGAGATCGAACAGGACGCGCGCGGCACAGCCGGACTTGGGATAGGTCGTGGTGCGGCGGCGTTCCGCGGCCAGGCAGGATAGATCTGCGTCCGCAAAGGTCAGGCCGTTTCAAACCGGCGAGATTCCGCCAGCAGAGAACCGTTTTCGGCAATTAAGTTATGTCCGGCAAACACCATGTCCTGTGGGGATTCGCCCTGACCGGCATCGGCATAGACATAGGCGCAGATCAGGCGGCCCGACTGTCCGCAGACCAGTTGGCGGCGATACTGCATTTGCCGATCAGCTCGTCGCTGGCGGAGAGGTTGCAGATCAGCGTTGCGCCCGCAGCGGCGAGATTTTCCGACGGTGCGGACGGTACCCAGAGATCTTCGCAGATCTCCGCGCCAAACATAAAATCGGGCAGCTGGCGGCAGCAGAAGATCTGCCGCGCGCAAAGGCGCACGGTCTGTCCGGCCAGCACGATTTCTTCATCGACGTCCTTTCCGGAAGAGAAATGCCGTGCTTCATAAAACCCTCGGCATAATTGGGCAGATAGGTCTTGGGGATCAGTCCCAGAAACTTGCCGCCCATCATCACCGCCGCACAGTTGTAAAGCGCTGCGTCGCAGCGCACCGGCAGGCCGACGAGCAGTACTGCGTTGAGAGCGGCCGTTTCTTCCAGAATATGGTCCAGCGCGTTATCTGCCCCCTCCAGCAGCGTTTGGGAAGAAAGAGATCCCGCAGGTATACCCCGTCAGCCCCAATTCCGGAAAAACAACGACCGCAGCGCCTTCATCCGCAGCGCGGCGCGCCAGCGAGATGGTTTGTTCTGCGTTATATGCACAGTCGGCTACGCGCAGCGCGCGGGGCGTAACCGCGGCGATGCGCACAAAACCGTCTTTCATGGTTGGAAATCCCCCTTGCAGCAAGGTTTTCAGATTGCTTTGATGGTAGTCGATTCCGGGGAGAAGTCAAGAGCGGTTTTTTTTTTGAAACGCAGTTCCGCATCGTGAACCTGATGGGAAAAATTCGGTTCAAACGGTTGCCAGTCGGCATCTGTTGCGTTAAGATATAGATAAGGAAGCGAGCCCTATCCCGGCTCGCATCGACTGTCCAACAGACAACAGACATATGAAGGAGATTCGTTTTATGGACATCAACAAGAAAAATCGAAGCCCTGGGCATCGTGCCCGTGGTTGTGCTCAATGATGCGGACGACGCTGTGCCGCTTTGCAAAGCCCTGGCTGAAGGCGGTCTGCCGGTTGCGGAGATCACCTTCCGCACCGCTGCTGCGGAGGAGTCCATCCGCCGCGTCGCTAAGGAGCTGCCCGACGTGCTCGTCGGCGCCGGCACCGTGCTGACCATCGACCAGGTGGACCGTGCCATCGGCGCCGGCGCTAAGTTCATCGTTTCCCCCGGCTTCAACCCTGAAGTCGTCGGCTACTGTGTCAAGAACGGTTACCCGATCTTCCCCGGCTGCCCCACCACTTCCGATATCGAAGCGGCCATGAGCTTCGGCCTGAAGGTCGTCAAGTTCTTCCCCCCGCTGAGGCGATGGGCGGTCTGAAGGTCATCAAGGCGGTTGCCGCTCCCTACGGTCAGATGAGTTCATGCCCACCGGCGGCGTGAACGAGAAGAACCTGCTGGACTACCTGGCGTTTGACAAGATCATCGCCTGCGGCGGTTCCTGGATGGTTGATAAGGAAGCTGTCGCCACCAAGAACTTCGCCAAGATCACCGAGCTGACCTGCTCTGCGGTCAAGACCATGCTGGGCTTCGAGTTTCAAGCACATCGGCGTCAACTGCGCCGATCCCGAGGAAGCGCTCAAGGTCGCCAAGAAGTTCTTTCCGCGCTGTTCGGCTGGGCGGTCAAGGAAGGCAACTCTTCCACTTTCGCCGGCACCGCTGTGGAGTGCATGAAGGCTCCTTACCTGGGCAAGAACGGCCACATCGCCGTGGGTACTCCCCACCTCTGTGGTCCGCGCCAAGGCTTACCTTGAGTCTCAGGGCTTCGAGTTTGACGAGTCCACCGCCAAGTACAAGGGCGAGAAGCTCAACGCCATCTACCCAAGGACGAGATCGGCGGCTTCGCGATTCACCTGGTGAACAAGTAAACCGACACCAGACGCTCCTGACGTGCTGCGCCCGGAGCGTTTTGCATGAAAATTTGCTATCCTCATGTCCATAAGGAGGTGAGGTGACCATATTGGGACATTTTTGAGCTTGCCCTCTTCCGGCTTGTGGGCTGGGTGCTGGATATGACCGGCCATCTTGTTAGCTTTGTGCTGGGGCTTGTGCTGCTGGTGGTTGGCATCGTGCTGTGCATGACCGTGGTCGGCCTGATCGCCGGCATCCCGCTGTGCATCCTGGGCGCGGTGATGATGTTCAAGAGCTCTTTGTCTGCCATCGCAATGACCGCAAAGAGCGGCAACATGCGGGGGTAAAGGCGTGCGTCAGAGCAATCTGACGCACGCCTTTTGTATGTATTCCGTTTTATTGACGGTAAAGCCGGTCCATTCGATCTTGTTGTATTGCAGAACGTCGTCTGCAAAGGTCATGCCCAACTTTTGATAGAAAGGCACGGCTTTTTTTCATTTGCGACGAGACAGAGGGCAATGTCCTTTCGCCGCCGGCCAGTTCATGCGCCGCTCATGAGCTTGGTGCCGACCCCGGCCTTCGTAATCTCGATCTACGCCCAAATCGGTGACATAAAGCCAATAACAAAATCGGTAAGGGCCAAACAGAACGCCTACGATTTTTCCTCTTCGTTGCGCGCCGCAAGGCTGATGGAGGCGTTTTGAACCAGCTTTTTTTCGATTCGTTCCCGAAATCTCTTTTCGGATATTGCGAACCAAGATCGGTTCTCTTTAGAAAAATCAATATATTCCTCGGCGGACAATCTCTCTTCTTTATAGGTAATCGTCATGCTTTGTTCCTTCCTCCAAAGCGGGATGTGAAGGTTTTTTCGTTTCATGACAATCCTATCATAATTTTATGCCGTTTGCAAGGCATCGGGGAAGCGCTCGAAGAGGAACGGTTCAAAAATCAAAGCAAATGGCAAAACGGGCAGAGGTCCTCGCAACGCTCGTCCTTCGCGGAACCCGCAGGGGACACGCCCGGCGGCACAAAGCCCAATCGCTCGTAGAGATGCCGCGCATACGTGCTGCTTGCCACCGCAGCGTTAAGCTGCATCACGCGGAAGCCGTGCGCTTTGGCCTGCGTAAGGCAGTCCGGCACCAGCTTTTCACCGATGTGCAGTCCACGGCAGGAAGCGGCCACAGCGCAGCTCACGTTGGCGATGCAGCCGCAGGGGCAGATGTTGTTTGGTGAAGAATGTATATACCCCGGCACGCGCCCGGTTGCTGTCTCTTCTGCCGCGACGGTATAGGTCTGCGCGGCAAAAGAACGCCGCGCCGGAGGCTTTGTCCGGCGCTTTTTCCTGCGGGAAGGCCTCGCAGTTTTTCCGCCACGCGATTCCGGATCGCGTTTATCTGCGGGATATCCTCCGTGCGATAGGCGCGGAGTTGAATGCTGAGTCAGATAGGTGCATTCTCCTTTAGCCGATCAGTGCCAGCAGCCGTTCGCAGAGGAACACCGTGCCGCAGGCGGTCAGCGCCACGGACAGCAGCCCCTTGCCGCGGAAGGCGAGAATCAATGCCGCCGCCAGCCCCGCCAGCGCGGAAATCAGATTGGAGGTGGAAAACAGCACCTCCGGGAAGGTCATGGCCGCCAGCACTGCGTAAGGGACATAATAGAGGAATGACTGCAAAAAGCGGTTGGTGATACGCTTGCGCACCAGCGTCAGCGGCAGCATGCGCGGCAGGTAGGTCACAATCGCCATCACTGCAACGGCCGACAGAACGTAGCCTGTGTTATTCATGCGGCTGTGCGCCTCCTTTCTGCTCCACAACCACGGGCAGTTCCTCTTCCTGTGTTTTGATCGGGATGCCGCCAGGCCATCAGCCCGGAGAGACCAGTACCGCGCACAGGATGATGACCCAGCCGCGCGAGAGATCCTTGAGCAACAGGGGTGAAATAAAACAGGCTGGAGATCGCTGCTGCCATCAGCACGGGTAGAGCACCGGGCGGATGGAGCGCGCCGGGGAATGATGATGGCGATGAACATGCCGTAGATGGCGATGCCCAGCGCCGAGCGCACCATCGGCGGCAGAAAGCCTGTCACCGTCGCGCCGAGTATGGTGCCCGCCGCCCAGCCGATGTAAACGCAGAGGATGAGGCCGGAAAGATACGGCGCGGTGACCGCGCCCTTTTTTGCTGGGATGCAGACCGCGAAAACCTCATCCGTGTTGCCGAAGGAGAGGATTGCGGGTGAGGGTGGGACATCTTTTCATCCACCTTTCTGCGACAGCGACAGCGACATCAGCATATAGCGCAGGTTGATGACGAAGGTCGATGCCGATCTCCACCCAACGGTGCGGCGGGAGAGAATCAGCGAAAGTCCCGCAAACTGCCCGGCCGAGGTTAGGTTGGTCATGGAGATCGGGGCGTTGCGACCCATATGGCAGACCGCTTTCCACACACATCAACCCGAACACGAAGGACACCGAAACGTAACCCAGACAGATGGGCAGGCCGTCCTTCGCACCGCGCAAAACCATTGCTTTTTTTCTTCGAAGAGCTGTCATTTTGCCACACCGCCCTGCTTATCCCTGTCAAAGCGCCGCGCGGCGAAGCGTGGACTGACGCATTTTTTTCGCGCAGTCCTTCGCGGTCGCCAGCCTGAAGCAGACCCTTGACGGCATTGAGTTCGCTTACGATGGAGCCGATCTCCAGTTCCAGTATATCGCGGTTGAGCAGGAAGAGCTCGCTCCACAGTTTGTCGTTGATGCGCGCGATGCGCGTCAGGTCGCGGAAGGAATCGCCTGTATAGGCCGCCAGATGCGTATTGTCCTGGCAGTTCATCAGCGAAATGGCGATAACGTGCGTCAGCTGCGACAAAAAGCCGATCATCTCGTCGTGCTCGCGCGGCGTGAGGATCGAGATGCGGCCGAAGCCGAGAATTTCTGCCAGCTCGTGTACCGCGTCGATGGCAGGCTGCGTGTTCTTCTCGGTGGGGTTGATGATGAAGTTCGCCCCGCGGAAGATCTTTTCGTCGCTGTTGCGCACGCCGATGGTCTCGCGCCCTGCCATGGGGTGCGACGCGATGAACTCGTTGTCCCTGTCCGGCGAGGATCGCCTGCGCATCGTCCACCACCGCGCACTTGACGCCGGAGACATCGGTGATCAGCGCGCCGGGACGCAGTGCTCCCTTTGTGTGCGCGCAGCCATTCCAGCAGAGCTGTGGGGTACAGGCAGAAGATCAAAGTCCGCATCTCCGACCAGCTCATCGGAGTATTCCGCGCCGCGGGCGATGATGCCCTCTTCTTTTGGCATAATCCGGTGCGCCGGGGTCGATGTCCCGCGCGTCCAGCGTGTAGCGCCCAGCGCCGTCAGCCGCCGCGCGTAGCAGCCGCCGATCAGCCCCAGCCCCACGATCAGAAAATGTGTGTTTCGATTCATGAAAGCACCCTCCGCCCGGCCGCCGATGCGGCGCAGGTCGTCGAAAAAGTCAGGATAGTCTTGGCAATAGCCTCCGCACCGTCGATGACAACCGGCGCGCTGCCCAGCGTCGCGGCGATGGCCAGGCTCATCACCACGCGGTGGTCGTTCCGTCCGGAAACCTCCGTTTCGCGGAAGGCGGGACGATTGCCCCAGCCGTGGATGGTCAGGCTGTCGCGCGTGCTTTCCACCTGCGCGCCCAATTTGCGAAGCTCGGTTTCCATCGCCTCGATCCGGTCGGATTCCTTGTCCCGCAGCCGCGCCGCATTGCAAAGTACCGTCGTGCCCTCGGAATAAAGCCCCCAGCACCGACAGGATCGGCGCAAGGTCCGACAGTTCGATACGTCGATGCGCTGTCCGGTCAGGTGTGCGGGCAGTATTTCGGCGGTGTCTTCCGTCCAGCGGGTCTGCGAACCGAAGGATGCCAGAATCGGGAAAAACCGCCTTGTCGCCTTGCAGGGAATCCCGACGCAGATTGGCAAGGCGAATCCCGCCGCGCAGCGCGGAAAGCACCGCAAAGAACGCCGCCTGAGAATAATCGCCCTCCACAACGGCGTCCCGCGCCTGATAACACTGCCCGCCGGGAATGACCAGCGAATATTCGCCGTCAAAAGCAGCTTGCACGCCGAACTGCCGCAGTGTATCCAGCGTCAGATCCACATAGCCGCGCGATTGAAAGGGCGGCAGAATCTCGATGCGGGAATCCTCCGGCAGCAGCGGCAGCGAAAACAACAGTCCCGTGATGAACTGGGAGCTGACATTGCCGTCGAGTACGATCTTTCCGCCGTGCAGCGGTCCCTGCACGGTGATGCAGCTGTTTGCCGCTCAAACCGCAGCCCCTGCTGTGCAAACAGCGTCTCGTAGACCGATTGCGAGCGCTCCATCAGCCGTCCGTGCCCCGTCAAGTGAACGGATTGCGCCCCAGTGCCGCCAGGGATCAAAAACCGCAGCGTCGAGCCGGATTCACGGCAGTCGATGGCGGTTTCGGGCAGATCGAACAGCGCGCCGCCGCAGCCGGAAACCGTGCAGCAATCGCCGCTGCGGACAACCTTCGCGCCCAGCGCTTCCAGTGCGCCGCAGGTCGCGGCCATGTCCTCGGAGGAGGAGACACCGGTGATGCGCGACGTTCCCTCCGCCAGCCTGCACAGAGCAGCGCCCGGTGCGCCAGCGACTTGATGGCGGCACGCGCGCACCGCGCCGGAGCAGACCGCGGGATAAACTTTGACTTTCATGCGGCGCTCCTCTCTGTTACAGCTGCGGTCGATGACGGCGGCAATGCCGCGCCTTCTGGACCATTTTGGCAAAGTGTTCCGGGGTCAGCGACTGAGCGCCGTCCGACCATGCGGCTTCCGGATGCGGATGCACCTGATGATGAGGCCGTCAGCGCCTGCCGCGACCGCCGCCAGCGACATGGACTCCACCAGCCGCCGCCAGTCGCCCGTGGCATGGGAAGGGTCGATGATGATGGGCAGATGGGTCTTTTCTTGACGATCGGCACGACGGAAAGATCCAGCGTGTTGCGGGTGTATTTTTCAAACGTGCGGATGCCGCGCTCGCACAGGATGACGTTTTCATTGCCGCCCGCCATGATGTATTCCGCGCTCATCAGCCACTCTTCCATGGTGTTGGCCAGGCCGCGCTTTGAGCAGCACGGGCTTGTTGGTGTGCCCCAGCACCTTGAGCAGATCAAAAGTTCTGCATATTGCGCGCGCCGACCTGAATCAGATCGACGTTTTCGATGAACTCGTCCAGATGCCTCGATTGCCATCAGTTCCGACACGATGGGCAGGCCGGTTTCCTTGCGGGCTTCAACCAGATCCATAATGCCCTCGGTGCCCAGCCCCGGAAGGCGTAGGGGCGAGGTGCGGGGCTTGTACGCGCCGCCGCGCAGCATCGTCGCACCTGCGGCCTTGACCGCGCGCGCATCTTCCAGCAAGGGATCGAGACCCTCCACCGAACAGGGACCGGCGATCACCGCGATCTTTTCCTGTCCGCCGATCTTTACACCGCCGCAGTCGATGACGGAATCTTCCGGGTGGAAGAGGCGGTTGAGCTTTTGTTGTAAGGCGCGGAAACGCGCGTAATGGTGTCTATAGGGGTTGACGGCGATCTGCGCCTCGTCTACCAGCGTCGGATCGCCCACCAAACCGAATACGTTATAGTTATCGCCCGAAATCATGGTCACGCTCAAACCCATAGCCTCGAAAGAATGAATGAGCTTGCCGACTTCCTGTTCCGGGGCGCCTTTTTCATGGAAATAATCATGAAATCACTGCCTAACTTTCTGGATTTTTCCGAAAATGAATTCGAGGTGTTTCTTTATTTGGCAAGGGTCTCCTTGAGAAAGAGGATCGCCTCTTCATATAGCCATGGATGCCGACCGTAGATGGTCTTCATGCAGGCCATGCCGGGGGTAGGGAATGGTGTCGAATTCCTCACGGTCGTAGATATTGAAAGATGGACTTCCACCGCGGGCAGCGCCATCGTGCCTTTGAGCGCGTCGAGAATCGCGACGGAGGTATGGGTGTAGGCGGCGGGGTTCATCACGATGCCGTCAACCTTCTGATAGGCGTCCTGAATATAGTCCACGATGGTTCCTTCATGGTTGGACTGCACACAGCGGACCTCGATACCTCGCGCGCGCAGACTTCTTCTCGATATATTTGACCAGATCCGCATAGGTCGTGCGGCCGTAGATTTCCGGCTCGCGGATGCCCAGCATATTGATGTTCAGGGGCCGTTAATGACAAGCAGTTTCATGGATTTTCTCCTCAATCCGACGCACGGTCTCCTTCTGCGCGCGCCGTTGTTGTCGATGATGCAATCGCTGTATTTGCGGTAGAGCGGCAGGCGCTCTTTTCGTACATTTTCTGAACCGCCTGTGCGCTGGCGGAGAGCGGGCGGCTGGGGTCGGCCTTGGCCAGACGCTCCAGGTCGCGATCCAGGAACACGATGCGGCTGTTGTATCAGGCGGATGTTGTCCTCGTCTTGACGATGCCGCCGCCGGGCGACAGGATCAGCCCCCGACGGCCGCAGACCGAACGCAGCGCGTCCTTTTCCGCTGCCGGAAATACGCTTCCCCTTGAGTTGAAAGATCATCGGGATGCTCATGCCCGCGTTTTTTTGCAATCAGCTCGTCCAAATCGACGTATTCGCGGCCCATACGCGCGGCCAGCATCTTAGCTGTGGTGGTCTTGCCGCAGGAGGGCATGCCGATCAGGGCGATGTTTTCCATCTGTACGCACAGCTTGCGGTGGACGCGGAGATTTCGCTGTCGGGAATTTCCTGTCCAGAAAGAGCTCTGCGGCGTATTTGGCCTCGCGCTACCAGCATTTCCAGCCCGTTGCAGCAGGGAATGCCCATCTCCTGAGCCTGAAGCAGCAGCTTCGTGCGTAGCGGATTGTAGATCACGTCCACCACCGCTTCCAGCGCGGGGAAGGCGGAAGATCAATCGCCTGCGCGTCCAGGTTGGGATACATCCCCAGCGGTGTGGTGTTGAAGATCACCTGCACATCCTTTGCTTGAGCGCCTGTTCATAGCTGATTTGCCCGTCCGACGGGTGGCGCTTCGGCGATGAGGATTTCCTTCGCGCCCAGGTCCTGCCACGGCGTACGCGGTCTTGCAGGTGCCGCCGCTGCCCAGAATCAGCATTTTCTACCCGAAAGCGCGATGCGGTTGGAGCGCAGCAGGGTCTCCATCCCGGCAAAACCGTATTGTAGCCCCAGAGCTCTCCGCCCCTGTTGACGATGGTGTTGACCGCGCCGATCGCCTGCGCAGCCGGGTCGATGTGCGCCAGATAGGAATCACGGTTTCTTGTAGGGAATGGTGACGTTGATGGCGGCAAATTCCTTTGACTCGAGAAACGGCCCGACCGCTTCCTTCGGCATCGGGATCAGATCATAGGTATAGGAGCAAAGCTCTTCATGGATCACTTTGGAAAAGCTGTGCCCCCAGCTTTTCTCCGGATCAATCCGTAACATGGTTCCTCCTTCCGCGCCCACAGGTATCCGTAGCGCCCCATCATCAGGTCGCACAGACCGATGGCCGCTGCCGCGTCGATCACGCATCGGGCGCGATGGAAATTGCCGGATCATGCCGGCCTTCAATGACCAGCTTTCCGGCTGGTTGGTGCGCAGGTTTATTGTGTCCTGCTCTGATAGATGGAAGGCGTGGGCTTGACGGCGGTGGAGAACACCACGGGCATGCCGTTGGTGATGCCGCCGTTGATGCCGCCGTTGTGGTTGGTGCGCGTGACCAGCCGCCCGTTTTCAATGCCCTCGATTGCGTCGTTGGCACGGCTGCCGAAAACGTCCCGCAAAGCCGAAGCCCAGGCCGAACTCCACACCCTGACGGCGGGCACGCTGTAAAAGCAGCGCAGAAAGCTCACTTTCCACCGAGTGGAAGAAGGGTTCGCCGATGCCTGCGGGCAGGCCGGAGATTGCGGTTTCGAGCACCGCGCCCACGGAATCCCCGCGGGAGGCGGCATCTTCGATCAGCGGTCATGCGCGCGCCGGATTCCGCGTCCAGCACGGGGAAGGCGGGGAGTCCAGCGCGGCGAGGTCGACCTCCAGCGCATCCCAGTTGAAATCCCGGTCGCAGATGCTTTGGCAGGACTTGATGTGCGTACCGATGCGGATGCCGTGGTCGGAAAGTATCTGCTCAAAAATCGCACCTGCCGCCACCAGCCCCGTCGTGACCCGGCCGGAGAAATGCCCGCCGCCGCGCGCGTCCTGAAAGCCGCCGTATTTGGCAAAGGCGGTAAAGTCCGCGTGCGAGGACGGGGGAGATACTTCATCTTCTCATAGTCCTTGGAATGCTGGCTTTTATTTTCGATCATCAGCGTCAGCGGCGTGCCGGTGGTGTGGCCGTCGTAATAGCCGCTGAGGAAACGGAATTCGTCCGCTTCCTGCCGCTGGGTGGAGATGCGTCCGCCGGGCGGCGCTTGGTCAGCTCCGCCCGGATGCGGTTCAGGTCGAGCCGGATGCCTGCGGGCAGGCCGTCCAGCACGAAAGCCTACGGCCGGGCCGTGTGATTCTCGAAAATTGTCAGCGTGAAGTGGTGCCGAAGCTGCTTTTCATGGCGACCTCCTTTTTTACAGCAGAGCGCGGGCGCGTCCAGCGTCATATTCTCAAAATAGCAGTGGCCGGGCCTGTCCACCTTAACCACGGGTTGATGCCGCCCGCACCGCCTTTTGTCGTGGGACATCGCGGCAAAGACTGCGTCGGGGTTGCGATACTTCGTGGGCAGATTCAGGGAGGTGAGCACCTTGACCGTGCGGGCCTGGAGCGCCGGATCGGTGATAAAATAGAGCATTCCCAGTCCCACGCACTCGCCGTGATACAGCCCGTGCAGGTGCGCCGCGCTCTCAATGCCGTGGCCGATGAATTGTGGCCGAAGTTCAGCGCCTTGCGCAGCCCCTGCTCGGTTTCGTCCTGCTCCACCACGCGCGCTTTGGCGGCAATGGAGCGATAGATGATTTCCTCCAGATGCGCCTGCACATCGCCCGCTTCAAACAACGCAAACAGATCTGCGTCGAGAATCAGCCCCATTTTGACCGCTTCGGCAAGACCATTGGCCCAATGTCGCGGTGGCAGGGGTTTGAGCGTGCAGTCGATCAGCACTGCGCGCGGCTGGTGGAACGCGCCGATGATGTTTTTGACGCCGTTTAAGTTGATGGCGGTCTTGCCGCCGACCGACGAATCGATCTGGGAAAGCGTTGTGGTGGGAATCTGAATAAAGTCAATGCCGCGCATATAGCCGGCTGCGGCAAAACCGCCCAGGTCGCCCACAACACCGCCGCCCAGCGCGCGATGAGCAGATCCCTGCGTCCGAAATTCAGTTCCAGCATCCGCGCACGTTCAAACACAGGGAAAGATTTTGGCGCTCCGCCCATCGGCACGACTTCCGCACTGCCGTTGGGGCACTGGGCAAGCACTGTATCCAGATACTCTTTCGGCACGCCGTCGTCCGTCAGCACCAGCACCTTGCGGTCGAGATTTACATAATCCGCAAGATGCTCGGCAGCCCGCGCCCGAAATGAATCGGTAACTTTGAGAAAGCCCAGGTTTACGTTCAATTCCATTTGTTCCATACTGCCATCCTTCCGTATTTCGTCCGTTGATAGAAAAAGGGGGAACGATGTTCTGTCACCGCTCCCGCCGATCCCATTTTTTTGTGTTCATTCTTCACTTTTTCGATGGTATAGGTGCCCAGCACCTTAATCTGCGTACAGACCTTTCCGAGCTGCTCCAGCAGGGAGGAAGCAGCTGCGCCGGATAGATCGCCGACCACTTCGATATAGAAATAATATTGCCAAGGTGCGTTTTGAAGGCAGGACTTGATGCATTCAGATTAAAGCCCAGGTCGCTGACAATGCGCATCACGCCGGCGAGCTGACCCCTCGTGATTGTACAGTAAACAAGGCTAAATCGATTGCCGTTTTCAGCCATCGATTTAGCGATGATAATAAATCGGGTCGTATTGTCCGAGGAGGTATTGATGTCGCGTGCGAGCACAGAAAGACCGTAAAGCTCCGCAGCGACAGCAGAAACCGATCGCCGCGCACGAGGGGTCCCGAAGCTCGGCCACATGCTTGGCGGCTTCGGAGGTGGAGGCAGAGCTCACCTGTTCCGCGCTCAGCTGGGTCGAAAATCGCGCACTGCGACAGCGCCTGCGGGCAGAGAAAAACACCGCCCTTGACTCTCCCGGAAACGGCGCACCTTCAAGACCCAGCAGGCACTGCCGGATCTTCAAATCGTACATTTTGCGGATATAGACGTTGTGGGTCTTGGAGCAGATCGAGAATGTTGCCCACATCACCCGTATTGGAATTTTCAAAGGAATCACGCCGTAAAGCGATGCGGCCGGATTCCACCGCGTCGAAAATCTCTTCAAAGGTGGAAAAGGAGATCGACTTTTCGCAGGGGAAGAGCATCTGCTCCGCCGCGTGCGTGTGCGATCCTTCCGCGCCGAAAGCCCACCACCGTCGAATGAATCAGTGTGGACTGGTAGTCCTTTGAAAGACCCATTTCAGCGGATGAACTTTTCGTAATAGGGCAGGTAGCGCATCTGCTCGATGTAGCGCGCAGTTCTTTTTGACGACCACTTCTTCGCGCGCCGCGTCGAAGATAGGCATCTGGTGAGCAGTTTAAAGGCGACCAGCTCGACCGCTTCCATGCGCTTGCAGAAAAAGCTCGGCCATCTTTTTGATCCACTTCGTTGATGGTCAGCCTTGCCTGCTCCAAATCCGTCATCTTTGACGCCTCCCTGCCGGAACTTTTTTCCGAATGAATAAGCAGAGTATAGCACAGCACTGCATAAAAGCAAAGAGACATCGCAAAAACGAACAAAACGCGCCCTTTGAGATCAAAGGACGCGCCAAAAAAATGAGTATTTATGCAGCTCAGTTGCCGGAAGAAGGCGTGGGCAGGAAGGGGATGATCTTCTGCGCAAACTCGGGCATGGAGATGGTTTGCAGCCAAAACCTTCGGGACCATTGAGCACGGTCAGGAATAAGCCTCGCCGCCGAAGAGCACGTTTGAAGCCCTTCACGGTTTCAATGTTGTATCGAACGCTCGATTCAAACGCCGCCACGTTGCCGGTGTTGACCTTTAGCTGTTCGCCGGGCGCAAGCGTCTTTTCCACTACATGGCCGTCGATTTCGAGAAACGCCAGCCCCTGGCCGCTCAGGCGCTGCAAAGAAACCTTCGCCGCCAGCCCCGCCCCGACGCGGCGGCATCCATTCCCACCGAGAGGTTGACGCCGGGCATTGCGCAGAGAAACGATTTTCTGGCAGATGAATTCGCGGCCGGGGCCGATCTCAGCGCGATGATGGAGCCGGGGAAGGAGGAAGCCAGCGCGATCTGCTGTCCCTCGCCGCAGGAGGTGTAGGTCGCCAGAAACAGCGATTCCCCCGTGAACATACGCCCCAGACCGCCAAGAAAACCGCCCTTCATGTTGGTGTCATGTCAATGCCGCCGCTCATCCAGGACATTCCGCCGGACTGCGTGAAAATTCTCACCGCGATTGAGCTCGATGGTACGACGACGGCAGAAGAGCCGCCCCTCGATTTTGTATCTCATCGTCTTTCCTCCTCAAAAAAGTTTTTTCATTTTTGAAGTATAGCAGAAAAACAGGA
>VOFG01004375.1_pt1 | contig 28260 bp, 30 predicted proteins | sample 5384171 | NCBI WGS metagenome assembly VOFG01 (sample SAMN12384726, study PRJNA508395) | human gut metagenome | isolation source: healthy gut F | host: Homo sapiens
TGACATCTCCGAGGTCAGCGTGAAGAAATCAAGGCGACGAACAAGGCTTTCCCTCGGCACGGTGCGAGATTTTTCAGGGCAGCGCCGAGTTCCGCCGTTTGCGGACGGCGCGCTCGACCTTGTGACCGCGTTTGAGACCGTTATTTCTGGGACAACATCGGCGTGGCTTTGCCGAAGTCAGGCGCGCGCTGAAGCCGGCGAACAGTTCGTTGTATCATCAACGACCCCGGCGACCCGGAAACACTGGGGAGACCATGGTGGCAGGCTGTGACGGCCTACACCGCCGACGAGATTGCCGCGCTCATGGAGGCCGCGGGCTTCACCGACATAAAAGGTTACAACAGACAAGTTCACATACTGCGTCACAGGCAACGCATGATATAAGTAAACCCTCGAACCCCGGAGGTTCACGCTGTTGACATCTGCCACGCGCCATGTGCTAAAATTGCGAAAAGTAAGAAAAGTTATACTTTTGGTTCAACGTTGTGGGGAAAAGGACGACCGGTACTATATGGGTAAAGCTCGGCTGAGGAGCCGGGGGACACGCTGGTGCTGATGGCGGACAAGAAAAAGGGCCTGGCACTGCAGACCGTGGATAAGCTGAACCCGCTGATGAAGACGCGTATTTAACAGTCTGCCCAGCGGGGAAGAGGAGGCGGAGGACGAATGAACGTACTGGAGGTACGGGCCTGACCAAGCGCTACCCGGCGTTTACGCTGAATGGGGTGTCCTTTGACGTGCCGCAGGGGCGGTGATGGGGTTTATCGGCCGTAACGGCGCGGGCAAGTCCACCACGCTGAAGTCCATTCTGGGCATGGTGCATCCGGACGCGGGCGAGGTCAGGGTGTTCGGCATGGACTACGCTGTGAATGAGCGCGCCATCCGGCGTGAGCTGGGCGTGGTGCTGGGCGGTATCGACTTCTACCCAAAGAAGAAGCTCCGTGTTATCACCGACGTCACCCGCCGGTTCTACGACAACTGGGACGAGGACAAATACCGCCACTATCTGCGCCTGTTTGCCATCGACGAGGAAAAGCGCGTCGATCAGCTTTCCAGCGGCATGAAGGTCAAGTACATGATCGCCTTCGCGCTGAGCCACAATGCCCGGCTGCTGATACTGGACGAACCCACCAGCGGCCTTGACCCGGTGAGCCGCGACGAGCTGATGGAGCTGCTGCGCCGCATTGTGGCGGATGGCACGCGCAGTGTGCTGTTCTCTACTCACATCACCTCCGATCTTGAAAAGTGTGCCACGCACATTGCCTTTATAAAGGACGGCGAGCTGCAATACACCGGTGCTCTGGACGATTTCCGCACCCACTACAAGGACGTGGGCGCTACGCTGGAGGACATCATCGTGCACGTGGAAAGGAGGCCGCTGGATGAAGACGCTATTATATAAGCAGCTGCGGCTGGTGTGCCATCCCATGACGCCGGTATTCTGCCTGTTCGGCTTCATGGTCATCATTCCAAACTACCCCTACACTGTTATCTTTCTTCTATGTCACGCTTGGGCTTTTTTTCAGCTTTCTGGATATGCGCGAAAAGAAGGATCTATACTACACGGCGCTGCTGCCTGTCCCCAAGCGGGACGCGGTGAAGGCCGGCTGCACGTTCACGGCGCTTATAGAGCTTTTGTCGCTGGTGCTGCTGGTCCCCTGCTCCCTTTTGGCGGCGCGTTTGCAGCCGGGCAAAGATAATCTAGTGGGGCTTGACCCCAATGCTGCGCTGCTGGCGGCGGGCTTTTTGCTGTACGCGGTCTTTAACGCCGTGTTCCTGCCGTCCTTCTACAAAAGCGGCTATAAGGTGGGCGCGGCCTTCATCAAGGCCACCATTCCCACGGCGCTGCTAATGCTCGTGCTGGAAGCCTTGCCCCACATCCCGGCGCTGGGCTGGCTGGACGACATGGACGCTGCCACCCAGCTCGGCGGCTGCTGCCGGTGCTCATCGCGACATCCGTTGGCGTAGGTCGACCGGGTTGCGCAAAGGTGGATATGTCGACCGAGAGCGTCCCCTTGGGGTAGCCCAGCGCTTCGAGCGCCGCGGTCATGCGCAGGACATAGGAATGATGATCCGCGCCCCAGAGGTCGACGAGCTTATTATATCCGCGCTCGATCTTATAGACGTGGTTGGCAATGTCCGGGGTGAGGTAGGAAAGCGTGCCGTCGCTCTTGCGGAGGACACGGTCCTTCTCGTCGCCGTAGTCGGTGCTCTTAAACCAGAGCGCGCCGTCCTTCTCGTACAGCAGCCCCTTGCTGTCCATGAGCGCGAGGCAGTCGTTGATGCGCTTTTTTGTCGTTCTCATAGAAGAACGTCTCGTGCATCCATGAGGTTATTCTGACGCGGTAAAGCTCAAGATCGCGGTTGATCTTCTCAAGCTCGCGGGTCTTGCCGGTCTGCATGAAATAGCGCAGACGCTCATCGGGGTCGGCGGAGAGCCACTTGTCCCCGTCTTCGTCGGCGATCGCGTCGGCAATGTTCTTCACGTCCTCGGCGTGGTAGCCGTCCTCGGGCAGAGGATACTCCGCCGCGCGCCCGAAATGCTCAAAATATCTCGCGACGAGCGACTCCCCGAGCTTGACGATCTGGTTGCCGGCGTCATTGACGTAATACTCGCGCAGAACGTCATAGCCGCTGAGCTCCATAAGGCGGCAGAGGCTGTCGCCCCACGCGGCGTTGCGCGCGTGACCGCAGTGCAGGTCGCCCGTGGGGTTGGCGGACACCCACTCCACAAGCACGCGCTCGCCGTTGCCGGAGTTATTCCTGCCGTAGCTCTCCCCTGCTTCGAGCACCTTGTTGATAACGCCGGAGAGCGCGTCGCCCTTGAGGCGGAAGTTGATGAAGCCGGGCTTTGCGACCGTGACGCTCTCCGCCTCGGGCAACTTCTCCCGCAGCTTTGCGGCAAGCTCCTCGCCGATGATCATGGGCGCTTTATGCAGCGCGCGGGCAAGGCGCATGGCGGTGCTGGAGGCGTAGTCCCCCATCTTCGTGTCGCGCGGGATCTCGACAAGCAGGGTGTCAGCGTCGGCGTCGATGCCGTAAAAGCTCCTTCACCGCCGCGTCGAGCGCGTCATATATCTTCTGTTCAAAATCACTCATCGGTCGTGCACTCCATTATTCTTTAATCAAAAGTCTAGTCATTATATCACAGTGCGGTGGAAAAATCCACAACAATATAATATACGCTAATATACGCCTTGCCGCGTCAGAACTCCGCCAGCACCGTCTCGAACGCGGGGAGGCTGCGGCATATCATGTCATACGACACGCAGGTGCTCACACGGAAGTAATCCGGGCAGCCGAAGTCCCCGCCCGGCACGACGAGCAGATCGTGCGCGCGCGCCGCGTCGGAGAAGACCTTGGCGTCGCCGCCGGGGGCCTTGACGAACATATAAAACGCGCCGTCCGGGTGCACGCAGTCATACCCCATGGCGGTGAGCTTATCGTAGAGGAAATAGCTGTTGCGGCGGTAGGTCTTCACATCGGGGCGGGAGGCGGCGCACAGCGCGATGACGCGCTGCTGGAGCGACGGGGCGCAGACATGCCCGCTCGCGCGCGCCGCACCGGCGACAGCGGCAAAGACCTCCGCGCTGTCATCCACGGTGTCGGGGACGCAGACATAGCCCACGCGCTCGCCGGGGGAGCAGAGGGACTTGGAATACGAATAGCAGACGATGGTATTATTATAAATAGTGGGGATAAACGGCGCGGGAGAGCCGTCGAACACCAGCTCGCGGTAAGGCTCGTCGGCAATGATGTATATGGGGTGGCCGTACTCGGCGCTCTTCTCGGTGAGGAGCTTTGCCACGGCTTCGAGCGCCTCGCGGGTGTAGACAACGCCGGTGGGGTTATTGGGCGAGTTGACAATGACCGCCTGAGTGTGCGCGGTGATACCGGCGGCGAGGGCGGCGACATCGGGCTGGAACGTGCGCGCGTCCGCCTTGACGGGGACAAAGTGCACGCCGTTTGCCTCCGCAAAGGGGACATACTCCGGGAAGCACGGCGTGATGCCGATGATCTCCGCATCCTTCACGGCGAGCGCGCGGATAACGGACACGAGCGCAGGCGCCGCGCCGCAGGTGAAGAAGATGTTCTCCTTTCTCAGCGCCGTTCCGTAGCGCGCGTTGAGATCGTCCGCGACGGCGAGACGCGCCTCCGGCACGCCGGGGGCGGGCGTATACCCGTGGACACGGAGGCTGTCGATAGTCTCGATAATGGAGACGAACGCGCGGTTGACCTCCGTCGGCGCGGGAACGGACGGATTGCCGATGGAAAAGTCATAAACATTCTCGCGCCCGACAACGGCGGCGCGGGCGTTGCCGTACTCAAAAAGCTCACGGATAACGGAGCTGGACGTGCCGAGGGCGAGCATAGCTTTGTTCACCATGATATATTTCTCCTGATTATGATAGTTATAGTAATTTGTTTTATTATACTCTCGGCAGGTCGGAAATTCAAGACGCGATGTATAGACAGATTATTAATTCACGCCGCGCCCTGTTGAAATGCGGCGCGGGGTATGATATATTGATTTCAGCATTAACTCTAAAAAAACCAATCTAAGGAGGAAAAACATGAAAAGAAAATTTCTGGCACTGCTGCTGACGTTCGTCATGGCGTTCACGCTGTGCTCCGGCGCGGCGTATGCCGACGGGCAGAGCGCGGACATCGTCGTGCTGTACACAAACGATGTGCACTGCGGCATTGACGACAACATCGGCTACCAAGGGCTCGCTCTGGTGAAGGAGACGCTTGAGGCGCAGGGCAAGGAGGTCATCCTTGCCGACGCGGGCGACGCCATACAGGGCGGCACGATAGGCACGCTCTCCAAAGGCGAGTACATCGTGGACATCATGAACGAGCTGGGCTACGACGTGGCGACGCCGGGCAACCACGAGTTCGACTACGGCATGGAGCAGTTCCTCAAGCTCGTGAAGGACGCGAAGTTTGACTATGTCAGCGCGAACTTCTACGACAAGGACGGCAAGACCGTGCTCGACCCCTACACCGTCATTGAAAAGGCCGGTGTAAAGATCGCGTTCGTCGGCATAAGCACGCCGAGGACGCTCACCTCCTCCACGCCGAAGTACTTCCAGAACGACGACGGCGAGTGGATATACTCCTTCGGTCAGGATGAGACCGGCGAGACCGTCTACACCGCCGTGCAGGAAGCCGTTGACGCCGCGCGCAAGGACGGCGCGGACTACGTCATCGCGCTGGCGCATCTCGGTATAGAGGCCGACTGCTCGCCGTGGACGTCCTCCGACGTTATCACGAACACCACCGGCATTGACGTCATGCTCGACGGACACAGCCACTCCGTCATTGAAAAGGAGCTTGTGAAGAATAAGGACGGCGACGAGGTCATCCTCACCTCCACCGGCACAAAGCTTGAAAACATCGGCTGCCTGACCATCACCGCGGACGGAAAGCTTGATACCGTGCTGCTCAACGACGGCGGCGCAAAGAGCTACATCGGCGATATTCAGGCAGAGTACGAAGAGCTTGTGAACGAGGTCGTGGCACACTCTGACGTTGACCTTGTGATAAACGACCCCGCGAACCCCGAACAGCGCATCGTCCGCGTGACCGAGACGAACCTCGGCGACCTCTGCGCCGATGCGTACAGGGTCATGTCCGGCGCTGACGTCGCGATCGTCAACGGCGGCGGCATACGCACGAGCATCAAGGCCGGGGACATCACCTACGGCGACATTATCTCCGTCCACCCGTTCGGCAACGAGATGTGCGTGGTGGAGTGCACCGGGCAGGAGATACTTGACGCGCTGGAGCTGGGCGCTTCCGCCCTGCCGGGCGAGAGCGGCGGATTCCTGCAGGTCGCGGGGCTTGAGTACACCGTTGACCTCAACGTTGAATCCTCCGTCAAGCGCGACAAGGAGAACATGTTCGTCAGCGTTGACGGCGACTACCGCGTGAAGGACGTCACTGTCGGCGGTGAGCCGCTCGACCTTGAGAAGACCTACACCCTCGCAAGCCACAACTACATGCTCAAGAACGGCGGCGACGGCTACACCATGTTCATGGACAACACCCTCTTGCAGGACAGCGTGATGATCGACAATCAGGTGCTCATCAACTACATCGTTGAAAAGCTCGGCGGCACGGTGGGCGACGATTACTCCGACCCCTACGGTCAGGGACGCATCACCATCATAGAGGCCGATTAATACTAAATCAACAGCATAATTTTTCGGGCTCCGCGCCAGTGCGCGGGGCCCGATTTTTAATCCGGTCTTAAAGATTCTTCAGCTTATCTTAATGGCATTCGCCCATGCGGCATGATATAATCCGGGGCGTCAAAACAGATCGGAGGTAAGCAAAATGGAAAAGACAAAACGCGCGCTCGCGCTGCTGCTGGCCGGTGCGGCGGCGCTGACGCTCGCGGGCTGCAAGCGGACAACGCCCGCGGCAAGCGAGAACGCAGCGGCAAAGGCGGAGACCGCCGCCGAAACGACCGCGCCGGAATACATATACAAGGCGGATTTCACCACTGTCTACTCCGGCGGTGCCGACAGCGGCTTCGCCCCGCTCGTCATGACGGACGAGGGGCTGTACTGCGCCACGCTGGAAAAGGTCGGCGAGAACATCCCGGAGGGAGCCGTGCCGGAATACGAGGGGCAGTATGACATTAAAGAGGCGCGCCTCGCCCTCATAGGCTTTGACGGCAAGGTAACGGCGCTTGAAAACTACGTCCCGCTCAAGACCGACATCGACAGCGAGGGCAAGCGCGACTTCGCCGCGAGCGCGCACCCGGAGAGCATGACCGTCGGCGAGGACGGGAATCTCATCGTATTGGAGCAGGTCATCACGTCCTATTCGGAAGCGCCGGAGGACATAAAGCCCGACGATGCGGAATACTTCAACTACTATAACAGCACCACGCAGAGCTTCGTCCGCGTGCTGGACACGACGGGCGCGGAGCTGAGCTGCGCTGAGATCAACCTGCCCGAGGACAGCTACGTCACCGGCCTGTACGTTGACGCAGACGGCAGCGTCGCCGTCGGGTGCGACGATGCGATATACTTTCTCGGCACGGACGGCGCACTGCGCTATACCGTCGAAGCGGACGACTACATCGACAGCGTCACCCGTCTGCGCGACGGGCGGATAGGCGCGCTGATGTACGGCGCGTCGGGGATGGAAGTGCGCGTGGCGGACAGGGCGGCAAAGGCGTTTGCCGAAAAGACCTATCCCATAACCGGCAGCACATATACCCTCATCCCCGGTGCGGGAGACTATGACTTCTACTACACCTCCGGCTCCGGCTTTTTACGGGTATACGCTGGAGAGCGAGGAGGCGGAGCTGCTCTTCAGCTGGCTGGACAGCGACGTGAACGGCGACGCGCTGACGAGCGTGCGCGCGTGCACGGACGGGGTGCTGCGCGCGTTCAACGCGGAGTATTCCTCGCGCGGCGACAAGTACACCCTCGACCTTGTCACGCTGACAAAGGTGCCGTATGACAGCGTGCCGCAGAAGGAGCACCTCACGTTCGCCACGGTCGGCACGGATTACGACACGCTCAACGCCGTGATAAAATTCAACCGCGCAAGCGACAAGTACCACATCGACATAAAGGACTACTACGAGCTGACGGGCAGCAGCAGCTATACCGACGCGCAGACAAAGCTCTTCACCGAGATAATGGCGGGGACGCTCCCGGATATCATAGACCTGTCGGACATGCCGTATCAGCAGCTCGCGGCAAAGGGGCTGCTGGAGGACATCTACCCCTATATTGACGCCGACCCCACGCTTGACCGCAGCGACTTCTTCCACAATGTGCTTGAGGCCTACGAGGTGGACGGCAGGCTGTGTGCCATTGTGCCGGGCTTCGGCGTTATGTCCCTGATGGGGGCAAGCTCCGTCGTCGGCGACACGCCGGGCTGGACGTATGACGACTATTACGCCGCGCTCGCCACGATGCCGGAGGGCTGCCAGGGGCTGGACAGCCAGTTCACCAAGGAGACGATGCTTCAGGTCGGGCTTGCGATAGACATGAACACATACATGGACTGGTCGACCGGGCGGTGCAGCTTTGACAGCGGCGCATTCAAGCAGCTTCTTGCGTTCGCGGATCAGTTCAAGTCCGACGCAGAGATGGCAAGCTATGAATACACGGATGAGGACAGCGCCGCTTACCGCATTTCACAGGGGCAGCAGATGCTGACGGAGGTTTCTCTCTTCAACTTCAACGAGAGCAGCGGCGACAACCCGTTCAACACCGACGTCACCTATATCGGCTTCCCCAACGTGACCGGCGAGCCGGGCAACGTGCTGCGCGGGATAAACGAGCTGGGCATAACGAGCGCGTGCCGCGACAAGGCGGCAGCGTGGGAATTCGCGCGCACATTCCTGACGGAGGACTACCAGACGGAGCTGTCGATCTTCCCCACGAACATGAATGCGTTCAACACGCTCCTTGACGAGGCGCAGGTGATAGAGTACGAGCGCGACGCCAACGGCAACATCCTCCTCGACGAGAACGGCGAGAAAAAGCGGCTGATCATCGGCGTGATGTACGACGGCATAAACTACACCAATATGTACTCCGGCATCTCCCCCGAGCGCGCCGAGACGATAAAGACGCTGGCACAGTCCACGTCCAAGCTGCTCAACTATGACCAGAGCATTCTGGACATAGTCACGAGCGAGGCACAGGCTTACTTTGCCGGGCAGAAGAGCGCGGACGAGGTCGCCCGCCTTGTGCAGAGCAAGGCGAATATATACGTGAACGAACAGCGGTGAATTCCGATCGACCCCGGGGCGGTGCTCCGGGGTCGATTTTTTCCGCAGGTTTGACTTGCCTAACCGTGCTTTGTCTGGTAGAATCAAATCAGAGCAGAATCAAAACTGGACGTGCAAGCAGCAACAAAAAAAAAGGAGGAGGCATATGAAGGGAAAGAAGATATTATCGGCGTTCATCGCGCTGGTGCTTATCGCGGGTCTGCCCGTGACGGCGTTCGCGGCTGATTGGAACATTGACAAAGGAGATATAACCATAACCGCCGATGGGAACGGGCAGAACGTGTCTCAGGTGGGTGGTGAGAGTATTGCTGACACCGATCCCATCATATCGGGCAGCTCCAACACCAACACAATCACAATTGTCGCCGACGCCGGAGCAACGGCAAATGTCACGCTCGACGGTGTGAACATCGACGTGAGCGATAACAAAGAAGCCGCCATATCCACAACGGGCGAAGGCAATGTGACGATTGAGCTGGAGGGAGACAGCACGGTCAAAAGCGGTGGTCTCCACGCCGGGTTGGAGAAAGGCAACGACGGCAATCTGACCATCAAGGACGACGGCAACAACGGCTCTCTGACTGCCACAGGCGGCTTTGGCGGTGCAGGCATAGGTGGCGGCTATAACAAAGGCGACGGTGCTGGTAATGTCAGTAACATTACAATTTCTGGTGGAGATATAAACGCCACGGGTGGTCAGTACAGCGCCGGAATTGGCGGCGGCGGAACTAATAGCAGCGCCAGCGACATCACGATCTCCGGCGGAAACGTGAACGCCACAGGCGGCTCGGGTGGAGCCGGAGTCGGCGGTGCCTTTATCGGCGACGGCAGCCATATCACCATCTCTGGCGGAAATGTCACGGCTGTCGGCGGCACAAACGGAGCGGGAATCGGCGGCGGCGGAAGAGGCAGCGGAAGCGATGTCATAATATCCGGCGATGCACAGGTGAAGGTAAAGGGCGGCGAAAAAGATTCCTACGATGGCGCGGGAAGCGGTCTTGGTAATGGCGGAGGCAACAGCAGCAAAGAATTTTACGACGGAGAAAAAATTACTCCGAACACTTCTGAACTTACAAAAAGGGAAAGATCGAGTATTACGACCCGAATTCTGAAATTGGCGAGGATAAACCGAGAGATACGATCACCGGCAGCTATGTTCCGCCGGAGCCGGAGCAGCCCACGGAGCCGGAGCAGCCCGCAGAACCTGAGGCAGAGTCAGCCCCCGCGCCCGGTGAGCGCGCCCCGCTCTACCGCGTGACGGGTAAGGACGGGAAAGACCTCTCCTATAAATACGAGAAAGCCAACGGCGTGCTCACCGTGACGGTCGAGGCGGACTACGCGGTGCTCACGGGCAGTCTCGCCGGTATCAACGCCCTCTCTCAGCAGGGCATTGAGGAGCTTGTGTTCATCACGAACGGCGCGACATCTACCTATCAGCTCACCGAGTTGCTGGACATGGGCAGTCTGAGCGACAGCTACGCCCTCACCCACGACGGGGCGACGGCGACTCTCGCTGTCGGGTAAAAAAGAGAATACACGCATTCATCCCCAGAGTTTCAAACTCTGGGGATGTTTTTGTATATTGATAAATCATGAACAAGGTGGTATTTTATTTTTACCAAGTGGTCTAAATATGGCCAAATACTATAATAAATGGGAGAGGATCATCATGTCTGCAAAGAAAAAGCCGCAGCGAAGCTGCTCGACACCAAGCTCGAGGGTAAGCTCGCCAAGAAGATCTGCACCTGCGCCGTTATCATGCTCATCGCCGTGCTCATCCACGACGGCGACCACATCCGTCAGGCGTTCAAGTGGACGTACTCCATTCCCCTGTCGCTGTGGGCGCTGAATCTGACGGTGTACGTGCTGCCGGTGGTGTCCATTTTCCTCGCGAAGAGCCGCCGCGCGTCGTCGACGCTCGTGTGCGCCATTGCTGGGGTGTTCACCTCCGCGTCGTTCGTCATACTGCACCTGTGCGGCTCGTCGACCGGGCTGTGGGGCGTGTGGAACTTCTCGTACTTTGAGCTTATCGACGGCGTATGGTACAACGGCGTATTTTATCAGGGCATCGACACGCTCAGCTGGATATTCCTGTTCCACGTGCCGGTGATGTGCCTGCCCTGCTCGTACATATCCTTCAAGGAATACCTCCGTCTAAAGAAGGCCGCAAAGGAAGCGTAAGCGTTGGAAATAACGCTGAGAGTGAGCGGGATGGACTGCGCCGCGTGCGCGCCGAGGCTGCAAAGGCGGCACTGGAAGCGCTGGATGGCGTGAGGCGCGTGGAGGACACCGGGGACGGGAAGCTGCGCGTCGTGCTGTGGACAGGCGTGGAGAGCAGGACGCTGCTCGCGGCGCTGCGGGCGCGCGGGATATACGCCGCCGTGACGGGGCGCACCGGCGGCGACGAGGAGATACAGCTGCACAGCCGGATGGCGCTGCTGCGCGCGCTGTGCGTTTCCGTGCTGTTCACGATGCCGCTCGTGTGGGATCTGCACCCGTATGTTCAGCTCGCGCTGGCTAGCGTGGTGCAGTTCGGACCGGGCGGTGCAGCTTTTTGACAGCGACGCATTCAAGCAGCTTCTTGCGTTCGCGGATCAGTTCAAGTCCGACGCGGAGATGGCAAGCTATGAATACACGGATGAGGACAGCGCCGCTTACCGCATTTCACAGGGGCAGCAGATGCTGACTGAGGTTTCGCTCTTCAACTTCAACGAGAGCAGCGGCGACAACCCGTTCAAGACCGATGTCACCTACATCGGCTTCCCCAACGTGACCGGCAAGCCGGGCAACGTGCTGCGCGGGATCAATGAGCTGGGCATAACGAGCGCGTGCCGCGACAAGGCTGCAGCGTGGGAATTCGCGCGCACATTCCTGACGGAGGACTACCAGACGGAGCTGTCGATTTTCCCCACGAACATGAATGCGTTCAACACGCTCCTTGACGAGGCGCAGGTGATAGAGTACGAGCGCGACGCCAACGGCAACATCCTCCTCGACGAGAACGGCGAGAAAAAGCGGCTGATAATCGGCATGATGTACGACGGCATAAACTACACCAATATGTACTCCGGCATCTCCCCCGAGCGCGCCGAGACGATAAAGGCGCTGGCGCAGTCCACAACAAAGCCGCTCAACTATGATCAGAGCATCGTGGACATCGTCACCGGCGAGGCACAGGCTTACTTTGCCGGGCAGAAGAGCGCGGACGAGGTCGCCCGCCTTGTGCAGAGCAAGGCGAATATATACGTGAACGAACAGCGATAGGCATACAGCAATCCCCGGAGCTTGCGCCCCGGGGATTGCTGTCTCCGGCTCAGCCGCGGTTTTTTCCGTGATTTCTGAGCCGGACTGTCTAACATTTCAGCTTATCTGTTGCTTAGAATATTGACATCTATTTTGCCTTCGATAATGTATACCTCGTCCTTCTGTGTCCGTTTCTCACCGCTTGGGGCGATGAAGCCGGAGACCACGAGGCGCAGCTTAATGTCCACGCCATTTCCGACGTCAAACATATCCCCAGCCTGAAGCTTTATTCCGGCTGCCTTCTGAAGCTCTGCAACGGTGATGTTTATCTCGCGCTGCTCCTTAGAGCTTAATCCCTCCTCGCCCGTATAGATAAGCCCCTGCTTGATATACAGCTTTTCAATATCCACGCCCGCCTTCTCTATATCCTCACGACATTCGCGGATAAACTTCGCGGCGACAAGGTCTGCCTGATGGATATATATATCCTTTGGCTCTAGCCACACATCATAGCTCACGCCCTCTATGGTGACATCCTCCCCGCCAAGCTCATGTCTGTCAACACGCTGAGGGTCGGGAATCCCATAACCAAAGCCCACAGTCTCGACCGGTACATCGTCTTTGTCGGTCTCTGCATCCGTTCCGCCGACAAGCGGCTGCGAATTATCCGTGTTTTTCCCTGTCAGGTTTTTTTTCTCCTCCGCAAAGGCTGCATTGCCCATAGAAAGGAGCAGTGCGGCAGCAAGCGCGAAGCTCACAAATATTTTGGCATAATTTTTCATCTGCATCTCCTTTTCTTTACTAAAATTGTCCAGTTTTGTGTTCTATTCTCTATTTATATTATACATGAAAAGGTGTTCAATGCAAGTGCTTTCTTCTCAATGCGGCAGCAAAAATACAGTCTGCGCGCTACTGATGCACTGCCCTCTCCTCTGTTCAGATTTTCCCTCCGCGCTATGGTGAGCATACCTTATCCCCCGGCGGCATTTTGCGCCGCCGGGGGATAGTTTTCCGGTTTAGGAAGCTCTGAACCGGATGAGGTTCAGGAATACAGTATTTTCAGCCACTTAAAGAATGGGAATTTGGAAAGCCTGTAAACCGCATAGGAGAAAGCCGCGCTGCCAATGACCGTCAGCATAAACGGCAGGCAGGTCACTCCGGCTTGAAATCCTATCAAATTCAAGAATATGCCGACAAGGCTCAATATCCGGAGATGCGAGTAGTATATCAGGGCGCTGAGAGCCCTAAGCGTTCTGTAAGCGCCGCCCCTGCCCGTCATGCGGAAATTCACGAGCAGTCCAAAGGCAAGGTAGGTCGAGGGCGCAAGAAAGATATACATATCGTTTGCTCTGGCAAGGTCAAAATACTTTACGAAAAAAGCCTCGGCAACCATCAAGAGGTATGACGCGGCAAACAGCAGCAGGGCTTTTTCTGCGGTAATCAGCGACGTCGCAGGGCAAAGCTCCTTATAATCCGCTTCCGGCACATTTTGCGGCGTCTCCCTTGACCTGCCGAAAAATTGTCTAGTGACAAGCCGCAATATATATGTTATTGTATAAACAAGTGAGACAATTTTTTCGGTAAAAATTACATATAAAGGAGACTGACATGGTAACGAACAAAGAAAAGCTCTTTGCCCTCGGCAAAAAGATGACCGACCGCGTGCCGTACGGGCTGGGGCTGAAAAAGCTCGACGAGAGCTGCCCCGAGTACTGGGGGCTGGTGAACACGCTGGACGACGAGATGGTCGAGATCGCGCTGAGTATGCCGCAGCGCGTGCCGCAGACGCTGGCGCAGATTGCAAAGTCCTCCGGCTGGACCGACACGGAGAAGCTGGAAGCCAAGCTGCACGAGATGGGCTGCGTCGGGCTTATCGAGTGGAACTGGGAAAACCCGCAGCACGAGAAGCAGTACCTGCTGCCGCTGTTCGTGCCCGGCGCGGCGGAGTTTCTCAATATGCGCAAGTCCTTTGTTGACGAGCACCCCTGAGGTCTGCGATTTCTTCAACAAGATGACCCGTCTGCCCATCGAAAAGATAACGGCGATGGTGCCGCCCGGAGGCGCGGGCATCGGCATGCACGTCATACCCGTGGAGAAAGCCATCCCCACCGAGTCCAAGTCCGTCAGCCTCGAGCATCTCTCCCACTGGCTCAAAAAATACGACTACTACGCCGCCGGCGTGTGCTCCTGCCGCCGCTCTCAGACGGTGCGCGGCGAGGGCTCGGGCGATCTTGAGGACTACTGGTGCATCGCCGTGGGCGACTGTGCGCGCTACTCCGTGGAGACCGGCAAGGACGGGCACGAGGTCAGCTATGACGAGGTCATGGAGATCCTCCGGCGCGCCGAGGAGGAGGGCTACGTCCACCAGATAACGAACATTGACGGCGAGGACAAGATCTTTGCCATCTGCAACTGCGCGCCCGGCGTGTGCTACGCCCTGCGCACGTCACAGCTTTTCAACACGCCGAACATGTCCCGCAGCGCGTACATCGCCCATGTGGACAAGGAAAAGTGCGTCGCGTGCGGCAAGTGCGTGGAGGTCTGCCCCGCAGGCGCGGCAAAGCTGGGGCAGAAGCTGTGCACGAAGAACGGTCCTGTCACCTATCCCAAGCATGAGCTGCCCGACGACACGAAGTGGGGTCCGGAGAAGTGGGACGAGGACTACCGCGACAACAACATGATAAACTGCTACGACAGCGGCACCGCCCCCTGCAAGACCGCCTGCCCCGCGCACATCGCCGTGCAGGGCTACATAAAAATGGCAGCGGAGGGCAGATACCTTGACGCGCTCAAGCTTATCAAGCAGGACAACCCCTTCCCCGCCGTCTGCGGCAGCATATGCAACCGCCGGTGCGAGGCGGCGTGCACGCGCGGCACGGTGGACGATCCCGTCGCGATTGACGAGATAAAGAGGTTCATCGCCGAGCAGGAGCTTCACGCCGACAAGCGCTACATCCCCGCCAAGCGCACCCACAGAGAGAACACCGCGGGCTACGACGAGAAGATCGCCGTGATCGGCGCGGGTCCCGCGGGTCTGAGCTGCGCGTACTACCTCGCCAACATGAGCTACCCCGTGACCGTGTTCGAGAAGAACGAGGTCCCCGGCGGCATGCTCACGCTCGGCATCCCGTCGTTCCGGCTTGAAAAGGACGTTGTGAACGCGGAGATCGACGTGCTGCGCGAGATGGGCGTTGAGTTCCGCTGCGGCGTTGAGGTCGGAAAGGACGTCACGCTCGACGAGCTGCGCGCGCAGGGCTACAAGGGCTTCTTCCTCGGCATCGGCGCGCAGAAGTCCGCACCCCTCGGCATTCCGGGCGAGGCGCTCACCGGCGTATTCGGCGGTGTGGAGTTCATGCGCGAGGTCAATCTTGATAAGCATCCTGCCGTGGGCAAGCGCTGCGCCGTTATCGGCGGCGGCAACGTGGCAATGGACGTGTGCCGCAGTGCGGTGCGCCTCGGCGCGGAGGAGACGTATGTCATCTACCGACGTTCGGAGGCGGAGATGCCCGCGGACAAGGCGGAGGTCGCCGAGGCCGTTGAAGAGGGCGTGAAGTTCCACTACCTCTGCGCGCCGGTGGAGATCATCGGCGAGGACGAGAAGGTCACTGCACTGAAGGTGGAGCTGATGGAGCTGGGCGAGGCGGACGAAAAGGGACGCCGCAAGCCGGTCGGCACGGGCAGGTTTGAGACCATCGAGGTCGACTCCGTCATCAGCGCGATCGGGCAGAAGGTCGACCTCGGCGGCATCGCGCCGGAGAGCATGACCTTCAACCACAACGGCACGGTCATTGCCGATCCTGTCACGCTCCAGACCGCGCAGCCCGACGTGTTCGTCGGCGGCGACGCGCTGACGGGGCCGAAGTTCGCCATTGACGCCATCGCCGCCGGGCGCGAGGCCGCCGAGTCGCTGCACCGCTACGTGCACCCCGGACAGAGCCTCACCCTCGCACGCAACCGCCGCCAGTTCATAGAGCTGAACAAGGACGACGTGATGCTGCCTGTGGAGAGCTTCGACAACTCCTCCCGCCAGATGCCCGGCACGGACAAGGCAAAGGCAAAGAGCTTTGCCGACGCGCGCATGACCTTCACCGAAGAGCAGGTACGCCGCGAGGCGGCGCGCTGCCTCGGCTGCGGCGCGACCGTGGTGGACGAGAACAAGTGCATCGGCTGCGGGCTGTGCACCACACGGTGCGAGTTTGACGCGATACACCTCAGCCGCGATCTGCCGGAGGCGTCCGTCATGTACAAGGCGGAGGACAAGATGAAGGCGATACTGCCCTACATGGTCAAGCGCGAGGTCAAGATACTGCGCAACAAGAAGAATAAATAAGGCTATGCTTTAACACGCAAAAGCGCCGCGCTCAGTTGAGCGCGGCGCTGATTTTTTTGCGTCGGTATTATAACTCTTCCACCGTGAGGACGTTTTCTAGCCCCTCGATGTTCTTGATAAGCCCCTCACTTATGCCGGTGCGGCTCGCCTGAACGGTGACGACGGCGCTGTAACGGTTGCGCCCGTCGTCCTCGGTGACGCGGCTTATCTCCAGCCCGCTCATCTTCGTCTTGCTCTCGCGGATGAGATGGACGATGGTCTCGATGCTGTCCGCCTTGTAGTACTCGATATAGAGATTCATATCGTACACCTTGCGGGCAAAGCGGTATTCGATCTTCACGAGCAGCAGCTCCGCCACGAGCACCATGAACGTGGCAAACACCGCGCACTCAACGTATCCCGCGCCGCACACAAGCCCGATGATGGCACTTGTCCACAGTCCCGCGGCTGTCGTCAGCCCTTTGACGCGCTGGCGGTTCGTGACGATGATCGTGCCAGCGCCGATGAAGCCGATGCCGGAGATGACCTGCGCGCCGAGGCGCGCGACATCGGTATAAAGCTCAAGCGTGAGATAGAGATACTGACTTGTGAGCGTGGTCACAGCCGCGCCAAGGCAGATGAGGATGTGCGTTCTGAACCCGGCGGGGCGGCGCTTATACTCGCGCTCTATACCTATAAGCCCGCCGCACAAAACGGCGAGCACCATGCGCACGGTGACACCAAGAAAGCTCATCTCGCGCACAAAATCAAAACAATGCAGCATATGTCCGTCCCTCCTTTACACTTCGTCTATGGCGACAACGCCGTCAAGCATCGACAGCTCTGCAAAGGAGCTCCAGCATGCTCGCGGCGACGCGGCAGGTGCATGGACACCAGCACGCTGAACTTCGCCATATGCTCGCGCTTGTCCTTCTCGATCTCAACATCGTAGAGCGTTATGCCCTCCGCCTTTATGCGGTTGACGATGCTGCCGAGGTTTTCAAAGGAGTCCATCTCGACATAAATGGTCATGTTGCGCGAGTATGAGAGCATCGCCTCCTCGATGAGCGGCAGAAGCTTCATTGAGAGGACAATGAGCACAACGCCGACGATGACGCACTCATAAAACCCCGCGCCTATCGCAAGACCCATGCATGCCGAGGCCCACAGCCCCGCGGCGGTCGTCAGCCCCTTGACCTCCTGCCGCCCGGTGACGATGATGGTTCCCGCGCCGAGGAAGCCCACGCCGTTGATGACCTGCGCCCCGAAGCGCGACACGTCCGTCTTTAGGCCGACGCGATCTGCCGTGGCGAGCCAGTCATGGTTGAGCATGAAGTCAAGATACTGGCTGAGCATGACGGTCATGGCCGCGCCGAGGGCGACAAGCATGTACGTCCTGAACCCGGCGGGGCGGCGCTTTTTCTCGCGCTCAAAGCCGACGATGCCGCCCATGAGCATGGCAAGCAGCACGCGCAGCATCATTGTGTAAATATTAAACTCTCTCAGCGGAGCGAATATATTGTCCATTACGCTAAACTCTTTCGTTTTGTTATTGAATTCAGAAGAAAATGCGGTCGATAAGCCCCGGAAGCTCGGCGAGCGAGGCGATCTCATAGTCCGCGGGGATGTCAGCGCGCGGCGGCTTGCCCTTGGGGTTGAACCAGCAGGTTTTCAGCCCCGCGCCGCGCCCGCCGCGAATGTCAGAGGTGAGGCTGTCGCCGACAACGAGCGCGCGGGCGCCGTCAAAGCCGGGGATTGCCGCGATGACAATATCAAAAAACTCCCGACTGGGCTTATCCGCGCCCATATTCTCCGAGATGAATATCTTTTCAAAATACTTTGAAATGCCGGAGCTGGCGAGGCGCGCATCCTGCACGCGGGCATTGCCGTTGGAGATCATGTACAGCGCGCACTTTCCGTGCAGCGCCGCCAAAAGCTCCTGCGCGCCGGGGACAAAATAATGCCCCTCGCACAGATGCGCGGCATAGCTGTCCTCAGCGCTCTGCGCGTCGAGCGCGACGCCGAGTTCCTTGAAAAACACCTCAAACCGCCCGACAAGCACCTGCTGACGGGTCAGCTCGCCGTTTTCAAGCTGCTCCCAATGGCGGACGTTTATGCGCCGGAATGTGGAGAGCACATCGTCCGTGGGTTCTATGTCCCGCCGCGCAGCATGGCGGAGATGGCCGCCGCCTCCTGCCGGTCAAAGTCGAGAAGTGTATTATCAAGATCCATAAGAATTATGGGTTTTGTCGCTGTCATTGGGTTCTCCTTATATATTCTCATCAATGCCGAGGGTCTTGAGCGCCTCGGCAGCAGGCTCAAGATGCATGCCGAGCGACGCCTTGACAAGGACATTGTCCCCGCGGCGCACATACTGCGGCAAGGCGGCGATAAGCTCCTCCCGCGTTTCAAAATGGCGGGCGCGCGCCCCCATCGCGGCGGTCAGGCAGCGGGACATGGGTCCGTATGCCATGACAAAGTCCACACCCTTACCAAGGGCGTATTCGCCGAGCGCGCGGTGCAGCTCCGGCGAGGTCTCGCCCATTTCGCGCATATCGCTGAACACGCACACGTGACGCCCCGGCAGCGCCATGAGCGAATCCACGGCGCAGCGCATAGAGTCGGGATTGGCGTTATAGCAGTCGTCGATAAGCGTGATGTACCCCGTGTCCGTGACGACGCCACGGCGTCCGACCGTGTGGAACGCGGCGATGCCGGAGGCGATCTCCTCATCCGTCAACCCCATCACGAAGCCCACTGCCGCCCCCTCGAGCGCGGCATAGACCATATGCTGACCGTAGGCGGGGATATTCACCGCGATGCGCCGGTCAAAGCCGACGATGTCGCACGCCGCGCCGGACTCGCCGTCAAAGCGGACGTTCTCCGCGCGCACGTCGCAGTCCGCGCCCATGCCGTAGCTCACTATGCGCTGGCGGCAGCGGAGAGCGCGGAGCTTCGTATCGTCGCCGTTTATGATCACCGTGCCGTCGGGCGGCATGAAGTCTATCATCTCGGTCTTGGCCTTGAAAACGCCGTCAAGGTCGTGCAGGAACTCAAGATGCGCGTGACCGATCACGGTGAACACCGCGACGGTCGGGCGCGCCATGGAGGCGAGCACACTCATCTCCCCAAAGCCGGATATGCCCATCTCCACCACGGCGGCCTCATGCGCGGGCGTGATGCGCGAGAGCGTCATGGGTACGCCGATCTGGTTATTGAGGTTGCCCTCGGTCTTGAGGGTGTTCATATGCCGGCTGAGCACCGCCCAGATCATCTCCTTGGCCGTCGTCTTGCCGACGCTGCCGGTGATGCCGACGACGGGGATGTTGATATTTTCGCGGTAGGCGCGCATAATGGCCTCAAGCGCGGACTGCACATCGTCCACAACGATGATGCCGCGCCCTCGCCCTCCGGCACGCGCTCGGCAAGGCAGCACACCGCGCCCTTGTCGAGCGCCGTTGATATATAGTTATGCCCGTCGGTATTCTCGCCCTTATAGGCGACGAACACATCGCCCGGGCGGACGGCGCGGCTGTCGATAACGACCTCGCCCAGAGGCGCGTCAAGCGCGCATGTGCCGGAAAGCGTGCCGCCGCAGGCTCTTAACGCATCCTTTACCGTGAAATTGTACATTATTTCCTCAACTCCTAGATTAAACACCGTTAATTTTAACACATTTATTTTTTCATTCAAGTCCTATTTGCAAAAAAAGTGGTGCACACAGAGAAAATGTGTGCTATAATATAATTTACATGACATTACATGACAGTTAAAGCAAAGGAAACGAAAGCGTATGAATTATGTAGTGGTGGATCTGGAATGGAATCAGGCGATGAGCTCCAAATCCTCCGTGTTCAACAAGCTCCCCATCCATCTGCGCGGGGAGATCATCGAGATAGGCGCGGTGAAGCTTGACGAGAATATGCAGCCGGCAGAGGAGCTGACCATTGACGTCAAGCCCGTGTATTTCAAGCGTATGCATTACAAGGTCAAGAAGATAACCGGCTTTGACAAGGAGCGCCTTGCGCACGGCATCGCGTTTGCCGACGCACTGGCGGAGCTGCACGAGTTCTGCGGCGACGATGTGACATTCATCACCTGGGGCTGCGACGATCAGGGCATACTTGAACAGAACATCATCATCCACGACCTCGATTGGGACTGGATCGCCGGGTGGGTCAATCTCCAGCTCATATATAATCTCCAGACCGGCGGCGACAAGAATCAGAAATCCCTCGCCACCGCGATGGAGCACTTCGCCATCGAGCAGACGCGCATCGCGCACGACGCACTCGGCGACGCGTACAACACCGCGCTCGTGTGCACAAAGCTGGACATGGCGGAGGGGCTGCGGCTCTACCCGGACGCGGGGCGCATCCTCGCCACGCGCATGCCCAACTACAAGCCGCCCGTCGACCGCAGCGGCGAGGAGCCGATACTGCACGAGAGCTACGACGGCTTTGAGAGCAAGGCGGCGGCATTTGCCGACGCAAGGCTGACTCTGCTGCCTTGCCCCGTGTGCGGCGGAGAGACCGCGGGCGTGCGGTGGATAAACCAGGGTGACCAGCGGTACATGAACGTGTACACCTGTGCAGACGACGGGGCGTTCCTCGTGCGGGCAAAGTTCCGCAAGAACAGCGAGGACAAGAGCTGGACGGCGAATAAGCTCGTCTATAAGGCGACGGAGGAGATGCAGGACTTCTACAAAACGAAGTCCACACAGGCGCGCCGCCGCGGCCGCGGGCACGGCAGCCGCAGAAACCGTCCCGCGAAATAAAAGCGCACTCGAATGCAAAATCCTGTGATTGACAGAACCGCCGACAGAATTTTGTGAAAAGCACACGAAATTTTGCGGCGGTTTTTGTCGCATCTGTATACAAATCGGAGAAGTAGGAATTTGCGTATTGACATTAAGACTGCATGGTGCTAAAGTGACGCCATCACAACGAAGGGAGACGCGAACATGACCAAGCGCAATTACAACCGCTTCAACATGACTGGCTCATGCACCGAGTGCAATGAGTCCGCTTGCGCGTCCTCTTCCCGCTCCAACGGCGCAAACGCTGCCCAGAGCACCAATAACGCCCTCCTGCTTACTATGGACACTGTTATCGCAGTGTCCATTTTTGTTGCGCTTTCCGCCTTAGTAAGCATTATTGGCAGCATTGCAGTTATAATTATTTCCGCAATAATTATAATACTTAGTGCCGTCATAATATGCGTTATTACGCCGGCAGAATATCGACCGAACAAGGCATTGGAGCCGTTGATTTGATTTTTTGTATACTTCAAATCGACCCCGACCTTCTCGGTCGGGGTCGATTTTGTATAAATAGAAACATTCGTAAGGAGAAAACGAAATGAAAAAGTTTGCAGCATTCGTATTGGTATTTGCAATGTGCGTATGCCTGATGGCAGGCTGCGGCAGCTCTTCCGCTCCCGCCGCCACCGAAGCCCCCGCCGCCGCTGACAGCGCGGCAGACAACACCGCTTCCGACACCGCCTCCGCGGGCGTATTCAAGTTCGGCGGCGTTGGCCCGCTCACCGGCGCTGCCGCCATCTACGGTCAGGCAGTCAAGAACGGCGGCCAGATCGCCGTTGACGAGATCAACGCCGCCGGCGGCATCAACGGCGCGATGATCGAGTACAAGTTTGAGGATGACGTCAGCGACGGCGAGACCTCCGTCAACGCCTACAACAACCTCTACGACTGGGGTATGCAGGTTCTGGCAGGCCCTGTGACCACGGGTCCGTCCATCTCCGTTTCGGCAAAGGTCAACGAGGACCGCGTGTTCATGATGACCCCGTCCGCCTCCTCCGCCGACGTCACCGAGGGCAAGGACAACGTCTTCCAGATGTGCTTCACCGACCCCAACCAGGGCACCGGCTCCGCGACCTATATCACCGCCAACATGCCCGAGAGCAAGATCGCGATCATCTATCAGAATGACGACGCATACTCCCAGGGTATCCGCGACAACTTTGTTTCCCAGGGCAGCGCTAACGGTCTCGAAGTCGTTTACGAAGGAACCTTCACCAAGGACACCATGACTGACTTCTCCGTCCAGCTCACCGCAGCTCAGGCTGACGGTGCTGACCTCGTGTTCCTGCCCATCTACTACCAGCCCGCTTCCGTCATCCTCACTCAGGCGAACGCCATGGGCTACGCGCCCCTGTTCTTCGGCGTTGACGGCATGGACGGCATCCTCACCCTCGACAACTTTGACCTGAGCCTCGCAGAGGGCGTCATGGTCCTGACCCCGTTCTCCGCAGACGCGCAGGACGAGCGCACCCAAAACTTCGTCAGCGAGTACGTCGAGCGCTACGGCGAGACTCCCAACCAGTTTGCCGCTGACGAGTACGACGTTATCTACGCACTCAAGCAGGCGCTTGAAGAGTCCGGCTGCACCCCCGACATGTCCGCCGAGGAGATCTGCGACGCACTTGTGAGCGCATTCTCCACCATGACCTTTGACGGTCTGACCGGCATCGGCATGACCTGGAACGCCGAGGGCGAGGTCAGCAAGATGCCCGCCGCGGTCGTCATCAAGGACGGCGTTTACGTCTCCGCAGGTGAATAAGCCTCAGAAAGCATAACCAACAAACATCCGCTTGTCGGGAGCTTCCATTATGAAGCTCCCGACATGATGCGGTGTTTACACCGGGGCAGGGCGGCAGCTCTGTCACGGTGTAAACACCGCAAACGTCAACCAAAGAGAGGACAAAGCATATGGAATTTCTATCATACCTTGTCAGCGGCATAAGCCTGGGCAGCGTGTACGCCATCATCGCGCTTGGCTACACGATGGTCTACGGCATTGCCAAGATGCTCAACTTTGCCCACGGCGACATCATCATGGTGGGCGGCTACATCTCGCTGATGGCGATAAGCTCGCTCGGGCTGCCGTCGTGGGTCGCCGTTATACTGGCGATGGTCGTATGCACGGTGCTTGGCATACTCATTGAAGGGCTTGCTTATAAGCCGCTGCGCTCCGCGCCGTCGCTCGCGGTGCTCATCACCGCCATCGGCGTGAGCTATTTTTTGCAGAACGCGGCGCTTCTGATCTGGGGCGCGAGCCCGAAGGCGTACACCCCCGTTGTCGCGGGTGCGGTGAAGCTCTTTGACGGGAAGCTCACCATTTCCTACGTGTCGCTGCTGACCGTGGTGGTGTGCCTTGTCATCATGGCGGCGCTGACTGTGTTCACCTCGAAGAGCAAGATGGGCAAGGCGATGCGCGCCGTGTCCGAGGACAAGGCGGCGGCGCAGCTCATGGGCATCAACGTCAACTTCACGATCTCCATGACGTTCGCCATCGGCTCCGCGCTCGCCGCGGTCGCGGGCGTGCTGCTCTGCTCGTCCTACACCTCCCTCATGCCGACGACCGGCTCAATGCCCGGCATCAAGGCCTTCACCGCCGCCGTTTTCGGCGGCATCGGCTCCATCCCCGGCGCATTCCTCGGCGGTATACTGCTGGGCATGATCGAGTCTCTTTCCAAGGCGTACATCTCCACACAGCTTGCAAACTCCATCGTGTTCGCCGTGCTGATCGTGACGCTGCTGGTGCGTCCGGCGGGGCTTCTGGGCAAGTCCGTGCCGGAGAAGGTTTGAGGTGAAGCGCATGAATAAACTGAAAAAGACCACAAAGGTCGACTTTGCGACATATCTGGGCGTCATCGCCGTGTTCATCGTGGTGACGGTGCTGAAAAATAACGGTGCGCTGACGCGCTCGCTCACGGGGCAGCTCGTCCCCATCTGCTGCTACATCGTGATGGCGGTGTCGCTCAACCTCACCGTCGGTATTCTGGGCGAGCTGAGCCTTGGGCACGCGGGCTTTATGAGCATCGGCGCGTTCTCCGGCATCGTCACGGCGATGAGCCTGCAGGCCGCCGTCCCCTCCCCCGCGCTGCGCCTCGCGCTCGCCATCATCGTCGGCGCGTTCTTCGCGGCGATATTCGGCTTCATCGTGGGCGTGCCCGTGCTGAGACTGCGCGGTGACTATCTCGCCATCGTGACGCTCGCCGCGGGCGAGATCATCAAGGAACTGGTCAACTGCCTGATCATCGGGCATGACGAGAACGGGCTGCACATCGTCTTCAACGCTACCGGCACGAAGAGCGTGACCGATCTCGGTCTGACCGAGGGCGGCAAGGTGCTCATCAAGGGTGCGCAGGGCGCGACCGGCACCGAGACCATCGCGAGCTTCACGGCGGGCTTTGTGCTCATCATGATAACGCTCGTGATCGTTCTCAACCTCGTGCGCAGCCGCTCCGGCCGCGCGATCATGGCACTGCGCGACAACCGCATCGCCGCGGAGTCCGTCGGTATAAACATCACCAAGTACAAGCTCATGGCGTTCGTCACCTCCGCCGCCCTCGCGGGCGCGGCGGGCGCGCTGTACGGGCTGAACTTCTCCAACCTTGTTTCCTCGAAGTTTGACTTCAACACATCCATCCTCGTGCTGGTGTTCGTCGTTCTGGGCGGGCTGGGCAGCATCTGGGGCTCCATCATAGCAGCGACCGTGCTGACCGTTCTGCCGGAGGCACTGCGCGGCTTCGACGATTACCGCATGCTCGTGTACGCGGTGGTGCTGATCCTCGTCATGCTGGCGACGAACGACCCGCGCGTGAAGGCGCTCATTTCCCGCATCATCCCGCGCCGCGAAAAAGAGGAGGTCTGAATTATGGCGAAAGTACATTCCAAAAACGAAAGTCCGCTCGTGCCGATGCCGTCGGACGCGCTCATCCCAGAACGCGATCTGGACAAGACCCCCGTGCTTGAGGCGAAGCACCTCGGCATTGACTTCGGCGGTCTGACCGCCGTGGACGATTTCAACCTCACCATCGGGCGCACGGAGATCGCCGGGCTCATCGGCCCGAACGGTGCGGGCAAGACGACGGTCTTCAACCTGCTGACAAAGGTATACCAGCCCACACGCGGCAGCATTATGCTTGACGGCATCGACACGCAGGGCATGTCCACCGCGCAGGTCAACCGCCTCGGCATCGCGCGCACGTTCCAGAACATCCGCCTTTTCAGCAACCTCAGCGTTGAGGACAACGTCAAGCTGGGTCTCCACAACCAGATCAACTACGGCATGGTGGGCGGCATACTGCGTCTGCCGTCGTACTGGAAGGCAGGAGCGCATCGCGCACGAGCGCGCGATGGGCTTCTGAGCATCTTCGATATGGAATCCCTTGCCGACGCCAAGGCGGGCTCGCTCCCCCTACGGCGCACAGCGCCGGTTGGAGATCGTCCGCGCACTCGGCACGAACCCAAGTCTCCTGCTGCTGGACGAAACCGGCCGCCGGCATGAATCCGTCGAGACGCAGGGAGCTGATGGAGAACATCATCAAGATCCGCGATAAAACCCACATCGCGGTGCTGCTCATCAGGAGCAACGCCGAACCTTAACCATGAACATCTGCGAGGGCATCTGCGTGCTGAACTTCGGCACATCATCGCCAAGGGCACGCGTTCTGAACACGGGGTCTCCGGCCTCAGCCGCCTGCCGTCCCAATCGCACGGCAGCGTCGTTTTCGAGCGTGGGCAATGGGACATACACGAAAAGTCCGGCGCCCCCGTCGCACAAGATCGTCGAGCGTCGGCGGCAGATCGCCGGTCTTGCGCCATAGGGTCGCGCTGGAATCCGCGAGCTGCACTGCGGGCGACGATCCCTGCTCGTCGAGCAGAACGCGCAGGCCGCGCTCTCCGTCGCCGACCGCGCGTACGTGCTTGGAACGGGCCGCATCACGCTCTGCGCCTCGGCTTCCTCTCCGGCAGCGACGACTATACGCGTTGACCCATCAACATCGGGGAAATGGTACTGCGTGAGCGCACTGCGCCGCGCCCAGATAGCGAGCGAGCGCCGTCGGTCATCGGCGGCACGGTGATGGGTGCGACTCGCTCCAGCGTCACCGTCGACGGCGGAAGCATGGTGCTGCCGCAGAAGAAATTCATGCTGCTCTACAAGATGCGCGGCGGCCTGATCCGCATGCGACTCATCGAGGAAGACGGCAGTGTGCTCTTCACCATCGACAACGAGGGCAAAAGCATCCCCGACGAGGATAAGTCCCGCATTTTTAACAAATTCTATCAGGGAGACAGCTCGCACGAATCCGAGGGCAACGGCCTCGGCCTTGCGCTTTGTGCAAGATCGTCGCCATCCACGGCGGCGAGGTCTGGGTCGAAGACCCGGTGAACGGCGGCTGCCGCTTCGCCGTGCGCCTGCCGGTAGAGAAGTGACCACCATTTTTCAACAAAAATTGAGATTCTCTTCATCATTTGTTCGAAACTCTATGCTATATTAAATTTTAACAGCCGCAAGGCGGCGTTCTCCGGCGCAGCAGTATCCCTGCGTCGGGCTTTTATCACGGGAAAAGGAGAGGTGACGTGGGCTTTCTGCGCTGCTGCGTCTATTACGCGGCTTTAGGTGCCGTGTCGTTTTTCATCGGCAGACTTCTGCCGAAGGATCAGTTCCACGCGGACCGTTTCCCCCTACCCGCTGCGCTCCCTGGGAGGCAAAGAAGCTCTACCGCGTGCTTCGCGTGCACGATTGGCAGGACAAAGGTGCCCGACATAAGGCAAGATCGTCCCCAAGCTCATCCCGCAGAAAAAGCTCGACTCAAACTTTCGCGCAGCTTCCGCACCGCAATCGAAGAGACCTGCATCGCTGAGTTCCCGCGCTGGCTGCTCATCCTGCTCGGCTTTACGCGCACTGCGCCTACCACAGCCAGGAACGGGCGGCGCGGTCGTCACCGCCATCTATATTCTATTCCGACGGCCTGCCGTTTCTCATCGCATCAGCGCTACAACCGGCCGCGGCTGCAAAGCTTCTCGCCGCGCAGCAGCGCCGGAGCAGACGCAACCAAGAAGAACAACAGTAAAGGATCGGCTGCGCTTCATCTCGCCCGAGGTCTCGCGCTTTATCTCGAACTGGCACGTGCGCATCTACCGCCACGCGCCGGGTCTTTTTCCGCGTGGGCTACCGCGCGGCGGATCCATCCCGCGCGCAGTTTCGAGGTTCCGCGCTCTACCGCTATCTGACGCAGGGCGCGGAAAAGCTCTGCGGCTTCATCGCCGGCAGCGGGTACGACACGGTCATCTGCACCCACACGTTCGCGGCGCTGATGGTCAGCGAGGTCGTGAAGACGCACCTGCCGAACCTCAAGACCTGCTTCATCGCCACGGACTACACCTGTTCGCCCAGCGTGAAGGACAGCTCGCTCGACCGCTACTTTATCCCCGCCTCGTCCCTTTCGGGCGATTTTCTCGGCGGCGGCGTGACGAGCGAGCGCCTGCGATGCGAAAAACGTCCATGTCCGTTCGTATGTGAAGGACATGGCCCGAGATGAGTGAAGCCGAGGAGGAGAAGGAGGAAGACCTCGCATGATCAAACCCAGCGTTGACTACCGCCAGTTCCGCTTCAGTAAGCTGAACACGTGCGCGTATCCGAACCGGGAATTGAACGAATACAGGTCTGTTTTTGATAAAATGCTTTTCCGGGGCAGGTAAAACATTTTTCAGACCGCCACATTTGATAATTATATGCTACACAACCTCTTGTGTCAATCTTTTTATTAGAATTTTTCGCTATTTTACAACACTTTTCATGCAGTCACAAAACCGCCTTGCATTCTTGAAACCCTTTCGTCCTGAAAAATCCTTGCATCACAAAAAAACTCATACCCACCAGCGTCAGTCCTCGTGCCGGGGCAGTCGGTCCGGCACAGCTTCTGTCACAGTGCTGGAGGATCTCTTTATGTGTTCCGGCGGGTATTTGCCGTTCCCTGACCTCTATCAACGTTCCTGCAATGATCCGTACCATATTATAAAGAAATCCTGTACCGGTCACCCGGATCGTGATCAGGCTGCCCTCTTTTTACCGAAAGATCTGTGATCGTCCGAACCGTGGTCTCCGTCTGCGTATGAATACTGCAGAAG